>PPYE01046156.1_pt1 | contig 164563 bp, 173 predicted proteins | sample 1559881 | NCBI WGS metagenome assembly PPYE01 (sample SAMN08240022, study PRJNA423297) | Human gut metagenome, whole genome shotgun sequencing project. | reverse complement strand
AGATATAGTAAAACCCCGGAAAACCTTGATTTTCCGGGGTTTTTGAACCATTTTGATACGGTTTGAACAGCAGATTATCGCTTGCTGAACTGAGGCGCGCGACGAGCTGCCTTGAGACCGTACTTCTTTCTTTCTTTCATACGAGGGTCACGTGTCAGGTAGCCTGCTTTCTTCAGAACAGGTCTGAAATCAGCGTCTGCCTGCAGCAGCGCTCTCGCGATACCGTGACGGATCGCACCTGCCTGACCTGTGTAGCCGCCGCCCTTAACGTTTACTAAAACGTCAAACTTATCAGCGGTATCTGTAGCTGTCAGAGGCTGACGAACGATCACTTTCAGGGTCTCCAGACCGAAATACTCGTCAATGCTTCTTTTATTGATTGTCACATTGCCGTTACCGGGTACAAGGTACACTCTGGCGATGGAGCTTTTTCTTCTTCCTGTTCCGTAATATTTTGCTGCGTTAGCCATTTCTATTTCCTCCTTCTCGATCCTTTAGTTAAAATGTCAGTACTTCAGGCTTCTGTGCCTCGTGCTTGTGCTCAGGGCCAGCGTAAACGTGAAGTTTTGTGAACATCTGTCTTCCTAAAGGTCCCTTGGGAAGCATGCCTTTCACTGCTAACTCAATAACCTGCTCGGGCTTCTTGTCCAGTTTCTCTCTCAGGGTAGCTTCCTTCATGCCGCCAACATAGTCGGAATGATGGTAGTAAATCTTCTGATCAAGCTTCTTGCCTGTTACCTGAATCTTCTCTGCGTTTACAACGATTACATAGTCGCCGGTATCAACGTGAGGAGTGAACTCAGGTTTGTTCTTGCCTCTTAAAACCTTGGCAACTTCGGATGCCAGACGGCCGAGGGTCTTGCCTTCAGCGTCAACCACATACCATTTTCTATCAATTTTAGCCGGGTTAGCCATAAATGTTTTCATAGTGTACCTCCATACAATCTACAGGTCATTAACTGCGCACGTACCCGAACCGGGAATTGAACGGATACCGTCTTTTGGAAGCTGTCTTTCCGGGGCATGGTAAAACATTTCCAGACGTCGCCACATTTCCTAATTATAGGCTACGCGCCCGCGTGTGTCAATCACTTTTTGCACGATTTTTCAAAAATTTAGAACGCTCCGCTGCGGTTCAAACGCAACCATTCTGCAAACAGCGCCAGCCGTTCAGATTACCGGAATTTCCTCTTCAAAACGATACGCTGCAAGCGTCAGCCCCCGGGCAGGCGCGGTCGGCCCTGCGGCTCCCCTGTCGCATGCTGCAAGGATGTCCTTTACCTGTCCGGGTGCGATCCTCCCGCTTCCTGCCGCCATCAGCGTTCCGGCGATGATCCGCACCATATTATACAAAAATCCGGTTCCCGTCACGCGGATCACGATGACTTTTCCCTGCCGCTCCACATCCAGCTCAGTCACTGTCCGCACCGTTGTCTCTGCCTGCGTATGAATGCTGCAGAAGCTTTTAAAATCATGCTCCCCGATCAGATGCTTTCCCGCCTCCCGCATTTTTTCCACATCCAGCGGCACATAGGTAAAATGGGAATAAAGCCGTTCCAGCGGATCCGGAAATTCCTCGTTCAAAATCCGGTATTCATATGTTTTCCGGCTGGCGCACCTGCGCGGATGCCAGTCTGGCTCTACCTCAAAGGAACGCCGGATCCGGATGTTCTCCGGCAGCCTCTGGTTTAAGGCATAGGAAAATTTTTCCGCCGGCATCCTCACGCGGGTGTCGAACACCGCATAATTGCAGCGCGCATGCACCCCCGCGTCCGTCCTGCTCGCCCCCGAAACAAGGATTTCTTCTTTCGTCAGGGCGCTCAGCGCGCGGTTTAATTCCGCCTCTATCGTATTGCCGTTTTTCTGGATCTGCCAGCCGTTATAAGCGGTTCCGTCATAGGCAGCCACGAGGCAGATCCTGCGCAGAGGGCGCACCGGTTCTTCGATTTTTCGTTCTTCCTGTCCGTTTTTCACAAAAGCACCCTCCCGATCAAAACCGCCGCTGTCAGATACAGCGCCAGCGCCCCGTATGCCAGAAAATCCCTTTTTTCATAGATCAGCGGCTTCATTTTCGTGCGCCCGTCGCCGCCTCTGTAGCAGCGCGCTTCCATCGCCATCGCCAGATCGTTTGCCCGGCGGAACGCCGCGATAAACAGCGGCACGAGAAGGGGAACCATCGCTTTTGCCCGCTGGATCAGGTTTCCGCTTTCAAAATCTGCCCCTCTGGCGATCTGCGCTTTCATGATCTTGTCCGTCTCCTCCAAAAGGATCGGGATAAACCGCAGCGCGATCGACATCATCATCGCCACCTCATGCACCGGCACTTTGCATTTTTTCAGAGGATTCAAAAGGCTTTCCAGGCCGTCCGTCAGATGGTTCGGAGTCGTTGTCAGCGTCATCAGCGAGGATCCGATCACGAGCATCACAAGGCGGACCGCCATTTTGGACGCCATCTCGATGCCTTCCCATGTGATTTTCAGTTTCCATACTGCCACCGCCGTTTCGCCCGGCGTCAGAAACAGGTTAAACACCACCGCGATCATCATCAAAAAAACGATGGATTTCATTCCTTTTATCATGAATTTAAAGGGGACATTGGAAATCCTGATGCACAGCGCCAGAAACAGCCCCGCCAGCACATATCCCCACACATTATCCACCACAAACAGCGAAATAATAAAGATCAGCGTCCCGACCAGCTTTACCCTGCAGTCCAGCCGGTGCAGCACCGAATCCGTCTGATAATATTGTCCAAGCGTAATATCCCTTAACATTTGCCGCCCTCTTTCATTGCCCGTAAAATCGTCTCTTTGGCTTCCCCGATCGTCGTTGCGGAAGGATCCACGTCAAAACCGCTTTCTTTCAGATCGTGCAGGATATACGTTACCTGCGGTGCGGCAAGCCCTACCTCCTCCAGCTCCCTGACATGGGAAAAAACCTGGTGCGGCACATCGTCAAACAGCACCTTCCCATGGTTCATTACCACAATGCGTTCCACATAATTCGCCACATCCTCCATGCTGTGCGAAACAAGGACCACGCTGATGCCCGTCTCCTTCTGCAGATGGGAAATCTGTCCCAGGATTTCATCCCGCCCCTTCGGGTCAAGCCCTGCCGTCGGTTCGTCCAGCACAAGGATCTTTGGCTCCATTGCCAGCACGCCTGCGATCGCCACCCGGCGCTTCTGCCCGCCGGAAAGCTCAAAGGGCGACTGCCCGTAGGCATCCTTCGGAAAACCGACCAGCTCCAGCGCGCGGTTTGCCCGCCGCTCTATTTCTTCTTTATCCAATCCCAGATTTTTGGGGCCAAAGCACACGTCCGCAAACACGTCCGTTTCAAAAAGCTGATGCTCCGGATACTGAAAAACCAGCCCCACGCTGCTCCTTAACTCTTTTCGCGGAAAATCCTTTTCCCAGACGTCCCTGCCGTCATACAAAATTTTCCCTTCCGTCGGCGCGATCAGCCCGTTCAAATGCTGCACCAGCGTCGATTTTCCGGAACCGGTATGCCCGATCAGCCCCAGAAACTGACCGTCCGGGATTTCCAGGCACACATCGTCCAGCGCCCGCACGGGGAGCTTCGTATCCGTTCCATATAAATAGCTCACATGCTCTAACTTTAATGCCATCTCATTCTCCGTCTCGAAGCTTTTTCAGCTCCCTTTTCAGCTCCTCTGCCGTCAGGATCCCGTCTGGCAAAGCAAGCCCGCTTTTTTGCAGCTCATACGCCAAAAGCGTTACCTGCGGCACATCCAGACGCAGCTCCTTTAACCGCTCAACCTGCGAAAATACCTCCTTCGGCGTTCCCTCCAGCACTACCTTTCCGTCATCCATAACAAAAACCCGGTCTGCATGGATCACTTCCTCCATATAGTGCGTGATCAGGATGATCGTTACGTTTTCCACCTCATTCAAGGCGCGCGCCGCCCGGATGACCTCTTTGCGGCCGTTGGGGTCGAGCATCGCCGTCGGCTCGTCCAGCACAATGCACTTTGGGTGCATTGCCAGCACGCCCGCGATCGAAACCCGCTGCTTCTGCCCTCCGGAAAGCTTATTGGGGGAATATTTACGGTATTCATACATCCCTACCGCCTTCAGGCTCTCCTCCACCCGCTCCCAGATTTCCTTTGTGGGAACGCCCATATTTTCCGGCCCGAAGCCCACATCCTCCTCGACTACCTGACCGATGATCTGGTTGTCCGGATTTTGAAAAACCATGCCCGCCGTCTGACGGACTTCCCATGTATTTTCCTCTTTGGCAGTATCCATGCCGTCCACCACGACGCAGCCTTCCGTCGGCAAAAGCAGCGCGTTCAGATGCTTTGCCAGCGTGGATTTTCCGGAGCCGTTATGCCCCAGAATCGCAATAAACTGCCCCGGCTCCACCGAAATGTTCACGTCGTCTACCGCCCGCAGCGTTCCTTCCACGTTGCCCTCTTCATCGTGCCTGACATAATCGTAACTCAACTTTTCTGTTTTTATAATGCTCATATGCTTCCTGTCCTGTTCTGAAACATCAAAAAATCGGAATCTTTCTCCATTTTAACAGCACCCGCGTTTTCTGGCAAGGAAAAGCTGCCGTGGAAACTCCCCGGCAGCCCTGTCCAAACGCTATATCTGCATCTGCGCCAGATGCCCTTCCCCTTTCAGGTACTTTTTATAAATGATGAAAAATGCGATGCTGGACGAGAAAAATGCCAGCCCGTCCGCGATCGGTTCCGCATAAAATGCCATTTTTGCGGCAAAAAATACCGGAATGATACACGTTGCAAGAAAATAGGTCGTTTTCCGAAACAGCGACAAAAACAGGGAAAGCCGCGTCATACTCATGGCGGTCAGCGCATCCACAAAAACGTACTGGAAGCTCAGCGGAATGATCGCCAACGTAAACACCTTGATCCCCCATATGGAAAGCTGCATATATTCCGGATTGTCCGTAAAGATCCGCACAAAATACTGAGGAACAATGCGCGATACGCCAAACATGAATGTGGTAAATCCAATACAGAGCATCAGCACGCAGAACACGATCCTGCGGATGCGCTCCACCTTTCCCGCTCCCAGATTAAAGCTGATCAGCGGCTGGGAACCGCCCGTAATGCCGAGCATCGGAGACGTGATCAAAAGCATATAGCTCTGCACGATCGTCGCGCAGGTAATCAGCATATCCCCGTATTCCGGCCCGCCAAAATGCTGCAGCACCGCATTCAGCGCGATGATAACAACGCTGTCTGTAGCAAGGATCAAAAACGGGGAAAAGCCCATTTTCAGGATTCTCCACGCCAGCGATTTTTCCGGCTTGATGAATTTTAACTCCACCGGCATCTTTTTCCGTTTCAGGGTAATCAGCACAAATACGCACGAGGACAGCTGCGCAAGCACCGTCGCCAGCGCCGCCCCCGCAATACCCATATGAAACAGGAAAATAAATACCGGATCCAGAATGATATTCACCACCGCGCCGATCAGCGTCGTCGCCATACCGAGCCCCGGGTACCCCTGCGCCGTAATAAAATAATTCATTCCCATCGAAAGCAGCGCAAAAAACGTCCCCAGCGTGTAAATCGTCATGTAGGTATCCGCATACGGAAACGTGATCTCGCTTGCGCCGAACCAATGCAGCAAAGGACCTTTTATCATCAGAAACAGAAGCGTCAGACCCGCCGAAAACAGCACAAGCATCGAAAAACTCGTCCCCAGCAGTTTTTTGGCGCGTTCCTTATCCCCGGCTCCCAGCCGCATGGAAAACAGCACCGACCCGCCGATTCCGATCAGCGTCGCAAAAGACGACAAAAGCGTGATGATCGGCGCACAAATGCCGGCCCCTGCCAGCGAGACATCCCCGATCTCAGGGATATTTCCGATATAGATGCGGTCAACGATGCTGTAGAGCACGTTCACGAACTGCGCAAACATAAACGGAATGGAAATTTTCAATACCAGCGACGGTACCGGATCATTTCCGAAATCATTTGTTTTCATTTTCAACTTCTCCCTCAAAACATTTCTGAAAATGCCTGTCTGAATCAAAACAGGTCAATTATACATCAGTGTTTCAGGACTTTCAATGCGAATGTAAAAGAAATGTAAAAAGTGCGTATAAAGAAAACCGGATCGGACAGAGGATGATCCCCGCCGACCCGGTTCTTTATTCATACACTATTTTGTCAGGCTCAGATCAGCTCCAGAACAACTTCCATTGCGCCGTCGCCCTTACGCTGGCCGATCTTTACGATTCTTGTGTAACCACCCTTACGGTCAGCATACTTGGGAGCGATCTCGTCGAAGATCTTCGCAACCATGTCAACCTTCTTGGTGTTTTTCTTTCTGCCTGCAGCTGCTGCGGGAACTTCTGTAACAGGGTACAGAACCTTCAGCATCTGACGTCTTGCATGAAGTCTGGAAGGCATATCCTTCTTGATTTCCTTTTCAACTTCATCGTAAACGGTAACCTTCTTGCCGTCTACCACTTCTTTTACTCTCTTGCCGTCTTTGTCCTTGCGGGCAACCTTAGCAGTTACAGTAACAGTCTCGAAGTTATCCTTCTCTTTGATGCCCATAGCGATGATGCCTTCAGCGATCTTGCGGATTTCCTTCGCCTTTGCCTCAGTGGTAACGATCTTGCCTCTGTAAAGCAGGCTTGTTACCTGGCTTCTTAACAGAGCCTTTCTCTGGCTGGATGTTCTTCCTAATTTTCTATACTTTGCCATTGTTTTAAATTCCTTTCATTCTTGGTACATCCGGCGACGCCTTTTGGTCTTACTCACCGAATGCTTGTTTATGCCAATCATGTCTGCGGGAAATTCCCGTCTGAAAATATCCCGCATCCCGCTCCGCGCCTTTTGGACTTACCATTGCGGGAATCTTCTCATTCGTGTTCTGAATGAAAAGTAACGCAAAATTGCTTCGCAACCTCACGAGAAACTTCTCATTCCGGTAAGGAATGAGAAGCAGTTTACTCTTCGCTCGGTCTGAAATGGAATCCCAGCTCGCTGATCTTTGCCTGAACTTCCTCAAGGGATTTTCTGCCCAGATTACGAACCTTCATCATATCCTCCGGAGTCTTGTTGATCAGCTCTTCTACCGTATTGATTCCCGCACGCTTTAAGCAGTTGAAGGAACGGACGGAAAGCTCAAGCTCATCAATGCTCATCTCCAGAACTTTTTCCTTTTCATCGTTTTCTTTTTCTACCATAACCTCTGCGGTCTTAGCATTTTCAGAAAGGTCGATGAACAGGCTTAAATGCTCGCTGAGTACTTTTGCAGCAAGGCTGACAGCCTCATCCGGCGCAAGCGTTCCGTTGGTATATACGTCCAGTGTAAGCTTATCGTAGTCCGTCACCTGACCGACACGGGTGTTCTGCACCGTCATGTTCACTCTCTCAACGGGAGTGTAGATAGAGTCTACTGCGATCACGCCGATCGGCAGCTCCTCGCTCTTGTTCTTGTCAGCGCTCACATAACCTCTGCCCTTGGTGATGGTCAGCTCCATGTAAAGCTTGCAGTCCTTGCCGCCACTTAAAGTAGCGATCACAAGGTCCGGATTCAGGATTTCAATATCCTGGTCTGCCTGAATATCGGAAGCGTGTACCACGCCCTCGCCCTCGAACTCGATATAAGCGGTCTTAGGCTCGTTTGTCTCGCTGTTGTTTTTGATCGCGAGGCTCTTGATATTCATGATGATCTCTGTCACGTCTTCCTTCACTCCGGGAATGGAGCTGAACTCGTGCAGCACGCCCTCGATTTTCACCTGGCTGACTGCTGCGCCGGGTAAGGAAGATAACATGATTCTTCTCAGCGAATTGCCCAGGGTAATTCCATATCCTCTTTCCAGAGGCTCAACCACGAACTTGCCATACTTCTTATCTTCGGAAATCTCGGCAACCTCAATATTGGGTCTTTCAAATTCAAACACTGCAAATACCCTCCTTTACGAACAATCTGAGATGGACAGTTAATTAATTATTTGGAGTACAACTCGACGATAAGCATTTCATCTACCGGAACATCGATCATTTCACGGGTAGGAAGCTGCTTTACAGTTCCTTTGAAAGCTTCTTTCTCAACATCCATCCATTCGGGAGTAAGTCTGCCTGCAGTTACCTCAAGGATGTCCTTATATCTCTGCATGGTCTTAGCGCTTTCCTTCACTTCGATCACATCACCGGCTTTTACCTGATAGGAAGGAATGTTTATGCACTTGCCGTTTACAAGGATGTGCTTATGACCAACAACCTGTCTTGCTTCTCTTCTTGTTCTTGCGAAGCCCATACGGAAAACAACGCTGTCCAGTCTTGCCTCCAGCATGGTCATCAGATTTTCACCGGTCATGCCTTTCATTCTGTCGGCTTTCTTGTAGTAGTTGCGGAAAGGCTTCTCCAGAACGCCGTAGATGAATTTTGCTTTCTGCTTCTCGCGCAGCTGCAGGCCGTACTCGCTCATCTTCTTGCCTGCTTTCGCGGTTCTGTTAGACTTCTTATCGTAGCCCAGGTATGCGGGCTCTAAGCCAAGTGCTCTGCATCTTTTTAAAACAGGGACTCTGTTTACTGCCATTTTTCTAATCCTCCAATGATTGTTTACAGCATGCCACGGCTGCCCTCAGGCAGCCGCGATGTCTTCATCCAACAATTTTACTTCCGAAAAATCAATTATGCGCTGATTAAACGCGGCGGCGCTTCGGCGGGCGGCAGCCGTTGTGCGGAACAGGAGTAACATCCTTGATGCTTACTACATCCAGACCGCATGCGGACAGCGCGCGGATTGCAGCCTCACGGCCTGAACCCGGTCCTTTTACAAAAACATCTACTGTCTTTAATCCGTGGATTAAAGCTGCCTTTGTAGCTGTTTCTGCAGCCATCTGCGCTGCATACGGAGTAGATTTCCTTGAACCCTTAAATCCAAGACCGCCGGCGGAAGCCCAGCTTAAAGCATTACCTTCAGCATCTGTCAACGTAACGATCGTGTTGTTGAAAGAAGACTGAATGTGTGCCTGTCCATGTTCAACGTTTTTCTTGACACGCTTTTTTGTCACTTTTTTGGTAACTTTTTTGTTTGCCATGTTAAACTAACCTACTTTCCAATTAATCAATTATTTTTTCTTGTTTGCAACAGTTCTTCTGGGGCCTTTTCTTGTTCTTGCGTTGGTCTTTGTCTTCTGACCGCGAACAGGAAGACCTTTACGATGACGGATGCCTCTGTAGCAGCCGATTTCCTGCAGTCTCTTGATGTTCAGGGCGATTTCTCTTCTCAGATCACCTTCTACAGTCATTGTCTCATCGATCACTTCGCTCAGCTTCTTAACTTCGTCGTCCGTTAAGTCTCTGCAGCGGGTGTCGGGATTAACGCCTGCCTGAGCCAAAATCTTTGTTGCGCTGGGTCTGCCGATACCGTAAATGTAGGTCAGGCCGATCTCAACACGCTTTTCTCTGGGTAAGTCAATACCTGCAATACGAGCCATTTACATTTCCTCCATTCTGGTGTGCGCAAATCTGCCGCACACTTTGGCACGGTGTGCTCCGTGCTGTTCTAAATAATAGTTACTAATTGACTGGGGTACCATGTACCCAACCGGTAAACCGGTCTTTCCGATACTCTCTCACTTCGGCTGTAGACTGTCCGGGAACTGCCGCTGCGCTTTGCAGCACAGCCTGCCGGGCAAAAACCTCTGTGCGGACGCGGTGTGCTTTACACAAAATGCTTCGTCACACAGGCGCACCCGACTTCCTTTTCGGAAGCCTCTTTTCGGTATCAAAAAGTAATCTCCCGTAATGAACTCGCGCTCTCTACGTTCAATTATTTTCAAGCGGACCTTAGTAACAATCCGCTGCCAGCCGTCTTAATGCCGACAAGGTAATTTGTCTCTTCCTTATATTATAGAAAGATTATCCCTGTCTCTGTTTGTGCTTGGGGTTCTCGCAGATGATTCTGATAGAACCTTTCCTCTTGATGACTTTGCACTTTTCGCAAATCGGTTTTACGGATGCTCTTACTTTCATTCTTAACCTCCATTTCTACCGTCCTCCGCACCACACGGAATCCGGCAAGAATCCTGATCAGAACGCGCTTTTAAGGCCTTCTGACCGACCTCCTTCCAAAAAGACCGTTACCTATTATAGCATGGGAATGTCTATTGTGCAATAGTTTTTACAACAAAATTTCGTGTGGCGGGATCGTTCAGAATCCTTCCTCAGCCCGGCACTGGCTTGGTTCCGTCTGCCCTGCATACTGCGTCAGCCTCCATCCTCGCTCACAGAGAATTTGTATCAAACGATGCGAACGATCCGAAACGCATTATGACCGGTCAAACTCGCACGGCTCACGCCGGGCAGTAACGGGATTTCCAGCAAATCGCCCTGCACAACGGCAAAAGAGACGGCAAAGCCCGATTCAGCCATGCCGTCCCTTCCATATTTTATCTGTGTCTTCGTCCGTAAGAACTGCTTCTTACTTATCTCTCCAGATGATCCTTCCCTTGCTCAGATCATAAGGAGAAAGCTCCAGCGTCACTCTGTCGCCGGGCAGGATACGAATGAAGTTCTGTCTTAATTTACCACTGATATGGGCAAGAACCCTGTGACCGTTCTCCAGTTCCACCTGAAACATGGTGTTAGGCAGCTTTTCCACTACCGTGCCTTCGATTTCAATAACATCTGCTTTCGACATATCTTACCTCCGTGAATTAATTTTCTCCATATAAAGCCTGATGCAGCGTTTGATCTTTGTGTCAGCATCCGCCGGGTTTTCTGCAAAGGCGGCAAGCTCTTCGCTTCCCATTCCCGCCTGCAAAACCGGCTGGATGTGCTTAATGTTCTTCTTTTTCGGTGAAGCGTAATGCCGAAGAACGCCGTCCGCCACATACACGCTTCCCGCCTCTTCTCTCACGATCAAAAATACGCTTCCTTTATCATGTCCCGCAAGGGAAACTGCAAGCTTTCCAACCATTTAAGTTTCCCCCTTAGTACAGCGTCAGAATCTCCGGCTCCCCGTCGGTCACCAGAATCGTGTTCTCATAATGCGCCGAAAGCGAACCGTCCTTTGTTACGACGGTCCAGCCATCCCGCAGGAAATTTACCTGCCACGTTCCGGCGTTAACCATCGGCTCAATTGCCAGCGTCATACCAGCCTGCAGGCGGACTCCTTTTCTTTTCTGTGAAAAGTTCGGAATCTGAGGGTCTTCATGCAGCGCCGTACCGATGCCATGTCCCACAAGGTCACGGACGATGCCATAGCCAAAGCCGCTCACATAGGAATCAATAGCGGCAGAGATATCAAATAGATGATTCCCTTCTTTTGCCATTTTGATTCCTTCAAAAAAGCTCTGCTTTGTCACTTCCATCAGCTTCATTGCCTCTTCGCTCACCTTTCCGACCGCATGCGTTCTCGCAGCGTCAGAATGATAGCCTTTGTAAATCAGGCCTGCGTCAAGGCTGACAATATCGCCCTCTTTGAGATAACGGTCTTTTTTAGGAATACCATGCACCACCTCATCATTGACAGATACACAGATAGATGCAGGATATCCATTATAATGGAGAAAATTCGGGATACATCCGCAGTCCCTGATGAGTTTTTCACCCAAAGCATCCACTTCCAGTGTTGACATTCCGGGCCTGATCGCATTCCCCAGCTCCTGATGGACATGCGCCAGACGCTTTCCAGCCTCTCTCATCAGCTCGATTTCTCTTGCAGATTTAATTGAAACGGCCATAGTTCCCCTCCAAAATCTCAAAATCCGCTCTCATCAGCCTAAAATTGCAGTGATCGCAGCAAATACTTCTTCCATCGGAAGCGTTCCATCAACAGTCTTTAATACACCCTTATTGGTGTAAAAGTCTATCAGGGGCTGTGTCTGCTCATGATAAACATTCAGACGGTTCTTTACTGTTTCCGGCTTGTCATCATCTCTTAACACCAGCTCGCTGCCGCACTTGTCACAAATTCCTTCCGTTTTCGGAGGAACGTGCTCGATGTGATAGGTTGCGCCGCAGGTTAAGCATGCACGGCGTCCGGACATTCTCTTGATGATATTTTCATCCGGAACGTCAACGTCGATCGCATAGTCGATGTGGTCGCCCAGCTTGGAAAGCTCGCTGTCCAGTACCTCTGCCTGAGGGATCGTGCGCGGAAAGCCGTCCAGGACATAGCCGTTTTTGCAGTCGTCCTGAGCCACGCGGTCCAGCAGGATGCGTACCGTCAGCTCGTCGGGAACGAGCAGACCCTGATCCATGTACTGCTTTGCTTCCTTGCCCAGCTCTGTGCCGTTTTTGATGTTTGCGCGGAAAATATCGCCTGTGGATACATGCGGAACGCCGTATTTTTCAGCGATCATCTTCGCCTGGGTTCCCTTGCCCGCGCCGGGTGCGCCTAACATAATGATCTTCATGATTCTCATACTCCTTCGTATAAAATCCGATAATCCAGCCGCTGCGGCTGAACTGCCTGTATAAAAATAGACAGGGACAGAAACGTTGCCGTCCTGTCCCGCCCGTATCCGGTCCGCCTGTGCTTCAGACAGCCGATCAGTCATTCAAAAAACCTTTGTAATTGCGTACCAGCATCTGAGACTCTATCTGCTTCAACGTCTCCAGCACAACGCTGACAATAATGATCAGACTCGTTCCGCCGAAGGATACGCTTGCGCCGAACAGACCATTGAACAGGTACGGAAGTACACATACGATAGTCAGGCCGCATGCGCCGATAAAGATCAGATAATTCAGGATTCTGGTCAGATAATCGCTGGTCGGTTTACCCGGACGGATGCCGGGGATAAAGCCGCCCTGCTTTTTCATATTATTGGCAATCTCCAGCGGGTTAAAGGTAATGGACGTGTAAAAATATGCGAAGAACACGACCATTGCGATATACAGTATCAGTCCGAGCGAATAAATCGGTTCGCTGGGGCTGCACCAGTAGCTGGAATTCAGAGCTTTCAGAATATGTCCCCATACTCCGGTCCCTTCATAATGAGTCAGCTGCGCAATGATGACCGGTATCTGCAGAATAGACTGTGCGAAGATAACCGGAATAACGCCGGCAGTATTGACTTTAAGAGGGATAAAGCTGGACTGACCGCCTACCATCTTGCGGCCCTGTACCTTTTTGGCATATTGAACAGGTATCTTTCTTACTGCGTCATTTAAGATAATGACAAGAACCACCATAGCTACTATGATAGCTAAAATGATCACCGCTGCGAGAGCGCCTGTTGCAACAGCTTTGCCCTTGATGAACTGCTCATACAGATTGGACAGATCGCTCGGTACACGGGAAATAATGTTGATCGCCAGAACGATGGAAATACCGTTGCCGACGCCCCTTTCCGTGATCCGCTCGCCGATCCACATCAAAAACGCGCTGCCTGCCGTCAATGCCGCGATCACTGTGATCACGTTGAGCGCATTGAAATCCTCCATCAGACCCTGACGGCCGAAACCGATCGCCATAGCTGCGGACTCTATCAATGCAAGACCTACTGTCACATATCTTGTGATAGCGGTCAGTTTTTTCCGCCCCTCTTCTCCATCCTTCTGCATATCCTCCAGCTTCGGGATCGCAATTGTCAAAAGCTGGATGATGATGGAGGATGTAATATAAGGCGTGATGTTTAACGCAAACAGGGAGAAGTTCTCAAAGGACCCTCCCGTAAAAGCGTTAAAGAAGCTGAAGGTATCGCCCGTCTGCGCTGCGAACCAGTTGGAGAAGAAATGTCTGTCAACGCCCGGTACCGGAAGCTGGCAGCCGATACGAACGACCACCAGCATCAGGAAGGTGAAAAACAGCTTTTTTCGGATCTCCTTGATCTTCAGCGCATTTTTCAGGGTAGTAAGCATTTACATCACCTCTGCAGTTCCACCAAGCGCCTCGATCTTTTCTTTTGCGGATGCACTGAAGGCATTTGCTTTCACATCGAGCTTCTTGGTAAATTCTCCGTTTCCAAGAATTTTAACGCCGTCTCTGGGATTCTTAACGATTCCTCTTTCGATCAGGCTTTCAACAGTAACAGTCTCTCCGTTGTCAAATACTTCAAGTGCACTTAAATTGATAGCAACGATATCCTTTGTGTTTCTGTTTGTGAAACCTCTCTTCGGGATACGTCTGTATAAAGGCATCTGGCCGCCTTCAAAACCCGGTCTCGGAGCGCCGGAACGCGCCTTCTGACCCTTGTGGCCCTTACCTGCAGTCTTTCCGTTGCCGGAAGCATGACCGCGGCCTCTTCTAAAGTTATCGCTGTGTACGGAACCAGCTGCGGGCTTTAAGTTAGATAATTCCATTGCGTTGCACCTCCTCGTCTTAAGCTTCTTCTACCTTCAGCATGTAGCCAACCTTCTGGATCATGCCTCTGGTAGACGCGTTATCGGGCATGATAACGGTCTTATGCATTTTGGTAAGACCCATTGCCTCGATCGTTGCTCTGTGCTTCGGCACTGCACCGATGGGGGACTTTACCAAAGTGATCTTCAAATTCTTCTCAGCCATTTTAGTCTCCTCCTGCTTTAAGCCATGATCTCTTCTACAGATTTACCACGCTTTGCAGCAACTTCTTCAGGAGTCTTGATCTCGCTCAGACCCTGGATGGTTGCCAGCACCACATTCTGCTTGTTGTTGGAGCCAAGAGCCTTTGTACGGATGTTCTTGATACCAGCCAGCTCACACACAATACGAACAGGGCCGCCGGCGATAACACCGGTACCTTCGGGTGCTTTCTTCAGCAGAACGGTAGCAGAACCGAATTTGCCGAGGAAGTCATGTGTAATAGAATTATTCTCATCCAGAGAAACGCTGATCAGGTGCTTTGCAGCATCCTCTTTACCTTTGCGGATAGCTTCCGGAATTTCGATGGACTTGCCCAGACCAACGCCTACGTGTCCGTTGCCGTCTCCAACTACCACTAAAGCTGTGAAACGCATGTTGCGGCCGCCCTTTACAACCTTGGTAACACGTTTGATGGAAACGACTTTTTCTGTTAATTCCAGATTTGCCGTATCAATAATTGTTCTTCTCATCTGATGTGTTCTCCCTTCTTAGAATGTCAGGCCAGCTTCTCTGGCTGCGTCAGCTAAAGCTGCAACTTTACCCTGGTAGATGTAACCGCCGCGGTCGAAAACAACCTCGGTGATGCCCTTCTCCAGAGCGCGCTTTGCGATAACAGTTCCCAAATATGCCGCAGCATCAACGTTATTGGTCTTCTCCAGCTCTGCCTTCACGTCTTTTTCAACAGTGGATGCAGCTGCAAGAGTCTTGCCAACGGTATCGTCGATAATTTGAGCATACATATGATTATTGCTTCTGAATACGGCCAGACGCGGTCTCTCAGGAGTGCCGCTGAAACGGTTGCGCATTCTTCTGTGCTTGTTCTCACGAACGATCTGTCTTGATTTCTTACTAACCATTTTTACACTCTCCTTATCCCTTATTTCTTACCGGTCTTACCAACTTTGCGTCTGATAACCTCATCAGCATACTTGATACCCTTGCCCTTATAAGGCTCCGGTCTTCTCTTGTCTCTGATCTCAGCCGCAAACTGTCCAACCTTCTCTTTGTCGATACCCTTAACGATGATGATGTTCTGACCTTCCAGTACGCTTTCAACGCCTTCGGGATCGATCATCTCAACGGGGTGGGAATAACCTAAGGATAATGTCAGCTTGTTGCCTGCCTTTGCAGCCTTGTAACCTACACCGTTTACTTCCAGCTTCTTCTGATAGCCTTCTGTAACACCAACAACCATGTTGTTGATCAGTGTTCTGGTCAGACCGTGCAGGGATTTCATTTTCTTTAAGTCATTAGGACGGGTAACGATTACCTGACCCTCTTCCACTTTAATTGTCATCTCTTCGGGAAGCACTCTCTCAAGAGTTCCCTTGGGACCTTTTACAGTCACTTTATTATTTTCTGCAACCTCTACAGTTACGCCTGCAGGAATCGCGATTGGCATTCTTCCAATACGTGACATGCCCGTACCTCCATATAATAGATTAAAAACTATTGTATCAGTATCCTGAAAACTGCCTTACCGGCAGCTCCCATAAGATTTCAGAAAGCTGTTCCGCAGCCTCCCTCAAATCACGGAAGAATGCGTTTACGCATTCTTCCCGACCAAACTTAGAATTTCTTAGGCGGCGTCTTCCAGACGCCTTAGAAATTCTTTTGGTCGTTTTACCAAACGTAAGCCAGAACCTCGCCGCCTACCTGCAGCTCTCTTGCCTTCTTGTCGGTAACAACACCCTGGTTGGTGGAAATGATCGCGATGCCAAGACCGCCCAGTACGCGGGGAAGCTCTTCCTTGCCTGCGTATACGCGCAGACCGGGCTTGGAGATTCTCTTGATACCGGAAATGATCTTATCGTTCTTGTCCTCGCCGTACTTTAATGTGATGTGGATTGTCTTGAAAGAGCCCTCATCCAGTACGTCATATTTCTTAATGTAGCCCTCTTCCAGCAGGATCTGAGCAATAGCCAGCTTCATCTTGGACGCAGGTACATCTACTGTATCGTGTTTTGCAGTGTTCGCATTACGGATTCTTGTAAGCATATCTGCAATAGGATCTTGCATTGTCATTCTGATTTACCTCCTTCTCTTGCCAGCTCTTACCAGCTTGCTTTCTTCACGCCGGGAATCTGTCCCTTGTATGCCAGTTCACGGAAGCAAATTCTGCAGATTCCGTATTTTCTCAGAACCGAATGGGGACGGCCGCAAATCTTACAACGTGTATATTCTCTGGAAGAGAACTTGGGTGTACGCTGCTGTTTAATCTTCATTGCTGTTTTAGCCATGAAATCATTTACCTCCTTCTTACTTTGCGAAAGGCATGCCGAACAGTCTCAGCAATTCGCGTGCCTCTTCATCAGTCTTCGCTGTGGTAACGACGATAACGTCCATACCTCTGACCTTCTCTACCTTATCGTACTCGATTTCAGGGAAGATCAGCTGCTCCTTGATACCCAGTGCATAGTTACCTCTGCCGTCGAAGGAATCTGCGCTCACGCCGCGGAAGTCGCGTACGCGGGGCAGTGCGAGGTTCACCAGGCGATCCATGAAGTCATACATTTTCTCGCCGCGAAGAGTTGTCTTGCATCCGATGGGCATGCCCTCACGGATTTTGAAGTTAGCAACGGAATTTTTCGCTCTGGTAAGAACGGCCTTCTGGCCTGTGATAATTTCCAGATCCTTTACTGCGGAATCCAGAACCTTGGCATTCTCTTTTGCTTCACCAACACCCATGTTGATAACGATCTTGTCAAGCTTCGGAACTTCCATTACGTTCTTGTATCCGAACTTTTTGATCATAGCTTCTACGATCTCGTCTTTATATAAGTCTTTCAGTCTGCTCACGCTATTAGCCTCCTTCCTCGGAATTATTTGTCGATGACTTCACCGGTAGATTTTGCGAAACGAACCTTCTTGCCGTCCTCTACCTTGAAGCCGATACGGGTCGCTTTGCCATTGTGAACGTACATTACGTTAGAAGCATCAATGGAAGCTTCCTTCTGGATAATTCCGCCGTTCTGGTTTGCAACAGAAGGCTTTGTATGCTTTGTGATGATGTTGACATTCTCAACAGTCACTCTGCCGTTCTTTCTGTCAACAGCGATAACTTTTCCTTCTTTGTCTTTATCTTTGCCGGCGATGACCTTTACAGTATCGCCCTTTTTAATTTTCATGGTAGACATAAAGGCACCTCCTTATAATACTTCGGGAGCCAGGGAAGCAATTTTCATAAACTGCTTGTCACGAAGCTCACGTGCTACTGGCCCAAAGATACGGGTTCCTCTGGGAGTCTTGTCATCTTTGATGATTACAGCAGCATTCTCGTCAAATTTGATGTAAGAACCGTCTTTGCGGCGAACGCCCTTAACGGAACGAACCACAACGGCCTTCACAACGTCGCCCTTCTTTACAACACCGCCGGGTGTTGCATCTTTAACACTGGCAACGATGATATCACCGATATTTGCATATCTTCTTGTAGAGCCACCCATAACCCGGATGCACAGAATCTCTTTGGCACCTGTGTTATCGGCAACTTTCAGTCTCGTTTCCTGTTGAATCATGATAATTCTCCTTCCAACTTAATTACTTGCCGTAGATTATTTCGCTCTTTCGATGATCTCAACAAGTCTCCATCTCTTGTCCTTGGACAGCGGTCTTGTCTCCATCACTTTCACGGTGTCGCCAATGTTGCACTCGTTGTTCTCATCATGTGCCTTCAGCTTGTATGTCTCTTTCACGATCTTTTTGTAAAGAGGATGCTTTACATGGTTCTCAATGGCAACAACGATCGTTTTGTCCATCTTATTGCTAACGACTTTACCAGTACGTGTTTTTCTCAGATTACGTTCCACGTTAGTTTGCTCCTTTCTGGATTTTACTCTGCAACCTTGGCTTTCTGTGTCATCACTGTCTGGATTCTCGCGATGTTCTTTCTAACCTCACGGATCCGTGCAGTATTGTCAAGCTGGTTTGTTGCGTTCTGGAATCTTAAATTGAAAAGTTCCTTCTTGGCAGCCGTCAGTTCCTGAGCCAGATCAGCAGCCGATTTGTTCTTTAAATCTTCTACATAGGTTTTAGACTTCATTTGCTACACCGCCTTCCAAGTCTGCTTTAGAAACAATTTTGCATCTGCAGGGAAGCTTATGCATTGCGAGACGCAGTGCCTCTTTTGCCGCTTCCTCCGGAACGCCTGCGATCTCGAACATCACGCGGCCCGGCTTAACAACTGCTACCCAGTACTCCAGAGCGCCCTTACCGGAACCCATACGGGTCTCAGCAGGCTTAGCTGTTACCGGCTTGTCAGGGAAGATTTTGATCCAAACCTGGCCGGCACGCTTTGTATAACGTGTCAGTGCGATACGGGCTGCCTCGATCTGGTTGGATCTGATCCAGCAGGGCTCGAGTGCTACAAGACCGTATTCTCCGTAAGTGATTGTATTGCCGCGCATAGCCTTACCAGCCATGGTGCCGCGGAACTGTTTACGACGTTTTACTCTCTTCGGCATTAACATAGTTATTTATCGCTCCCTTCCTTGTTTCCTTTTGTAGGAAGTACCTCGCCTTTGTAGATCCAAACCTTAACGCCAATCTTGCCGTAGGTTGTATCTGCTTCTGCGAATCCATAATCGATGTCTGCTCTTAATGTCTGCAGCGGAATAGTACCTTCGCTGTAGAACTCGGTACGCGCGATATCAGCGCCGCCCAGACGGCCGGATACTGCGGTCTTGATGCCCAGAGCGCCGGACTTCATTGTTCTGCCGATGCAGGACTTCATAGCGCGTCTGAAAGCAACACGGTTCTCAAGCTGCTGTGCGATATTCTCAGCAACAAGCTGTGCATCGCGGTCAGGTCTCTTGATCTCCTTGATGTCAACCAGAACCTTCTTGTCTGTCAGCTTGGACAGCTCTTTCTTGGTAACCTCGATCTCTGCGCCGCCCTTACCGATTACAACGCCGGGCTTTGCTGTATAGAGGATAACCTTTACTCTGTCGGACGCTCTTTCGATTTCAATCTTGGAAACGCCTGCGGAGTACAGTTTCTTCTTTAAAAATTTTCTGATGTTGTAGTCTTCAACCAAAAAGTCTGAATATTCAGCGTCTGCATACCATCTGGAATCCCAATCTTTGATGACGCCGACTCTTAAACCATGAGGATTAACCTTCTGTCCCATTATCCTTCCTCCTACTTTCTCTCATCAAGCACTACGGTGATGTGGCTCATTCTCTTTTCGATCCTGTAAGCTCTTCCCTGTGCTCTCGGTCTAACTCTCTTCATCGTAGGTCCCTTGTTTGCATAGCACTCAGCAACATAAAGGTTTTCTCTCTTCATGCCGTTGTTGTTCTCTGCGTTTGCTGCAGCGGACTCCAGCAGCTTCTTAACAAGGCTGGAAGCATATCTGGGATTGTAGGTTACGATAGCCAGTGCTGTCTCGTAATCCTTCCCTCTGATCGCATCCAGTACAAAACAAGCTTTTGTTACAGACACTCTTGCGTAGGATAATTTTGCAGAAGGTCTTGTATCTTTGTTCGCATTTCTCTCTCTCTTAATCTGAGATCTATGTCCTCTAGCCATGAATAAAGCCTCCTTTCAATTACCTAACCTTGGACTTCTTCTCGTCCTTGCCGTGACCTCTGTAGGTTCTGGTAGCAACGAACTCGCCGAGTTTGTGTCCAACCATATCTTCAGTTACATATACCGGAACATGCTTGCGGCCGTCATGAACTGCAATTGTGTGTCCAACGAAGGACGGGAAAATTGTAGAACGACGGGACCAAGTCTTGATAACCTGTTTCTGGCCAGCAGCGTTCATAGCGTCTACTTTTTTCAGCAGGCTGGCGTCAGCGAAAGGTCCTTTTTTCAGTGATCTTGCCATTGTTGTTCTCCTCCTTAAACTTATTTGATAGCCTTACCGTCTCTTCTTCTTACGATCAGCTTGTTAGAAGCCTTCTTAGCTTTTCTGGTCTTCAAGCCGAGTGCCGGTTTGCCCCAAGGAGTGCTCGGACCAGGACGGCCGATACCGGTCTTACCTTCACCACCACCGTGCGGATGGTCATTCGGGTTCATAACGGAACCGCGAACAGTAGGACGGATGCCCATGTGACGCTTGCGTCCTGCTTTACCAATGTTGATCAGGTTGTGATCGCCGTTGCCAACTACACCAACAGTTGCGCGGCAAACGATCGGAACCATTCTCATTTCGCCGGAGGGAAGTCTTAAGGTAGCGTATTTGCCTTCCTTCGCCATCAGCTGTGCGCTGTTGCCTGCAGAACGAACCATCTGGCCGCCCTTGCCAGGATATAACTCAATGTTGTGTACCTGAGTACCAACAGGAATCTCGGATAACGGCAGGCAGTTGCCTACTCTTACTTCTGCTTCAGGGCCGTTCATAACCTTCTGGCCAACCTTTAAGCCTTCGGGAGCAAGGATGTAAGCCTTCTGTCCATCTGCGTAGCAGATCAGCGCGATGTTCGCTGTTCTGTTGGGATCGTACTCGATGCCTACAACAGTTGCAGGGATGCCGTCCTTGAATCTCTTGAAGTCTACAAGTCTGTACTGGGTGCGAACGCCGCCGCCGCGATGACGTACCGTGATCTTACCCTGATTGTTACGGCCGGAGTTCTTTTTCAGAGATACGCAGAGGCTCTTCTCGGGAGTCTTCTTTGTGATCTCGGAAAAATCAGAGCCAGTCATATTTCTTCTGGAAGGTGTATAGGGATTATATGTTTTAATTCCCATGATGATTTCTCCTTTACAAATTTATTATCGTGCTTGTTTGCACATAGTGGTAAGAAGCTTCAGCGCTTTCTTACAGACCAGCGAAGATCTCGATATCTTTGCTGTCAGCGGTCAGTGTAACGATAGCCTTTTTGATCTTAGCGGTCTTGCCGACTACCATGCCGCGTCTCTTGGTCTTGCCGGGTGCGTTTAAGGTGTTTACCTTTGCAACCTTCGTGCCTTCGAACATTTTCTCAACAGCCTCTTTGATCTGAGACTTGTTTGCTTCCGGATTTACCAGGAAGGTATATTTCTTTTCGCTCATACCAGCCATGCTCTTCTCAGTGATGACAGGCTTGAGGATAACGTCATAGTATTTAATGTCAGCCATTATGCGTATACCTCCTCGATCGTCTTAACAGCGTCCTTTGTCAGAACAACCTTGCCTGCCTTCATGATGTCGTATACGTTGATGGTATTCGGCAGAGCCATCTTTACGGTAGGGATGTTCCGTGCGCTCATCATTACGTTTGTGTCGTTCTCATTTACAATAACCAGACCGTTGTTTACTTCCAGGTTGCTCATAACCTGTGCGAAGTTTTTGGTCTTAACTGTATCGAACTTCAGCTCGTCTACAACGATCAGCTTAGCGTTAGCCAGCTTGTCGGTCAGTGCAGACTTCAGAGCCGCTCTCTTCTCTTTCTTGTTGAGTTTGAAGGAGTAATCTCTCGGAACGGGTGCGAATACTACGCCGCCGCCTGTCCACTGAGGAGCGCGGATGGAGCCCTGTCTTGCATGACCGGTTCCCTTCTGTCTCCAGGGTTTTCTTCCGCCGCCGGAAACCTCGGAACGGGTCTTTGCTTTCTGTGTTCCCTGACGATTGTTTGCAAGCTGCTGTACAACTGCCATGTGTACCAGATGTTCGTTCACTTCAACACCGAATACAGCATCGCTTAATTCGATTGTATCGATCTGCTTGCCTTCCATATTATAAACAGATACTTTTGCCATCTGAGTGGTCCTCCTTTCCAGTTTTAAGCCTCCACCTTGGTGGTTTCTTTGATCGTTACCAGAGCTTTCTTAGGGCCGGGTACTGCACCCTTTACCAGGATCAGATTCTTGTCTGCGTCAACTCTTACAACGTCCAGATTCTGAACGGTAACCTTTACGCAGCCCATGTGACCAGGCATTCCTTTGCCCTTGAATACGCGGCTCGGAGAGGAGCAGGCGCCGTTGGAACCCTGATGACGATGGAACTTGGAACCGTGAGCCATAGGTCCTCTGTGCTGACCAAATCTCTTGATCGCGCCCTGGAAGCCTTTACCTTTGCTGATTGCTGTAGCGTCGATTCTGTCGCCAGCCTCAAAGATGTCAGCTTTGATTTCCTGAGCCAGTGCATACTCTGATGCGTTCTCAAACCGGAACTCTCTTACATATCTCTTGCAGGATACACCAGCCTTTGCGAAGTGACCCTTCTGAGCTTTATTTACACCATGTCTGTGAATAACTTCTTTCTTACCAGCCTTGTCTTTGTTGACGATTCTTTCCTTCTTGTCAACGAAGCCAACCTGTACTGCCTCGTAGCCGTCGTTCTCAACGGTCTTGATCTGTGTAACAACGCAGGGACCTGCCTGAAGTACGGTTACAGGAACCAGTACGCCGTCGTCATTGAAAATCTGAGTCATTCCGACTTTGGTAGCTAAAATCGCTTTTTTCATTGTCTGTTTAACCTCCTGTTTTTGTTCTACATAGCGGAATGTTCGCAGCTTTCCTGCTCCCTTTTATTAAGGAAGTGGTAAAAGCAGTTGGACTATTCATACGTCTCTGTAGAGGTTTGTTTTGAAAATCTTATTTGGTTTTCATTTTGATATCGATGTACACACCAGCGGGCATTTCCAGTCTCTGCAGAGCATCAACGGTCTTGGGTGTGGGTGTGATGATATCGATCAGTCTCTTGTGCGTGCGGCGCTCGAACTGCTCTCTGGAATCTTTGTACTTGTGTACGGCACGCAGGATCGTAACAACTTCCTTCTTTGTAGGAAGCGGTACCGGTCCGCTCACCTGTGCTCCATTTTTCTTGACTGTTTCGATGATTTTCTTCGCAGACGCATCAACTAACTGATGATCGTAAGCTTTCAGTGTAATCCTCATTACCTGATTTGCCATAAAAAAAGTCGCCTCCTTTTCGCGCTTTTGAGATAAGTGCGACAAGCGGTGACTGTACACGTTCCCGTGTGTGTCCTTTTAATAAGCAACCCTGAAAGTTCTCTTTCTCTTATTCCCGGACTTACACGTTGTTTCCCTTGCCGCGTGGCAAGTGCTGTTATCTGGTACAGTGACTTGTCGTCAGTTTTCTAACTTGACATTCGCTCCACATAAAAACCTGCACGGATTATGTATTTTCCATTGCAGCAACCTTATGTTTCATCGCTATCATGTCACAGCACTTAGTAGTATAATGGAACAAAAATAAAATTGCAAGTGTTTTTTCGATTCTTTTAAAACTTTTTTTGTACAAAATCAAATACAATCCGTCTCCCTTTTTCCGGGAGATACTGCCGCCTATACCGGCAGTATCATAAGCGCCCCCTGCACCGCCAGCTTCGCAACACCGCTTAAAACCATCACAAGGATCGGGTTCATGTCTTTCTTTTTCAAAAGATACAGCGCCGCAATAAAAATCAGGATGGAATCCATTTTTACCGTATCCATTCCGACCGGCCCGTTCCAGAATGCCGTTATCATAATGGAAACACCTGCCGCCGCGATCATCGCCACCACCGCCGGGCGCAGCGTTTCCAGCACGCTCTGGAGCATGCTCAGCTTGCGGTAGCGCAGATACAGCCACGCCAGCCCCATGACGAGAATGCAGGACGGGAGGATGCACCCGAGCGTCGCCGCCAGCGCCCCTGCAATCCCGCCGATCCGGATTCCCACAAAGGTCGCGGAATTGACTGCGATCGGCCCCGGCGTCATCTGGGAGATCGTGATCAGATCCGTAAATTCCGTGGCGGACAGCCAGCCGTTTTTCATTACCTGCTCCTGGATCAGCGGCAGCGCCGCGTACCCTCCGCCGAAGCTGAACATCCCGATCTGCAAAAAAGCCAAAAATAACTGCCAGTAGATCATGCCTTTTCCCTCCTCATCCGAACCAGTGTCCGCACCACGCCCAGTCCGATGCAGATCAATACCACATAAACCACATTTACCTCAAATACCGCCGTCGCCAGAAACGCTGCCGCCATGATTGTCAGGGACAGCTTGTTTTTTCCCTGCACAATGCCGCTTCCCATATCCCATACGACCGCTGCGATCACCGCAGCCACGCCGGACTGCATCCCGTCCAGCACGGTCTTAACGATAAAATTCGAGGAAAATGCGGCGTAAAAAAATGAAATGACCGAAATGATCGCAAAGGGCGGGATGATCGTCCCCACGATCGCCGTCAGCGCCCCGATCAGCCCTTCCAGCTTATATCCCACCACGATCGCCCCATTTACCGCGATCGCCCCGGGCGCGGACTGGGCGATCGCCACCAGATCCAGCATTTCATTTTCATCGATCCAATGAAGCTCGTCCACAAACTTCTTTTTCATCAGCGTCACGATCACATATCCGCCGCCGAAGGTAAAGGCGCTTAAATACAGCGTCGAAATAAATATCTTCCACAGCCGTTTTCCCTTTTTTTCCATTTCTTCCTCCTGAACACCTTTTTCTTCCTTATTTACTATATCCTCTCTTGCAATATAAGTAAAATAGTATTATTTTATAAAATATATAACCGTTTTATTATGTATCTGCGGCGCTCCTTTCCATACAGCGCCCAAAGGAGGTTTCCATGACCCTGCGCCATATGAAAATATTCGTCGCCGTCTATCAGGAGCACAGCGTTACAAAGGCCGCCAACAGGCTGCATCTTGCGCAGCCCTCCGTCAGCCTCGCCCTGCGGGAGCTGGAGGACTTTTATCATGTGCGCCTTTTCGACCGCATTTCCCGCCGCATCTATCCGACGGAGATCGGAAATAAATTTTATGACTACGCCCTCCATATCGTTTCTCTTTTTTCCGAAATGGGAAGCGGCATCCCCAGCTGGGAACACAACGCGCCCCTGCACATCGGCTCCAGCATCACCCTCGGCAACTGCCTGCTCCCTTCTCTTGTGCAGACTTACCGGAGCGCCCATCCCGATATTCCCATCCGTGTCACGATCAAAAATACGGAAATGATCGAACAGTATGTGCTCGACAACAAGGTGGATTTTGCCCTCGTGGAAGGCGGCGTTTCCCATCCCGAGCTTTTAGCGGAGGCTTTTTATTCCGACCGGCTCTGCTTTGTCGCCTCCCCTTGCCACCCGCTCTCTTCCGCCTCCGGCGCAGCGCTGGAAGAAATTGCCCGGCATGATCTTTTGCTGCGGGAGCCGGGCAGCGCCGGAAGGGAAATTGCCGACAGCCTTTTTCTCGCAAAAGGCATCACCATTACGCCCGCCTGGGAAAGCGTCAGCACGCAGGCGCTTCTGCGCGCCGCCGAAAAACAGCTTGGCGTCGCCATTCTTCCCCGCCTTCTCGTTCAGCAGGAGCTTGCCTCCGGCGCGCTTGTGGAAATCCCCGTCCCCGACGCCGAGCTTTCCCGTACCTTTTACCTGATCCGCCACCGCAACAAATATCTGCCACCCTCCGCAGACGCCTTCCGGGAGCTGTGCCTTGCGCAAAGCGCCGGCTGACAGCGGCAATCCATCTGCGCTCCGCCTTTTGTCCGGACGCGGCGCTTTCCCTTTTCGCAATTCTGTGCCCCGCTCCTGTTTTTCATTGCATTTTCAGACGGCTTCCTGTATAGTGGGTATAGAAAAACTTCCTATTATAATAGCGCTGCAGATCCGGCAGCGCTGTCGATAAGAATGCAAAGTGAGGATTTGAATATGTGGATCGCAGACAACTGGAACGATTATGAAGTCATTGATACCTCCCGCGGCGAAAAGCTCGAGCGCTGGGGGGATTACACCCTCGTGCGCCCCGACCCGCAGGTCATCTGGAATACGCCCCGCACCAATCCCGGCTGGAAAAAGAAAAACGGCCACTACCACCGCAGCTCCAAGGGCGGCGGCGAGTGGGAATTTTTTAACCTGCCCGAAGAGTGGAGCATCCATTACCGCGAGCTGACCTTCCGCTTAAAGCCCTTCAGCTTCAAGCACACTGGGCTTTTCCCGGAGCAGGCGGCAAACTGGGACTGGTTCGGGGATCTGATCTCCAATGCCCGCCGTCCGGTAAAGGTGCTCAACCTGTTTGCCTATACCGGCGGCGCAACCCTCTCTGCGGCAAAGGCGGGCGCGGCAGTCACCCATGTGGACGCCTCCAAGGGCATGGTTACCTGGGCGAAAGAGAACGCTGCCGCTTCCGGCCTTTCCGAAGCGCCGATCCGCTGGCTCGTTGACGACTGCGTCAAATTTGTCGAGCGCGAGATCCGCCGCGGCAACAAATACGACGGCATTATCATGGATCCGCCTTCCTACGGCCGCGGCCCCAAAGGCGAGATCTGGAAGATTGAGGAAAGTATTTATCCTTTTGTGGAGCTTGCCTCCCAGATCCTTTCCGACAATCCGCTCTTCTTTTTGATCAACTCCTATACGACCGGACTTCAGCCCGCCGTTTTGAGCTACATGATCAATACCGTCATCGTGAAAAAATTCGGCGGCCATGTGGACGCACAGGAAATCGGCCTGCCCGTTACCGAAAGCGGCCTGATCCTTCCCTGCGGCGCGTCCGGACGTTGGAGCCGCTCCTAAGCTTCTGCCGCAGGGCAGATTTTTAAAGCTGTCAGCCCCTGATCCTTTCCCATACGCCCATCACAAGGTTTTCATATCCGGGAACCATCCGTTCCAAAACGTTGCCGGGCGTATAGCAGATCGGGGGCTTTCCCGGAAATTCCATGTACATCCGGAACGCATACACGCCGATCATCATGACAACGATCACTCCCCCCGCAGTCATGAGCCCCTTCGCTTTTTTTCCAAACCCATACCGCATTACGGCAAAATACAGCGCCCACAGGATCCACACCATGCCCAGCGGATTCATCTGCATCCCCGTTTCAAACCGCCCCGTCAAAAAAGCCAGCACTGCCCGCGTCATCCCGCAGCCCGGACAGGGAAGCCCTGCGACGATCACGGACGGGCAAAACGCGCCAAACAGCAGATTCGCCGCCAGATCATAGAGGATAAAGACAACCGCAAATCCCCAATATGCCCGCACATCCTTTGCAGCTCTTTTTCCCGCCTCCCGAAAAAACCTTCCAATCATTTCCAACCGCTTCCTTTTCATCCTTTCCCTTCCTTTTATCCTTCTGCTTCCTTTTCATCCTTCCGCTTTTTCATCCTTCCGCTCCCGTATGCTGCCTTCCGGCATCGATCCTCAGCCTCCTGCCCTCTGCCGTCACGATCCCCTCTGCCTTCATCCGCCCCAGCTCCCGCATCATCGCGCTTCTGTCCACCGCCAGATAATCCGCGCAGTCCGTATAGGAAAAGGGCAGCTCAAAAAATCCCCCTCCCGCGCTCCGGCTCAAATATCCGAAATAGATCAGAAGCTTCTGCCTGAGCGTGCGCTGGCACAGCACATCCACGTGCATCATCGCCCGCCGCTGCGCCCTCATCAGGATCTCTTCCAAAAGCTGCGCCCTCATTTCATTGGAATGATACTGGGCAGACAGCTTGCGGTCATTGATAAACGTCACCTGACAGCGGCACTTGGAAATCACATAGCACACGCCCCGCTCCATCTTCGGAAAGCACTTTCTGGAAAACGTCTCCTTTTCCTGAAAATAGTCCAGAATCCTTCTCTGCCCCTCCATATTCATGCTTTCCAAAAAAGCGTCCCCTTTTAACATAATGCCGATCAGGTCCTGATCCTCGTCCTGATTCATCAATACCTGCCGCTTCCCGAACTCCCGGACAGAGATCATTCCTGCCTCGCTCATATGCAGGATCTGCTCTTTTGTCAAGCCCCAAAAGCCAATAAATTGTCCCATATTTTCACACCATCCTGTATATCATTTTTGTGCAAACCACTATATTTTGTATTATATTATATTTTTGTTGCCAACGCAACTGTTTTTCGTGCCGTCTGGATATATAATGAATCCTGTCGCCGCAGTTGACGCTGCTGCTTCAAAATGCCATTTCTCCCGCCGGGGGAGGCGGAGATTTGCGCTTTCAGCACCTCTGCGGCTTCCGGGCGCGCAGTATGGCAATGGCATTCATAAAAAGGAGAGAGTCTTATGAAAATCATTAAACGAAATGGTTCCGAAGCGAATTTTGACATTGATAAAATTATAGCCGCTGTTTCAAAAGCCAACAATTCTTCCGAGAATAACAGGCTCAGTCCCGAACAGATCCAGGACATCGCGGAATATGTGGAATACAAATGCAGCAAAATGAACCGCGCCATCTCCGTAGAGGAGATCCAGGACATGGTGGAAAACCAGATCATGTCCACCGGCGCCTTCGAGCTTGCTAAAAACTATGTAAGATACCGCTACCAGCGCACCCTTGTCCGCAAGGCAAATACCACGGACAACCGCATCCTTTCCCTGATCGAATGCAACAATGAAGAAGTAAAACAGGAAAATTCCAATAAAAACCCCACCGTCAACAGCGTACAGCGCGATTATATGGCGGGCGAGGTAAGCCGCGACTTAACGCAGCGCCTCCTGCTTCCCCCCGACATCGTGGAAGCGGACAAAAAGGGAATCATCCATTTCCATGATTCCGACTATTTTGCACAGCACATGCACAACTGCGATCTGGTCAACCTTGAGGATATGCTCCAGAACGGCACGGTGATCAGCGAAACCTACATTGAAAAGCCCCACAGCTTTTCCACTGCCTGCAACATCGCGACCCAGATCATCGCGCAGGTTGCCAGCAACCAGTACGGCGGCCAGAGCATCAGCCTTGCGCATCTGGCTCCTTTCGTGCAGGTATCCCGCGAAAAGATCCGCACCGAGGTGCTCGACGAGATCAAAACCCTCAACACACAGGCGACTCCCGAGCAGATCAACACGATCGTGGAAAAGCGGCTGCACCGTGAAATTACAAAGGGCGTCCAGACGATCCAGTACCAGATCATCACCCTTATGACGACCAACGGGCAGGCTCCGTTTTTGACCGTGTTCATGTACTTAAACGAAGCTAAAAACGAGCAGGAGAAAAAAGACCTCGCCCTCATCATCGAGGAAACCTTAAAGCAGCGCTATCAGGGCGTTAAAAATGAAGCCGGCGTCTGGATCACGCCCGCCTTCCCCAAGCTGATCTATGTGCTGGAAGAGGACAACGTGGAAGAAGGCACGGAATATTTTTACCTGACGCAGCTTGCCGCAAAGTGCACCGCAAAGCGCCTTGTACCCGATTATATTTCCGAAAAGAAGATGAAGGAATTAAAGGAGGGCAACTGCTTCCCGGTTATGGGCTGCCGCAGCGCGTTAAGCCCGTGGAAGGACGAAAACGGCAATTATAAATTTTACGGCCGCTTCAATCAGGGCGTCGTGACGATCAACCTTGTGGATGTGGCGCTTTCCTCCGGCGGGGACATGGATAAATTCTGGCAGATTTTTGACGAGCGTCTCGACCTTTGCTACCGCGCCCTCATGTACCGCCACAACCGCCTTAAGGGAACGCTTTCCGACGCAGCCCCGATCCTCTGGCAGTACGGCGCGCTCGCCCGCCTCAAAAAAGGCGAAACGATCGACAAGCTGCTTTACGGCGGCTACTCCACGATTTCCCTCGGCTACGCGGGACTTTATGAGTGCGTAAAATATATGACGGGCAAGTCCCATACCGATCCGGAAGCGACTCCTTTTGCGCTGGAGGTAATGCAGCATATGAACGACGCCTGCAACAAATGGAAGGAGGAAACCGACATCGCCTTCTCCATTTACGGCTCGCCGATCGAGAGCACCACATACAAATTTGCAAAATGCCTGCAGAAGCGCTTCGGTGTGATCGAGGGCGTAACCGACAAGAGTTATATTACCAACAGCTACCATGTGCATGTATCCGAACCGATCGACGCCTTTTCCAAGCTGAAATTCGAGTCCCAGTTCCAGGCGCTGTCCACCGGCGGCGCGATCAGCTATGTGGAAGTGCCCGACATGCAGAACAACATTCCGGCAGTCCTTCAGGTAATGCGTTTTATTTATGACAATATCATGTACGCAGAATTAAATACCAAGAGCGATTTCTGTCAGGAATGCGGCTATTCCGGCGAGATCCGCATTGTGGAGGACGAGCACAAAAAGCTCGTCTGGGAATGCCCCAACTGCGGATGCCGTGACCAGAATAAATTAAACGTGGCGCGCCGTACCTGCGGCTACATCGGCACACAGTTCTGGAATCAGGGCCGCACACAGGAAATCAAAGAAAGGGTGCTTCATCTGTAATGAACTACGGAGAGATCAAAAGCTGTGACATCGCCAACGGCGAGGGCGTCCGCGTCTCCCTCTTCGTTTCCGGCTGTACACATCACTGCAAAAACTGCTTCAACGCGCAGACATGGGATTTTTCCTTCGGCTCCCCTTTTACAAAGGAAACCGAGGACAGGATCCTCAACCTCCTTGCCCCCGGCTATATCAGCGGGCTTTCCCTTCTCGGGGGAGAGCCCTTCGAGCCGGATAACCAGCGCGCCCTTCTCCCTTTTTTAAAAAGGGTCCGCGCTGCGTATCCCGATAAAACGATCTGGTGCTACAGCGGTTATACGCTGGAAAGCGATCTGCTTTCCGAAAGCCGCGCCCGCTGTGAAGCGACCGACGAAATGCTTTCCTGCATCGACGTCCTCGTAGACGGCGAATTTATCGAGGAACAAAAAAACATCAGCCTCGCCTTCAGGGGTTCCGAAAACCAGCGTGTGATCGACGTTCCCAAAACGCTCGCTTCCGGCTCCCTTGTGTGGTATGGGCTCGTCAGCCAAAACATCGAAATGTAGCCGGCGATCTTCTTAAATATCTGTTAAATCCAGCGTTTCCCTATTGCTTTTCCCGCCCTGCGCGATATACTAAAAGTATAGGGAGACGCTTTTTTTGACCAAGAGGCTGACGCGCAGAACGCGGCAGTATCCGGTACTCCCTTAATTTCAGAGAAAGGATGTGATAGCCGATGGATATTACAATGGCGGATGACATCAGCGCCGAGTACCTCGGTCTTGTACAGGGCATATTGGATAATTCCGAATTCAAAAAGCTTCAAAGATACACACAGCACTATCAGACAACGCGCTTTATGCACAGTCTGAACGTGTCCTATATCTCATGGCTTCTTGCCAAAAAATTCGGGATGGACGCCAGCGCCGCTGCACGGGCCGGACTCCTTCATGATTTTTGCGTATACGACTTTAGAGATAAACTCCCCGAAGGAGAAATACAGGCATTCTATCATCCCAAGGTAGCGGCAGAGACCAGTTCTGAGCAGTTCCACATTTCCGCAAAGGAACATCAGGCAATCCTGTCCCATATGTTCCCCCTCGGGCCTATGCCCCGCAGCCGGGAAGCATGGATCATCAGCTTTGCCGATAAGATCTGCGCCATTACCGAGTTTTGCCGCTTCCGCATCGCCCTTGCCCGCAGAGGCAGGGTGGCATTAAGCTGCGGCTGACTTACGAGATCTCCCATCAAGATCTGATCTGATGAAGCTGCAGGGCTTCATCGCGAAAAACTCCCCGGTGTCCGTCCAGTGATCATATCACAGCGGACTTCCGGGGAGTTTTGTAAAAAAATTTAAAGTTCAAACACAGATTACATAAACGATACCTGTCTCTCTCATAAATATGCGATTTTCCAGCAATCCCTTTTACTCTATTCCTTCCTTTGAAGTATTTCCTTTCCCTTGAACTCTGATATTTTCTTTTTTATTTTCCAAATCATTATTTTGAATCATTTCAACAATCCGGGTTATGTATTCTTCTTCATTTTCCGGAAAAATATATTTTGTAATTGTTTGCAATAATCCAATGATCAGACCTAGAAAGGTTACACATACAGATATTATTTGTACAACATTGGCTATCGAGTCCATTTTTCCATGAATATCAATTTTACAAATAAATACAATAAAGCTTATGGAAAAGGCTGCCAATATTAAAATACATATGCCAAATAAAATGCTTTTATACCACTTATTGCTTTTACTTTTATCTTTATAGTTTTCTACGTATATAGATAATAATTCAGTAATCTTTCGATCTCTTCTTTTTTGCTGTCTAGTCGCATATGCATCTACATATTCCTTGTTCATATCATTATCATTGTCCACCGGCTGAAAGAATGTCAACGAATCTGATATGGAATCCAACTCATCCAGAAAGTTCTTCTCTTCATTCAAGATAATTCAAGCTCCCCAATTCTTCGTTCTGCCATTCTAACAGTTACAATGAAATGTTTTGATAGAATCTCAATTATTTTTTCTTTATCATTATATATTTTTTTAATTTCACGATACTTATCTTCAAAGCTCTTCCGGGGCATAAGTAAAGATGCGGCAAAAAAATCAGCTTCATTTTCAAGCTCATTATGTCCCCTTTTATGATCTCTGTGCGCATATAAACCTGTCAGATTCTTTTCTTTATAATGCAGTACATAATGTCCAAGTTCATGAGCAATAATAAAACGCTTCCACTCTAAAGGTCTGTCAGAATTTACGCCGATGAGTTTATCCGTTTTAATTCCCATTATTTCATCTTTTCCTTCTTCAACAACAATAAACCCATCATCCTCATCATTCAGGATTGCATTTCCAACAAGAAACCCCAAATTTTTTGCAATATGAATCACGTCAACTGAACGATCCGCAATCGTATATTGAGCTGTCCTTATTGTATCCTCTACACTTCTTTCTATTCTAGCAGCATCCATAATTACACCTCTCAATGCATGTTAATAGAAACTACAATAGTATAACAAATCGCATCACACGTATCAATAAGTATCCTCCACATTTTATATAATATGTATCCCCTATTTAAATGGTAACATATATAGCAAATTTATCAAGCGGTTTCCATGGTGTATTTCTTAATATCTTCTGTGCGATCTGTTGCCAATATACCCGAAAAAAGGGCTTTCCGAAAATCGGAAAGCCCTTTGAAATCCATTATTGATAATTTCCTGTCAAAGATTACTCGATGATAGAAACTACACGGCCGGAACCAACAGTTCTGCCGCCCTCACGGATAGCGAAGGTCAGACCCTGCTCCATAGCGATAGGATGGATCAGCTCGATGGTCATCTCTACGTTATCGCCAGGCATGCACATCTCTGTGCCAGCAGGCAGTTCGCAAACGCCGGTAACGTCAGTTGTACGGAAGTAGAACTGAGGTCTGTAGTTGTTGAAGAAAGGTGTGTGACGGCCGCCCTCGTCCTTTGTCAGAACGTAAACCTGAGCGGTAAATTTGTGATGGCATGTAACAGTGCCGGGTTTAGCCAGAACCTGTCCTCTTTCGATTTCAGTTCTCTGGATACCACGCAGCAGAGCGCCGATGTTATCACCAGCCTGAGCCTCGTCCAGCATCTTACGGAACATCTCGATACCTGTAACAACAGTCTTCTTGGTCTCTTCTTTGATACCAACGATTTCAACTTCCTCGTTCAGGTGCAGAGTACCTCTCTCAACACGGCCTGTAGCAACAGTACCACGGCCTGTGATTGTGAATACGTCCTCGACAGGCATCAGGAAAGGCTTGTCTGTGTCACGCACGGGATCCGGAATGAACTCATCAACAGTGTGCATCAGCTCAAGGATCTTGTCGCCCCACTCGCTGTTGGGATCTTCCAGAGCCTTCAGAGCGGAACCTCTGATGATCGGGCAGTCATGGAACCCGTACTCTTCCAGCTGCTCTGTAACTTCCATCTCAACCAGCTCAAGCAGCTCGTCGTCGTCTACCATGTCGCACTTGTTCAGGAAAACAACGATAGCCGGAACGCCTACCTGACGGGACAGCAGGATGTGCTCTTTTGTCTGAGCCATCAGACCGTCTGTAGCAGCAACAACCAGAATAGCGCCATCCATCTGAGCTGCACCGGTGATCATGTTCTTAACGTAATCAGCATGTCCAGGGCAGTCAACGTGTGCGTAGTGTCTCTTCTCTGTCTCGTACTCAACGTGAGAAGTAGAGATGGTGATACCACGCTCTCTCTCTTCGGGAGCCTTATCGATATTCTCGAAAGCAACAGCTTCGCCGGTGCCCAGTCTCTCGTGCAGAGTCTTTGTGATAGCAGCTGTCAGAGTTGTTTTACCATGGTCAACGTGGCCGATGGTACCAATGTTACAATGGGGCTTGGATCTTTCAAATTTAGCTTTAGCCATTTCCTTGTAATCCTCCTTAAATCAGTGATTTAATGTTTGTTTGAATCAGCTATTTATGATTATATTCGATAATAGCTGTATTTTCAAGCCCTATTTTAACGGGAAACCTTGAAATTTCCCGCTAAAACGGACTGTTTGAAACGAATGAGGTCAGGATCTTATTTCGCCTTTGCAGCGAGCACTTTCTCCTGAACATTCTTTGGCACCTGCTCGTACTTATCAAAGAACATGGAGTAGTTACCACGGCCCTGAGTCTTGGAACGCAGGTCTGTGGAGTAACCAAACATCTCTGCAAGCGGAACGAACGCTCTTACGATCTTACCGCCGCCGATGTCGTCCATACCTTCGATACGGCCGCGACGGGAGTTGATGTCGCCGATAACGTCGCCCATGTACTCTTCAGGCATCGTAACCTCAACCTTCATGATAGGCTCAAGCAGAACCGGGTTGCCCTTCTGCATTGCTTCCTTGAATGCCATAGATCCGGCAATGTGGAATGCCATTTCGGAAGAGTCGACTTCATGGTAGGAACCGTCGAATACATTCGCATGTACGCCCAGTACCGGGAAGCCGCCCAGAATACCTGCTTTTGTAGCTTCTTCGATACCTTCGCCGATAGCAGGGATATACTCTTTCGGGATCGCACCGCCGACAACGGTGGACTCGAACTTGAATGTCTCCTCGCCGTTCGGATCCATAGGCTCGAATTTAACTTTACAGTGACCATACTGACCGCGGCCGCCGGACTGCTTCGCATACTTGCTGTCCACATCGACTGCCTTGGTGAAGGTCTCTTTGTAAGCAACCTGAGGAGCGCCTACGTTAGCCTCTACCTTGAACTCACGCAGCAAACGGTCTACGATGATCTCCAGATGAAGCTCGCCCATGCCGGCGATGATCGTCTGTCCTGTCTCCTGATCGGTGTGTGCGCGGAAGGTAGGATCTTCTTCTGCAAGCTTTGCAAGAGCGATACCCATCTTGTCCTGACCAGCTTTGGTCTTGGGCTCGATTGCCAGCTCGATAACCGGCTCCGGGAACTCCATGGACTCTAAGATAACGGGATGCTGCTCGTCGCAGATCGTGTCGCCGGTGGTTGTAAACTTAAAGCCTACCGCAGCGGCAATGTCGCCTGCGTATACCTTGTCCAGCTCCATTCTCTTGTTTGCATGCATCTGCAGGATACGTCCTACACGCTCTTTTTTATCTTTTGTCGCGTTCAGTACATAAGAACCGGAGTTCAGAGTACCGGAATAAACGCGGAAGTATGCCAGCTTACCAACGAAAGGATCCGTCATGATCTTGAACGCCAGAGCCGCGAAAGGCTCTTCGTCGGAAGAATGCTTCTCGATTTCGTTGCCCTCCAGGTCAACGCCCTTGATTGCGGGGATGTCCAGCGGAGAAGGCATGTACTCTACGATCGCATCCAGAAGCTTCTGGATACCCTTGTTTCTGTATGCGGTACCGCAGCATACAGGAACTGCAGTACACTCGCAGGTTCCTTTTCTCAGAACCGCTTTCAGCTCTTCGTTAGAAGGCTCTTCGCCTTCCAGATAAGCCATCATCAGATCGTCATCCAGCTCGCAGATCTTCTCGACAAGCTCAGAACGATACAGTTCTGCATCATCCTGCATATCTTCCGGAATATCTGTAACTGTGATGTCTTCGCCCTTCTCATCATTATAGATGTAGGCCTTCATCTCGAACAGGTCGACGATTCCCTTGAATTCATCTTCCTTGCCGATCGGCAGCTGAATGCAGATTGCATTCTTGCCGAGGCGGGTCTTGATCTGCTCAACCGCGCCGAAGAAGTTTGCACCCAGGATGTCCATCTTGTTGATGAACGCCATACGGGGTACGTTATAGGTGTCAGCCTGACGCCATACGTTCTCAGACTGAGGCTCTACACCGCCCTTCGCGCAGAACACGCCAACGGCGCCGTCCAGTACGCGCAGGGAACGCTCAACCTCAACCGTGAAGTCAACGTGTCCGGGTGTATCAATGATATTGATACGATACTCGGGTGTGCCGGGCTTTACTTCGCATTTTATCTGCGGAGTCCAGTGACAGGTGGTAGCAGCGGAAGTGATGGTAATACCTCTCTCCTGCTCCTGCTCCATCCAGTCCATGGTTGCAGTACCTTCATGAGTGTCACCAATCTTATAGTTAACACCGGTATAATAAAGGATACGCTCGGTGGTGGTTGTCTTACCAGCATCGATGTGCGCCATAATACCGATGTTTCTGGTTCTCTCTAAGGGATATTCTCTTCCAGCCAAAGGTTTTTCCTCCTATTGAAATCAGCCAGATGCAGCGCAATGCCTTCTGCATTACAGATTCATTAGAATCTGTAATGAGAGAATGCCTTGTTTGCTTCAGCCATCTTATGAACGTCTTCTTTTCTCTTCACGGAAGCGCCGGTGTTGTTGGCAGCATCCAGAATCTCGTTCGCCAGTCTTTCTTCCATGGTCTTCTCGCCTCTCTTGCGGGAGAACATGGTCAGCCAGCGCAGACCCAGAGCCTGACGTCTGTCAGCTCTTACCTCGATCGGCACCTGATAAGTAGCACCGCCGATACGTCTTGCCTTAACTTCCAGAACAGGCATGATGTTGTTCATAGCCTCTTCAAAAACTTCCAGAGCCGGTTTGCCGGCTTTTTCTTCTACTCTGGCAAATGCGCCGTATACAATCTTCTGGGCAACGCCTTTCTTACCATCAAGCATGATGTTGTTGATCAGCTTGGTTACCACTTTGTCGTTGTACAAAGGATCTGCCAATACATCTCTTTTCTGAATATGTCCTTTACGTGGCACGTTTCTTCCCTCCTTAATCATTTCAAATTAATTCATCGGTACTCACATGTGTCCTCTAATGTGTTCGTGCGGTATATCCATTCGCGAAAGCGAACTGCAGGGAAGCCCTGCATAAGAATTCCAACACTTAATTAGTTTCCGTTTGTGGTACTCTTACGTTACCGCAGCTTATTTCTTAGCGGCTTTAGGTCTCTTAGCGCCGTATTTGGATCTAGCCTGACGTCTGTTTGCAACGCCTGCGGTATCCAGTGTACCTCTGATGATGTGGTATCTGGTACCAGGTAAGTCCTTAACACGACCGCCTCTGATCAGAACAACGGAGTGCTCCTGCAGATTGTGTCCTTCACCGGGAATGTAGCTTGTTACTTCGATTCCGTTGGAAAGACGTACTCTGGCGATCTTTCTAAGAGCGGAGTTAGGCTTTTTAGGAGTCGCTGTCTTAACAGCTGTGCACACGCCTCTCTTCTGCGGGGAAGAGGTAGCAGTCGCCTTCTTGTGAAGGGAGTTGTACCCTTTCTGCAGAGCCGGTGCTGTAGACTTCTTTACAGATGTCTGACGTCCTTTTCTTACTAACTGGTTAAATGTTGGCATTCTGTTTCACCTCCTGCGATACTTATCTCATGTTGCTTCTTCGGGCCAAGATACGCCCATCTGCCTTTCAGGGTTTCCCCTGTAAAAAAGAGATACTATATTTTTTTGCATCAAAATATAGGCATCCCCAAATGCAGACCTTATCAGTGTAAATGCTTTTAATTCATCTGTCAAGTATTTTTATCGCTTTTCCTGAAATTTATGCGGAATGCGGCAGGGTTCATCGCCCTGCCGCATTCCTCTGCTGTACTGCCCTGCGGCAGAACAGTTCTTTATTCTTCGCCTTCTGCTTCCGCCTCTTCTTCGGCTTCTTCATCCAGCTCTTCGTCGATTGCCTCGTCCAGAAGCACCTCTTCGGGAGTCTCTTCTGTCAGCTCTGCGTCCTCTTCGGAAAGCTCTTCCTCGTCAGCGGCTTCTTTTTTCACCTTTTCGGATTTCTCAGCCTCTGCCGCAGCCCTTGCCTCTTCCTCAGCCCTTGCCGCGCGCTCCGCTTCCTCCGCCGCGATGATCGCGTCGGTATTCAGCTGGACGTCACGGTAACGCTTCATACCGGTTCCGGCAGGGATCAGCTTACCGATGATAACATTTTCCTTCAGACCGATCAGCGGATCCGCCTTGCCCTTGATCGCCGCTTCCGTCAGGACCTTTGTGGTCTCCTGGAAGGACGCCGCAGACAGGAAGGAATTGGTTGCCAGAGCAGCCTTTGTGATACCCATCATCACCTGCTTGCCCTCTGCAGGCTGTTTGCCTTCTGCTTCCATCGCAGCGTTGGTGTCCTGGAAATCCAGAACGTCAACCATCGTGCCGGGCAGATACTCGGTATCGCCGCTTGTCTCGATGCGGATCTTTTTCAGCATCTGACGGACGATCACCTCGATATGCTTATCGGAAATATCTACACCCTGCAGGCGGTATACGCGCTGTACCTCGCGCAGCATGTAATCCTGTACCGCACGGATGCCCTTGATCTTTAACAGATCGTGAGGATTTACGGAACCTTCCGTCAGCTCGTCGCCGGCTTCAAGCTCCTGACCGTCCACAATCTTGATACGGGAACCGTAAGGGATCAGGTACGCCTTGGATTCTGCAGTTTCTTTGTTGGTAATGATGATCTCGCGTTTCTTCTTCGTGTCCTTGATCACAGCGGTTCCGCCGAACTCTGCGATAATCGCAAGACCCTTCGGCTTTCTCGCCTCAAAAAGCTCCTCGACACGGGGAAGACCCTGTGTAATATCGTCACCAGCGACACCGCCGGAGTGGAACGTACGCATCGTCAGCTGTGTACCGGGCTCACCGATAGACTGCGCCGCGATGATTCCGACTGCTTCGCCGACCTGAACCGCTTCGCCGGTCGCCATGTTTGCGCCGTAGCACTTTGCACAGATACCGCTCTTGGAACGGCAGGTCAGGATTGTGCGGATCTTTACCTCTTCAATCGGCTGTCCCTTCTTATCAACGCCTGTATCCATGATGCGCTTTGCTCTCGCAGGAGTGATCATATGGTTTGCGCCGACGAGCAGGTTGCCGTCTTTATCATAAATATCTTCGCAGGAATAACGTCCTGTGATTCTGTCCTGAAGTCCTTCGATCGTCTCCTTGCCGTCCATAAACGCTTTTACGGACATGCCGGGGATCACATCCTTGCCTTCCGCACAGTCGATGTCGCGGATGATCAGTTCCTGGGAAACGTCAACCATTCGGCGTGTCAGGTAACCGGAGTCCGCAGTACGCAGAGCGGTATCGGACATACCCTTTCGTGCGCCATGGGCGGACATGAAGTATTCCAGTACGTCCAGACCTTCACGGAAGTTGGACTTGATCGGCAGTTCGATCGTACGTCCCGTCGTATCCGCCATCAGTCCGCGCATACCTGCCAGCTGCTTGATCTGCTGGTTGGAACCACGGGCGCCGGAGTCCGCCATCATGAAGATGTTGTTGTACTTATCCAGTCCTTTCAACAGAACGTCTGTCAGCTCTTTATCCGTTTCCTGCCATGTCTCTACGACCGCACGGTAACGCTCTTCCTCCGTGATCAGGCCGCGGCGGAAGTTTCTGCCGATCTTATCTACAGTCTTCTGCGCTTCTTCCAGCATCTCCGCTTTCTGTGCAGGCACTGTCATATCGGAAATGGATACGGTCATCGCGGCTCTTGTGGAATACTTGTAGCCGATCGCCTTTACGTCGTCCAGCACCTCAGCGGTACGGGATGCGCCGTGCGTGTTGATAACCTTTTCCAGAATCTGCTTTAACTGCTTCTTGCCTACATGGAAGTCAACTTCCAGCTTTAAGAAGTTCTCCGGATCCTTTCTGTCCACATAGCCCAGATCCTGAGGCAGGATCTCATTGAAAATGAAACGGCCCAGTGTGGATTCTACAAATCCGCTCACTTCCTCGCCCTGCGCGTTTACCTTTGTCATACGCACATGGATGCGGGAATGCAGGGTACATGCCTTGTTCTCATAAGCAAGGATCGCTTCGTTTACGCTCTTGAAGTATTTGCCTTCGCCGGTCACGCCGGGGCGCTCCTGCGTCAGGTAGTAAATACCAAGCACCATATCCTGTGAAGGAACCGCAACCGGTCCGCCGTCGGAGGGCTTTAACAGGTTGTTCGGGGACAGCAGCATGAAGCGGCACTCCGCCTGCGCTTCCTGAGAAAGCGGAAGGTGTACCGCCATCTGGTCGCCGTCGAAGTCGGCGTTGAACGCGGTACATACAAGGGGATGCAGCTTGATCGCCTTACCTTCTACAAGGATCGGCTCGAATGCCTGAATACCCAGTCTGTGCAGTGTAGGGGCACGGTTTAACATAACCGGATGCTCTTTGATCACGTCCTCCAAAACGTCCCAAACCTGCGTATCCAGCCGTTCTACCAGCTTCTTCGCATTTTTGATGTTCTGGGAAACGCCCCTGCTTACAAGCTCTTTCATTACGAAAGGCTTAAACAGCTCGATCGCCATCTCTTTGGGCAGACCGCACTGATAAATCTTCAATTCGGGACCTACGACGATAACGGAACGTCCGGAATAGTCTACACGCTTACCGAGCAGGTTCTGACGGAAACGTCCGGACTTACCTTTCAGCATATCGGACAGGGACTTTAAGGCACGGTTGCCGGGGCCGGTAACCGGACGTCCTCTTCTGCCGTTATCGATCAGCGCGTCAACCGCCTCCTGCAGCATGCGCTTCTCGTTGCGGACGATGATGTCCGGCGCGCCCAGCTCCAGCAGTCTCTTCAGACGGTTGTTGCGGTTGATGATCCTTCTGTACAGATCGTTTAAGTCAGACGTTGCAAAACGTCCGCCGTCCAGCTGCACCATCGGGCGCAGATCGGGCGGAATGACCGGAACCGCATCCAGGATCATCCACTCGGGACGGTTGCCGGATTCACGGAATGCCTCTACGACTTCCAGACGCTTGATAATTCTCGCGCGCTTCTGTCCGCTGGCATCCTCCAGCTCGTCTTTTAATTCCACCGCTTCTTTTTCAAGGTCGATGGATTCCAGCAGCTCCTTGATGGACTCGGCGCCCATTCCCACGCGGAAACGGTTGCCCCATGTCTCCCTTGCATCCTGATATTCCTTCTCGGAAAGGACCTGCTTGTATTCCAGACTGGTATCTCCCTTGTCCAGAACGATATAGGAAGCAAAGTACAGCACCTTCTCCAGAACGCGGGGGGACAGATCCAGGATCAGTCCCATCCGGCTCGGGATTCCCTTAAAATACCAGATATGGGAAACCGGTGCAGCCAGTTCAATATGGCCCATGCGTTCGCGGCGAACGCTGGACTTGGTAACTTCCACGCCGCAGCGATCGCAGACTACGCCTTTATATCTGATCTTTTTATATTTGCCGCAATGGCACTCCCAGTCTTTGCTGGGTCCGAAAATCCGCTCACAGAACAGACCGTCGCGCTCAGGCTTTAAGGTTCTGTAGTTGATCGTCTCAGGCTTTAAAACCTCGCCTCTGGACCATTCACGAATTTTCTCCGGAGACGCTAAACCGATTTTGATGGCATCAAACGTCATCGGCTGATAAACTTCGTTTTTTGTTTCAGACATCTTGGCACTCCTTTACATGTTCACGATTCGGCTTACTCTTCGTCGAAAGATTCCTCAAATCCGTCATCCAGACTGTCGCCGCCGAAATCATCCGCATCCTCCGCGCTGACAAGTTCTTCTTTTTCAGCGTCAAATTCCTGCTTCTGATAACCCAGCTTGCCCAGATTTTCTTCTTCATGGTAGTTGTAGCCCTTGGAATCTCCCTCCATCTCATAGCGGTAATCCGTATCGCTGTAATCGACAGTTTCCATGATCTCAACTTCTGTATTGTCATCGCGCAGCACTCTTACATCCAGACCCAAAGACTGCAGCTCCTTTAAGAGCACCTTAAAGGACTCCGGAATACCGGGTTCAGGGATGTTGTCGCCCTTGATGATGGCTTCGTATGTCTTTACACGGCCAACCACATCGTCGGACTTCACGGTCAGGATCTCCTGCAGCGTGTATGCAGCGCCGTAAGCCTCCAGCGCCCAAACCTCCATCTCACCGAAACGCTGACCGCCGAACTGAGCTTTACCGCCCAGAGGCTGCTGTGTTACGAGAGAGTAAGGACCTGTGGAACGGGCATGGATCTTATCGTCAACCAGATGATGCAGCTTCAGGTAATGCATGTGTCCGATCGTAACCGGGCTGTCAAAATACTCGCCGGTACGTCCGTCTCTTAAGCGCACCTTACCTTCCTTGGAGATCGGGACGCCCTTCCACAGCTCTCTGTGAGCGCGGTTTTCATACAGGTAGTCCAGAACGTCCGGATGAAGTTCCTCGCCGTGCTTTTCCTTAAACTCATCCCATTCAAGGTTGACATAATCATTTGCAAGCTCCAGCGTATCCTGAATATCATTCTCGTTTGCGCCGTTAAAGATCGGAGTCGCAACGTTGAAGCCCAGAGCCTTTGCAGCAAGGGAAAGATGGATCTCCAGGACCTGACCGATGTTCATTCGGGAAGGCACGCCCAGAGGGTTCAGCACGATGTCCAGCGGACGTCCGTTGGGCAGGTAAGGCATATCCTCAACCGGCAGCACGCGGGAAACGACACCCTTGTTACCGTGACGGCCCGCCATCTTATCGCCGACGGAAATCTTTCTCTTCTGCGCAATATAAATGCGGACAGCCTGATTTACACCGGGAGACAGCTCGTCGCCGTTCTCTCTCGTAAATACCTTGGCATCCACGATAATACCATATTCGCCGTGAGGCACTTTCAGGGAAGTATCTCTTACCTCACGCGCCTTCTCACCGAAGATCGCGCGCAGCAGACGCTCTTCCGCAGTCAGCTCCGTCTCTCCCTTGGGAGTTACCTTGCCGACCAGAATATCTCCGGCACGGACCTCTGCGCCGACGCGGATGATACCTCTGTCATCCAGATCCTTAAGCGCTTCGTCGCCGACACCGGGCACGTCTCTTGTGATCTCTTCCGGCCCGAGCTTGGTATCACGGGCTTCTGCCTCATATTCTTCAATGTGGATGGATGTATACACATCATCCATAACAAGGCGCTCACTCAAAAGAACCGCGTCCTCGTAGTTGTAGCCTTCCCATGTCATAAAGCCGATCAGCGGGTTCTTGCCCAGAGCCAGTTCGCCTTCGGATGTGGAAGGTCCGTCCGCGATCACCTGTCCCGCCTCTACATGGTTGCCCTTAAATACGATCGGGCGCTGGTTGTAGCAGTTGGACTGGTTGCTTCGTGAAAACTTGGTCAGGCGATATTCCATCTTCTCGCCATCATCGCAGGTCATGCGGATCAGGTTGGAGGAAACATGGTCGATCGTGCCGGCTTTTTTTGCCACAACGCATACGCCGGAGTCAACCGCCGCCTTTACCTCGATGCCCGTACCTACAACGGGCGCGTCGGTCGTCAGAAGCGGCACAGCCTGACGCTGCATGTTGGAACCCATCAGCGCGCGGTTTGCGTCGTCGTTCTGCAGGAACGGGATCAGCGCCGTCGCCACAGAGAATACCATCTGAGGGGATACGTCCATGTACTCGAACACCGTCTTGGGATATTCGGATGTCTCATCCAGATAACGTCCGGAAACGTTGGGATGGATAAAGTAGCCGTTCTCATCCAGCTCGGAGTTCGCCTGCGCCACATGGTAGTTGTCCTCTTCGTCCGCAGTCATGTACACAACCTCGTTGGTCACGCGCGGATTTGCCGGATCTGTCTTGTCGATCTTACGGTAAGGCGCTTCAATAAAGCCGTACTCGTTGATCTTTGCATAGCTTGCCAGAGAGTTGATCAGACCGATGTTGGGACCCTCGGGCGTCTCGATCGGGCACATTCTTCCGTAATGGGAATAATGTACGTCGCGGACCTCGAATCCGGCACGGTCACGGGACAGACCGCCGGGGCCCAGTGCGGACAGACGGCGCTTATGCGTCAGCTCGCCCAGCGGGTTGTTCTGATCCATGAACTGGGACAGCTGGGAGGAACCGAAGAACTCTTTCACCGCAGCCTGCACCGGCTTGATGTTTATCAGGGACTGCGGGGAGATATCCTCCGCGTCGTGAGTCGTCATACGCTCGCGGACTACTCTTTCCAGTCTGGAAAGACCGATGCGGTACTGGTTCTGCAAAAGCTCGCCGACCGCACGGATACGACGGTTGCCCAGATGGTCGATGTCGTCCTCGTTGCCTACGCCGTATTCCAGATGGATGTTATAGTTGATGGAAGCGATGATGTCTTCCTTTGTAATATGCTTCGGAACAAGCTCATGTACATTCCGGCTGATGGCTTCTGCAAGCTCTTCCGGATTATCGGAGTACTGCTCCAGAATCGGAGCCAGCGCAGGATAGTAAACCATCTCCGTGATGCCCAGTTCCTTCGGATCGCAGTCCACATAATGGGTCAGGTCTACCATCATGTTGGACAGGACCTTGACCTTTTTCTCCTCTGTCTGTACATATACATAAGGAACGGCGCTGTTCTGGATCAGGTCAGCCAGCTCCAGCGTTACGTTCGTACCGGCAGCCGCCAAAACCTCGCCCGTAGACGTATCGATTACGTCCTCTGCCAGCTCGTGGCCGCGGATACGGCTGCGCAGCGCCAGCTTCTTATTGAATTTGTAACGTCCTACTTTTGCAAGGTCGTATCTTCTGGGATCGAAGAACATTGCGTTGATCAGGCTCTCTGCACTCTCAACGCTTAACGGCTCGCCCGGACGGATTTTTTTGTATAACTCTAACAGACCCTCCTGATAGCTCTCAGAAGTGTCCTTTGAAAAGCTCGCTTCGATCTTGGGCTCGTCGCCGAATACCTCGCGGATCTCCTCGTTCGTTCCAAGTCCCAGCGCACGAAGCAGGACAGTGATCGGCACCTTTCTGGTACGGTCCACGCGCACATAAAATACGTCGTTGGAATCCGTCTCATACTCCAGCCATGCACCTCTGTTCGGAATTACCGTACAGGAGTACAGCCGCTTACCGATCTTATCGTGACCGATGCCGTAATAGATGCCGGGGGAACGCACCAACTGGCTGACAATAACACGTTCCGCGCCGTTGATCACGAAAGTGCCTGTCTCAGTCATCAACGGCAGATCGCCCATGAAGATCTCATGCTCGCTGATCTCTTCCTTTTCCTTATTATAAAGGCGTACCTTGACCTTCAGAGGAGCCGCATATGTCGCATCTCTCTCCTTGCACTTCTCAATAGAATACTTAACGTCATCCTCGCACAGCTCGAAGTCCACAAATTCCAGACTCAAGTGTCCGCTGTAATCGGAAATCGGAGAAATATCGTCGAACACCTCTTTGAGTCCTTCTTCCAGGAACCACTTATAGGAATTCTTCTGAATCTCTATAAGATTGGGCATTTCCAATACTTCTTTCCGACGTGCATAACTCATACGCATGTTCTTGCCTGTGGCAGTCGGACGTATTCTGTTTTTTTCCATTGACACTTCACCCCGTTCTTATAATTGATTTCTTTGACTATTACTATTCGGTATTACACTTATAAAATGGCATACTCTAACACAATAGTGCACACTACAATCTAACACAACCCATGCGCAAAGTCAACAGGTATTTTGATATTTTTTCAAAAAGGTAATCAGCGTCCATTCCTTCGCCAGCGCCTGCCCGCGCCCGGACAAGGTCTGTCTCAGACTCCGTTCTCGCTTATGGAGAATTTGTGACAAACGGTACAGGATATGTCCGATGCGCATGATGTCCGGTCAAACTCGCACGGCTTACGCCATGCTCAAACAAGTCCCGGACATCACGCCGGACAATTCTGTACCGTTTGCAAATTCTCCTTCGCTCGCAAGTCGTCTGAGGCAGACCTCGTCCGGACGCGGGCAGGCGCTGGCGAAGGGACGGATGCCGGCACAACCTTTGCAAAAAGGAAAGGCGTCCGCATCTGCGAACGCCTTTGTTGGTAAGATATTGGCTGAAATTATTTCAGTGTAACCTTTGCGCCTTCAGCATCCAGCTTCTTCTGGATGTCTTCAGCTTCTTCCTTGGAAACGCCTTCCTTCAGAACCTTCGGAGCGCCGTCTACAACTTCCTTCGCTTCCTTCAGGCCCAGACCGGTTACTTCACGAACTACTTTGATAACCTTAACTTTGTTAGGGCCAACCTCTGTCAGCTCTACGTCGAACTCGGTCTTCTCCTCTGCTGCTGCAGCCTCGCCGCCAGCTGCTGCTACAACAACGCCAGCTGCTGCGGATACGCCGAACTCCTCTTCGCAAGCCTTTACCAGATCATTTAACTCTAATACGGTCATCTCTTTGATTGCATCGATAAATTCCTGAGCGGTTAATTTTGCCATTTTTATTTACCTCCGTTTTTTTATGATTCGTGTCTGCGCCGTCTTATGCAGCGCCCTCTTCTCTCTGATTGGTGAGAAAAATTATTCTGCAGCAGGTGCTTCTTCTGCAGGAGCTGCTTCGCAGTTTGCCGCGCCGCCTTTCTCTGCGATCTGATTCAGAACGCGAGCCATGTTTGCGATCGGGGACTGCATGCTGCCCAGCAATCTGGAAATAAGAGCTTCTCTTCCGGGAATCTTCGCGATTTCCATGATGCCGGCTGCATCGTATGCATTGCCTTCTACAACGCCGCCCTTGATCTCCAGCTTATCTGCTGTCTTTGCAAAGTTAGCCAGTTCTCTTGCGGGAGCTGTTGCGTCTGTGGTAGAGATTGCGATTGCGCTGGGGCCTTCCAGATACGGAGCCAGTGCCTCGAAATCTGTACCCTTGAACGCAAAGTTCATCATTGTGTTTTTGTACACCTTGTAAGTGATGCCAGCGCTGCGGAGCTGTTTACGAAGAGCGGTATCCTGCTCAACGGTCAGACCGCGGTAATCTACCAGTACGACAGACTGCGCGTCCTTGACTGCTTCGGAGATCTCTGCAACTACAGGTGCTTTCAGTTCAACTTTTGCCATTTTCTTACCTCCTTTTAGATTCTTTTGCCGAATAAAAGAGGATTTATGTGCACCGTATCCGGATACATAAAAAACCTCCCTGCAAGAAGACAGAGAGGTGATAAATTCAAATCCTTTTCACTCCTCGGCAGGCGCTTCTTCTTACACCGGTCATCCGGTACCTGCTGTCTTCGGCATGGTCTTTAAGACCTTAGATAACATAGCATACCGCGCGCACAGTTGTCAAGCGGTTTTTTGACTTTTTTATAAAATACCCCGTCAGCGCTTTCCCGCCGCCGCGCAGCTCCTTTTTTCACAGCCGAAAGCCCGCCTTGAACGCCTTCGACGCAAACGCCGCCTCAAAATCGCACAGCTCATGCAGCTCGATCTGCGGAAGCTTTACCTTGCCTTCCTTCAAAAGCTTCAGCGCAGGCTCAAACGGGCCGCATCTGCTCCCGGTGATCGTGATCTCGTTGACCGCCACCTGGCTCATGTTGATGTTCAGGTTTCCGGCATAGGTGCTTTTTAAGATCACCGTCCCCTTTTTGCGGACAAGCTCCAGCGCCGTCGGAAGCCCTGTAGGCGAGCCCGTGCACTCCACCACATATTCGTAGCCTTCTTTTTCGCCCTGCCGCGTTACCTTCGCAAACGGGCGGAATGCTTCCAGCTTTTCTTCATGCCTTCCGATCACGGTCAGATCCACGCCCGTCAGCGCCAGCACCTGCGCCGTCATGAGTGCCAGCCTTCCGTCGCCCAGCACCGCTGCATTTTTATCCGGTGAAACATGCACCTGCGTCAGGATTTCCAGCGCCGCCGCAAGCGGCTCCGTAAATACCGCCACCTCATCCGGCAGCGTTTCCGGCACTTCATGGAGCAGCGCGGTATCGATCGTCATATATTCCGCAAAGCATCCGTCCTTATCCGTCATTCCCAGCACCCGGCGCTGCGAGCAGTGCGTCGGCCTGCCCGTGCGGCAGTAAACGCACTTTCCGCACGCTGCATTCAGCTCCCCGACCACGCGCTTCCCGATCCAGCCTGCATCGGGGGAGGAAACGACTTCGCCCACAAACTCGTGTCCCATCACGCCGGTAAAATCAGGCTTATAGCCCCTGCGCACTTCCTTATCCGTATTGCACACCGCCGCCAGATGAATTTTTACAAGGCTCTCCTCCCGCCTGCATACGGGCATCGGAAGATCCTCCCGGTACAGCGCATCCTTCCCATCAAAATAAATTCCTTTCATCCCGTCGCCTCCCGTCTTTTCTGACCGCGCCTTTCAGCGCTTTGTTATAAATCCGTCCGCATCGATATTCACGTCCGGCGAGATCTGCCGCATATAGGAAAGCACCCGTTCCTTCTCTGCGCCGTGCAGCATCGATACATAGCAGTCCTCCTGCCGCCCCGGAATAAACTGCAGGCTTTTCAAGCCGTTCTCATCCAGTGTCACCTTTACCAGACAGGTATCCTGCGCCTTTGAATTAAAAAAATAATTGCCCAGACTGTAAAATACCGGCGTGTCCCCACTGTAGGAAACCGGCTGCAGCACATGGGGATGGTCCCCGATGATCAGATCCGCTCCCGCCTCTGCGATCTTAGGCGCCTGCTCCTTCTGCGCCCAGTCGATCTCATCTGTGGATTCGGTCCCCCAGTGGATATAAACGATCACATAATCGCTTACCGCCTTCGCATTCCGCACCGTCTCCAAAAGCCGCTCCACGTCCCAGCATCGGAAAACGCCCGGCGAATCCAACGTCGCCTCCTTCGTATCCGGATTGTCCGTCCGCTCGATCTGTGTCGCGGAAATAAAGGCGATCCTTTTACCGTTTGCAATAAAATACACCGGCTTTACCGCCTCTTCCAGATTTCTTCCCGCTCCCACAAAGGGCATCCCAATCCGGTTTAACGTGTCGATGCTGTCCGTCAGTGATACCTCTCCGTAATCATAGGCATGGTTATTTGCCAGAGAAACGACATCTGTTCCCATATCGGTCAGATAGGAGGCGTATTCCGGCTTTGCCCGGAACGTAAATTTTTTCCCCGGCGTCGGCGTGCCGCGGCCGGTATAGGGAAATTCATTGTTTACCATAAAAATATCCGCTCTGCGCATCGCTTCCAGCATTTCCGGGGAAAAGGCGTCCTCGATCCTGCCGCCCCTCTGCTGCATTTTCGCCATTACAGCGTAATGATCGTCAAATAAAATATCTCCCGCAAACAGGATCGTCGTCTCATCCGGCGACGCCGTCTGCTTTGCATAAATCTTCTGATCCCGGCAAAGAGCCTCATCCGCCAGAAGAGCCGCATATTTCCCGCTCCCGGACGTATCCTCCGCCGCCGACACCTCGCCGATCAGCTCCAGCAGCTGACTTTCCAGCTGCACCGCCGCAAGCTGCGGATTCCCGAAGCCTCCCAGCGCCCATCCGCCCAGAAGCAGCGCGCTTTCCAGCGCCACCGTCAGGATCAGCGTCAGCCCGAATATGTGAAGGCTGCGCCGCCCCTTTTTCTTCTTTCCCGCCATCCAAACTCCCTTTCACATCCTGCCGCTGCATCAGCCGCCAAAACGCCGCTGCGCCCGAAACAGGATCTGCAATATCATTCTGTCTGCTTCCATTGTGAAGCTTTACGGCTTTTTTGTCAACCACGCAAAAACTCCCCACACCAGATAGTGCAGGGAGTCCTGATGCCGCAGCCTAAAAAAGCTGCCGCCTTTATCCATTTTGGGATTAGCAGTATTTTGCAGTAGAAACCTTCACGCCAGGGCCCATTGTGCTCGCCAGTGTGATGCTCTTTAAATACTGACCCTTCAGTGCGCTGGGCTTAGCCTTCATGATAGCATCCATCAGCGCTTTGTAGTTCTCAGCCAGAGCTTCTTCAGAGAAGGAAGCCTTACCAACCGGAACGTGGATGATGTTGGACTTATCCAGTCTGTACTCAATCTTACCAGCCTTGATGTCGTTGATCGCCTTTGTTACATCCATGGTAACCGTGCCTGCCTTCGGGTTGGGCATCAGACCCTTAGGTCCCAGAACCTTACCCAGACGGCCTACAACGCCCATCATGTCAGGAGTTGCAACAACAACGTCGAAGTCCAGCCAGCCTTCGTTCTGGATCTTGGGGATCAGCTCCTCGCCGCCGACGAAATCAGCGCCTGCTGCCTGAGCCTCGTCCAGCTTCGCGCCCTTTGCGAATACCAGAACCTTTACAGTCTTACCAGTTCCGTTGGGCAGTACAACTGCGCCGCGGATCTGCTGCTCTGCATGACGGCCGTCGCAGCCTGTTCTGATGTGAACTTCAACAGTCTCGTCAAATTTTGCTGTAGCTGTCTTCTTTACAAGGCTGATCGCCTCTGCAGGATCGTACTGTGTTGCGCGATCCACCAGTTTAGCGGCTTCGCCGTATTTCTTTCCATGTTTCATGTTCATTACCTCCATTGGTTGTTAACGTAACGCCTCAGACGGCATTACTCCCAGTTCTATTTACTCAGTCCTCTACAACGATACCCATGCTTCTTGCTGTGCCGGCGATCATGCTCATAGCAGCTTCTACGCTTGCAGCGTTCAGATCAGGCATTTTCAGTTCAGCGATCTCACGAACCTTGTCCTTGGAGATCGTAGCAACCTTGGTCTTATTCGGCACTGCGGAAGCGGTCTTTAAGTTGCATGCCTTCTTCAGCAATACAGCAGCGGGCGGAGTCTTGGTAATGAAGCTGAAGCTTCTGTCCGCGTAAACGGTAATTACAACAGGGATGATCACATCGCCCTTGTCGGCTGTTCTTGCATTGAACTGCTTTGTAAATTCAACAATGTTGACACCGTGCTGACCCAGTGCAGGACCTACCGGGGGAGCCGGTGTTGCCTTGCCAGCGGGGATCTGTAACTTAATGTAACCGGTAACTTTCTTTGCCATGTTAGGCACCTCCTAAATATATTGTGGTATGGCGCAGCGTTTCCTCCCGCATCCAGTGACGGGGCGCTGCTTCCACTGCTCAACGGATCGCTCCACCAAGCGACTTTGACTTTGCAGGCAGATTCTGCCTACTGTAACTTCCGTACTTCGGAAAAGCTGATCTCTACAGGCGTATCCCTGCCGAACAGCTCTACATTGATCGTAACGGACTGTTTGCTGTAATCGATCTTGTGTACCGCGCCGATGGTATCTTTCCATGCGCCTGCCACCACGACGATCGTATCGCCTTCGGAAAAATCGATGCTGACGTTTTCTTCCTGGATGCCGAGCGGCTTCATCTCCGCTTCCGTCAGCGGCACGGGCTTGCTTCCCGGTCCGACGAAGCCTGTGACGCCTCTCGTGTTGCGCACCACATACCATGTGTCGTCATTCATCACCATATTCACGAGAACGTATCCCGGAAACAGCTTCTTCTGAACGGTCTTTTTTGCGCCGTTCTTCATTTCCACCACTTCCTGCATAGGGACGCGCACCTCAAGGATCTCCTCCTCAAGATGTCTGTTCTCGATCGTCTTTTCCAGATCGGCTTTTACCTTGTTCTCATACCCGGAATAAGTATGTGCTACATACCATTTTGCTTCTGCCATCAGAATCTCCTCACTTTACATTGTCAAGAAATTGACGCCGTACTGTGCGATAACGTCAATGAGCGCAATGATGGCGCCCATGATAATGGAAACGATCACAACAGCTACCGACTGTTTTAACAGGGTATCCTTATCCGGCCAGATGATCTTCTTAAACTCGGCTTTGACACCGTCAAAAAACTTGACTTTCGGTGCCTTGGGCGCTTTGGACGCCTTTTCTTCGTTTGACATACGCAAACCCCTTTCAAAAGCAACGCGCTGCCGCCGTCTGTCTTTCAGGACGAAAGGCCGCTGTTATTTCGTCTCTTTGTGCGTTGTGTGCTTCTTGCAGAATCTGCAGTACTTCTTGGTTTCCATTCTGTCAGGATGCGCTTTCTTATCCTTGGTTGTGTTATAGTTGCGCTGTTTGCATTCTGTACATGCCAGTGTGATTCTTGTACGCATTTTTCCACCTCCGTGCGTGCTCATAAATTGTCGTGCACTCCCTCAAGCTCCCGCCCGTAGACGGCATGAGGTCGTCTGCTGAGCCCTTTTTGCTGTGCCGCCTTTCGGAAATCCCAAAATTGAGCATAAAAAAAAGACCTCTGATTTATCTTGCCCCTCGACTATAGCACAGCTGATGCGTGCAGTCAACAGGTTTTTTACATTTTTGCCGCCATGTCGAGGGCGCTTCTGATCACCTTGTCCATGTCGTAATATTTGTACTGTCCCAGCCGTCCGCCGAAGAGGATGTTTTTCTCTTTTTGGGCAAGCTCTGCGTATCGCCCGTAAAGCGCTCCGTTCTTTTCGTCGTTGATCGGATAATACGGCTCGTCGCCCGGCTTCCACTGGGCGGGATACTCCCTCGTGATCACCGTGCCGCCCTCTGTGCCAAACTCAAAATGCTTATGCTCGATGATGCGGGTATAGGGGACCTCGCGCTCCGTATAATTGACGACCGCGTTGCCCTGATAGTTGCCGGTCTCCGGAAGCTCCTCCGTTTCAAAGCGCAGCGAACGGTATTCCAGCGCGCCGAAGCAGTAGCCGTAATATTCGTCGATCATGCCCGTATAAACAAGCTTGTCCCAGCTGTCCTGCTCCCCTTCCGGCTTTTGTGCATTGCGCGCGGCAAACTCCTGATAGGAAATGCCCGTGCGCACCTCCGTATTTTCCAGAAGCTTTTCCACAAGCTGCGTATAGCCGCCCTCCGGTATCCCCTGATAGCGGTCGTTGAAATAGTTGTTGTCATAGGTAAAGCGAAGCGGCAGGCGCTTGATGATAAAGGCGGGAAGCTCCGTGCAGTCCCGTCCCCACTGCTTCTCCGTATAGCCCTTGACAAGCTTCTCATAGACGTCGCGCCCGACAAGGCAGAGCGCCTGCTCCTCTAAGTTCTTCGGCTCAATGCCCGCATATTCCCCCCGCTGCGCCTCGATGATCTCCTTTGCCTGCGCAGGGGTTTTGATGTTCCACATTTTGCTGAATGTATTCATATTAAAAGGAAGGTTGTACAGCTCGTCCTGATAAACCGCCACCGGCGAATTGATGTAGTTGTTAAAGCGGGAAAACCGGTTCACATAGTTCCATACCTCTTCGTCCGAGGTGTGAAAAATATGGGCACCAAATCTGTGTACATTGATGCCCATAACCTGCTCCGTATAAATATTTCCCGCAATATGATCCCTTTTTTCAAGCACAAGCACCTTTTTGCCGCGCGCCTGCATCTCATGTGCAAATACCGCGCCAAACAGCCCGGCACCTGCGATCAGATAATCATAATGCATCTCTTTTCTCCCAAAAAATTATTTTGCCTTATATTTTTTAATCTGTACAAAGTCGTCCATCAGCCCGAGGATCTTGTCGCGTCCTTCCTGATTCAGCTTAACATAATACTGCATGACGCGGTTCTCCAACAGCTGCTCGCTGATGGTCGTATCCCTCTCAAGGGAGCTGAAATCCACAGGGTTTAAGTTTAACTTGCTGCACATCTTGATGACAGTGCCGTAAGCCATGCCGTCGATGCCGCGCTCCAGAGCCGTTACGAGCGTGCTGTACGGGATCTGCATCTCCAGTGCGAACTGTCTTACGCTTCTATACTGACTTAAAATCTCTTTTTTCAGAATCTGTGCCTTCGTCATTTTATGTCCCTCCGTTGTCATTTCATGTTTGTTTTCTTGACGTGGCTGTCGGCCTACCCATGTATTGTACACTAAGCCCAACCTTTCCTGCAACAGTTATTTACAAAAAAATGGTTGAAATATTATTGTTTTCTGTATGCTTCCGTCCCTTGACATCTCCCGCTTTTGCGGCTAAACTAAAAAGCCGAGTGTTCGAGACCTTCCACTCGTAAAACAAAACTAAAGGAGAAAACAAATGAAAAACAAGAAAGCTCTGTATCTCACACAGGCGGCGATGATCGCCGCTCTCTACGTCGTGCTGACGATGATCGCAAACGCCTTCGGGCTGGCAAGCGGCAACATTCAGGTGCGCTTTTCGGAGGCGCTCACCGTGCTGCCCTTTCTGACGCCCGCCGCCGTCCCGGGTCTGTTTATCGGCTGTCTTGCCGCAAATCTGGCGACCGGAGCGATGCTGCCGGACATTGTCTTTGGCTCCTTCGCTACCCTGCTCGGCGCTATCGGTACCTTCCTTCTTGGAAAGGCGGCAAAAAAGCAGCCTGCAAAAAAGACGCTTTTTTCCTGGCTGTCCCCTCTGCCCCCGATCCTTGCAAACGCCCTGATCATCCCGCCTGTGTTAAAATACGCCTACGGCATCATCCCGATGTGGTTTTCTGCAGTGACCGTGACGATCGGCGAGATCATCTCCTGCGGCATCTTCGGGCTGATCCTGCTGTTTGCGCTCCGAAAATATAAAAACCAGCTTTTCCCTGCGGACTGAGCGCGCTTTTCCAAACGGCGCCGAAGCCCTGCTAAAAAACGGCTGTCCCGGATCAAAACTCCGGGCAGCCGTTTTTTATATTCTGTCAGCCTCTGCTTTTTTACCAGTACGCGATGAACCGGTTCCCGTTTTCCTCAAACCAGCTTCTCGCATCGTTCATACCTTTTTTGTACACCGTCCCGGTTCCCGGATCCATCAGCACTGCATTCTGCTCGTTAAAGCCCACGATCAGCACCGCGCTGCCGTCCTGCAGCACCGCCAGCACCGGGATTTCCCGGTCCGGATAATAAAGTACCATATCCAGCGTGCAGCCCTGCAGGTTCAGCACCGTCCGCTCCGTCAGGTTTTCCGAAAGGATGTCCAGCACGTCCTTTCCCGAATCCAGCAGATACTGGCTGTCCCGCACAAGCCCCTCGTACTGGAAGATTGCGTCAAGGCAGACCGCAAGGCTGCTCTTTTGCCCGTCCGCTTTCACGCCCTTGATTGCCATGATCTGGTTCGACGTATGGAGCCTGTCCCTTTTGAAAATATATCTGCCTGCGTCATCCGCCACCGTGCCCGCCAGCCCATCTCCCAGCATCACCGCGGCAGCCGGGTCGGAAAGGATCTCCTCCACGCCGTCCGCCCCGTACACATAAAATCTGCCTTCCGTCGTCTGGTCGGGAATCGCTACATCCCTGCTGCCTTCAAACAGCACCTCCTTGGGCGTCAGCACCTTGACCTTCTTGGGGTCTGCGCCCCTTTCCAGCGTAATGCCCACAAGCGTTTTTAAAACCGGGTCCGTCGTGGTGCTCACATAGTTTTTGCTCTCCGGGATTTCCTCATTGTACAGGATCTGATCCGCCTCCACAGGGACAAAGCTCCTTCCGGAAATCCTCGCCCGCTCCAGATTGATCTGGTTTTCCGCGATCGTACAGCCGGTCACATAGACGCCTTCCTCCGAATAGCTTTTTAAAACCTCGCCGCCAAACTCCTGAATCACGACGCTGTGCATCGGGAATACCACATTCCCTACCGAATCCTCCGTTACCAGCTCCTTTTTTGCGACGCCATAGATCAAATCCTCTCCCATAAAGCCGAGCGCCCTGATATAATTCCCGTCCCCGGCTTTGATCTCCGTCAGCTCCCCGCTGTTTAAATTCATAAATTCCAAACTGGTGCAGGTATTGCCTGCGCCGTCCTTCTGCCAGACGAGCATGCTGTTGTCGTCCGCCGTCTGATAGCTTCCGTCGCGGACGCCGGACACGACCCGCGTACAGCTTTTATCCTCCAGCCCGATGTGCCAGATGCTCCCGTCCATCATCAGGTACAGATCGTTTTTGCCGTTCGCGTAAGCCAGACGGTCCAGCTCCGCTTCCAGATTTTTGGCGGAACGGGTATAGGGCACGAACGCCATTTCCTCCACCACGTTCAGGGTGCTGCTGTAATAGCATACCTGGACGCCGCAGGCTCCCTCATGCCGTCCCCGGTTCATGTAGCCGTACACCAGAAAGATCACATTCCCCGTCTCGTCCACCTGCAGGATCTTAAAGCCGTGCCCGTCATAGCGGCTGCGGGCGTCCGGATTTTCTTTGTCATAGAAGGAAAACAGCCGCGCCATCCTGCTGTCCGCGCCGTTATAGCAATACAGCGCGCCCGCCTGCGAAAAGGCAAATACCGTCCCGCCGTCGCTCTCCTTCATCTCCACGTCCTTCCCCGTGATTCCAAGGTCGATCCCTTCCTCCGAAAAACTTGCGGACGATTCTGTAAAATACTGCTCCACCGTGCGCTCATAATCCAGCAGATACATCGTGTCCCCGGTATTTCTTACCCGGAAATATTCCTCCGCCTGCGCGCCCACTGTTTTCCCCTTTTCCTCATAGGACACCGGGTAGCGCAGCACAAAGGACGCCGTCTGCGGTGCGATCTCCCGCACCCAGATATGCGGCGCTTCCTCCCTTTTTACTTCCAGCTCCCCCCATGTGACGGTGGAAGCCATGCTGTGGATGTTGGCGTTTGCAAAGGTCGTATCGCTTCCCTCCGGACCCGTTTCCAGCTTCTTATGATAGCCCGCCGCCGTAAAGCTTTCCGGGTCAAAGGTCGCCTCTGAAAAGGAGGTCACAAAATCCAGCTTTTCTTCCAGCCCATAATCCGCCTGAATGACCCGCGTATAATATCTTGCCTCCCGTCCGTCCTCCAGCCCTGCCACAAAGATCAGGCTGTATTCCTCGCCCTCCTCCATCAGATCCTTTAACCGGAACGAAATATGCAGGCTGTCCCCGTCCTTCGTCCCCGTAAGCTCTGTCTTTTCGATCAGACGGCTCCCGTCGATGCTTCTTAGCTCATAGGAAATCCCCGACAGCTCCTGACCGTACAGATGCACCACTGCGTCCACCTGCCGCGTGGAATCCACCGTCGTGATGCTTTCCCGCAGCCCCGCCGTTTCCATCGGCGCCGTGTAGCCATACATCTGGTTGATCTCGGTCCCGTTTTCCACGACCGCCATCGACGGCAGGGTTGCCTTCCCCATTTCCGCCGTCATATCCGTATTTCCCTGATTCATCACAAAGCTGATCGTTATCAGCGAAACAAAAAATACCGCCAGAAAGGCAATGATCTTCACGATTGCTTTTCTCAATCCCGTTCTCCTTTATCCTCTTCCAAAAGCTTCTGCAGCGTGGTATGGACGCCAAGCGTCTCCGCCAGCCGCCTGCTGCCCGCGTCCTTTTTTGCCCCGTTGGCGCGGCGCACCGCCCGCAGCAGAATGTTCTTTGGCGTATGCTCCATGTCGATAAACTCAAGCACCTGCGTGTCATAGCCGTTTTCTTCCAGAAGATCCGCCCTGAGCGCGTCCGTAAAAAGCGCGGAAAGCCGCTCCCTGATCAGCCCGTAGCGAAGCGCCCCGTCCAGCGCCTCACAGGAGATCTGTCCGTTTACCTCGTGCTGGCAGCAGGGAACAGACAGGATCACGCCCGCCTGCCATTTGACCGCCTTATAAAGCGCATAATCCGTCGCCGTATCGCAGGCATGCAGCGTCACGACCATGTCCGCCCGCTCCGTCCCGGTGTAGTCCGCAATGTCCCCGTGCAAAAAGCGCAGCCCCTCATAGCCGTAACGTGCCGCCAGCTCATTGCAGCGCGCGATCACGTCCTTTTTTAAGTCCAGCCCGGTCACTTCCAGCTCAAGCCCCTTTATCTCGTGCAGATAATAGTACATCGCAAAGGTCAGATAGGACTTCCCGCAGCCAAAGTCCACGATATGCACCGGTCTGTCCTTGGGAAGTATCTGCCAGATGTCCTCAATAAATTCCAGAAAGCGGTTGATCTGCCGGAATTTATCATAACGGCTCGCCACCACCTTCCCTTCCTTTGTCTGGACACCCAGATCCACCAGAAACGGAACGGGGATGCCCTCTTCCAGAACATAGAGCTTTTTGCGGTTGTGGGAAAGGACGGGCGCTTCTTTTTTCTCATGCGTCTTTTTACGGATCGTAAGCTTTCCCTTTTTGCTCGAAAGCACCGTCGCCTCAAACGCCGCCGTGTCGATCTGCAGCTGCTTGAACCGCCCTGCCAGATCTGCTTCCAAAAGTGCGGCAGTCTCCTCTGCCGTATGGTTTTCATGGAACACCTGCTGTCCCTTATAGCTCGTTACCTGAAAAGCCAGTCCTCCTTTTAAGAGCACCGGCCTGATCTTTCTCTTTAAAATGCAGTCCGCCGTATTCTCCTTTGGACCGCTGACCGTCATCTGATACAGGCTTTTGCCAAGGCTTTCCTGCAATAGCTTCTTTAATCCATCCATTCGATTCTCCTCATCGCGCCGCCAAAAACGGCAAAACCGGAAGAAGTGTCCCTTCCTCCGGTTCTATTCTATCGTTTTCGTGCTTTGTTTACAACTAAAACTTGAAAATGCCTTTGTCATGCCTGCGGCGGCGCTTAAAAATCTCATGGCACACAAGCACCTGGATCAGCTCCGCCATCTGCGGCTGTGCGGCTGTATTTTCCCCGCCTTCCGCAGCCTCCTCCCTGCCGATCGTCTCCAAAATGTCTCCCGACATTTTAAAGAGCGTCAGCCGGTCGGGATATTCGTCGTAGATCGCGCTTCCGTCATAGTCAAAGCGGTCGATCAGCCGCGTTACCTTCTGCTGATACCGCTTTGCCTCCTTCGGATACATCTCCTGCAGGTATTCCAGATCCTGCATCGCCGCGTCCTCTTCCTCATAAAAAAGCGGAAGCGGCCAGCTCATATAGAAAGGAAGAATTTTCGGGTACTCCATCGTTTCCCTCCATGCTTCTTTTCTTTATACTATGCAGCTTTCCTACCGCAGCGCCTCGATCCGCGCCACAGCCCGCAAAAGAGCTGTTTCCGCGCGCGCCACATCGGTATTTGCCGTATGCGTTTTCAAGCGCTCCTCCGCCCTTTTGCGGGCAGCTTCCGCGCGCGCGATGTCAATCTCTCCGGGCCACTCCGCAGCCTCTGCCAGAATCGAAATCTGATCCGGCAGGATCTCCGCAAAGCCCGTATGCAGGGCGGCTTTCTTTTTGCCGGATTCCTCCGTCAAAGTCAGCACGCCCGGCTTTAGGATCACCGTCATCGGGATATGGCCGGCGTATACGCCGATCTCTCCCTCGGAGGTGTTAAATTCCGCCATCAACGCTTTTCCTTCATGGAAAATGCGGTCCGGCGTGATAATTTTGATCAGAAAGGTTCTTTCCTCTGCCATGCCGACCTCATTTCCCGGCTTTCTTAGCCTGAACCCGCTCTACTACGTCGTCGATACTGCCCGCATTCAGGAAATAGCTTTCCGGAACGTCGTCGTGCTGACCCGCAAGGATCTCGGAAAAGCCCCGGATCGTCTCGGAGATCGGCACATATTTTCCGGGCAGACCCGTAAACTGCCCTGCCACGAAGAACGGCTGGGACAGGAAACGCTGCACCTTTCTCGCCCTGGAAACGACCAGCTTATCCTCCTCGGAAAGCTCGTCCATGCCGAGGATCGCGATGATGTCCTGAAGCTCCTTATATTTCTGCAGGATCTCCTGCACGCCTCTTGCAACGCGGTAATGCTCCTCGCCCACGATTCTGGGATCCAGAATACGGGAACTGGATTCCAGCGGATCCACCGCCGGATAAATGCCCAGCTCTACGATGGAACGGGACAAAACGGTTGTCGCATCCAGATGCGCAAACGTCGTCGCCGGAGCCGGGTCTGTCAGGTCGTCCGCCGGAACGTAAACCGCCTGAACGGACGTAATGGAACCGTTCTTTGTGGAAGTGATGCGCTCCTGCAGCGCGCCCATCTCCGTCTGCAGCGTGGGCTGATAGCCTACCGCAGAGGGCATCCGTCCAAGCAGGGCGGATACCTCAGAGCCTGCCTGCGTGAAACGGAAAATATTGTCGATGAAAAGCAGTACGTCCTTACCGCCCTGATCGCGGAAATGCTCCGCCATCGTAAGGCCGGTCAGGCCGACGCGCATTCTTGCCCCCGGGGGCTCGTTCATCTGTCCGAATACCATCGTCGTCTTGTCGATAACGCCGGACTCCATCATTTCATAATAGAGGTCGTTTCCTTCCCTCGTGCGCTCGCCCACGCCCGTGAAAACGGAATAGCCGCCGTGCTCGGTCGCGATATTTCGGATCAGCTCCTGAATCAGGACTGTCTTTCCTACGCCCGCGCCGCCGAACAGGCCGGTTTTTCCGCCCTTCTGATAAGGGCAGAGCAGATCCACGACCTTGATGCCCGTCTCGAGCATCTCCGCCCTCGTGGACTGATCTTCAAATTTGGGTGCCGGGCGGTGGATCGGCTCGTAGCTGACCCCTTCCGGCACAGGTTTTTCGTCGATGGGCTCGCCCAGTACGTTAAACATGCGGCCCAGCGTATTCTCACCGACAGGTACGCAGATCGGCGCGCCCGTCGCGAACGCATCCATTCCTCTGCGCAGGCCGTCCGTGGAACCCATTGCGATACATCTGACCGTATCGTCGCCCAGATGCTGGGAAACCTCCACGATCAGCACGCCGCCCTCTTCCCGCTCAATCCGGATCGCTTCGTTGATCTCAGGAAGCGTTCCGGCGGGGAACTGGATGTCCAAAACGGCGCCGATGACCTGTGTGATCCTTCCTTTATTTTCTGCTGCCATAAATGTCTCCTTGTTTTTGCCGCGCCTATCCGATCGCCGCCGCGCCGCTGATGATTTCCGTCAGCTCCTGCGTGATCGCGCCCTGACGGGCACGGTTGTAAAGCAGAGTAAGATCCTCCAGCATCTCCTCCGCATTGCCGGTGGCGGAATCCATTGCCTGCATCCGCGCGCCGTTTTCACTGGCGACCGCTTCCAGCATGCCGCCGTAAATCATACTGATCATATATTTGGGAATGAGCATTTCCAGAATGCTCTCTTCCTCCGCCTCGTAATTCATCTGCAGCTTTGCGCTACCTTCTTCGCTGTTTTCTGCCTTTTCTTCCTGCGCCACAGGAAGCAGGCGGATCAGCTTCGGCTCATGCACGACCGTGTTCACAAAAGAGGTATAGGCAAGCCAGATCTCTCCGACCTCTCCCTTTGCAAAGGAGTTTAAAACCTCCCTGCCGATCACGGCAGCATCCGCATATGAAGGCTCCTCGCTCATCTCCGAGCAGTCCGCTGCGATCCGGCAGCCTGCGCGCTCGAGGGCGTCCCTGCCCTTTTTGCCGACCGCGTAGATGTCTAAGTCTTCCTTTTTCATGCCGCTTCTTGTCACAAGCTTCACGATATTGGAATTGTAGCCGCCTGCCAGTCCTCTGTTGGAGGTCATGACGATCACCGCCTTGCGCGGGCTGTCGCCTCCCTGCAAATACGGATGGCTGATCCCGGCAGAACGCTCCAGAATCGACTGCATGGTCTGATACACCCCGTCGGAATAAGGCCGCGTATGCTCCGCCTTCTCCCGTGCTTTCTGCAGCTTTACGGTGGCGACCAGCTTCATGGCCCTGGTGATCTGTCCGGTGCTCTGGATACTGCTCCTGCGCCTTTTGATGTCTCTCATGGAAGCCATGTTTTGTCACCTGCCCTTCCTGATTCTGTTAAAATTCTGCCTTAAAGCTGTCGATCGCGCTGCGGAGCGCTTTTTCCGTCTCCTCAGAGATCACCTTCTCCTCGCGGATCGCCTTGGGGATCTCCGGATATTTCCGGTCGAGGAATTCAAAAAATTCGGACTCAAACCGGGTGATCTGATCTACCGGCACATCCAGCAGATATTTGCCTGTCGCGACAAACAGGATGATAACCTGATACTCTACCGGCATCGGCTGGTACTGGGGCTGCTTTAACACCTCGCGGATGCGCTCGCCCTGCGCCAGCTTCTCCCTCGTATCCTCATCCAGCTCGGAGCCGAACTGCGAAAACGCCGCCAGCTCGCGGTACTGCGCCAGCTCCACACGGATCGGGGCGGAAATCTTCTTCATCGCCTTAATCTGCGCCGAACCGCCGACACGGGATACGGAAAGTCCCGCATTGACTGCGGGGCGGAAGCCCTCGTGGAACATCTCCGTCTCCAGATAGATCTGACCGTCCGTGATGGAAATGACATTCGTCGGGATATATGCGGAAACGTCGCCCGCCTGCGTCTCGATGATCGGAAGCGCCGTCAGCGAACCGCCGCCGTGCTCCTCGTTCATGCGCGCCGCCCTTTCCAGAAGGCGGGAGTGCAGATAAAAGACGTCGCCAGGATACGCCTCGCGGCCCGGCGGTCTTTTTAACAGCAGGGAGAGGGTACGGTATGCAGCCGCGTGCTTACTTAAATCGTCGTAAACAACGAGCACGTCCTCCCCGTTTTCCATCCATTCCTCGCCCATCGCGCAGCCCGCGTAAGGCGCGATATACTGCAGGGGCGCAAGCTCGCTTGCCGTGGAAGCCACGACCGTCGTGTAAGCCATCGCGCCGTGCTCTTCCAGCGTATTCACGATGGAAGCCACCGTGGACGCCTTCTGCCCGATCGCGACGTAAATACATTTTACGCCCTGCCCCTTCTGATTGATGATCGTATCTACCGCGATCGCCGTCTTACCGGTTTGACGGTCGCCGATGATCAGCTCACGCTGTCCTCTTCCGATCGGCACCATCGAGTCAATCGCCTTGATGCCCGTCTGCAGCGGTGTATCCACCGACTTACGGGTAATAACGCCGCTTGCCACACGCTCGATCCGGCGGTAGGAATCCGTCTGTACCGGACCCTTGCCGTCGATGGGCTGTCCCAGGGCGTTTACAACTCTGCCCAGCAGCGCGTCGCCTGCCGGAACCTCAACCACGCGGCCCGTGGTGCGAACCTGATCGCCTTCGCTGATGCTTCCCGCGCCCAAAAGCACGGCGCCCACGTTATCCTCTTCCAGATTGAGCACCATGCCGTATACGTCGTTGGGGAAAGCCAGCAGCTCGCCCTGCATTGCATTTTCCAGACCATGGATCCGGGCAATACCGTCCGCCACCCAGATGACCGTGCCGACATCCGACACTTCCAGCCTGGAGGCATAGCGGGCAATCTGTTCTTTTATGACAGAACTGATTTCCTCAGGTCTTAAATTCATGGGTTATTGCTCCTTTCTTAGCAGCCGCCAAAAAGCGTCTGCCGCTTCTATCGTCCTGTCCGCCTGTCAGGACAGCGATATACGCATCAGGCTTTCCTTCATCTGTCTCAGCCTGTTTTCAATGCTGTTGTCCACTACCCTGTCCCCGATGCGGATCTTTAAGCCGCCGATCAGGGCAGCGTCCGTCTCCCAGTGCATCTGTAAGGAAACGTAAGGGGTCGTGGCAAGCAGCTTCTGCCGGATCTTCTCCTTCTGGGGATCCGTCAGCTCTGCAGCGCTGGTTACATACACAACGCCGGTTTTTTTATGATCCAGACAGCGTCTTTCAAAGTCCTTCCTGATCCCGGAAAGCTCCCCGAATCTTCCTTTTTCCAGCAAAAGACGGCAAAATCCTGCCATCTCCTGACTGATTTTTCCTCCGAATACCCGCTCAAAGACCTGCAGTTTTTCCTGATGGTCGATCTGCGGATGAAGAAGGATCTCATAAAAATCCGGGTACTCCTGCAGAATACGGCACATGCCGTCCAGCTCGCCTTGCAGGCTGTCCAGCAGATTGTTCTCCAGTCCCAGGTCAAACAACGCTTCCGCGTAAACCTGCGACACTAGCTTTGCCATGTATTCTCTCCTATTTCCGCAAGGGTTTCTTCGATCAGCGCGTTCTGCGTCTTTTCATCCATGGACACGCGGACAAATTTCCCCGCCGCCTCCATGGCAAGCCCTACCATCTCGCGTCTGATGCCGTCGGCAGCCTTCTGTTTTTCAAGGTCTGCCTCAACCCGGGCGCGGGCGATGATCTGAGCCGCTTCAGCGCGCGCTTTTTCCACGATGGACGCCTCGTTTGCCAGCGCTTTTTTACGCGCCTGGTTTAAGATCTCGTCCGCCTCTTTTTCCACGCCTGCAAGCCTTGCTTCATATTCTGCCTTCAGCGCAAGGGCATCCTCCTGCGCCGTCTTTGCCTGATCCAGCTCTCCCGCGATCTTGTCGCTTCTCTCCTGCATAAATTTCCTTGCAGGGTTAAAGAGCAGATAGGACAGTGCGGTAAACAGTACGAATACCGCGATGAGCGTGAGCACGGAATCCGCCAGCAGCTGAAAGTCCAGATCAAACAGTCTGGGCTCCATCTGGGCAGCCAGCAATACTGCGTTGATTTGATGCAATTTTCCCGCCTCCTTCCTGTTTCATAATGTCCGCTTTCCTATCCATTAAGGAAGCAGCGGTTTTACGAACAGCAGAAGCATTGCGATCAGCAGGCCGTACAGACCGGTCGTCTCGGCAACCGCCTGGCCTAACAGCATCGTAGATGTGATCTCGGATTTTGCGCCGGGGTTTCTTCCTACAGCCGCAGCCGCATGGCCCGCAGCGATACCCTGGCCGACACCGGGTCCGATACCGGCGATAACCGCCAGACCTGCGCCGATCGCAGAACAGCCTAAGATAAAGTTTTCATTGAATTCCATAATGTCATTCCTCCGTTTCTGCCGTCAAAAGCGGCATTTTCCTGATAATGATAAAAAGGGGTGCGCAAAGCGCCCATTCCCGCGTCAAAGGCAGCCGCATAAACGATATGCCTTCCGCCCTCCAAAGAGGATCAGCCTTCCTCGCCGATGGCATCGGCAAGATACGTCATCGTCAGCATACAGAACACATACGTCTGGATCGCTCCCGAAAACAGATCGAAATACACATGCAGAACCGCCGGCCAGCCGATCGCGATCACCTGTAAAAGCCCGTACACAAGCGCCATCATAACCACGCCGGAGAGCACGTTTGCAAACAGACGCAGCGAAAGCGAAATGGGTACTGCCACATAGCCGATCAGGTTGATCGGCGCCCAGATCGGCCACGGATCGCACAGATCGGCGAGCGCGCCCTTGAGCTTCTTGTGCTTTAGCTTGTTGTAATGGATCAGCGTAAAGGTCACAAGTCCCAGCGGCAGCGTCACGCCGTAGTCCGCCGTCGGCGGGCGCATTCCGAACAGACCGGAAAAGTTACAGATCAGGATGAAAATGAATATCGCCCCGATATAGTTGGCAAACTTTACCGCGCTCTTTCCCATAACCGCCTTCACCATGCCGTCCAGCTTCTCCACGATCGTCTCGACCACATTCTGAAAGCCGCCCGGCACCTCAGACGCGCGCTTCATCGCGCGGTTTGCCGCAAATGCAAATCCCAGAATGACCAGCAGGACGATGAGCAGGCAGATATGCGTCGTAGTGATCCATACCGTATGCCCGAAAAACTCATAAGGGAAAACGCCGTGAACCATAAAGTCAATGTCCGCCGCGCCTCCCAGCCAGATTCCGGTCATCATCGCTTCACCTCCTTCTTTTCTTTATAGTTGTGGACAAAAGGCTGCAGATATGCCGATACCTTAATTCCCATCAGCGCTGCAAACGCCGCCAGCGGATCTGCCCACTTTGTCACCATCAGAACAGCGAATACAGCCACAAACGCCAGATACCGGAGCAGGCTGCGCGCCGTCAGGTACTTCTGCGCGCCGTCGCCCAGATCAAGGGCGGTGTCCAGCACCTTCCACATGTGCCAGATGCCTGCCAGCGAAAGCGCCATCCCCGTCAGCACGCCCAGCGTGACATTGAGCGGATCTTCGACCCACCAAAATGACGCCAGCTCACAGACTGCTCCCCATACGGACGCTCCAATCCACATCTCTTTTACCGTCGCATCCATATTTTTGAAAAAATCTCTCATTTCCTGTCTTCCCTGTTCTCCTGTTGATATATCTTCCTCGCCAGCCGGAAGATATTTCCGAATCCCGCAAGCACCCCGACAACAAAAAACAGGATCGTAAAAATCTGCGTTCCCAGCTTCCCATCCAGCCAATACCCCAGCGCGAACATCATGCCGATGGGAACAAGCATCATGATCCCGAACTGGGAGATCAGGGCAAGGGACTGCCAGACGGTTCTGTTGTACGGACGTTTTGCCATTGGGTTCCCTCCATAAGAATACTGCCGCCGCAGAAGGATCCTGCGGACGGCCTGATTTCATTATACTCATTTTGCCGCGCCCTGTCCACTGAATTTTCGGGGTATGCGACTGCACACTTTTGGAAAAATGGGGAAAGAAAACCCCCTTAGGACTTTTCTATACGAAAAAAGAATCTGATAAAACTGATTGCTGTCCCTCTTTGAGACATACTATAATCAACGTGTTGTCGCACCCATTCTGGCAACAGAAAGGGGGTGCCATTTCATGGAATACTTAGTTTCATTTTTTGTTTCTATCGCAGCAGGGGTAGCCTGCCACTGCATCTGCAAATGGCTTGATAGAAAACGCGACAACAAGTAAGCCTAATGAAAACCCCAGAGGATGCCGCCTCTGGGGTTTTCTTTGCCATTTCAACTTAGTTTCACTTTGCCTACACCAACTATAACATAGAGGGAGCTGTTTTTCAACCGTTTCTTTCCCTCACTCCTCAAACGCCATATCGATAATCTTCTGGCACAGCTGTTCATAGCTCATACCGACCGCCGCCGCCTCCTGCGGGATCAGGGAAGTGGGCGTCATGCCGGGCAGAGTATTTGCCTCCAGACAGTAGGGAGTTCCCGCTTCGTCCAGCATAAAGTCCATGCGGGCATATTTTTCCAAACGCAGCGCCTCAAACACGCGCACGGAAATTTCCTGTACCTTCCGGGTCGTCTCCTCGTCAAGGGGCGCAGGACAGATCTCCGTCGTACAGCCCGACTGGTATTTATTTTTATAGTCGTAAAAGCCCGCCTTGGGGGCAATCTCCACGATCGGCAGCGCCTTGCCGTCCAGCACGCAGCAGGTCAGCTCGCGTCCCTTGATATACTGCTCCACAACGACCTCGTCCCCATACAAAAAGGCGTCGTCCAAAGCCGCCTGATACTCGCTTTCTTCCGAAACGATAGAAACGCCGATGCTGGAGCCGCCGGACGCGACCTTTACCACACAGGGGAATACGGGAGCCTGCCCGCATGCCTGCCCCTTTTTCACCCGGAATCCTGCCGGGGTAGGAATTCCGTTCTGCACAAACAGCTCCTTTGCCAGACATTTATCCATCGCCAGCGCGCTGCTGACAAAACCGGTTCCCGTATAGCGGATGCCGAGCAGGTCAAACGCCGCCTGCACCTTGCCGCCCTCGCCGTCCGCACCGTGAAGCCCTAAAAACACCACGTCCGCCATCTGGCAGATCTGGATCACATTCGGTCCGAAATAGCATTTCCCGCCGTCCTTGCGGAGCGCCTTTACCGCGCTGATGTCAGGATTGATCTCCCGGATGTCCGCAATATCCTTTGAAAAATCCTCGTCGCTCTCAAAAATATGTTCAATGTCGTCTCTTTCCATTCCCAGAAAAACATCCAGAAGCACCGCCTGATGTCCCAGCTTTTTCATCGCCCTGTAAATCATTTTCCCGGAGATCAGGGAAACGTCACGCTCCGTGCTGATGCCTCCCGCCAACACTACAACTTTCATCTTTTCAATCCTCTTTTCCTAAAAATCCTGCCGTCCGGCAGATGTTTCGTGCTTTAGTATACGCTGAATCTGCGGCGGCGTAAAGCAAAATCACGGAATTTCAATGTAGTTCTTTGCCATGTCAGCCAGTTGTTTTCTGTATACCCTGTCTGATTTTTGCCGCGCCTCCGGCAACACTTTGCCTAAAACTGTAGCACTTCAACTTGCTAATACTGTAAAATCGCCGAAATATTAAATTTCTATAAAAAAACACTTCATTTTTATGAAATCTGTTGTATAATGCTAACAAGCCAAAAGACAGATGTTTTTCCCGAAAAAACACCCATCGGACGGCGAAGCTGAAAGGAGGAACTTATTATGAAAAAAGGATTGAGCATGTTACTCGCCGCTGCGCTGTGCGCTGGCACGCTGGCAGGATGCGGCGCAGCAGCCGAAGAGACAGGAGCAGGATCTGCTTCCGCATTTAAGATCGGCGGTACCACTCCCCTGACCGGCGCTGCCGCCATTTACGGCAACGCAGTAAAAAACGGCGCGCAGATCGCTGTTGACGAGATCAACGCAGAAGGCGGCGCAATTCAGTTTGAGCTGAAATTTGAAGACGATGAAAGCGATCCTGAAAAGGCAGTTTCCGCATACAACGCGTTAAAGGACTGGGGTATTCAGCTGTCTCTTGGCGCTACGACCACAAAGCCCTGCGAAGCCATCTCTACCGAGCACTTTTCAGACCGCATTTTCGGCCTGACGCCGACCGCATCCTCTCCTGCCGTAATAGAAGGCAAGGATAATTTCTTCCAGATGTGCTTCTCCGATCCCAACCAGGGAATCGCATCTGCCGATTACATCGCGGATCAGAAGCTGGGCACAAAGATCGCCGTGATCTATAAAAACGACGACGTTTATTCCAGCGGCATTTACGAAAAATTCAAAGCGCAGGCAGAGGTAAAGGGACTGGATATTGTTTCCGCAACTACTTTTACGGACGCGACCTCCACTGACTTTTCCGTACAGCTGACCGAAGCGAAAAACGCCGGCGCCGACCTGCTGTTTCTTCCTATGTATTACCAGCCGATCTCCCTGATCTTAAAGCAGGCAAGCGATATGGGCTACCAGCCTAAGATTTTCGGCGTTGACGGCATGGACGGTATCCTGACGCTGGAAGGCTTCGACACCTCCCTTGCAGAAGGCGTTATGCTGCTGACTCCCTTTAACGCAGATGCGACCGATGAAAAGACACAGAATTTCGTTGCAAAATATAAAGAGCAGTTCGGCGACATCCCCAACCAGTTTGCGGCAGACGCTTACGACTGCGTCTATGCCTACAAGGCTGCTCTGGAGGCTGCCGGGGCAACCCCCGACATGAGTGCGCAGGAGCTTTGCGATAAGATGATCGAAGCTTTCCCCACGCTTACCTTTGACGGCCTGACCGGAACAGGCATCCGGTGGGATTCCACCGGCGCCGTTTCCAAGAGCCCCAAGGGCATGATGATCGAAAACGGCGCTTACGTCGGAATGGACAACTGAGCCGCCGGTGACGGCACACACAATTTGACAGATCAATGCGCCACGGGAGCGCCGCTATCCATCAAAAAGATACGGCGCTCCTTATGGCATGAAAGAACGAGGTATCCGGTATGACCTTTTTATCCCATCTGATCAACGGCATCAGCTTAGGCAGCGTGTACGCTATTATCGCCCTCGGCTATACGATGGTCTACGGAATTGCAAAAATGCTCAACTTCGCCCACGGTGATGTCATCATGGTGGGCGCTTATATTTCTTTCTGCACCACAAGCTATCTGGGGCTTTCTCCCCTCGTTTCCGTGCTGCTCTCCATTCTGGTGTGCACGCTTCTGGGAATCGCGGTGGAACGGCTCGCCTATAAGCCGCTGCGGCAGGCTCCCTCCCTTGCGGTGCTCATCACGGCGATCGGCGTTTCCTATTTTTTGCAGAATGCCGCCCTGCTGATCTGGGGTTCCAGCCCCAAAACCTTCTCCTCCGTCGTAGGGAACTGGTCGGTCAAACTCTTTGACGGGCAGCTTGTGATCTCCGGCGTAACGATCGTGACGATCATCGCCTGCATTGTCATCATGGCAGGACTGACCCTTTTTACAAACAAAACAAAGGCGGGAACCGCGATGCGCGCCGTTTCCGAGGATAAGGCAGCCGCAGGGCTCATGGGCATCAACGTCAACACCACCATCTCCCTGACCTTTGCCATCGGCTCCGGCCTCGCCGCCGTTGCGGGCGTGCTTTTGTGCTCCGCCTACCCGACGCTCATGCCCACCACCGGCTCCATGCCCGGCATCAAGGCGTTTACCGCCGCAGTATTCGGCGGCATCGGCTCCATTCCCGGCGCGATGATCGGCGGCATCCTTTTAGGCGTGATCGAGATCTTTTCAAAAGCGTACATTTCCACAGAATTATCCGATGCGATCGTTTTTGCCGTCCTGATCGTCGTCCTTTTGGTAAAACCCGACGGGCTGCTCGGCAAACACGTCAGCGAGAAAGTATGAGGTGGCGATATGAAAAATTTCAAACAACTGCTCGCTGACAGAAAACACAGCGCAGCCTGCTATGCGATCGTGATCATCGGCTTTATCGTCATCCAGTCCATGATCGCGACGGGAAATATTTCTTCCTCTTTAAAAGGACAGCTCGTCCCCATCTGCGCCTATATCGTCATGGCAATTTCCTTAAACCTGACCGTAGGCATTCTCGGTGAGCTTTCCCTCGGCCACGCGGGCTTTATGTCCGTCGGCGCTTTTACCGGCATCGTCGTTTCCACAAGCCTTGCGGGCGCGATCCCAAACGCGCCTCTGCGCCTTGCCGTTTCCATGCTCGCCGCCGGGCTTTTTGCGGGCGTCGCCGGACTGATCGTAGGCGTCCCGGTGCTGCGCTTAAAGGGCGACTACTTAGCGATCGTTACCCTTGCCTTTGGGGAAATCATCAAAAACCTCATCAATGTGCTTTACATCGGTTTTGATGAAAACGGGCTGCATGTTTCCATCCTTTCGCAGAGCTTTACGCTGGCGGAGGGCGGCTCCATGATCATCAGCGGGCCCATGGGCGTCAGCGGCGTCCAGAAGCTTTCCAGCTTTACGGCGGGCGTCCTTTTGATCCTTGTTACACTGTTCATCGTTTTAAACCTGATCAACAGCCGTACCGGCCGCGCGGTCATGGCGGTGCGCGACAACAAGATCGCCGCCGAAAGCATCGGGCTTTCCGTGACCCGCTGCAAGCTTCTGACCTTCGTGATCTCCGCTGTTTTTGCGGGAATGGCGGGCACTCTTTACGCCATGAACTTCTCGACCGTCACCGCAGCCAAATTCGACTTTAATACTTCGATCCTGATCCTCGTATTCGTCGTTCTGGGCGGCCTTGGCAATATCTGGGGCTCCATTATCGCGGCGGCACTCCTTACCGTCCTTCCCGAGCTTCTGCGCTCCATGAACGATTACCGGATGCTCATTTACGCGGTGCTTCTGATCGCGATGATGCTCTTTAACAACTCCGGACTCAAAAAACGCCTGATCGAATCGCGCAAAGCGCGCAAGGCGGCACCAAAGGAGGCAAACTGATATGGCAGCACTGGAAGTTACAAAGCTCGGTATTTCCTTCGGCGGGCTCCGCGCTGTGGACGACGTTTCCATGCGCATCGAAAAAGGAAGCCTCGTCGGCCTGATCGGCCCGAACGGCGCGGGAAAAACAACCGTTTTCAATATGCTCACCGGCGTTTACCGCCCCACCGACGGCGGCATCCGGTTAGAGGGTGAAAACCTCGTGGGCAAAAAGCCCTTTGAGATCAACCGGCTCGGCGTGGCGCGGACGTTCCAGAATATCCGCCTTTTTTCCAGCCAGTCCGTGCTGGACAACGTGATGGTCGGCCTGAATAACCAGATTTCCTACTCCCTTGCAGAAAGCCTCCTCCATGCAGGCAGCTACCGCAAAAAGGAACGGGAAATGACGGCGCGCGCCATGGACATTTTAAAAGTGTTCGATCTGGATAAGGAAGCCTCCACAAAGGCGTCCAACCTGCCCTACGGCAAGCAGCGCAAGCTGGAAATCGCGCGCGCCCTTGCCACCAACCCGAAGCTGCTTTTGCTGGATGAGCCCGCCGCCGGCATGAACCCCAACGAAACCGCCGAGCTGATGGACACGATCCGCCTTGTCCGCAAAAAATACGACGTTACCATCCTGCTGATCGAGCACGACATGAAGCTTGTGCAGGGCATCTGCGAATACCTTTACGTCCTCAACTTCGGACGGCTTCTGGCAGAGGGAAAGCCCGATCAGGTGCTCAGCGATCCGGCGGTCGTAAAGGCTTATCTGGGCGACTAAAAAACTAATCTTGAAGGAGGACGTTTCCATGGCATTGCTGAACGTCGAAAATTTAAACGTCTACTACGGCGTGATCCACGCCTTAAAAAATATTTCCTTCCGCGTCGAGGAAGGGGAGATCGTCGCCCTGATCGGCGCAAACGGCGCGGGAAAAACAACGACCCTGCAGACTGTCAGCGGCATGCTTTCTTCCCGCTCCGGCTCGATCTGCTTTCAGGATCAGGACATTACCCGGCTTCCCCAGCACCGTATTTTAAAGCAGGGCATCGCCCATGTCCCCGAGGGCAGGCGCATGTTTGCCAACCTGACCGTTTTGGAAAACCTGAAAATGGGCGCTTATACCCGCACCGACAAAAAGGAGATCGAAGATTCCCTCGCCATGGTCTACGAACGCTTTCCCCGCTTAAAAGAGCGCACAAAACAGCTTGCCGGGACGCTCTCCGGCGGCGAACAGCAGATGCTCGCCATGGGGCGCGCCCTGATGTCAAAGCCGAAGCTTCTTTTGCTCGACGAGCCCTCCATGGGGCTCTCCCCGCTTCTGGTTTCCGAAATTTTTAACATCATTCAGGAAATCAACAGACAGGGCATGACGATCCTTTTAGTCGAACAGAACGCCAAAAAGGCGCTCTCCATCGCAAACCGCGGCTATGTGCTGGAAACCGGAAACATCGTCAAGGAGGATGACGCGCAGGCGCTCCTGCACGACGAAGCGATCCGGAAGGCATATCTGGGCGAATAGCGCCTCCGGGAAAAAGCGACCGTTACCAATAAAAAGATCAGGAGGTTTTTTGATATGTCAAAAACGGTTATCACGATTGCCCGCCAGTACGGCAGCGGCGGAAAAACCGTCGGAAAAATGCTGGCAAAGCGCCTCGGCGTCCCCTGCTATGGCAGGGAGATCATCGAGCTTGCCGCCGAGGACAGCGGCATCCATCCGTCTCTTTTTCAGGATGAAAAAAAGCTGCGCCACGGACTGCGCTCGTTCCTTTCCGGAGGCTTTAAAAGCTCCACGCCCCTTTCGCCGGAAAGCGCGGGCTTTACAAAGGATGACAACCTGTTCCGCTATCAGGCAAAAATCATCCGCCAGCTCGCCGAAGAAGGCTCCTGCGTCATCATCGGCCGCTGCGCCGACCATGTGCTTGCAGACATGCCCGGCGTCGTGCGCGTCTTCGTCCATGCCCCTGCGGATTTCTGTCTGCAGGAAGCCATGAAGGTCAACAGCCTTCCCGAAGCGGAGGTGGCAAAGCTCATTGCCCAGACCGACGACTACCGCGCCCGCTATTATAAATATTACACCGGGCAGGAATGGAAAAACGCCCGCAACTACGACCTTTCCCTGGACAGCTCAAGGCTTGGCTTTGACGGGACTGTGGAAGCGATCCTTGCTTATATTGAAGTGAGGAAACGGTTTGACGAAGGGATGAAATAATCCGGGCGCAAAGGGCTGACAGTGCAGCGGCTGAATGAGGGCAGCCGCTGCGCTGCACATTTTTTCTTCAAAGGGCTTGTAAATTGTTTTTTAATATTTTATAATACAGCCATATTTTAAATTCATCTGACGGGAACAAGTAGCCTGCGCCGATATTCACAGAGAGACAGCATCCGGTGAAAGCTGTCAATAAACGTGCATGGTGAAATCATCCCTGAGAAGCAAACTGAAACAACAGTAGGAGCGCCGGAGTCAAGCCACGTTACAGGTGAAACGCATTATCTGATGCGGTATGAGCCGGGATTTTCCCGGGAATTAAGGTGGTACCACGGTTTATGATCGTCCTTTGCAGGGCGATTTTTTTGTACGCAAAATTCTGCGTATGGAATGCTCTTCAAACATTCAAGGAGGACTCTGCTATGAAGCTAAAAAAGAAACAAATCCTGCTCGTCAGCTTTATGCTGTTTTCGCTGTTTTTCGGTGCGGGCAACCTGATCTTCCCGCCTTTTCTGGGGCAAAACGCGGGCAGCCAAACGCCTGCCGCGATCGCTGCCTTTCTGATCACCGCCGTCGCCCTGCCTGTCCTCGGCGTGATCGTCGTTGCCAAATTCGGCGGTCTGGAAAAGCTCGCGCGCAAGGTCGATCCGAGGTTTGCCATGATCTTTACCGTTTTGATCTATCTTTCCATCGGCCCCGGACTTGGGATCCCGCGCGCGGCTTCCCTTCCCTTTGAAATGGCGGTAGCGCCCTATCTTCCGAAGGAAGCGAATTTGAGCCTGTTCATGCTGCTGTTTTCGCTCGTATTTTTCCTGATCGCCGGGTGGCTGGCGCTGACGCCCAACAAGCTTGTAGAACGCATCGGAAAATTTTTAACGCCGACCCTTTTGTGCCTGATCCTTTTTGTATTTTTCAGCTTTCTTCTGCGCGGTACTGTAGATGTTGCCCCCGCTCAGGAAAGCTACCGCCAAAATCCACTTGTCAAAGGGTTTCTCGAGGGCTATCTGACGATGGATACGATCGCCGCCCTGAACTTCGGCCTTGTGATCTCTGTGACGATCGAAAGCCTCGGCGTCAAAGAGAAAAAGGGCGTGATGAAATATACGACGATGACCGGCATTTTTGCCGGAACGATCCTCGCCGGGATCTACCTCATCCTGGCATATATGGGCATGGGCTCCTCCGGCGTATTCCCGATTCAGGAAAACGGCGCTTGGACGCTGCGCTGTATCGTCCACCAGCTGTTTGGGGACACCGGCGCGATCCTGCTGGCGGCTATTTTTACGCTCGCCTGCCTTACCACCTGCGTCGGTCTGATCACCTCCATTTCGCAGTATTTTTCAACGCTGACGACAAAGCTTTCCTATCGGCAGTGGGTGCTCGGAATCGCAGGCTTCTCCTTCCTGATCTGCAATCAGGGCCTAAATGTGATCCTGAGCATTTCCGTTCCCGTGCTCAACGCCATTTATCCGATTTCGATCATGCTCATCGTGCTCGGGCTCTGCGACAAATTGGTTCAGAAAATCCCGTATGTGTATCCCGCTACGATCACGACGGTCGGCGCTGTCAGCATCATTTACGCCGTTGAAAATGCCGGTGTGCAGCTCGGCGCTGTCGGGGACGCCCTGCATGCGATCCCGCTTTACCCGCTGGGACTGGGATGGGTGATCGTCGGCATTGTGACCGCTGTAGGCTGCGCGGCTGTAAAAGGTGTTGGAATGATATGGGGTAAGGGAAGTCAGGAAGCAGAGGCGGGGGGATGCTAGAAAAGGGGCGGACCCTTTTTTAACAGATTGCTTCACACCCCCACAAACACCGCCACCGACCTCGGCCGCATCACAAACCCGCTCTCGATCACCGGCATGTCATGGAGCTTTTCCCGGCAGCATTCCTCCGGCCTTTCCGCCGCCGTGTTCACCGCCAGCCGCCACCGATAGCCGCTGGGCAGCTTCGGAAGATGAAAGGTCTGATCCTCCCAATAGACGTTGACCGCCAGATATACAAGATCCTCCCTGTCGGTTTCCTGCGCGACGCCCGGCGTTCCGGGCTTTTCCGGCTCGCTCCCGGCAAACATCACGCCGATGAATCTGCTTTCTGCCGTAACAGCGCTGTTCCACGGCTCGTTTGTATGCACGCTTACCGCCGGAAAGCCGATGCCGGAAGCCATACATTCCCCCCGGATCGCGGCGTGGCTTTTGCGGAAGGCGATCATATAGCGGAAAAAGTCAAAAATCTCCCGGTTCTTTTCCAGCATCGACCAGTCCAGCCACGAAATCTCATTGTCCTGACAGTAGGGATTGTTATTGCCAAACTGCGTGTTCCCAAACTCATCGCCTGCCGGAAACATCGGCGTGCCGCGGCTGCACATCAGCACGGCGCAGGCATTTTTGATGAGCCGCCTGCGCAGCGCCAGCACCTGCCCGTCGTCCGTTTCTCCCTCAGCGCCGCAGTTCCAGCTGCGGTTGTCGTTTGCGCCGTCCGTATTGTTCCAGCCGTTTGCCTCGTTATGCTTTTCATTATAAGAATACAGGTCATACAGCGTAAATCCGTCGTGGCAGGTCAGGAAATTGATCGACGAATTATAGCCCCTGTACTGCCCGCCGTAAAGATCCGGCGACCCGCTGATGCGCTTTGCCGCCTCGGGCGCAAACCAGTAATCCCCCTTCAAAAAGCTTCTCAGCTCGTCCCTGTATTTTCCGTTCCATTCCGCCCACCGGTTCCACGCCGGGAAGTTTCCGACCTGATACAGACCGCCGGCGTCCCACGCCTCCGCGATCAGCTTTACGTCCTTTAAAATGGGATCCTCCGCCAGATTCCGCAGAAGCGGCGGCTGGTTCATGGGCGAACCGTCCTCGTTGCGCCCAAGGATGCTTGCCAGATCGAACCGGAAGCCGCTGACCCTGTAATGGATCACCCAGTAGCGCAGGCAGTCCAGGATCATCTGCTGCACCACCGGATGATTGCAGTTGATCGTATTGCCGCAGCCGCTGAAATTGTAATATTCGCCGTCCGGCGTCAGCATGTAGTAAATGTTGTTGTCGATCCCCTTAAACGAAAAAAACGGCCCATTTTCATTGCCCTCCGCCGTATGGTTGAACACCACGTCCAAAATGACCTCGATCCCGTTCTCCCCCAGCTCACGGATCAGCTCCTTTAGCTCATTTCCCTCCCGGTTATACTCCACGTCCGCCGTATATCCGGTGTTGGGCGCAAAAAATCCGACCGTATTATACCCCCAGTAATCCAGAAGTTTTTTGCCTCCCACCTCGCGCTGCGCCATCATTTCGTCAAATTCAAAAATCGGCATCAGCTCCACCGCCGTGATCCCGAGCTGTTTCAAATAAGGGATCTTCTCCCGGATGCCCGCGAAGGTTCCCGGATTTTTTACTCCCGACGAAGGATGGTTTGTAAAGCCCCTCACGTGCATCTCATAAATGATCAGCTCCTGCATCGGCTTTAGGGGCTGTCTCATATTTCCCCAGTCAAAATCGTTTGCCACCACGCGGGCATGATAGCCGCCCTGCCTGTCCGGCTCCGAGCCCCAGACGCTTTGCTGCGTAACCGCCTTTGCGTAAGGATCCAGAAGCACCTTTTCCTTATCAAAAATAAGCCCCCTTGCCGGATCGTTCGGCCCGTCCATCCGGTAGGCGTACTCAAAATCATAAATATCCAGCCCGAACACAATCATCGAATACACCCGCCCGATCCGATAGTGCGCCGGAAACGGCAGTACCGCATATGGCTCCTTTTCCCCCCGGTGGAACAAAAGCAGCTCGCAGGACGTCGCATTCTGGGAATGGATCGTAAAATTGACCCCGCAGGAAAGCTTCGTCGCGCCGTTCATTTCATAAAATCCCGGCCGCACCCCAAAGCCGCTCACCGTATCCAGCGGCTGCAAAAATTTTGTTTCGATCGCGAGCATATTCATCTTCATATCCCGTTTCCCTCCTGTTTTTCCGGCTGTGTCAGCATCCCTCTTAATCCCTATTTTACGCCCGTAAAAATCCTGATTCAAGCCTGTTATTTTTGTCTTTTCTTCTGCGCTGCGATGAATTATAATAAGGGTACAGGCTGTAAAAAACCTGATTTTAAGCAAAAGAAGGAGAATTTTCTTATGGCAAACAGAATCATGTTAAACCAGACTTCTTATCACGGCGCGGGCGCGATCTCTGAGATCGCAAACGAGGCGAAGGCGCACGGCTTCCAGAAAGCCTTCGTATGCTCCGATCCCGACCTGATCAAATTCGGCGTTACCTCCAAAGTAACGGATATTCTTGACAAAGAGGGACTGACCTACGAGATTTATTCCGACATCAAGGCAAATCCCACCATTGAAAACGTACAGAACGGCGTCGCTGCCTTCAAGGCTTCCGGCGCAGATTATATCATCGCCATCGGCGGCGGCTCCTCCATGGATACCTCCAAGGCCATCGGCATCATCATCGCCAACCCGGAATTTGAGGATGTGAGAAGCTTAGAGGGCGTTGCCCCCACCAAAAAGCCCTGCGTCCCGATCATCGCAGTACCTACCACTGCCGGGACAGCCGCAGAGGTTACGATCAATTACGTGATCACAGACGTAGAGCGCAAGCGTAAATTTGTCTGCGTCGATCCCCATGATATGCCGATCATCGCAGTTGTCGATCCCGATATGATGTCCTCCATGCCCAAGGGCCTGACCGCTTCCACCGGCATGGACGCCCTGACCCACGCCATCGAGGGATACACCACAAAGGGCGCATGGGAAATGACCGATATGTTCCACTTAAAGGCGATTGAGATCATCTCCAGATCCCTGCGCGGCGCGGTTGAAAACACAAAAGAGGGCCGCGAAGGCATGGCTTTGGGCCAGTACATCGCCGGAATGGGCTTTTCCAACGTAGGGCTTGGCATCGCGCACTCCATGGCGCATACGCTCGGCGCAGTTTATGACACTCCTCACGGCGTTGCCTGCGCGATGATGCTTCCGATCGTTATGGAATACAACGCAGACTGCACCGGCGACAAATACCGCGAAATCGCCCGCGCAATGGGCGTGGAGGGCGTTGACTCCATGGATCAGGAAACCTACCGCAAGGCCGCTGTGGATGCTGTCCGCAAGCTTTCCGAAGATGTGGGCATCCCGTCCAAGCTGGCAGCCCTTAAGGAAGAGGATCTTCCTTTCCTTGCAGAATCCGCCCATGCCGACGCATGCGCGCCCGGCAACCCGAAGGATGCAAGCGTGGAAGACCTGACCGCACTGTTCAGAAAACTGATGTAAAATTTCCAGAATTTAAAAAATATTCAGAATTTTGTAACTGAATATTCATCCGGCGGAATATACAGGTAGAGACATTTTTCTGTATCATTCAAAGAACGCTCTCTGAAACGTTCGTTTCAACCGGAACCTGTCCCTGTTCCCAAAGGGAACCGTCAAAAGCCTTCTGCTTTTTGCGGTTCCTTTTTTCTGCCCGTTAAAAAGGTGCGCGCAAGTGTGCATAATCGTATTTTTTCATAGGGCAGGAAAGGGACTTTCCTGCCTTATGAAAAACAGCCGCGTCCCGGGTTCCCGTTCTGCGACTGTTTTCCCGTTTGCTATGCTGTCTATCAGACCGGCTCTTCAAGAGCCGCGTTGTAAGCATCCAGAATGATCTCCTGTATTTTCCCCCGCGTATTCTGGCTGATCGGATGCGCGATGTCGCGGTACTCTCCGTCCGCGCTTCTCTTGCTCGGCATCGCGATGAACAAACCCTTGTCGCCCTCGATCACCTTTATATCGTGTACGACAAATTCATCGTCCAGCGTGATGGATACGATCGCCTTCATTTTGCCTTCTTTTGCAATTTTCCGAACTCTTACATCGGTGATATTCATAAGTCCTTCCCCCTGTCCAGCGTATTTCAGATGATATATCTTTCATTTTTCTCTATTACGATCTTGACTTCATCTTCACCCCGGTAGAAGGAGTTTGCGCGGATCGTATCCCGGCTTTCCACGATACAGTTCTCGATATGGGTGTTGTCGCCGATATATACGTCGTTTAAAATGATCGAATTCTTGATATAACAGTTGTTTCCGATGAAGGATTTCTTAAAGATCACGGAATCCTCCACCGTGCCGTTTATGATACAGCCGCTGGAAATCAGGCTGTTCTCCACCTTTGCGCCCACATTGTATTTTGCGGGAGGAAGGTCGTCCACCTTGGAATAAATATCCGGATACTGCTTGAAGAAATAATCCCGGATCTCAGGCTTTAAAAAGTCCATGTTCGCATCGAAATAATCTTCCACTGTGGCGATGTTTTTCCAGTAGTCCCTGATCTTATAGCCGTAAATGCGCTTCTGGTTTTTGTAGCGGATCAGGATGTCCTTTACCAGATCATACCGGTCCTCCATCGCGCACCGCTCGATCATATCGATCAGAAGTCTTCTGCGGATCACATAAACGCCGCAGGAAATCGTGCTGGAACGCGCCACGACCGGCTTTTCCTCAAATTCCTCGATGCGGCTTTCCTCGTTCATCTTGATCGTTCCAAAGCGCTCCACATTGGAGCCTGCGGGCATATCCTTGCATACTACCGTGATGTCCGCCTTCTTTGAAATATGATATTCCAGCACCTTATTGTAATCCATCTTATAAATACAGTCGCCGGAGGTAATTACCACATAGGGCTCGTGACTGTTTTTCAAAAAAGCCAGATTCTGATAGATCGCGTCCGCCGTCCCTCTGTACCAGAAGCTGTTCTCAGCCGTCACGGTCGGCGTAAATACGAACAGCCCGCCCTGCTTACGTCCGAAATCCCACCATTTGGAAGAGCTTAAATGCTCGTTTAAGCTTCTCGCATTGTACTGGGTCAGCACGCCCACCTTCTGAATATGGGAATTGCTCATATTGCTCAGGGCAAAGTCAATGCTTCTGTAGCTTCCCGCCACCGGCATCGCGCTGATCGCCCGTTTTTCAGACAGCTCCTTCATCCGGCGGTTATTGCCGCCTGCTAAAATAATACCGATCGCTCTCACTGTTCGTCACCTGCCTTAATCAATGTTTTGCCGCTTCCAAGACTGCCGTCCGGATAATCCTCTGCCGCCGTGATGCCGGATACTACCGAGTTTTGCCCCACGGAAACATCCGGCGGGATCACGCTCTTTTCTCCGACGGTAACAAGACCGCTGTTATAAATATGGGGCGCCGTGTCGTTCTCTGCCGCTTCGCCGCCGCCCAGCTTTACCCTGTCCTTTACGACGACATTTTCCGCGATGATCGCCTTGTCCAGCTCGCAGCCTTCCCCGATCTCCGTATGGTTCATGATGATCGAATCCCTAACAACCGTATCCTTCCCGATCGTCACGCCGCAGCCGATCACAGAATTATAAACCTTTCCGTAGATCTCGGAACCCTCGCCCACGATGCTTCTCTCGATCACGCCGCCCTTTGCCACATACTGCGGAGGCAGGATCTCGCTCTTTGTGTAGATCTTCCAGTATTCCTCATAAAGATTGAATTCCGGAACGATGTCGATCAGCTCCATATTGGCTTCCCAGTAGGAGCTTAATGTGCCGACGTCCTTCCAGTAGCCGTTGAATTCATAGGCGTACATCGGCGCGCCCTTTGCATGGCAGTGCGGAATGACATGCTTGCCGAAGTCTAAGTTCGGCTGATCCGCATTCTCGATCAGCGCCTGCTTTAACGTGCTCCAATTAAATATGTAAATGCCCATCGACGCTAAATTGCTGCGCGGATTGGCAGGCTTTTCCTCAAAATCCGTGATCTTCTTATTCTCGTCCGTGATCATGATCCCGAAGCGCTTCGCCTCCTCCATCGGAACAGGCATGACGGCGATGGTGCATTCCGAGCCGTTCTGCTTGTGGAAATCCAGCATCACCTCGTAATCCATCTTATAGATATGGTCGCCCGAAAGGATCAGGACATATTCCGGATTAAAGCTTTCCATATAATCAATGTTCTGATAGATCGCATTCGCGGTTCCTGTATACCATTCGCTGTTCTCGCTCTTCTCATACGGAGGCAGCACGGTCACGCCGCCGATATTCCTGTCCAGATCCCACGGAATACCGATGCCGATGTGGGTGTTGAGCCGAAGCGGCTGGTACTGCGTCAACACACCCACCGTATCGACGCCAGAATTGATGCAGTTGCTCAGCGGAAAATCGATAATCCGGTACTTCCCTCCAAAAGAAACCGCAGGCTTCGCAACCTTGGACGTCAGCACGCCCAGCCGGCTTCCCTGTCCGCCCGCCAGCAACATGGCAATCATTTCCTTCTTAATCATGTCATCACCTCATTTTATTAGACTGCATAGCAGTGTGCTTTGCACGCAAGAAAAGTATAACACACCTTACGGTAAAAGTGAATAATTTTTTGAAATAAAAACTTATGTGTTTGTGCATTTTCTTGTGTGAATTTGATAAAAAGCCCATCCTAAGCATTTTCTTTTTATTCATTTTCATCAATAAACTTTCATGATTTACAAGATTGAATTTTTCTATTTTTACCAAAAACCCGATCCTTCGACATTTTCCGGCACAAAAACCTTCCTTTTCCGGATAAAAAACCGGAAATCTGACCAAATCCCCTGCCGTACGATTTTTTAACTTCCTATTGGTTTTTTTGCGTCAGTTGCGTATAATGAAACAGTAGCTTTTTTATCCGTCGGCAAAAGCGCGTCCCGCGCCTTCCCTGCTGCCGGAAATAACAGACAGGAAGTGCATTTTCATGTATCATGTAGATTTTAACCATCCCATCCACGTTTACTTTATCGGCATCGGCGGCATCAGCATGTCCGGCCTTGCCGAAATCCTTCTTTCGGAAGGCTTCCGGGTATCCGGCTCCGACTGGAACCGCTCTGCCCTTACAGACCTTCTGGAAAGCAGGGGCGCCTGCATCCATTACGGAAAGCCCCAGAAAGCGGAAAATATCACGCCGGACATCGATCTGATCGTCTATACCGCGGCGGTGCATAACGACAATCCGGAATTTGCCCGGGCAAAACAACTGAATATCCCGATGCTGACGCGGGCGGAATTTTTAGGCCAGCTTATGCGCAACTACGATACCCCCGTCGCAGTCAGCGGCACCCACGGCAAGACCACAACGACCTCGATGATCTCCGAAATCCTGCTTCAGGCAGACACGGATCCTACCCTTTCTGTGGGCGGCATCCTGAAAGCCATCAACGGCAATATCCGCGTCGGGCATTCCGGGCTGTTTGTGACCGAGGCGTGCGAATATACCAACAGCTTTTTAAGCTTCTTTCCAAAAATCGGCATCATCTTAAATATTGAAGAGGACCATATGGATTTCTTCAAGGATCTGGACGACATCCGCTCCTCCTTCCACCGCTTTGCCAGCCTTCTGCCAGAGGACGGCGCGCTCATCATCAACTCCGGGATCGAGCGCTGGGAAGAGATCACCGACGGGCTTTCCTGCCGCGTCATCACCTTCGGGCTGGATCCTTCTTCGGATTATTCTGCGGAGCAGATTTCCTATGACGAACGGGCAAACGCTTCCTTTGTCTTAAAAAGCGCCGGCTTTGCAGACCGCAGCCTCTCCCTCGGCGTCCCCGGAGAGCACAACGTCTTAAACGCCCTTGCCGCTGTTGCCCTCGCCGATCTGCTCCACATCAGCTTTGACGACACCAGACGGGCGCTCCATGATTTCCACGGGACAAACCGCCGCTTTGAATATAAGGGGACGGTCAACGGCATTACAATTATCGACGATTATGCCCACCATCCCACGGAGATTTCCGCCACCCTGACCGCCGCGCGCAATTATCCCCACAAAACGCTCTGGTGCGTGTTCCAGCCCCACACCTACACCCGCACCAAGGCGTTCCTTGAGGAGTTCGGCCATGCGCTCGCCCTCGCCGACAAGGTGATCCTCGCCGATATTTACGCCGCAAGAGAGACGGATACTTTGGGCATCAGCTCTGCAGATATTCAGACACTTGTGGAAAAAGAAGGCAAAGAGTGCTACTATTTCCACACTTTTGAGGAAATTGAGCAATTTATCTTAAAAAATTGTATCAACGGGGATCTGTTGATAACTATGGGCGCCGGAGATGTCGTAAATATCGGGGAAAACCTACTTGTCCACTAACTTATCCACATTATCCACATTCCGACCGTGGAAAACTTTCCCCGATTGGATGTGGATATTTTTTGTCGAAATTTGGCGGATTTTATGCGGGTTCAAGCCGGTTTTACACAGTTTCCACATTTTCCACAATCCACAGAACCTCTGCATTTGCGCGGCTCTGCGGAAAAATTACCTGTTTCCTTTTTCATGCCCCTGTGGTAGAATGATGCCACAATCAAGAAAAGCAGGGAAAACAGATGGGCAATATTCTTTTATGCGGCGGGGCGGCGGACGCTACCGTCCTTTCTAACGTTTTTATCGATGAATATGTAAAGGACGCAAATGATGCACAGTTAAAGGTGTATCTTTTTCTTGTGCGCAAAATGCAGGCAGGCGAGCCTGTCAGCATTTCCGACATGGCTGACCGCTACAACCATACCGAGAAGGATATTCTGCGCGCCCTCTGCTACTGGGAAAAGCGCGGCGTCCTGGCGCTGACCCTTTCCCCGGAAAAGACGCTGACCCAGATACGGCTGCTCCCGCTTTCTGCGTCCGCCCATAACGGACAGTCGGCAGGCGCAGGCGCAGCTTCCCCGGAGGTGCTCATGGCGGCAGGCACAGGCGCGGCTTCCCCGGAAGTGCTCATGGCGGCAGGGCAGGCTGTTTCCGCAGGCGCTCCTACATCTGCCGGGCAGACGGCTTCCCCTCTGACGCTGTCCCACCAGACCGCTACGCCTGCCCCCGCCTTTGAAAAGCCCGCCTACACGCTGGATGAACTCAAGACCTTCCAGCAGCAGGAAAACACGGCGCAGCTTATTTTCATCGCGGAGCAGTACCTCGGGCGCACGTTAAGCCCTTCGGATATGAAGTCCATCCTCTTTTTTACCGACCGGCTTCATTTTTCCGACGACCTGATCGACTACCTGCTGCAGTACTGCGTGGAGCGCGGCAAGAAGGACTTCCGCTACATCGAAAAGGTCGCGATCGCCTGGGCGGAATCCGGTATCACGACCCCTGCCGAAGCGGAAGGGCACGTTTCCCGGTACGACAAAAATGTATACTCCATCATGAACGCCCTCGGAAAGACCAACGCCCCCGCCCGCAACGAGCTGGCTTATATCCAGCGCTGGACGCAGGACTTCGGGTTTTCGCTGGACATCATTCTGGAAGCCTGCGGCCGGACCGTGCTGGCGACCGACAGACACCGCTTTTCTTATGCGGACAGCATCCTTTCCGCATGGCATAAGGCGGGCGTCCATCACCTCTCCGACATCGCGGGGCTTGATACCTCCTTCCAGAAGGAGCGCGCGGCGCGCCCTGCAAAGACAGGCTCGACCGCAGAATACAACCGTTTCATGCATTCCAGCTACGATTTTGACGCGCTGGAGGAAGCATTGCTCAAATAACGGGGCGTCCCTGCCCTGTTCTCACAGACAAGGAGAATTGACGTGGCTTTGACAGTTTCCCAGTACAATTCCATCATGAGACAATATGAAGAGCGCCAGATCAGCAACCGGCATCTGCTGGAAAAGCGGCTCCATCATATTTACGAGACGGTTCCCGGTTATCAGGCGCTGGATGAATCCGTCGCCTCCATTTCCGTCGCCCAGGGCAAAAAGATGCTTGCAGGCGATCAGGAAGCGCTTGCACAGCTGAAGCGGGAGCTTTCCGCACTGGCGGACAGACGCCGCGCCCTGCTTGTCCAAAACGGCTATCCGGAGGATTTCCTGAACCCTGTCTACGACTGCCCCGACTGCCATGACACCGGCTATATCGACGGGCAGAAATGCCACTGCTTCCGGCAGGCGGAGATCGCGCTTTTGTACGAGCAGTCCAACCTGAAACGGATGCTGGAAAAGGAAAACTTCAGCACGCTCTCCTACGCCTTTTTTCAGGGGGAGGAGCTGGAAAGTTATCGTCAGGCAGTTGAAAAGTGTAAAAATTTCTCGGCAAATTTTAAATCCGCCTACCAAAACCTCTTTTTTTATGGTACAGTAGGTACAGGAAAGACGTTTTTGTCCAACTGCATCGCCAAAGAATGTCTCGATATGGGTTGTTCGGTACTGTATTTCAGCGCCGCCAGCCTTTTTGATCTGCTCTCGCGCAATTCCTTCAACTATAAAGCGCGCGAGGAGATGAACGCCCTGTGCGCCGATCTTTACGGCTGCGATCTGCTGGTGATCGACGATCTGGGCACGGAAACTGCCGCCGCGCTTACGCTTTCGCATTTTTTCACATGCTTAAACGAGCGTCTGCTGCGCCAGAAATCCATCATCATTTCCACCAATCTTTCACTGGAAGATTGCCGGAACCGGTATCAGGACCGTATCTTTTCAAGGATTGCAAGCAATTTTGAATTCTGCAAGCTCACAGGTCCCGACATCAGAATGTACAAGAAAGTATCCCTTGCCTGCGCCCAGCGGCCAGACAAGCCGGTTACACGCTAAAAACCTACCTTCAGAAAGTGAGGAACTTCCATGACGGAACGTGAAGAAACCAGAAATCTTGAAACAATCCCCGTAGGCTCCCTGGGAATCATCCCCTTGAAGGGCTGCGAAACCCTCGCACAGAGAGTGGACGATTACCTCGTCCGCTGGCGCACACAGCGTGAGAACGACCATAAGGACAGTCTCGCCTTTGCCGGCTATCAGCGCGATTCCTACATCTTAAAGAGCAAAGTGCCGCGTTTTGGCTCCGGCGAGGCAAAAGGCGTCATTCTGGAATCTGTCCGCGGCACCGACCTTTACCTGCTGGTGGATGTGACCAACTACAGCCAGACCTATTCCCTCTGCGGCCATGAAAACCACATGTCCCCCGACGACCATTATCAGGATTTAAAGCGCATCATCGCCGCTGTCGGCGGAAAGGCGAGAAGGATCACCGTTATCATGCCTTTCCTGTATGAGAGCCGCCAGCACAAGCGCACCTCCCGCGAATCGTTAGACTGCGCGATCGCCCTTCAGGAGCTTGTAAAGATGGGCGTTGACAACATCATTACCTTCGACGCGCACGACCCCAGAGTGCAGAACGCGATCCCGTTAAACGGCTTCGAGACAGGCTCTGCAACCTACCAGTTCATCAAGAACCTGCTGCGCACCGATCCCGACCTGCAGATCGATTCCGATCACATGATGGTCATCAGCCCGGACGAAGGCGGCATGGGACGTGCGATCTATATGGCAAACGTCCTCGGCCTTGACATGGGTATGTTCTACAAGAGAAGGGACTACACAAGGGTCGTAAACGGACACAACCCGATCGTTGCCCACGAATTCCTCGGCTCCAACGTAGAGGGCAAGGATATGATCATCGTAGACGACATGATCTCCTCCGGCGAAAGCGTTCTGGAGGTTGCTGCGGCGATCAAGCAGCGCGGCGCGCGCAAGATCTTTATCTGCACTACCTTCGGCCTGTTCACAAACGGCTTCGACAAATTTGACAAGGCATTTGAAAGCGGGACGATCGACCGCGTGCTGACCACGAACCTCATTTATCAGCCCGCAGAGCTGCTAAAGCGCGAGTGGTACGTCAACTGCGACATGAGCAAATATATCGCTTACCTGATCGATACCTTAAACCACGACACCTCCATCAGCGACCTGCTCGATCCCAACGATAAGATCCAGGCTGCTGTGGCAAAATACAAAAAGGGACACACGATCGACAACGACGACTGATCCTTACCAAAAAAGATGAAAACATCGATCATCGGCGGACAGGCAGGCAGAATCGGCATCCTGTCCGCCGATCCCCTTCTGGGCGAGGTTATTCCCTCCATGGCTGCCGCCGTGGGGCAAAAAGCCGCGCCCAGAAGCTTTTTTACCGGAAAACTGCTGTACAGCCCATATCCGGCACAGGAGGCGCTTCCCATGAACTATGCTTATGACATTATCGCCCGCTCCATTGAGCAAACGCTTCCCCTGCGGGAGCATCTTATCCTCGCCATCGACGGCCGCTGTGCGTCCGGCAAGACCACGCTGGCAGGGCGGCTTTCCGAAAGCTTTAACGCGGATGTGATCCATATGGACGACTTCTTCCTGCCCCTTTCCCTGCGCACGCCTAAGCGCCTTGCAGAGCCCGGCGGAAACGTCCATTACGAGCGGTTTCTGACGCAGATCATAAAACCGCTCCTGCAGGACGGTATACATCCTGCCTGCCCCGAAAACAGCGCTCCTGTGGCTGACCTGACTGCGCACGCGCCTCTTCCGAGGCTTTTCTGGGAACGCTTTGACTGCTCCTGCGGTTTATTTGCACCTGAGCTGTGCCGCACATCGGGACAGCCGGTTTTAATTATTGAAGGGGCATATTCCATGCGGCAGGAATTCAGGGCTGCTTACGATCTGTCGTTTTTTCTGACCGTTGACGCTGACGTACAGAAACAGCGCATCCTTGCCCGAAACGGCGCGGAACGCTGGCCAGCCTTTCAGGAAAAATGGATCCCGATGGAAGAGCGCTATTTTTCCGCTTGTCAAATCGAAAGCTGCTGTCAGATGACGCTGGAGGGATGAATTTCCAAATCCCTTTCCCTCTTTTGAAAAAGACCCGGCATGCGGCGGGTATGGGGTCCCGTTTTGGTGATCCCGGGTCCTTTTCTTTCAAACAGCGGTATTTCCATGCCTTAGCCAAAGCATTCCGTCCGGCGTACATGCGCTTACCATTTCGTTACTTCATCATACCGTACCTCCTTGAGCCTGCCCTCGTCGTCCATGACAAAATCCGGCATATACACCGCCTTTTCCCGCAGGCTGCACTTGTCAATAATGTCCTTCGGAGTCGCCCGTCTGCCGTTTAAATAAAAGCCGACGCCCGCCTCCTCCATCTGCTCCAGCAGCTTCTCCCATGTGTCCGTCCTCAAACTCCCCATGGCGCTTCTCCTTCTTACCGCCCTTTGCCAAAAGAGTATCCGTGATATATATCCGACTGAGCAGACCAGGCAAAAAACGGAATTGTCACGAGATGATCCGACTGTACCAAAACGCCTGTACAAAAACCGATCGTTTCATTCCTTTCCTGAAAAATTCGTTATGATAGTTGGAAAAAATTGAAAAATAAGATTTTCCGCTGAAACTACATAAGTCCCGCGGACTTTTAAATACTATTAAGAATGACAGGAAGGATCCCTTCCGTCAAACGACAACAGCCATATCAGCATAGCTGTCTGATGATAAGTGATGCGCGGATGCCTCTTCTGCATCCTCTCCTGAAAAAACGGCGTTCCGACATCCTCCTTCCGGCACAGACTGACGGAACCATCTCTGATTTGCATTATACCCGATTGCCGCGGCAAATTCAAGCAATTTCTGAAAAAACCGGAAACTGCCGGTCAAGGCGCTTGACTTTGTCCGCCTTTCTGTATATGATAATTTTCACAGAAAGCTTTTTATGCTCGTCTTTCCTGTCACACCGAGGCGGAGAGACAGTATTTTATATAATAAGGATGTGAATAAATATGAAAATCGAAAAAGTCAACGACCATCAGATCCGCTGCACGCTCACAAAGGCAGACCTTGCCGACCGTGAATTAAAGATCAGCGAACTCGCATACGGCACTGAAAAAGCAAAGAACCTTTTCCGCGACATGATGCAGCAGGCTTCCCAGAAGTTCGGCTTTGAAGCGGAAGACATCCCGCTTATGATAGAAGCGATCCCGTTAAGCTCCGACTGCATCGTCCTCATCATTACCAAGGTGGAGGATCCCGAAGAGCTGGATACCCGTTTTTCCAAATTCGCGCCCTCCATGGACGATGACGATGAATTTGACCCAGAGGAAATCGCCGGGGACTCGCAGGACAGCACCGACAGCATTTTCGACCTGTTCCGGCAGATTCAGGAGAGCCGCCGCGCAAGCCTTGACAGCGCTTCCAAGGGCGGGGCTGCCTCTGACAGCGCTGATACTGCCGCTGCCAAGACAGAAGCTTCCGAAGAGAAAAAGCCCGCCGGTATCCGGGTATTCTCCTTTGCCTCCCTGCACACGCTGCTGCGCCTTTCCCATGTGGTTCAGGGCTTTTACAACGGCGTCAACACCCTTTACAAGAACGCTTCCAACGGCGGCTATTCCCTGCTTTTGAGCGAAGAGGGCATTACCGTCGAGGACTTTAACCGTATCTGCAACGTCGTTTCCGAATACGGCAGGCTCGAGCGTTCCGTCCCGGGCAGCGAAGCCTACCTTTGCGAACACAGCGAGCTTCTGATCGCCAAAAATGCGCTCCAGTCGCTGGCGCGCATCTAATCTAAAAACAGCCGGAAAAACAGAAAAACAGCTGGGACATCAACCGGAATCTAAAATACCGCGCAGCAGACATTTCGTATCTGCCGCGCGGTATTCTTCTTTTTTAAAAAGGTCCAAAAAGGGCAATGAAGATCAAGCCGATCGTACCGGTCTTATCCTCAGATGCTCTCGTGGAAAGTTCTGGAGATAACATCGTTCTGCTGCTCGGGAGTCAGCTTGATGAAGTTTACCGCATAACCGGATACGCGGATTGTCAGCTGAGGGTATTTCTCAGGATGCTTCTGAGCGTCCAGCAGCATATCTCTGTTCAGAACGTTTACGTTCAGATGATGGCCGCCTTTTGTTGCATAGCCGTCTAATAAAGATACAAGGTTATCTACCTGTGCGTGATTCACTTCCATGGTTCGTTCCTCCTTTAATGGTCATTATTTAAAATCGTCCAGTCCCTCGTGCAGAGTGGGGACACTGCAGGCCAGAGGCGCCCGGGAACAATCCGTGCACCCCATGGTCTGTACTTCGCTGGATGACTTCTGATCATCGCATTCCACATTGATGTGTCCCACACCGTCTGCCATGCCGGAATCCAGCATTTTTACCAGTTCCTCGATCATCTGTTTTTCATCCATAATATTTGCTCCTGATTACTGCTGGTCTAAATCAAGGTTCAGATCCAGATCCAGATCGCTGCTGAAGATCTGGTCTTCCTTGCCCAGAGCGCCGGGGATGATCGTGAAGGTATTGGAGATACCGTCCTGAGCATCCTTGAAAGGCATCTTGGATACGGAAGACAGGGATGCTACAGCACCGTGTGTATCACGGCCGTGCATCGGGTTTGCACCGGGTGCGAAAGGCTGGCCTTTCTTACGTCCGTCAGGTGTGTTGCCTGTTGCCTTACCATAAGTAACGTTGGATGTGATGGTAAGGATGGAAGTTGTAGGGATACCGTTTCTGTAAGTGTGGTTTCTTCTTACAGCAGTCATGAATCTGGAAACAACTTCATGTGCAATATCGTCTACGCGGTCGTCGTCGTTGCCGTATTTCGGGAAATCACCGGTTGTCTTGAAGTCAACGATGATGCCGTCTTCGTCGCGGATCGGCTCAACCTTCGCATACTTGATTGCGGACAGGGAGTCAGCTACAACGGACAGACCTGCCAGACCGGTTGCGAAATAACGCTTAACGTCTCTGTCATGAAGAGCCATCTGTGCTCTCTCATAGCAGTATTTGTCATGCATATAGTGGATGATGTTCAGTGTATTTACATACACATCTGCCTGCCACTCCATCATGTCGATGTACTTGGACATTACATCATCATAATCCAGAACATCGCCGACAACAGGACGGTACTTAGGGCCAACCTGCTTCTTTGTCACTTCATCCACACCGCCGTTTAATGCGTACAGCAGGCACTTTGCAAGATTTGCACGAGCGCCGAAGAACTGCATTTCCTTACCGATAACCATGGAGGATACGCAGCATGCAATACCGTAGTCATCGCCGTGGATCACTCTCATCAGGTCGTCGTTCTCGTACTGGATGGAGGATGTCTGGATGGACATCTTTGCACAGAACTTCTTCCAGTTCTCAGGCAGTCTTGTGGACCACAGAACTGTCAGGTTCGGCTCGGGAGCGGGACCTAAGTTGGTCAGTGTGTGCAGGTAACGGAAGCTCATCTTTGTTACCATGTGACGGCCGTCAACGCCTACGCCGCCCAGAGACTCGGTTACCCATACAGGGTCGCCCGCAAAGATCTGGTTGTACTCAGGTGTACGTGCGAATTTTACGCAGCGCAGCTTCATGATGAAGTGGTCTACGAACTCCTGGATCTGCTCCTCTGTGAATGTGCCGTTTGCAAGGTCTCTCTGTGCATATACATCCAGGAATGTGGAAGTACGTCCCAGAGACATTGCAGCGCCGTTCTGCTCTTTAACTGCGCACAGGTAGCCGAAGTATGTGAACTGGATCGCTTCCTGTACGTTCTTTGCAGGTGCGGAAATATCAAAGCCGTAAGATGCAGCCATTACCTTCATCTCTTTCAGAGCCTTGATCTGCTCGGAGATCTCTTCTCTTAAACGGATCACGTCGTCTGTCATAACGCGGCCTGTGGAAGCCTTCTGCTCTTCCTTGTCCTGGATCAGACGGTCGATACCGTACAGGGCGATACGACGGTAGTCGCCGATGATACGGCCACGGCCATAAGCATCCGGCAGACCTGTGATGATGTGAGAAGAACGGCATGCTCTCATCTCAGGGTTGTAAGCGTCGAAGCAGCCTGCATTGTGTGTCTTTCTGTGTGTATTGAAGAACTCGGAGATCTCGGGATCTACTGTGTAGCCGTTGTCTGCGCAAGCCTTTTCTGCCATACGGATACCGCCGTAAGGCTGCATGGAACGCTTGAAAGGCTTGTCAGTCTGGAAGCCTACGATCGTCTCCTTGTCCTTGTTCAGATAGCCGGGGCCATGGGATGTGATCGTGGAGATCACCTTTGTATCCATGTCCAGAACGCCGCCTGCTTCTCTCTCCTGCTTCTGCAGGTCAAGAACCTGCTCCCACAGATCCTTTGTGTTCTGAGTTGCGCCAGCTAAGAATGTGTCGTCTCCGTCATAAGGCGTGTAGTTTTTCTGGATGAAGTCGCGAACGTTTACTTCCTTCTCCCACTTGCCGCCTGTAAAACCTGTCCATTCTGGTCTCATTTTAAAAAAACCTCCTGTGAAATTTTAAATCGGTTACGGGTGGTAACAGACAGATCCATTCCCCCCGGAATAAGATCCGTGAACGGCTGCGCGATGTGCGCCGTACCATTTCTGCACTCCCTATTATAAAAGAGCGGCACTCTGCGGTCAAGCGTATAAGGTGTTCTTTTTTCCATACACATGCCCTCTTTTTATACCTGATTCGTACATCTGCACAAAAAAGTGTGCGCCTTGGTGCACCCCCGCGCCGAGCGCGTTTGCCGTCAGGCAATCGGATCCCTTCGTGCGAGTGCGCATAATCGTGTTTTTTTGTCCGGATCGTGTTTTTTTGTCCGGTAGGAACGGAACTTTCCGATCGAGCAAAAAAAGAGACCTCGCAGACTGCCCTGCAAAGCCTCTTTCTCTTTTAGCCGGTTCTTTTTACAGATTGTTAAGCATTTCCATCAGCTTCTCAACCGGAAGGCCATGAACCATGGCAGCCTCTTCCAGCGTCTCGCCCTGGGATGCGGGGCAGCCCAGGCAGTGCATGCCGATCTCCATCAGAACGCCTGCCGCATTCTCATCGATGCGGAGAACTTCGCCGATTGTCATATCCTTGGTGAATTTTTCCATCTCTATATGCCTCCTTTTTTATTCTTATCATCATCCGGCAGCGGTTTCCTGCCGCGTTGCGATCCCTAACAGTATAATATATTTCCCCCGATCTGACAACCTATCCAGAAAAATTTTGTCCCGAAAAATTTTCTCAGCATTTGCTTTTTTGCCCCGCAGATAGTATACTTGTATCGTTACAGGCACAATATCTATGATAAAAAGGAATATAGAAACTATGAAAGGCAGAATTCATTCTCTTGAAAGCTTCGGCACTGTGGACGGCCCCGGCGTCCGCTTTGTCGTTTTTACGCAGGGCTGCCCCATGCGGTGCGCCTACTGCCACAATCCCGACACCTGGCCCGTTACCGGCGGGACGATGATGGAGCCGGCGGAGATTTTTGAACAGTATAAAAGAAACGAGGGCTTTTACAAGGGCGGCGGTATTACCGTTACCGGCGGCGAACCCCTTTTGCAGATCGATTTCCTGACCGAGCTGTTTACCCTTGCCAAAAATGCGAACGTCCACACCTGTCTGGACACATCCGGCATCGTTTACCACAAGGACGCCGCACCCGAATGGCTTGCAAAGCTGGATCACCTGATGGAGCTGACCGACCTTGTCATGCTCGACATCAAGCATATTGATCCGGAAGCGCACAAAAAGCTCACCCACCAGCCCAACGACGGCATTCTGGATTTTCTCGCTTACTTAAATGAAAAGCACGTGAGCACATGGGTCCGCCACGTTGTCGTTCCCACGATCACGGACAATCCGGAATATCTTTACCAGCTGGGCTATTTTATCGGGCAGTTTACCTGCGTCAAGGCGCTGGACATCCTTCCCTATCATACGATGGGCAAGGTAAAATACGACAATCTCGGACTGGAATACCCTTTGAAGGACATTCCCGCCATGGACACCAGACGCGCCGTGGAGCTTAAAAAAACCGTGCTGGAGGGCGTGCGCGACCGCCGCATGGAACTAAACCTTCTGGGCAGGGGTGTCTAACCTGATTTTCCGCCGATTTGTACAGGATTTGGTACTTGTACATTTTCCGTTTTTGCGCTAAAATGGGAATAACCTAAAACAAAAGGAGGATAAATACTATGGCATACGTAATCAATGATTCCTGTGTTGCTTGCGGCTCTTGCGAAAGCCAGTGCCCCGTAGGCGCTATCAGCATGGGCGAAGGCAAATACGAAATCGACGCTGCTACATGTGTTGACTGCGGTACTTGCGCTGGTCAGTGCCCCGTAGGCGCTATCTCTCAGGGCTGAGAAACGCGGCGGCCTGTATGATCCGGGCCGCTACACTTATGATCGCACAGACGGCTGGGGCTATCTGCCTTTTGCCGTCCCGATTTAAACGGAGACAGATGGGTTTTCATCTGCCTCCGTTTTTATATTGCGGCAGCCATTTTTATATTGCGGCAGCCATTTCTATATTCCGGCAGCCATTTCTATATTCCGGCAGCCTTCCTCATAGCCTGCAAAAAAGCTTCCCCCTCACAGCCCCCGGCGGCGTCCCTTCCTGCGCCTGCCCCGCTGGCAGATCAGCTCGTCCAGCTTCCGGCAGCGTTCCTCCTCCCGCTCTATCCTCTTTCTTTCCCGTTCCTGCGCGTTTTCCTCCATCTGCCGGAACTGGAAATCCAGCTCCTTTAAAATCGTCTCATTGCTTTCCTGAACTGTGCGGGAGATGAGATTTTCCAATAAAAGCTGAAGCTTTGCCGCCTTCGTGCTCCTCTCGTCCAGCAGGATCGCTTCTATGGAAGCGGGCGGCTTCACGAGCGCGGAAGGCGGGGCTGTCAGCGCTTCTGCCGCGGCGGGCTTCGTTCCTGCATCCTCCTTTTCTGCCGCCTGCCCCACAGCGGGCTGCCCTGCCGGATCGGGCTGTGCCGCCGCCTCCACCATCGACTGCGCCTGCTTTACCACCTCCTGCGGCACGGAAAGCCTGCCGTCCTCCGAAAGCATCAGCCGGATCGCTTTCAGCTGCAGCCCCTGATTTTTCCAGTCCCGCACATGTTCCAAAAGCGCCACGTCCTTTTCCGTATAAAACCGGTGTCCCAGCTCGTTTCTTGCGATCGGCAGCCTCAGCTCCTCCTCCCAGTAGCGCAGCACATGCGCCTCCACCTGAACCTTTTTTGCCGCATCCTTGATTGTGTAAGTTTCCTGTGCCGTCATTTTTTCCTCCCATTCCTCCGCGCCTGCGGATTAAAAAAAAGAGAACAGCGCGGTTTCTTCCGCTTTCTGTTCTCTTTCGTAAAATCAATAAAACTGCCGCCCTGCATCCGATTATCTCTGCAGATTGGCAAACTTTGTATAATCGGGCAGCCATACGAGCTCGATCGTACCGATCGGGCCGTTTCTCTGCTTGGCGATGATCACCTCGGCAATACCCTTCTTTTCCGTGTCCGGATTGTAATAATCGTCCCGGTACAAAAACATGACCACGTCGGCGTCCTGCTCGATGGCTCCCGACTCACGCAGGTCGGACAGCATCGGCCTGTGCTCCGGACGCTGCTCCACCGCACGGGACAGCTGGGACAGCGCGATTACCGGAACCTGCAGCTCACGCGCCAGCGCCTTTAAGGAGCGGGAAATATCCGAAATCTCCTGCTGGCGGGAATCCGACGACCGGGAGCCGCTGCCGCTCATCAGCTGCAAATAGTCGATGATAATGAGCTTTAAATCATATTCCAGCTTGTACTTGCGGCACTTGGAGCGAAGCTCCGCGATCGTGATGCCCGGCGTATCGTCGATGATTAAGTTTGACCTGCCGATCACGCCCGCGCTCTCGATCAGGCTTTCCCACTCCGCGTCCGTCAGGTTTCCGGTACGCAGATGCTGGGAGTCCACCTTGGATTCCAAGGAAAACAGTCGGTTTACAAACTGCTCCTTACTCATCTCCAAACTGAACATCGCCACCGTCATGTTCTGCTTAAACGCCACGTTCTGCGCGATGTTTAAGACAAACGCTGTCTTTCCCATGGAAGGACGCGCCGCGATCAGGATCAGATCGGAGGGCTGCAGCCCCGCCGTCTTATAATCCAGATCAATAAAGCCCGTGGGGATTCCCGTGACGTTTCCTTTGTTCTTGGAAGCCTTCTCGATCCTGTCCATGGCGTTCATCACGACCTGCCGGATCGGGACAAAATCCCCGGTATTGCGCCGCTGTACGAGGTCGAATACCTTTTTTTCCGTCGTCTCGAGAATCTCTTCCAGACTTTCCTTGCCTGCATAGCAGGTGTTTGCGATCTCCTCATTCATACGGATCAGACGGCGCAGCGTCGCCTTTTCCGCCACGATATTCGCATAATATTTGATGTTTGCGGAGGTGGGGACCGCGCGGATTAAGTCGCCGATAAATTCCAGACTGGAAATTTCCGGCGGCACATCCTTTTCTTTCAGCTTGTCCTGCAGCGTTACCAGATCCACCGGCCTTCCGCTGTCGTTTAACTCCACCATCGTTTCAAACAGCACGCCATACTGCCGGTTGTAAAAATCCTCTCCCGTGATGATCTCGGACGCCACCACGATCGCCTCCCGGTCCATGATCATCGAACCGATCACCGACTGCTCCGCCTCTATGCTGTGTGGGAGTACCCTTTTTAAAATCGCCTCGTCCGCTGCCGCCATTTTCTCATTCCCTCTTATCTGTCATTGCGTTTCCCGGCTTCTTACGCCTCAACAACCTTTACGCGCAGCGTTCCGGTTACCTGAGGGTGAAGCTTTACCGGCACTTCATGCGTGCCGAAGGTTTTGATCGCCTCGGGAAGCTGGATCTTTTTCTTGTCGATCTCCACGCCGTTCTGCTCCTTGTATGCAGATGCGATCTCCTTGCTGGATACGGAGCCGAACGCCTTTCCACCCTCTCCCGCCTTGATCGAAAGCGTCACGCTCATCTCCTCTAAAGACGCCGCCATCGCTTTTGCCGCCTCTAACTGCTCCTTTGCAAGCTTCTCGTTCTGCGCCTTCTGGAGCTTTAAGTCGTTCATGTTCGCCCCGTTCGCCTCAACGCCCAGCTTCTTTTTTAAAATAAAGTTCTTGCCGTAGCCGTCCGAAACTTCCACGACCTGACCCTTTTTGCCCAAAGCCTTCACATCTTCCAGTAAAATTACTTTCATGAGATTTCACCTTCCTCTATCATTTTGTCCAATGTCCGTTTCAGAATGGCGATGCCTTCCTCCACGGGGGTATTTTCCATCTGGCAGCCCGCGATGTTCAAATGCCCGCCGCCGCCCATGCGCTCCATGATGACCTGCACGTTTACCTCGTCAATGGAACGCGCCGAAAAAAACAGCTTGTTTTGGTATTCCGTCAGCACAAAGCTCGCCTTCACATCCCGGATGTCCAAAAGCTCGTTCGCCGCCTGTGCGCCTACAACGGTGGGGCTTGCCAGCCCTTCCGAATTGCAGACGGAAATCGCATAAGCGCTGCGGTAGATCTCCGCCTGGCTGACCGCGTCCGCCTTCGCCTTGTATTCCGCCGCATTCTCCCTGAAAAGCTTGCGCACGCGGGTCACGTCCGCGCCGTTTCTGCGCAGAAATGCCGCCGCCTCAAAGGTGCGCACGCCCGTCTTTGTATTGAAATTCTGGGTATCCACCACCATGCCCGCATACATGCTGTCGGCTTCCTCGCTCTTGATGCGCAGCCCGTCGCTGATATACTGCAGAACCTCCGAAACCATCTCGCAGGTGGAGGACGCATACGTTTCCACATAGGAAAGCGTCGCGTTTTCGATCGTCTCCGTACCCGCCCTGTGATGATCCAAAACGACGATGGATTTGCATAGCTTCAACAGCTCCGGGCACTCCGTCAGCGACGGCTTGTTGACGTCTACCACAACGAGCACCGTATTTGGTCCGGCACATTCGACCGCCTGCGCGCTCGTTACCATCATATCGCTTTCATACTCCGGATTATCCTTGAAAAGCTCCACGATCGGGCGCAGGGAGGTCGTCACATCGTTTAAAACGATCTGCGCCCGCCGTTCCAGCGTCCGCGCGATCCGGTAAATGCCGACCGCAGCGCCGAAGCTGTCCACGTCCCCGATCTTGTGCCCCATAATGAGCACGTTGTCCTTGCTCGTGATGATCTCGCGCAGCGCGTGCGCCTTGACGCGCGCCTTGACGCGGGTGCTCTTTTCTACCTGCTGGCTCTTGCCGCCGTAATAGTTGATCTTATCCGGCTGCTTTACGACCGCCTGATCGCCGCCGCGCCCGAGGGCAAAATCGATCGCCGTCCGTGCAAACTCATAATTCTGCGCATACACAAGCCCGTCCAGACCGATGCCGATACTGATCGTCACCGCCATCTCATTGCCGATGTTGACGGTCTTGACGTCCTCCAAAAGCTCAAACCGCTGCTCCTGCATCTGCGCCACGGATTTTTTCTTTAAAATAACGAGATACTTGTCCTTCTCGATCTTCTGGCAGATGCCGTCAAACGCCGCGACGTACTTATTAACCTTACGGTCGATCAGCGCCGTCAAAAGGGAACGCCGCACCTCTTCCACGCTCGCCAGCGCCTCCTCATAATTGTCCAGATAAATCAGACCGACCGCCAGAGACTGATCATCGTTTTCCCGCAGGGCGATCTTTAACGCCGTCTCGTCATACAGATACAGCGCGTACAGGCTGCTGTCATAGTCGTCCTCTTCCAGAATATCGCTGTCCTCTGCGATCCCCTTTAAGGAAACGCGGACGATATGCGCCATGTAATCGCTTCCTTCAAAGGAAATCTCGATCTCCGCCTCCTGCTCTCCCTGCGGAAGCTTCTCCCTCGTGATCGCCGGGAACACATAGGTAATGGACTTATGGAAGCCTTTTTCACTGTGGATCGCCGCCCTGAATGCGTTGTTGCACCAGATCACGCGTCCCGCCTCGTCCAGAAGCGCATACGGGATCACCATATCCCTTAAAAGCGCCTTCTGGATCTGCCCGTACTGAGTCGCAAAGCTCACCAGCTCATTGATAATGACCGGACGGTTGTAGAACATCAAAAGGAGCACGATCCCGAAATAACAGAGCAAAAAGCACGTCAGCAAAAATCCCGCCTCCACGCTCAGGAAATAAATGCCCACATCCAGCATCAGAAGCATAAGCCCCAGATAAACCGAGGTCTGCATATAAATCCGCAGCCTGCCCTTTAACTTGATTCGTTTTTTCATCTTCATAACACACACCTGTGAAAAGTTCTGATAACCCTAAAAATCCAGCTGCACGGACTAAGTATATCATTTCTTTTGAAAAATTACCATACCCTAAACCAAACGGGAACGCCGGATGCGACAAAACCTGCCGGGAAACTCCTCCTTTGTCTTATGGGATTTCATAGAAACGCCATAAAGAAATCCTTTCCCCTCCATAAAAAAATTCTGTTTCTTTTCCTCCCTGCCCGCTTCCATCCAGCAGGATAAATTTTTCCCCTTCCTGACCGTCCGTTGAAATCCCAACGTAACTGCCGCTGGTTCCACGGACTTTCTGCGCCGCTTCCCCCTCCTTTCGGGGCGATATGATTTTTTCTTCGCCCGTATCCAGATTCAAAGCCACTACCTCGCAGTCACCGTTCGACAGTTCATTATAATAACGGTCAAAAACCACCGTATTCCCGTCTAACCATGACACATTTCCCATGCAGCTTTTCTGTACGGAATTTCCGTAAATCAATTTTGCGTCCCCTTTTTCCAAATCTGCCTGAAAGATCCCGGACGCAAGGGTAAGACGAGCCATCTCTTCTTCTCCTCCTGTCCAGCTTGCTGAATTCCGCTTAAAATTTACAGAATAAATTGCCGTTCTCTGATCTGGCGATAATGCCAAAGCTCCAAATTCCACATAATTATATCCCCCGTTTTCCTCTACGGGTATCCCTTCCGTTCCCCCATACTTTTGAATCAATTCATCCAATTCTTCCTGCGTTGTCAATGAAATCGTCCAATCCACATCATAATCAATCGTTGTCTGTCCCTGCCAGACTCCTCCCTGATCTAAAATCCGTATTTCCTCAGCCTCTATATCCAATACCCCTATCATATCCCTATAATATTGCTGATCTTTCAAACTCATATTAAAAAGTAAACTGCGGTTATCCGGCAGCCACGTCATATACGCCAGCAATGGATCACATCCATTATCCTTCAAATAACATTTTTCCTCTCCATCCTCCACATTCCTGACGATCAGGTAAACGCCTTCCGAATGATCTTCACTTGCCCAATCCGTATAAGCCACCCAATTTCCATCCGGGCTTACCGCACATGTCTGTGTGCTGCCGATCTGTTCCAAGGTCGTAATTTTTTTTGCTTCTCCGCTTTCCGGATCAAGAACCAGAACATCTGAATCCATCTCATTTTCAGGGCTTGAAACCAGCCCGCACAGCCAGCCCGAATACTCTCCCCTCACAGGCTCTGCATATGCGTCCGTTTCTTCCGCTGTCTCTTCCTGCGCAGCGCTTTCTTCCTCTGTTACTGTTTCTATTTCAGGCGTACTGCCTGCGGATACCGTCTGTTCCGTAGTTTCTTTAGCGCACGCCGTAATGGAGAAAACGAGCGTCAACAGCGTTAAGGTAAAAATTCTTTTCTTCATAGCCCCTCCCTTGTAACAATCCCATTGTCTGTACGAGCACGATATTTATTGTTATTTCGATTATACTTTATCCATTACTGGCTGTCATTACCTTTATTAAATATTGGGGAGGTTTCCCGGTAAAACCTGCTCCGTAATGGCACACGATAAAAGAATACAACCAGATTATTTCACAAAAGCCAGCTTCCCATCCTCCATTTTATAAACGCGGTCGCACAGTACCTCAATATCATCCTTATTATGACTTGCCAGAATAACCAGTTTTCCTGCGCTTCTTAATTCCATCAACAGCCCCCTTACTTCTTTCGCCCCTTTTTCATCAAGTCCGTTCATCGGCTCATCTAAAATCAATATCTGCGGATCTTCCATCAGCGCCTGTGCAATCGCCAGCCTCTGACGCATCCCTAATGAATACTTTGAAACAGCTTTTTTATCATCCGCATCCAATCCAACCTCTTTCATAATATTTTTCAACTTTTCTCTATCCATTTTATTGCGGATTCCATATAAATACTTTAAATTATTGATCCCGCTTACATTTCTCAAAAATGCAGGTTCTTCAATAATAATCCCTGCTTCTTCCAATAACTCCCCCTTTTTCCTTTTCATTCCGTTTATCCGGATTTCCCCCTTATCCGGAACTAAAAATCCACAGATACATTTCAACAGAACTGTTTTCCCGCAGCCGTTGCGCCCGATCAATCCGTATATTTTTCCCTCTTCAAAACAGCAGTTTATCCCCCTCAGAACCTGATACTCCCTGAAACTTTTATATAAATCTTTTACTTCTATTTTATTCATCTAATCCTCCTTCATCCACAATAAATCCGTTTTCAAATAAATGCTTCTCCAACAAAGCAATAACCCCAATCCCCCTGCCGCTAAAAAGACCAGTACATACAACAGTGGAATCTGATACCCTGAATTCATTCCGATACGATCCAAATTCAGCCATGAATACGGGGAAAAATATAATACTTCCGGCATTTCGCGTGAAATATTCCGTTCTGCAACAACATATAGTGCCGCGCCAAATACAAGTCCCATTCCTATAGCGTGCCCTTTTAATAAACCGGCTATCGCGATCACTTCCGCCGTCATAATATTCAAAAAAATACTGATAACCGCTAATAATATCATTGCTTCCAACGCTGTATATCTGATCATCAGCGTATATGGAAAAACTGCCAGCAAAGAATATTCTGTCTCCACATTCGTCATTGCCAGCGTATATAACAGCCTCCCCCAATCCCATGTCCAATCAATGCCGCATGGCAAGAAAAGCAGAATGCTCAGCCCTGCTTCAATAAAAAATAAAGCGGCAGAGCTTCCCACAACATAACCCTGCATTTTCCAGAACCATCTTTTCCTTCCAAGCCGTATCATCCGATACATTTCCTTATATTGCAAAAAGGGAGCATCCGAGAAAAAAAAGATCACGCATATTTGCCAGACCATTGCAAAAAACGGATTTATAAAATAGAACACACATACCCATGGTGCTACAGGATACCTTACATCTATCGAAAAATTCTGAATAGACACAGAAAACCAAAGCAGCATCATAATCTGTATCAATAAAATAATTACTATTTTTCTCGAAAAAAATTTCCTAATCATTTTCCAGAATCCTCCCCATTTTCCGTTGTGTTAAAACCCCCATGAACACAAATCCTAAAATACCAATTCCGATTGAAAAATAAGGAAATGAAATTCCCCATATATATGTGTTATAAGTAAGCTGAAAATAGGATATTAACGTCAGATCAGATATATTGGCGTATATGAGCAAATACTGTAAAAAGAAAAACAGAAGAGCCGGTGAAATCCAAATCAGTAAACGGTTTCTCTCATATAAGGACAAATATGCCGCCGCCAGATTCAGCAGTCCCAAAAGAATCCCCTCCTGCACACAATAACAGATTATAAATATAAAATACTTTTTTTCCCCCAGAAGATACTGCGTAATACGATCCTCTCCAAACGTCAGATTGCTTCCCGCTATATCTCCGCACCATGGCAGCCATCCGCTTATGATTACCGTAAACAGCAGCTCTCCCGCAGCGAATATAATAATTGGCGTGATAAAAATAACCGTTAATTTCGCCCATACATAACTCTTCCGATTTCCCCTGAAAATATATGGACGGTAAAATTTATTTTCCATGTCCTCTTCAAAAATCGCCGCACATGGTATCGCCGTAAAGAAAAAAACAAGAATTGACGTCATACTGCTCATCATCTGACCAAATACATACATAACATCAATATACATATCTGCCATTTCAAACATCGAAACAAATCCGATCCCTATGATGCTGAAAATACAGAAATAGAATCGTTTTGTTTCTATCGTTCTTATAATATCCATTTTTAAATAACGCAAGTATACTTTCACTTTACTTCATCCCCCGTAATCGCATTGATAATAATACGAATCTGATTTGCTTCATTCCCCGCCTCATATCCTTCCAATACCCATGCCGGAAAAACCGGGAAGCTTTCTTTTCCACTGTGGACATCAACCATATAATATAACGCGGCATTATTATAAATATATTTTGTATCATTCAAAATCCTATTGTACTTTTCTGCCGCTATTTTTATTACATCTTCAAATTTTATCATCCTATCGCATTCCCTCTCTTCCAGCACGTCAAAAATCAATTCGGAATCACAGTTTACAATCCCTTTTTCTGTAAAAATAGCTTGTATGGGAGCGTTCGCATCTTCATATTGTTCAAATGTCTTAAAATAAAAATGATAAAGAGGCAAACCGTCATATGTCTGCTGTACCGCCACATAATACGCTTCATTTCTTTCCGCCCATTCTTCATCACTTAAATTCTCGTCATAATTAAAATCCGGCGCTATACTTTCCAGTGTATTTTTATCTAAAACATAAAAAGCCGCTTCATACGTTTCCGGTAAAATTTCCAACCGCCTCATTATATCAGCCAATTCTCTTTCCGCTTCTTTCCGGCTCTTAAACGGCAAATCTATATTTTTTCTAAAAAGATCCCCATTGTAAGACTCAAACCGATGTTCCAAGCTGATAATTGACAATATATTATTCACTCCGCTATTGCTATAAGACATATTTGAGGAATATGGACCAATGGAAAGATTAGAGCCATTTAAGAAATAATAAATCTCATACTCTGCTTTTTTCCCAAATTCATTTACAGCCTTCCCCTCTTCTTTTTCCACCTCTTCCCCATTCAGAAAAATCCGATAAGCTTCCTCTTTATTTACATTTTTAGATACTGCCTTTGCCTGCATCAATGGTCTGTCCAAAACTTCTTCTGATACCGAAACAGGCATATCAAAAGAAACTCTTTCTATATTTTCATGATATGTTTCCGGAATATTTTCCCGGCTGTAGCAGCTTACATATTCCGCTTTTTCCTGCGCTTTACATCCCCCCGGAACGATAAGCAGTACAGCAATTATAATCCACACGCATGTTTTTTTCATTTTTTGTTTCCCCTAATGCTGGAAGGAGGTAAATCTCCTTCCAGCACTTTTGTTTAAGGTGTATAATGACCAGTTACTGTTAATTCTCTTCCAGGGCAATTTACATTAAATCGTCCCTCCATATAATAATCAACATTATTAGGAACTGATCTTCCATACTGTAATGGAAGATTTTCTCCTATATCCATATCAGAGACAAGATAAAATGGAGATTTTACTGCTGTATTATTCAACTGTCTGGAACATAAATCTATTTTCCCACCACTTTGACTAAATGACGAGGGATTAACATACCATATGTATGTTCCATTATCTTTAACTGTTCGCCTAGAAATATTGTCTTGATTGGCTCCATTATCCGTTACTCTGATATTAAATGAATTCGTAGCTGCCTGTACCATTCCTGCATTTCCTAATAACATTATAGCTGCACATACTAAACCTAAAATTTTCTTATATTTCATCTCTTTTCCTCCATTCTAATACTTTAGCAAAATAGTTTCTATCTATTTTTGCTCCCCATTGGACTCCCCTCCCTTCTGAACAAATCCAGCCAGATTTTATCCTGCCATTTACTTCTTTCATACACAACTACATAAATAATTGTCTATTTTTATAGTTGTATTGTTTATATAAAAAGGGGAATTTTCCCCAATTTATACGATTCACTGATATTCTGTATATCCCGTTACATGAATTTTCTGACTGCCTCTGTTTTCCACATATGGAGCATATTTCCCCTTATCCGCAATTTTAAATGTATGTGTCATTACGCCCGTTCCTTCTACATAAGTTAATTTCCCGGTGCTCTCATTTTTGATTCCGATTCTGTATGTACTGTTCGTTCCGCAATTCGTCGAAATCAAAATACTGCTCCCAGCCGCCATTTCCCTCGAATCTAACAAGGAGCGTGTATTTCCGGAAATATCAATGTCTATCAGGAATATATCAGAAAATTTCACTATATCCTCTGACAGATCAATTTCATTCACATCATTTCCGGCATATTCCACCTTTTCTTCCAGTACCTTCTGTTCCATCATCGGCACTTCTACCGCAACCTCAGAGGCATAGATCATCTGCTCCTCCGCCCTGATGACCTGTGCCGACACAACGTTTGCCGGAAGCAGCGATACAGCGATAAATCCTGCCGCTGCCGCAAATGCCAATCCCCTGTTTACCTTTTTCATCTGTTTTGCCTGTTTCATCATTTCCAACCTCCCTATCAGCATTGATTTTGATTCGCAGAATGCCGTCAGCGGCGCCCGGGACAGCCCGCTGTCTGACAGACCTGCCAGAAAAACTCCATACTCCCTCGGCGTAAAATAGTCTCCGGAAGAAATGGACTGCAGATCACAGCGCACCTCCTGATAGTAAATCAGCTGCCGGGACACCCACTTTACCAGCGGATTATACCAGTTGATACATTCTGCAATAACTGCCATTTTTCTCCATATCACGTCCCTCCGTTTGATATGGTTGCATTCGTGTTCCAAAATCATCCGGTATTCCTTCTCCGAATACCTCTTCTTTGGAATTATAATAATATATCCCCGATGCTTTATAGAAACAGGGGACAACACGCTGTCATTTTCATAAAGCATCAGCCTGCGCAGATGAAACCGCATCCGGTACTCTTCCGTTATTTCCCGGAGCTTTCCATCTGAAACGCCTGCGTTATTCTGCAGTATCCTGTTCAGCGCCATCTTTAACTGCCGGAAACGGATGATCTTACAGAAGCATCCTGCTCCCCAGATTATCCCCGCCAAAATGCCGATTTGATCTGCCACATGCAGATAGCTCACCAGAAACACACCATCCGTTCCGATCCTCCACCCTGTTGTGGAATAATGCAGATTGATTCTGTCCAGCATCATTCCCGCAAATAAAACCGGAACAATATATAGTACCAAAGCACTCTGCAGAAATACGATAATAAAATACGGATTTTTTATTTTTTTAAATTTGATCATCCTGTCTGCGATCAAACCTGCCCCGCTTCCCGCAAGCCCGACCGTCATCAGCATAAATACGAACAGTCTACTCCAATTCATCCAGCAGCTCCCTTATATTCGCCCTTTCTTCCTCTGTCAGCTCGTGAACCTCAGAAAACGCGGTCAGCAGATGGTCAATTTTCCCATTTCCCCAAAACTCCACGCACTTCGCGATCTCCCGCCTGCTGTATGCCTCCTCCGTAACCAGCGGTTCATAAAAGAAATACCGTCCCCTGCGCTGCATGCTCAGATAGCCCTTTTTTACCATTTTGCTCAAAAAGGTGGAAACCGTCTGCGTTTTCCAGTCCTTTCCATAAGCGCTGTTTACCCGCTGCAAAATATCCTGAATCGACATCGGTTCGTCATTTTGCCAGATTACTTTCATTACCAGTGTTTCGCTTGTCGTTAATTCTTCCATGCTTTACCTCTTATTTAACTATTTTTTTAGTTTATATGTGGATAATATCATGTTTTTATTCGAGAGTCAACTATCTATTTAGTTGATTTACAACAAAAAAAACAGACAGAAAACGCTTGGCTTCCTGTCTGTTCCATATCTGCAATTTATTCTGCCACGTAAGGCATAAGAGCCAGATGACGAGCTCTCTTGATTGCAACTGTCAGCGCTCTCTGGTGCTTTGCGCAGTTGCCTGTGATTCTTCTGGGAAGGATTTTGCCTCTCTCAGAAACGTATCTCTTTAACTTGTTTGTGTCCTTGTAATCGATCACATTGTCTTTGCCGCAGAATACGCAAACTTTCTTTCTTCTGCGCATGCCGCCTCTTCTCCGTGCCGGAGCGTCAGGTCTTTCAGATTTATTGAATGCCATGATGGTTTACCTCCTGTTTGAATGTGGTACAAAATAGCGCAAAATCGCAGAGCGATTTTGCTTAGTTAAACGGCAGCTCCTCGTCGATTCCGTCCGGAATGTTCATGAAGCCGTCTGCTGCTGCGGAAGGCTGGGGTCTTGTAGGAGCGTTTCCGTAACCGCCGCCGACATAACCCCCATCGTTATTCGCCGCGCTGTTCTTGCTCTCTGCAAACTCCTGATCCTCTACAACAACATCTGTTGTGTACACTTTGACGCCGTCCTTGTTGACATAACTGCCTGTCTGGATACGTCCGGTCACCACAAGCTTGGTTCCCTTATGGAGATATCTCTCTGCGAACTCCGCGCTCTTGCCGAATGCAACGCATCCGATAAAGTCTGCGGAATTGTCGTCGCCGCCGTTATTGCGGGAAAATCTCCGATCCACTGCAAGCGTATATCTGGCGATCGCCATCGCATTTTCTCCCTGAGAATACCGAACTTCGGGATCTCTGGTGAGACGACCCATAAGAATAACTTTATTCATATTGACTCTCTTTCTTACTTCTCGTTCTTGACAACTAAGTATCTGAGTACGTTGTCCATGATGCGAACGCGGCTCTCGATCTCTGCCGGTGCAGAAGACTCAGCCTCGAACTGGATGAAGTAATAGAAGCCCTCTCTCATTTTCTGGATCTCGTAAGCGAGTCTCTTCTTGCCCCAGTCGTCAACGTTGGTGATGGTGCCGCCGAATCTCTCGATCAGGGCTTTGCACTTGTCAACAACCGCAGCTCTTTCTTCATCTTCGATTTTCGCACTGACAACCACAGCTAATTCGTACTTGTTCATGCTAATTTACCTCCTTTTGGTCTCTGGCCCCTTCCTTATAAAAGGAGCAAGGAATATATATCACGGGTTACTATGATAACATGGATCTCCGCAATTTTCAAGCTTTTCTTCTAATATCGCGAAGATTTTTTTCGACTAATTTGCGCGCGATCATGATCTGATGTCCGCAGCCTGCGCACTTCAACCGGAAATCCGCCCCGATCCGGAGCACTTCCCATTCCTTGCTGCCGCAGGGATGCTGTTTTTTCAGCGTCACCACATCCCCTACCTGAATATCCATGGCGTCCTCCTTATACAACCGTTCCGCATTTTCCTTACAGCGCCGCAAAAATCTCCCCGATGCTTCCGGTCACAACCAGATCTGCATCGGAATCCTTTGGCGTCGGCGTCCGGTTGATCAGCACCAGCTTATTCCCGCTGTAATAATCGACCAGCCCCGCCGCCGGATATACGACAAGCGACGTCCCGCCGATGATGAGCACGTCCGCCTCCCGGATGGCTGCGATCGCCTCCCGCATCGTATCCATATCAAGGCTCTCTTCATAAAGAACGACGTCCGGCTTGATGATGCCGCCGCACTCGCACCGCGGCACGCCCGTGCTCTCTGCGACCGCCTCTGCGCCGTAAAAGCGATGGCAGCGCTCGCAGTAGTTGCGCAGCACGCTTCCGTGGAGCTCCAGCACCTTCCGGCTTCCCGCCGCCTGATGCAGCCCGTCGATGTTCTGCGTGATCACCGCCTTAAGCTTTCCCTGCCGCTCCCATTCCGCAAGCTTTAAATGGGCGGCGTTTGGCTTTGCGCCGGGCGCCAGCATCTTTGCCCGGTAAAACCGGTAAAATTCCTCCGGATTCTGTTTAAAAAACGTATGGCTCAGGATCGTCTCCGGCGGAAACCGGTATTCCTGATGATACAGCCCGTCCGTGCTCCTAAAATCCGGTATTCCGCTTTCCGTGGACACGCCCGCGCCGCCGAAAAATACGATATTATCGCTCTGATCAATGATTTCCTTTAGTTTTTTCCGTTGCGAATCTGGCATATTTCATATCCTCGATCTTGATGTGGTCATGGAGCCACTTCTGCAGATATTCAAACACTTCCTGGATCATCGCATCCTGCGTCCCAAGGGAAAGCTGGGAGATCTGCTCTGCAAACTCGTCCAGCCGCTGCACAAAGAGCCTGTGCTGCTGCTTCTGCAGCTCCAGCCCGTCGTACTCCATCTTTTCCATCAGTTCCTCTTCATGGGTAAAGTGCATCTTCGTATAATCGCGCAGACGGTCCAGCAGACCGCGGATGTCGGCGCACTTAAACAGCATATTTTCATCCTCTAAAAGCGCCCGCACCTTATCTGTCAGATCCAGGAGCACAACGTGCTCCACATCCACCTCTTCCACTCCGCTCATGAAGTCATCCTTTGCTACCTGATTCATACCGCTTCCTCTCCTGTCGTAAATTCACGCTGCTTTGCCGTCTCCCTTAAGGGGCGGCTTTCTAAAAAAAGTGTATCATAAAGAAATTCTTTTTACAATAAATCCGGCTCCGATTGTTTGTGCATTTTAAAATACACGCGGGGCGTCAGTCCTGCAGGCAGCTCCGGCAGCGCACGCCCGTGGGGGTCGCCGCAAGCCCGCCTTCTCCCGTCTCCCGCACGCAGGCGGGCATCGCCATCCCGACTTCCCGCATCGCGTCTATTACCTCATCCGGCAGGATTCTGCTGCGCACGCCCGCCAGCGCCATGTCCGCCGCAGAAAGCGCCACCACCGCGCCGGAAACATTGCGCTTGACACAGGGCACTTCCACAAGCCCCGCCACCGGATCGCACACAAGGCCCAACAGATTTTTTAACGCCATCGCAGCCGCGTGGACGATCGCCTCTGCATCGCCGCCGCGCAGGTACGCCGCGCCGCCCGCCGCCATCGCAGCCGCAGAGCCGACCTCCGCCTGACAGCCGCCCTGCGCCCCCGCGATAAAGGCGCGGGACGCGATCACGCCGCCGATGCCCGCCGCAACATAGAGCGCTTCCGTCATTTTTTCATCGGAAAATCCGTACTTTTCCTGCATGCTTAAAAATACCGCGGGAACGACGCCGCAGGCTCCCGCCGTGGGGGCTGCCACGATCCGCTTCATGCATGCGTTGGATTCGCCCATTTTGACCGCTTTTGCCATCACGCGCCCTAAAAATTCCCCGCAGACCGGCTCTCCGTGGTCTGCATATTCCTGCAGCTTCCCGCCGTCCGTGCCGACCAGCCCGCTGCGCGATTTTAACGCCGGGTCATAGTTCTGATCCGCCTCGCGCATCGCCTGATACATCGCTTTTAACTGGGAAAAGGACTCTTCCTCTGAAATCTGCCGCTCCTTGCAGTCGTCCTCCTCCACGGCTTTCCAGAAGCCGCCCGTTATTTCCTCTGCCCGTCTGCAGAGCTCCTCTAATGAACGATACATTTATCTCTCCTCCAGACAAAGATAGATCACTTTTTCAATGCCGTCTTCCTTTTCCAGCTCCGCGATCTGCTCATAGGGCACTTCCTGATCGACCTCAATGACCATGACCGCCTGACCGCCGCGGGCGTCCCGGTACACCTGCATCGTCCCGATGTTGATGCCCGCCTCGCCCAGCCGCGACGTTACCTTTACGATACAGCCGGGTCTGTCCTGATTGTAGACGACAAGCGTCGGCGCTTCCCCCGAAAAATTCGCCGTCAGCCCGTCGATCTCGCTGATCCTGATCCTGCCGCCTCCGATGGACGCGCCGATCACCTCAAGCTTTCTGCCGCTGACGCCCGTTACCTCCAGCTTTACGGAATTGGGATGGGCATTCTGCAGGGAAATCCCCTGAATGGAAAATTCCATTCCCGCTTTTTTTGCCTCCTCAAAGCTCTCCGGAATCCTCGGATCGTCCACCGCCAGCCCCAAAAGCCCTGCCACCAGCGCCCGGTCCGTGCCGTGTCCCCTGCCTGTCGCCAGAAAAGAGCCGTGCAGAAAAATATTCGCCTTCGCCACCTTTTCGCCCAGAAGCTTCGCGGTCGTCTGACCGATGCGCGCCGCGCCCGCCGTATGGGAGCTGGACGGACCGACCATTACCGGGCCGACAATATCCAGTATATTCATGCAATAAACCTCCTGTGGTATCATATCCTATCAATAACAGCTTTATCATACATGAATCCGGCACGAAAGGCAATCCTTATGAAAATCGGCATCGCTGGCTTTTTTGAAACATCTCACAACTACAGAAGGGCGCTTGCCTTTTCCCATGCGCGGCTGCCCTTTTCTGCGACCGACCCGCTCCTGACGGAGGTTTCCTTAGATCCCAATGCCGCGAAAGGCTGGGACGGTCTGATCCTGCCCGGCGGGGGCGACATCGATCCTGTGCTCCTGCCTGACCGGGGCAGCATCGCCCCTGCGCTCCTGTCTGATAGGGGCGGCACTGATCCTGCCCGGCTGTTTGACCGGAGCGGCACTGATCCTTCACTCCTGCCAAACCGGGGCAGCATCGACCCTGCTCTGGACCAAAAGCAGCTCGCCCTGCTTGCGCTGTTTGCACAATACCGCCGTCCCGTCCTCGGAATCTGCAAGGGGATGCAGCTGATCAACGTTTTTTTCGGGGGCGGGCTTTGGGAACATCTGGCGCAGGCAGAAACCCACCGCTATAAAGAGTGTGACCAGTTTCATCCTTCCCATGCAGAGAAGGATTCGTTTCTTGCACGCCTTTACGGGGAGGATTTTCCCGTCAACAGCGCCCACCATCAGGGCGTCAGCTTTCCGGGCAAAAATATCCGCATCATCCAGCGCGCCCCCGACGGCGTGATCGAGGGCATCGAGCATGCTTTTCTTCCTATCGTGGGACTTCAATGGCATCCGGAACGGCTGCTGCCCCGGTCGGACAATACAGGCAGCGTCGGATCCTTTCTTATAAAAAAGGACATTCCGTCTGCGGCAGACGGCTCTCTTATTTTTGCACAGTTTCTTACAGCCGTCCGCACAGATATGCACAGGCGTTGAGCAGCGTGTCCGGGCGCTTTCCTGCGATGAAATAAAAATCCAGCTCCTCCTTCTCCTCCATGCACAGCTGGGAGCCGTACACCGGAACCGTACACGCGATGACCGGGCGCTCGGACGCAATCAAAAGCCCGTATCCCCTGTCCGAGATCAAAAACGGAAGCTCCTCTGCATCCCTGTGGGAAATATAGCGGGCTGTCTTTTCCAGCCCGATCCCCGCCTTTCCGGCAGCCCCCGCCGCATAGAGCTTTTCTTTTTTGTCCCAGTCGGGAAACAGCCGGCTTTTGCAGCCGGAAACGCTGCTTTCGATCAGCCGCGGCTCCTTCGGGTTTTCTGCCAGAAGAAGCGTCTTTTCCTTTGTCAGATAACGCAGCGCCCCTGTCGCCTTATCCGCCTGAATGCACAGCTCCGGCGTCGTCAGCTCCACCGCCGTCCGGCTCTCCTTATACTGCCACGCCCGGTCTGTCCGGTTTACTACGATGCCGGGGCAGATTTCCTGCGAAAGCTTGTCCCGCCGCGAAAAGGTTACCCGCACGATGCTGCTGCCTACCGGGCTCAGGCGCAGCAGCCCGTAGCGGCTCTGCAAATACAGCCCGTCGTCTTTTTTCTCCGTCCAGCGGATCGAAAAGTCCGGACGTGCGTGCCCCGCCGGGCGCAGCCGACCGTTGTCCGGCATGTCCCCGAAGCCAAAGCCCGCCGCCGCTTTTGCGGGGACTGCCCGCGCCCGCTGACGGGGCTGGTTGTCGGAGGGCTGACCGGGCTTTTGCTGACTGAGCCGGGACTGGGGATGGGGCTGCCGATAGAGCGAAGGCCGGGGATGGAGCGAAGGCTGAGCCTGCCGGGGCTGCGGCTGCGCAGCTTTGGCGTAAGTATTTGCGTCCGCCGCCCCCGACGCAGCCGGATTGGTTACAATCGAAATCCGTCGGCGCGGCTGGGGCGCTGTCCCCGCCGCGCTGCCCGCCGGTTTTGCCGCGCTTCCTGCCGTTTTTGTCTCACCGCCTGCCGGTTTTGCCGCGCCGCCTGCCGGTTTTGCGCCGTTTAAGGAGCCGCCGGACGCTTTCGCACCGCAAGCCGCCGCCTGCGCCCGCTTTTCTTCCCGCTCCCGTCTGAGGCGGGCGTTTTTCTTCGGAACAGGATCTGCGATCAGCCCGGTCAGATTTCCGGTATGCAGCACGCAGAGGCGGTGCAGGGCGCGGGTCGCCGCCACATACAAAAGCTTTGCGTGCCCGTCGTCTGCCGGGTACTGCTCCCGGTCGGGATCCAGCAGCAGCACCGCGTCAAATTCCAGTCCTTTCGTATATTCCACCGGAAGCACCATAACGCCCTTGTCAAATACCGCCTTTTCCAGATCGCTCTCCGCCACGGGCAGGCGCTTTGAAAGCTCCCTTGCCGCGTGCGCCGCCTCTGCTTCATTGCGGCAGATCACCGCGATCGTGTCAAAGCCGTTTTTCTGCCAGTCTCTGCAGACCGCCTCCGCCCGCGCAAACAGCTCCCTGTCATCGGGTACTTTTTCCACCGCGACCGGGTCGCCGTGACGCAGCACCGGCTCCGCCGAATAGCCCGGAAAGCTCCCGTGCGCCAGAATATCCGCCGCAAAGTCGGAGATCTCCACCGTGTTGCGGTAGCTTTTTTTCAGGATGCAGAACGCGTCCCGCTCTCCGGAAAGCAGCTCTGCCTTCGCCTCCTCCCAGTCGTTTAAGCCGTATCCCATGTGGATGTTCTGGGAAACGTCGCCCATGACCGTATAGGTGCAGTCCTTGATACAGTATTTTAAAGAAGCGTATGCCATCATGCCGAAATCCTGCGCCTCGTCGATAACGATGTGATGCGCCTCGCTGATGATCTCCGTCTCCTTTATCCGCTTGTACAAATATGCCAGCGCCGCCAGATCGTATACGTCAAAGGCGTTTTCCGGCACGCTTGTCTCATACCCTTTTGCCCGCTGCTCCTCCAAAAATTCCCGGTACAGGTCAAAAACAGATCTTTTCCACACCTTTTTGCCGAACCGGTCGCGGTATGCGCGGCGGATCGCCTTTTTTTCCGCGTCGGTATACTTGACGCCCTTGCCTAAAAATTCGTCCTCCACCTTGCCTGCCAGCCGCTCGTTCAGCATCAGGATCTTGCTCTGCACCGACACCCGCGGATTCTGCCGGATGTAACGCTCGATCGCCTCTCCCGGATAGAGCACGACCATCCCTCCGACGTCGCTTTTGCCGCCGCTTTCATCATATACGCCGCCTTTGCCGTCCTTAAAGCCCTCCACGAACTGCTTCGGATTTAAAAGCACGCTGTTTCTCGGGATCGTGTTCCATTCCAGCCGGTCGCAGAAACGTTCCAGACTATGGAACCAGTCCAGCTTCCCCCGCGCGTACTCCCCGTCCCTGGGCGCGGTAACGCTGTATTTTCCTTCGTCCCAGTCCTCGTACAAAAGACGCACAAAAAGCTGCTCCATCGTCATCTGCTTTACGCCGTATACGTCCAGATCCGGCAGGACGCCCGTGATGTAATCCAGCAAAATCCGGTTGCTTCCGACGATATAAAAATCCTCCGGCTTGAATTTTTCCGCATAGTTGTACAGGATATAAGAAATGCGGTGCATTGCGACCGTCGTTTTTCCGGAGCCTGCCACGCCCTGCACAATGATGCTGTGGAAGGGGGACTGTCGGATGATGTCGTTTTGCTCCTTCTGGATCGTGGCGATGATCTCTCCCAGCACCGCCTGCTTGCTTTTTGCCAGATATTTTGTCAAAAGATCGTCGTTTGCCACAACCTCCGTGTCAAAATAGTCCAAAAGCTTCCCGTCTGCGATCTCGAACGTCCGCTTCAATTTTAAGTCGATGTCCATCCTGCCGCCGCCCGGAACCGGGTAGCTGCATTTTCCAAGGCCGTTTTCATAGTAGGCGTTGGCGACCGGGGCGCGCCAGTCCACGACCATCCAGTGCGTCGTGTCTGCGGAAATGCCGCCCCGCCCGATGTAGAGGGATTCTTCCTTATTAAGAGTCTCGTCATGGAAGATGATCCTGCCGAAATACGGCTTTTTTACCGCCTTTTCGTTGCGCTCCAACGCCCGCTTCATATGGCGGTGCAGCGTCACCGTGTTGTTTAAGATCGTCAGCACTTCCGTGTCATTGTCATGATAATGCTCCAGCATCTCGTCAATGTCTTCCTGCATTCTGGCGACTTCTTTTCCGTATTCCTCCACGTTGTCGTGCACAACCTTCAGAGTTCCCGCCAGATAAGCTTCTTCGTCACGGCGGCTTGTGCCCGCCGCGATGTTGTTTTCCTGCTTCATACAGCGCTCCTTTCCTGCGTCCTTTTGACGTTTCATTTTAACTTTTGACTTTAGCTTTTGACTTTAACTTTTGACTTTTATCCTTTGCCCTTTGCGGCGCCCTGCCCGCTCAGTCCTTTTTAAGATTGGAAAGCATCCGTTCCAGACTGCGGTTTAACGCTTCCAGCTCCTCCTCTGAAAAGCCCTCGCACAGCGCCTGCTCCATTTCCCGGAAGCTCTCCTGCACGCCCTTTGCCGTTTCCCGCCCCTTTTGCGTCAGGCAGATCAGAAACGACCGGCGGCATTCCGGATTGGTCCTGCGCTCCACAAGCCCCATTTCGGTCATCCGGTCCAGCGCCCGGGACATGGTCGTAACGTCCAGATGACAGACGTCCGCCAGCTCCCGCTGCGTGCGCGGCTCCTTTTCATATAAATGCTTCAGGATCCGGGGCTGTCCCTGTCCAAGCGTCAGCCCCAGCTCCAGAAGCTTCGGTTTCATCCGTTCCTTTCTCCGGCTTTCCAGCCAGAAAATATTTTCCTGAAACCGCTGCTTTTCATCTTTTTTCTGTTCCATATCAAATCCCCGTTTTATTCCAGCTCAAACTGCCCGGTGTAAAGCTGGTAATATCTTCCCTTGTCCTCCAAAAGCTCCTCGTGGCTTCCCCGTTCGATGATCGTGCCCTTTTCCAGCACAAGGATCGCCTCGGAATTGCGCACGGTCGAAAGGCGGTGTGCGATCACAAATACCGTCCTGTTTTCCATCAGCCGGTCCATGCCCTTTTCAATGAGCCGTTCCGTGCGCGTGTCGATGGAGCTGGTCGCCTCGTCCAGAATGAGCACCGGCGGATGGGAGATCGCCGCCCGCGCGATCGCCAAAAGCTGCCGCTGTCCCTGTGAAAGATTGCTGCCGTCGCCATAAAGCATCGTATCATAGCCCTCCGGCAGCCTGCGGATAAAGGAGTCCGCATTGGCGAGCCGCGCCGCCTCCCGCACCTCTTCTTCCGTTGCATTCAGTCTGCCGTAGCGGATATTGTCTGAGATCGTGCCCGTAAAAAGGTGGGTGTCCTGAATGACCATCGACAGCGAATGCCTCAGATCCGCCTTGCGTATCCTGCGGATGTCGATGCCGTCATAGATGATCGTCCCGCTTTGTATCTCATAAAAACGGTTGACCAGATTGATGATCGTCGTCTTTCCCGCCCCCGTGGAGCCGACGAACGCGATTTTTTGCCCCGGCTTCGCAAAAAGGCTGATCCCGTCCAGAATACAGCGCTGTGGCGTATAACCGAACACCACGTCCTGAAACCGCACGTCGCCGCGCAAAAGTATAAGGTTATCCCCGTCCTTCCACGCAAACTGTCCGGTATAGCCGCTGCATTCCTCCAGCGTCCCGTCCTTTTTTCGCACGACGGGACACAGCGTCACGTCGCCCCCGTCAGTCTCCGGCTCCTGCTCCATCATGTCAAAGATCCGCTCCGCGCCGGAAAGCGCCGCCAGCAGGAAATTAAACTGGTTCGTAAACTGGTTCATCGGCATCGCGCTCTGGCGCACATAGACCAGATATGCCGCCAGCGTCCCCAGATCCAAAAGCCCTGCCAGCGCAAACATGCCGCCCGCCATTGCGGAAACCGCATAATTGACGTAGGACATGCTCACGATCGTCGGGACGAGCATTCCCGACCAGGTCAGGGCGCTGGTGGACGCCTGCCGGAGCGCCTCGTTGCGGCGGATAAATTCTTTCAAATTCTGTTTTTCATGGTTGAAAACCTTTTCCACCTTCTGACCGCCGACCATTTCCTCCACAAAGCCGTTGACCGACGCCAGCGCAGCCTGCTGCCGGCTGAAATATTTTTTGCTCTTTTTGCCGTTCAGCTGGATAAACACGAACATCCCCGCCAAAAATACAACGACGATCAGCGTCAGCCGCACGCTCAGCACAAACAGCATCGAAATCGTGCCCGTCAGCACCAAAAAGCTCTGGATGAGCATGGAAAATGTGCCGTTTAACGCCTCCTGCACCGTGTCCACGTCGTTTGTAAAACGGCTCATCAGCTCGCCGTGCGTATGCGCGTCAAAATAGGAAAGCGGCAGCTTCTGCACATGGGCGAACAGATCCCGCCGGATCTCAGTCACAACCTGCTGCGAGGTTTTTACCATCAGGCGGTTGTAAAAAAACGTTGCCGCCACGCCGCAGGCATACATGACTCCCATCATAAGAAGCATCCGCACCAGCCCGGGGATGTCGCCGGGCAGCGCATAGTCGTTAATGACGGGCTTGATCAAATACGTCCCCATAATATTCGCCCCGCTGCTGACCGCCACTAAAACCGCCACAAGCAAAAGCATCCATTTATGGTAGCCCAGATATTTCAGCAGGTTTTTCAACGCCTTCTTCGTGTCCTTCGGTCTTTTATAGCCTACATATCTTGCCATCAGAGCTGCCCCCCTTCCTGCTGGGAATAATAGATTTCCTGATAAATCCGGTTTTCTGAAAGAAGCTGCTTGTGCGTCCCGACCGCGTCGATCTTTCCGTCGTCCAAAATCACGATCTGATCCGCATGGAGCACCGAGGAAATCCTCTGGGCAATGATGATCTTTGTCATATCCGGCAGCTTTTCAGAAAGCCCCTCCCGGATCTTTTTTTCCGTCGCCGTATCCACCGCGCTGGTGGAATCGTCCAGGATGAGCACCTTCGGATGCTTTAAGATCGCCCGCGCGATGCACAGGCGCTGCTTCTGACCGCCGGACACATTTACGCCGCCCTGTCCCAGATCAGTGTCATAGCCCTTTTCCAGCCGGTCGATGAACTCGTCCACACAGGCGATGCGGCACGCCTCCGCAATTTCCTCCTCCGTCGCGTCCTCTTTTCCCCAGCGCAGGTTATCCTTTACCGTGCCCGAAAACAGCGTATTTTTCTGGAGCACCATCGCAATGCTGTCCCGAAGCCGCTCCATCGGGTATTCCCGTACCGGGACGCCGTCCACATACACGCATCCGCGCGTCGCCTCATACAGTCTGGGAATGAGCTGGACAAGGGTGGATTTTGCCGCGCCGGTCTGGCCGATAATGCCTACCGTCTGGCCTGCCCCGATCTCAAGGTTGATGTCCGACAGCACATATTCCTCCGCATTGTGGCTGTATTTAAAAAATACGTGCTCAAAACGGATGTCTCCGCGCTGTACCGAAATGTCGCGGGCATTTTCATCCGTGATCTCCACAGGCTCGTCCATGATCTCCAAAATACGCTTTCCGCTCGCCATCGAACGGGTCAGCATCATGAACACGTTGGAAATCATCATCAGGGAGTTTAAAATCTGCAGCACATAGCTTAAAAATCCGGTCAGCTCCCCGACCTGCATCCCGCCCGTCCGGATGGAGCCGCCGCCAAACCACAAAATCGCAAGGATCGTCGAATACATCACCAGCTGCATCGCCGCCATATTCATGGACGCCAGCCCGAACGCCTTCTCCGATTCCGTCCGCAGGCTATTGTTCGCGCGGTCGAATTTTTCCTGCTCGTAATCGCCGCGCACATAGGATTTTACGACGCGCACCGCGGTAAGGTTCTCCTGCACGATGCGGTTTACAAGGTCGATCGCCGTCTGCATCCTCCCGTACAGCGGGCGCACATGGCTGACGATCCAAAACAGCATAAAGCCCAGCACCGGAAGCGCCACCAAAAAGACGAGCGCCAGCCTGCTGTTTATCATAAACGCCGCCCCGGTCGCCATCACAAGCATGACCGGCGCGCGGCAGATCGGGCGGATTCCCGTCGAAACCGAATTCTGGATCACCGTTACATCGCTGGTCAGCCGCGTCACAAGGGACGAGATCCTGAAATGGTCGATATTGGAAAAAGAAAACGCCTGAAGCTTTCTGTATTCCGCTTCCCGCAGATTCGCCCCCAACCCCTGACCGCACAGCGCGCCGAAACGGGCGCTTCCGATGCCGAGCACCAGCGCGCACAGGGCGCACCCGATCATGAGCATCCCCTTTTCAAAAATGTACGCCCGGTCGCCGGTCGCCACGCCCACATCCACCATGTCCGCCATGATCAGCGGGATCACCAGTTCAAAAACGCATTCCACGCCTACGCAGACAAGGGCTATGACCGCATAGCCCTTGTACTGCTTCATGTAAGAAAAAATCCGTCTGAGCATTGTCCATTCCTCCGAAATTCTGATACAATTATTGCATATACAATAATTGTATGTCTTATCATATGGAATGTCAATCTGTTTTTGGAGTGATGCCTCGGTTCTTCCATCCGGAAGCGGCGCTGTGCAGTCAGCGGTCTGGAACCGGCTCTGTGTCAGACGACTGGCGAGCGAAGGAGAATTTGCAGGCGGCACAGGCTTGTCCGGCATTCTGTCCGGGACTTGTTTGAGCCCGGCATAACTGTGCCGGGCGAGTTTGACCGGACGGAATGCGTCCCGGACAAGCCGTGCCGCCTGCTTCAAATTCTCCGTAAGCGAAATTGGAGTCTGGCACAGAGCCGGTCCCAGACCGCTGACTGCACAGCGCCTCTTCCGGACACCAATCACCCCCTTGCCGTCGCCCGCACCCGGATCCGGCAGTCCGCCACATACTGATAGTTCGCCTCAAGCGTATAGTCCACCTCGGCGATCATGCAGTTTTCCTCTTCCATGCAGACCACCCGGCTTGTATCCAGCCCGATCATGATCACGCCATAGGGCGTCTGATAGCGCGCCAGCGTCTTTTTGCCCGCCTCAAAATTCATCTGCACGTTCAAAATGCCGCGCTTTGTCAGCGTCATCTCCCCGTCCCGGATGCGCAGCATATTTTTCACGGGCTCCGGGAAGCCTTCCATATATTCGTCATACAAAAGGTAGCGCGCGCCGTTTCTCTCGTAATATTCGCCCTGCTGGACGGTTTCGATATTATCCCCGTCCTCTCCTTCCATAAACTGCAGCCCCCGGATGGAGATCATCACATCTTTTGTCATAGTCCGTCCTCAATTTCTAATATTCTTCAATATTTACCACTTTTGCGCTCAAAATCCCGTACTTGATGATGGAATTTGCAAAATGCACGAACTGCTCCGCCCCGTCGCTCACAAAAAAACGGTATTTATTCGACCCGAGTGCCGGCGGAACCGGATTGAACAGCCCCTTTTCCATCAAAAGCCCCTTTAGCTCCCGCGCCGTCTCATAGGCGGGATTGACAAGCTTCACATGGTCGCCCACCACCTTTGCGATCGTGGAACGGATCAGCGGGTAATGGGTACAGCCCAAAATCAGCGTGTCGATGCCCGTATCGATCAGCTCGCTCAAATAGCGCATCGCGATCTCGTCCGTCACCGGGTCCTGCCATAAGCCTTCCTCCACCAGCGGTACGAACAGCGGGCACGCCTTTCCCGTCACCTGTACGTCGGGCTTAAGCTGCCGTATGTATGTCGTATAAATGCCGCTCCCGATCGTCCCCGCCGTCGCAATGACGCCGATCTGACCGTTGCGCGTTGCCTCAGCCGCCGTTTTGGCGCCGGGACGCACCACGCCGATGATCGGAATGTCGATTTCTTTTTCCAGATCGTCCAGCGCATATGCGCTCGCCGTATTGCACGCGACCACGATCGCCTTTACCTTCTGCGTCTGCAAAAAGCGCACGATCTGTCTGGAATAGCGCGTTACAGTCTCCCTCGATTTGCTCCCGTAGGGAACCCGCGCCGTATCTCCAAAATAGATGATCCTTTCATTCGGGATCTGCCTCATGATCTCCCGCATCACGGTCAGACCGCCCATGCCGGAATCAAAAACGCCGATCGGCATTTCCAGCAATTCCTTATCTTCCACTGTCTTCATTACCATTTTTCCCCAAACCATTCTTCTATTTGATCCAGCAGCGCAAACCGGATTTCCACCTCTCCCGCTTTTGCCCCGAGGATCTGTTTATAATCGGAAGCGCTGTCCTTTAAAACAGGCTGTCCCTGCTTTGCCGTCTCGTACATGTCCTCTGTCAGCGCATACTGTGGATACATTATCCCCCATAACATCATAATTGTCAAAAATAAAATACCGGCGCGCGGATCTTTCTTCATGCCCTTTTCTTCCTTTCTATCGGTTCTGTCAAAGAGCATACCCACCCGCACGCCGGATATTCATTCTATTTCTTTTTTCGTGATCCTGCGGATCACCGCTTTTTCCTGATTGTCAATGTGATTCTTGATCGCCTCCGCGCCCGCGCGCCCGTCCCTGCTGCAGATTGCCTCGTAGATCGCCTCATGCTCTGCGATCAGGCGCTCATAGCTCGTCTCGTCCTTTACATATTCCAGACGGTAGCGGTACATCTGCTGGGAGAGCTTGCTGATCATCTGAACCAGACGCTCGTTTCCGCTGGCATTTAAAATGATGTCGTGAAACGCCACATCCGCCCTTGCAAGCCGGTTCGCGTTGCCCTGCTTTGTCTCTTTTGCAAAATTGGCGCAGGCTTCCTTTAAGCTTTCCAGCTCCTCTGCCGTAATCCGCTCGCACGCAAGCTCCACCGCCAGCGCGTCCAGCGCCCGGCGCACCTCCAGCACGTCCCGCAGATGCTTCTCTGTGATCTGGGCGACCTCTGCCCCGCGGCGCGGGATCATCGTCACAAGCCCTTCCAGCTCCAGCTTGCGGATCGCTTCCCGGATCGGCGTGCGCGAAACGCCCAGCTTATCCGCCAGATGAATTTCCATCAGGCGTTCGCCCGGCTTTAGCTCCCCCGTCAGGATGCTTCTGCGCAGCGTATTAAAAACCACGTCCCGCAGGGGAAGATATTCGTCGTTTTCTTTTTCAAATTCGTTCATCCCGTCATCCCCTGCCTTTCACAAAGCCCGTCAAAAACAGCTGGCGCGCAAGCCCGCTTTCTTCCATCGCCCGGCGCGCCTGCTCCGCCTTTTCCCGGTCAGAAAAAACGCCGAATACGGTCGGCCCGCTCCCGCTCATCAGCGCGTTGTCCGCGCCGTTTTCCTTTAAAATGTCCTTCATCCGCTCGATCACGGGATAGCTGCGGCACGTTACCGTTTCCAGCACATTTCCCATGCGTACCGTCACCCCGCCTAAATCGCCCCGGCGGATGCTCTCTGCCATCCCGTCAATATCAGGATGCGCTTCCAGCCGGTCGGCATGCAGATTTTCATAAACAAATTTGGTAGAAACGTCCAGATCGGGCTTTGCGATCACGAGCTCTGCCTGCGGCACGTCCGGCAGCGCCGTCAGGATCTCGCCGATGCCTTCCGAAAGCGCCGTCCCTCCCATCAGGCAATAGGGGATGTCCGCGCCCAGCTTCACGCCGAACGCCTGCTTTTGTTCCAGCGTAAGCCCCAGCCCGAACAGGGCGTCCACCGCATGGATCGTTGCCGCCGCATCCGCGCTTCCGCCCGCCATGCCTGCCGCGATCGGGATGCGCTTTGTCAGCTTCACAGAAATCCCTTCCGCAATCCCGTACTCCTCCTTCATGCGCTTTGCCGCCTTCCAGATCAGGTTGCTCTCGTCTGCCGGAAGCTCCTTCTGATCGACCGAGATCACGATCCTGTCCTCCGAAAGCCTCTGAAATTCCAGATCGTCGTGGATGCCCACGGTCTGCATGATCATTTTTACCTCATGATAGCCGTCCGGCCTGCGCCGAAGCACGTCCAGTCCAAGGTTGATCTTGGCATATGCCTTTATGTGTAAAGAGTCCATAAAATCTCTCCTCTGCAATCATCATTCAACCGCTGCGGTTAAATTGTTAATCTTGTATACACTGATTGTATTCAATTTTATACAATCCGGAGAGGTTTGTCAACCGGCGCAGGGACGCATTTATCGCCAACAATTCCGGCAGCGTGCGGCATTCTGTCCGGGACTTGTCTGAGCCCGGCATATGTGCCGGGCGAGTTTGACCGGACAGAATGCGCCGCGGACGCTGCCGCGCTGTTTGATCCAAATTCTCTGTGAGCGAGACCGGAGGCGGGCGAAGTCCCCATGGCGGGCGCAGACTGCCCAGAGCCGGACGAAGACCCGTGGCGGGCGCAGACTGCCCAGAGCCGGACGAAGACCCGTGGCGGGCGCTGCCGCAGGGCTTTACTTCCCGCCTGCCAGCGACGCGATCCCACACACCGCCCCGTACAGCACTCCCGCGCAGGGCCAGACGATCCACGTCCGCCCCCAGTCCATCGTATAAAAGCTCCATCCCAGATACGCCGCCGTCACGCAGCACCAGTAAATCCCTGCCACGACATCATCCCGTTTTTTGTGCCGTTTTTCCTTCCGGCTGTATTCCCCTTCTTCCAGAAGCTTTTGAAACGATTGATAGACCAGTCCCGTTTTCACAAGCAGAAACGTCCCTGCCGCCACCAGACACAGGCACACGCAGACGCCTGCCATGGCTGCCGTCCAATCGTCCAGCGCGGCTCCCATGAAGATCGGCACGGCGCTCACGATGCACAGCGGGATGCCGACCGCCAGCATAATGGAATGCGTCGGCGCATATTCTGTTTTTTTCTTTTCTACCGCCCCTTTTACGCCGTAAGAAAGCTCGATCGGCTCTGCTTCCAGATATTCCCATGCTTCCAGCTTTTTTCCCCAGACCACAAACAGCGCCACCGCGCACGACACCATTAAAAGAAGGATGCTGACTCCCGCCGCCACAGCTGCGCTTTCAGAAAGCGCAAATCCTCCCGCCTCTGTCAGTCCCATCAGCAGTATCAGGACGACAGGGGACAGGATGCACAAAGAAACGCCTGCCGCAATGATCCCGGCTCCCTCGCGCACCGCTTCCATATAATGATTTGCCTCTTCCAGACATACCGTGCGTGCCCCCTGTCCGGCTTCTTCAGCCGCATCCTCCTCCGGCTCTGCCTTTCCCATGGAATCCCGGAGCAGATAATCCGTGCTCACCCCAAAAATCTCGCTTAGCTTAATAATCTTATCCAGATCAGGGATCGACGACGTGCTCTCCCATTTTGACACCGCCTGCCTCGATACGCCAAGCTGCGCCGCAAGCTCCTCCTGCGACCAGCCGTTTTTCTTTCTCAGATCGATGATCTTATCCGCCAATATCATATGCTCTGCCTCCCTCTTGATCCCCTGCACAAATGAGGGATCGTTTTTTTGCCCCCTTGCCTTGCGGGGTACTCATAGCTTATACAAAATCCCGGTTTCCTTCTACCATTCGGGGCTTTCAATCTGTCAACCGCAGGTTGCATGCGGCATTTCCCCCCAAAAAACAGCGCCTGAATGCGGCAAACGGCGGCAAATTACTCCACCGGGCATTCCAGCTGGCAGTCATACGGCTCTGCCTCCACATGTCCCTGATGGTACAGCTCCGCTTCCCTGCAGCCCATTTTTTTATAAAATGCCTGACTTTCCACAGCGGAATGCGCCGATATGTACAGCTTGCGCGCGCCCTGTTTTTTTGCCCAGCCCTTCGCCGCCTCAAACAGCGTCCTGCCGATACCGCTCCCCCGCATCTCCTCCGAAACGTGGATGCTGGACAGGTCGATATACCCTTGTTCCCCGCCGAACAGCCCCGGCTCGACGGATACGAAGCCTTTCAGCTCCCCGTCCCGAAACGCGCCGTATACAAAACCGCCCGTTTTGACCGTATTTTTCAGGCAGCCGATCAAAACGGCGTAATCCTCCTCCGACCAGTCGTCGGTAAACGGATCGTCCCGTATCACCCATTCTCCCTTTTCGCGCCGCCAGCATTTTACAACCTCCTGACGCCGGATAAAATGCCCGAACAGGCTGCGGTTTATCTCTTCCAATTCAATATTTCTGAATGTGAGCATAGCTTTTTTCCTCCCATCGCGCCCTCGCCCGGCGCGCTTTGTCTTTTTCCATCATACCACCGCGCCTGCCGGACCCGCAAGTTTTCGGCGTACTTTAAAAAGTACAATTTTTTTCTGTATTTTATCTGGACTTCCTCCCGGATGCCATTATAATAGGAAGATGTGCTGTCACATTTTGTCAGCCAGAGGGGAGAGAATGTTATGGAAAAAATGTATCCAATGTTGTTTACAACATTAAAAAACTACTCAAAGCAGCAATTTTTCAAAGATCTGACCGCAGGCGTCGTCGTCGCGATCATCGCCCTGCCTTTGTCCATCGCCCTTGCGCTTGCGTCGGGCGTCGGCCCGGAGCAGGGCATCTATACCGCCATCGTGGCGGGCTTTATTATTTCGCTGCTGGGCGGCAGTCAGGTGCAGATCGCAGGCCCTACCGCCGCTTTTGCAACCATCGTCGCCGGGATCGTTGCCCGCAGCGGCATGGACGGGCTTGCGGCAGCCACCATACTCGCCGGAATCATCCTGATCATCATGGGGCTTTGCCGCTTCGGCGCGCTTTTAAAATTTATCCCGTTTACCATCACGACCGGCTTTACCTCCGGCATTGCCGTGACGATCGTGATCGGCCAGCTCAAAGACTTTTTCGGCGTTTCCTATCCGGACGGAATGCCCGCCATTGAAACGATGGAAAAGCTTCAGGCTTTCATCGCAGGCTTTTCTACCGTTAATATCGACGCCCTGATCGTCGGCTTTATCTGTCTTGCGATCCTGATCCTGATGCCCCGGATCTCCGAAAAAATCCCCGGCTCCCTCATCGCAGTCATCGCCGGGATCCTGATGGTAAAATTCCTTCCGCTCAGGGTCAACACGATCGGCGATCTTTACACGATCAGCAACAGCCTTCCGTCCTTCCATCTTCCGCAGATGAGCTTTGAAACGATCCGCCTTGCCCTGCCGGATGCGTTCACGATCGCGGTTTTGGCGGCGATCGAATCCCTGCTTTCCTGCGTCGTGGCAGACGGCATGATCAACGGCAGACACCGCTCCAATATGGAGTTGGCGGCTCAGGGCGCCGGAAACATCGCCTCCGCCCTGTTCGGCGGCATCCCCGCCACCGGAGCCATCGCCCGCACCGCCGCCAACGTCAAAAACGGCGGCAGGACACCCGTTGCCGGTATGGTGCACGCGCTCGTGCTCGTCCTGATTCTGGTCGTGTTCATGCCTTATGCCGCCATGATCCCCATGCCCGCCATCGCCGCAATCCTCTTTATGGTCGCCTACAATATGTGCCAGTGGCGCACCTTTGCGGATCTGGTAAAAACGGCTCCCAAGAGCGATATTGCCGTGCTCGTCCTGACGTTTTTTCTGACGATCGTATTCGACCTTGTCGTAGCGATCGAAATCGGCATCCTCGTGGCGGTGCTCCTTTTCATGAAGCGCATGAGCGACGTCACGGAGGTGCGCAGCTGGAAATATGCCGCAGATGAAGAAGAGGCGAAGCAGGAAAAATTGCGGACGCTCCCGCCCTCCATCAATGTATATGAGATCAGCGGGCCTTTATTTTTCGGCGCGGCAGGCATCATCGGACAGATTGCCGTAAAAGACCATGCAAAATGCCTGATCCTGCGCATGAGAAGCGTTCCCGCGCTGGACAGCACCGCCTTAAACGCCATGACCGAGCTGTACGGCAGATGCGCGCAGAAAGGAATTACCATCATCCTTTCCCACGTCAACCAGCAGCCCATGAAGGTAATGGAAAAAGCCGGATTTACCCGGAAGATCGGCGCAGAAAATATCTGCGAAAACATTGACGCCGCCATTAAACGGGCGGAAGCGCTTGTAAAATAACCATTTTTATAGGACGGACTTTTCTCCAAAAGAAAAACAGCGTTATAAGGCGGAAGCTTTTTCCTGCCCCATAACGCTGTTTTTTTATCTGACAGACCGTTTCCGGCGCTTTTACTGCTCCATCTGCCTCCCCAAAAATCCCGCCGCAGACTGGATCAGCTTGCGCTCCACCTCTCCCATTCCCGTTTTTTTATCGTTTTCCAAAAGGATTACCGCGCCGATCACATCGCCTTCGCAGATGATGGGGCACACGGCTTCCGCCCGGCATCCTTCCGCTCCCTCTGCTGCCGGTTCCACGAAGCCCTTCTCTCCCCGGCACGCCATAAGGATCTCGCGCCTTTCCAAAAGCTCCTCCATCTCCCTGCCCAGCGCCTTTCCCGCCAGACCTTTGCCTTTGCCCGCCGCCGCGATGATCTGGTCGCGGTCTGCAATCAGCGCCGTACAGCCCGATACCTGCGCCAGACTTTCGGCGTACTGCTTTGCAAAGGTGCTCATTTCCCCGATGGGCGAATATTTTTTTAAAATGATCTCGCCCTCCCGGTCGGTAAAAATTTCCAGCGGATCCGCCTCCCGGATGCGCAGCGTGCGCCGGATCTCCTTCGGGATCACGATCCTGCCGAGGTCATCTATTCTTCTCACAATTCCCGTTGCTTTCATACAAAAAATCCCTCCGTCTGCTATACTTTCCATTTCTGGAAACAGTATCTGTAAACGGTGGGATTTTATGCGTCACTTTTCCCGGCTTCACACCCTGCGCACAATCTCGTCTGAAAATTTCATCATGCAAAGCCCTTCTTCATACGCCCCGATCTTTCTCTCCGTTTCCTGCCCCGAAAGGTTTTGGGCGATCAGCTCCGGAAATCTCACGCCCGCGTGCCACGCATGGGGATAGCCTCCGCCGAACCGCGGATTGATCTCCGAAATATAATATCTGCCGTCCACTTTAAAAATATCCATGTCGATGGGGCCGGCAAGCTTTAAGGTCGAAACGGTGCGCCCGATCAACTCAAACAGCGCCCCGTCTTTTACGGAAACCGACTTTTCCGTTTCTCCCGCGCGCATCCGCACCTTTTTTTTCACAAAAACAGACGTCATCTGACCGGAAAGCAGATCCACATACACGTCTGCGCCAAATTCTTCGCCGTCCGCATACTGCTGGATCAAAAGCTCCTCGCCGCTGTAACGGCGCAAAACCTCCAAAAGCTCCCGGCAGTCTACACGGCTGATGCCAACGCTTCCGCAGCCCCGCACGGGCTTTATAAACACCGGGAAATCAATTTTCCCCTCTGCCTGCGCCCGGTCAAAGGCTTCTAAAGAATCACAGGTAAACATCGCCGGAATGCCGTTTTTTTCCAGATGCTTAAAAAAGCGGTATTTGTCGCGGCACAGCGCCACGCTTTCCGCATCCGAAACGATCGCCCGGATCCCCTGCGCCTCAAACCGCTCCCGGTTCTGCGCCAGAAGATCCAGCTCGTCCTCAAACAGAGGCAGCAGCGCGTCGATCTTTTCTTTGCGGCAGATCCGCCCGATCTCATCTAAATAGCCTGCCTCCCGCATGGACGGCACGATATAAAACGCGTCCGCCTCATACAGCGCCGGCGCCCACGGGCTGCAGTCCGTCACGACCACGCGCCCGCCCCTTGCATGGAACGTCTCCTTAAAAAAGCGCACCAGCTTATTCCGCGTCCCGCAGCTCAAAATCAGGATATTCATGTGTCCTCTTCCTCCCCGAACAGCATGCTGTTCTGCACGTACTGCTCCGGCGTCCATCTGCGCCGCACAAGCTTAAGCTTTCCGTCCCGGCGCACATACACATCCGGAAAATACTGGATAAACAGCGGATTCAGGCTCATCGTATAGCCGCCCACATTTTCATAGATGATCCGGTCGCCCTCTTTTAACTCTACGCCGTCCTCATATTCAAAAATGCGGTCCACCTCCATGCACGAAAAGCCCGATACGCACTGGTGCGCCAGCCTTCTGCGCTCCTCATTCCCGGAAAGCTCCAGATGGAACAGGTGGCTTTTTTTGATCATCGTCGGATCGATGTTGAAGCGGCTTCCGTCCGTGATCAGATACCGCTCCGAGCCGATGTCGCGCACATCCACCACGCCCGTCACAAAGGTCGTCGAGCTGGAAAGCAGGGAAATGCCCGGTTCCACGATCAGGCATGTCTTTTCCGGCGAAAATTCCGTCCGCAAAATCCTTGCCGTCGCCGGGAAATAATCGGGATATTCCGGCCTGCCCTTTAAGCCGCCGCAGTAGCCGCCCCCCAGATCCACATAGGACAGCTCGAACCCAAATTCCCGTTTTAAGCGGCACGCCATTTCCGCAATCGACTCAAAGATCTTTACGCTGCGGGATTTGCTGCTGGAATGCAGATGCAGCCCTGCGATGTCTGCATTCCCGATGCTGCGCACGCGCTCTACCACCTGTGCAAACACGCCGTTTTCATAGCCAAAGCCGAAGCGTCCGCCCGCCTCGCCCATCGTCGTCTCGCCGGGGCAGAGCTTTTCCAGATCAAAATTCACGCGGATCCCGACCTTAAAACGCCTGTCCGGATGCTTTGCCGCAAGCTCCTCAAGCCAGTCTAACTCCCGCCGTCCGTCCATATTTAAAATACCGCCCGCAAGCAGTACCTTTTCAAAAGAATCCCGCTTTTTGACCGGGCCGTTGTACACGATCTGCGAATCTTCAAAGCCCAGCTTTCCGGCAAGGGCGTATTCGTCGTCCGAAACGACCTCCGCCATCACGCCTTTTTTCTTTAAAAATGTGACGAGCCACGGCAGGGAATTGGTCTTAAACGAATATCCGACCCGGAAATTGCCCCAGCTTTCCGAAAGGGAATCTGTCAGCATCTGAAAATACCGGGACAGCTCTGCCTCGTCGATCACAAAATAGGGAGTCTGATACGCCCGTTCATCCATGTCTGTTATCCTCACTTCGCATAATAGGAGGCGATCTTTTCCACAGCGCAGATCACATCCTCCACATCCTGATCGGTCATGCCGTAATGCAGCGGCAGCGTCAGGATCTCCTCATACAGCGCCTCTGCCTTCGGGCAGATTCCCTTTTTGTATCCCAGCTTCTGATAATAGGGGAAATAGTAAACCGGGATATAATGCACGTTGCACACGATATTTTCCGCGCCCATCGCGTCAAAAAATTCCCGCCTGTTAATGGAAAGCTTCTCCGTATTCAGCCGCAGCACATATAAATGCCGGGTCGTGTCGGATTCCGGGATCTCCTCCTGCACCGTTACCTGCCCCAGCCCGGAAAAGGCTTCATTATAACGGGCAACGATCTGCTTTCTTCTTTCCGAAAAAGCCTCCAGCTTGTCCAGCTGGCTCAGCAAAAGCCCCGCCTGGATGTCCGTCATCCGATAATTATACCCAAGGTCTACCTGCTCATAATACCAGGGGCCTTCCGGCTCCCTGCTCATCTGCGCTGCGTCCCTCGTGATGCCGTGCGCTTTGTATAAAACAAGCCTGCGGTACAGCTCCGGGTCGTTTGTCATGATCGCGCCGCCCTCGCCCGCGGTCACGGTTTTTACCGGATGGAAGCTGAACGTCGTCATATCCGCAATCGAGCCTGTCGGCTGTCCCTTATATTTCGTGCCGATGGAGTGCGCGCCGTCCGTGATCAGCACGAGGTTGTGCTCCCGGCAGATCTCCTTTAATTCGTCAAGCTTTGTAGACTGTCCCGTAAAATCCACCGCTACCACCGCTTTTGTGCGCTCCGTCACATGGGCGCGCACGCTTTCCGGGTCGATATTCCATGTTTTTTCATCAATGTCCGCAAACACGGGCTTCGCCCCGCAGTAGAGCGCGCAGTTTGCCGACGCCGCAAAGGTGATCGGCGTTGTGATTACCTCGTCGCCTTCCCCGACGCCCGCCGCCATGCACGCCACATGCAGCGCCGCCGTGCCGTTGCTGACCGCCACCGCATATTTTGCGCCCGTTATCTGACACAGCCGCGCTTCCAGCTCGTCGATTTTGGGGCCGCACGTCAGATAATCGCTTTTTAAAACATCCAGCACCGCCTGATAATCCGCCTCGTCCAGATATTGATGTCCATAATAAATTTTTGTATCGCGCACGGGCTTTCCTCCCGCTATCGCCGGTTTTTCCATGTCCATATCCTCCATTCCTGTTATTTTTGCATTATGCGCCCCGGACAAGCTCCAGACGGTTTACCGCCGAAAACATCGCCCGCACCGACGCCCGCGTAATATTCGAGCTCACGCCCGCGCCGTAGGTCACCCTGCCGCTCTCCGCATCCATCACATGGATATATGCCGCCGCTTCCGCATTGGAACCGTTCTGCAGCGCATGCTCCTCATAATCGAGGACGCGGATATTGATATGAAACTGCTCGCGCAGCCCGCGTTTTACCGCGTCGATCGGGCCGTTTCCGACCGCCGCAAATTCTCCCGGCGTCCCCGCCATCGCATACGCCACGGTTACCTTCGTGTCAAATTCCCCTGCGGTATCCTCTCCCAGATCCTCCACCTTAAGACGCAGAAAATGCAGCGGGCGTTTCTGATCCAGATATTCCCTCCGGAAATGTTCCATGATCTCCTGCGGTGCGACCTCTCCCTGCTTTTCCGAAAGCTTCTGGATCACGTCCGCAAACTCCCGGTGCATCGCCTTCGGCAGCTTAAAGCCAAAATACGTCTCCATAATAAACGCCACGCCGCCCTTGCCGGACTGGGAATTGATCCGCACGATCGGCTCGTACTCCCGCCCGATGTCCGCCGGGTCAATGGGCAGATAGGGAACCTGCCACACCTTACTTTTGCGCTCCTTCATCGCATGGAGCCCTTTGTTGATCGCATCCTGATGGGAGCCTGAAAAGGCGGTAAAAACCAGCTTTCCCGCATAGGGGTGTCTGGGGTGCACAGGCATTTTGCAGCATTTTTCATACATGCTGATGATGTCATTGATATGCCCCAGCTCCAACTCTGGGTCAATCCCCTGTGAAAACATATTGTAGGCAATATTCAAAAGATCCACGTTTCCCGTGCGCTCGCCGTTTCCAAACAGCGTGCCCTCCACGCGCTCCGCCCCTGCCAAAAGGGCAAGCTCCGCGCTTCCGACCCCGGTTCCCCTGTCGTTGTGCGGATGGATGCTTAAGATAATGCTCTCCCGATCCTCAAAATGCCGGTTCATCCATTCGATCTGATCCGCATATACGTTGGGCGTGCTGCACTCCACCGTAGACGGCAGGTTTAAGATCACCGGATCCTCCTTTGACGCGCCCCACGTCCTCTGCACCGCCGTGCAGATCTCCAGCGCGAAATCCAGCTCCGTCCCGGTAAAGCTTTCCGGCGAATATTCCAGTATGATCCTGCCCGGAAACGCGTCCGCGTATTTCCGCACAAGCCCCGTGCCGTCCTCCGCGATCTTTATGATCTCTGCCCTGTCCATGTGAAATACCACATCCCGCTGCAGCGCAGACGTGGAATTATAAATGTGGACGATCGCCTGCCTGCATCCTTCCAGCGCCTCAAACGTCCGCTCGATCTGTTCCTCCCGGCACTGGCTCAGCACCTGCACGTATACGCCGTCGGGGATCAGCTCCTCCCGGATCAGGCGGCGCAGAAAATCAAATTCTATCTGGCTCGCCGCAGGAAAGCCCACTTCGATTTCCCGAAATCCCAGCTTTACCAGATACTGAAACATTTCCAGCTTTTCTTCCACCGTCATCGGATCGGTCAGCGCCTGATTCCCGTCGCGCAGATCCACGCTGCACCAGACCGGCGCCTTTTTGATCTGCTTTCCGGGCCATTCCCGTTCCGGATAATCCACAACAGGGCTGCCGCGGTATTTCCGATAATTCATCATGCTTCCAAACCTTTCCCGTCGAATCTTTCCTATCGAATAAAAAAGGGCGTGCGCCCTGCGCACACCCTTCGCGGTCACTTTTTTATCCGCCGGACTTACTCTCCAAGCCCGCTCTCGATTGCCTTCACAAGCGAATCCAGAGCTTCCTGCTCATCCGACCCGTCACATACCAGCTCGATCTCGTCTCCGCATTTCACACATGCCCCGAGCACGCTCAGCACGCTCTTCGCATTCGCGGTATTCTCACGGAATGTGAATGTGATCAGCGACTTGTACTGCATCGCTTCCTTACATAAAATCCCTGCGGGCCTTAAATGAAGTCCTGTAGGGTTCTTGATAACTACCTTCTGGCGTACCATCTCTATGCTCCCCTTTCCTCCCGACACGGGGTTTTTGCAGCGGACGGTTTTAAAATCCCACTGCATTTTATATCCTTATCATATCATTGTGCCAAAAATATGGCAAGTGTTTGTCTGCTTACAGCATGAGCTGCTGGATCAGATCCGCAATGCGCTGCGCCTCCGCATCGATCTTTTCCTTGTCCTTTCCCTCGATCATGACGCGCACCTTCGGCTCCGTGCCCGACGGACGGATCAGCACCCGTCCCTCGCCCGCAAACTCCCGTTCCAGCTCCCGGATCGCCTCAGCGATCTCCGGATATTCCATGAAATGTTCTTTTCTGTGGTTCGGGACTTTGACATTTACGAGCGCCTGCGGCATCACCGTCATCACTTTGGACAGCTCAGACAGCGGCTTGCCGGTCACGACCATTACCTCCAGCAGATGCAGCGCGGACAAAAGCCCGTCCCCGGTCGTATTTTCATCCAGAAAAATAATATGGCCCGATTGCTCCCCGCCAAGATTTGCGCCGATCTCCCGCATCCGTTCCAGCACATAACGGTCGCCCACCTTCGTCTTTTCGACGTGGATCTTTTCCCGGTCGCCGAACAAAAACAGCCCCAGATTGCTCATCACCGTGACAACCAGCGTATTCTGCTTCAGCTTTCCCATGTTGCGCAGGTGCGCGCCCACGATCGCCATGATCTGATCGCCGTCCACCACATTGCCAAGCTCATCCACCGCCAGAAGCCGGTCCGCGTCCCCGTCGAACGCCAGGCCTACGTTTGCCTTCTCAAAAACGACCCGCGCCTGCAGCTCCTCCATATGGGTAGAACCGCAGTTTGCGTTGATGTTCGTGCCGTCCGGCATATTGTGGATGGGAACCACATGCGCGCCCAGCTGCCGGAGCGCCTCCACGGAGGTGTAGTTGGACGCGCCCTCCGCGCAGTCCACCACGATCTTTAAGCTGCTTAAATCCACGGGCACGGCGCGCACCGCATGGTTGATGTACTCTTCCCGCGCATCCCTGCGGTATTTGATCCTTCCTACGCCCGACCCGCTCGGAAATTCAACGCCCTGCATCCCATTCCGGATCAACGCCTCGATCTCGTCCTCGAGGGCGTCCGGAAGCTTGTAGCCGTTTCCGTCAAAAAACTTGATCCCGTTAAATTCCATCGGGTTGTGGGAAGCGGAGATCACAACGCCCGCCTCCACCTTATACTTTTTTGTGAGGTATGCGATGGCAGGGGTCGGGATCACGCCCACATAGACCGCGTTCGCTCCCACGCTGCAAATACCCGCCATGAGCGCGTTTGCCAGCATATCTCCCGAAATGCGGGTGTCACAGCCTACCATGATCGTCGGCTTGTGCTTATTCTCCCTTGTCAGCACGAAAGCGCCCGCCTGCCCCAGCTGCATTGCCAGAAGCGGCGTCAGCTCTTCATTTGCCACTCCCCTGACTCCGTCGGTTCCAAACATTCTTGCCATCTCCTGATCCCTCCTGTGGTTTTCTGTCCTCTGCCGGTCACTGTGCGTGCGGCGCATTCTCTCCCTGCTGCTGATCCTGCCCCGTCTGCTGCGTGGATGCTTCCTTCTGTCCGGACGGCTGTCCTGCTGCCTCTGCATCCGCCGAAGCCGCTGCGATGTGGGTCAGCCGCACCTTCATCCTTACTGTATCCGACTGCTGCACCGTTCCCGGCAAAATGAATTTTACCGTTACCTCATGTTCCCCGGCGGTCAGATTCCCGTCTGCATCCGCCAGCTCCGACAAATCTGCATGGGGTGTGACGGAAACTGCATCCACCGTATTCAGGTTCTCCTGAAGCCCCCGGATCACCAGCTGCAGCTTCTGGCCTTCCGCCGCTTCTGCAGCCCAGCCCTCCGGCACGTTCAAAAGCTGGACGCCCGCCGCTTCTACCGGTATGGTTTTTCTTTTAATGGCTGCGATTTCCGCCGTCAGTGTTACCGTCCCGTCAAAGCTGCCGTCCGCCAAGGATACGCCCGCAGGCAGATAATCCCGGATGTCTATCGTTTTTGTAACCGTTTCTGCCGCCCCGGTCACATCCAGCTCTGTCTCCGGGATCTCGATGTCGTTTAATTTTTCAAGGACAGCGTTCCTGCCCGCTACCGTGATCACGCCCGGATCCGCCGTCACATTTCCCGTCAGCGAATAGCCGTCGCTGGGCGTCCCGGTGCTGCCTGCCTTTATGGCAACCTTCTTCGTTTCCAGAACGGGAACGGTCACCTTCACGCTCTCGATGCTCTTTCTGATGTCGGAGCTTGTCACCTCGTTTCCTTCTGCATCCAGAAGCCGGATCGTCGCCTCGATTTCCACATTCGACGTCACATTATCCAGCGAAACCTCTACCGCAGCCCGCTCCACCAGATCCACCGAGGATTCCGGGCCGGTAATACTCATCGTGTTCGTCTCCGTGTCCACCTTTCCGGTCACATAGCCCTCCGGCAGCTTCCCGGTCTTTTCCACCTCGATCGCAAGCTGTCTCGTCTTTTTGTTCTCTACCTGAAGCTCCACATACTCCTTATCCGTCCGCAGCCGTTCCACATCCAGATTGCTGTTTAACGACGCCACGATCGGAACCTGATTATCCTCCGTGATCTGGGACAGATCCGCCTTTGCGGAAACGCTCTGGCTGTCGATCTCTGAAAGCACCGACTTGGGCGCGCGCACGATCACCCGCACCGTGTCCGTATTGTTCAAAACCTTATATGTCTTATCCTGTGAAACAAGCGTGCCGGTATTGACAAGCTGCACCGGGACATTGTTGATATATTTGTCGCTGACCGGATCGTTGATGTCTACCGCAACCATCCAGAGCACAACCGAAAACAGCAGCGCCATAACCTTTAAGCCCAGATTGTGCATCAGCCTATCTTTCATTTTTTTCATTGCGGAACCACCCCTTCCAGCGCTTATGCTCCTTATCCTCCGTCGTCTTGTTCTGGATGGATTTCAGCTTTTCTTCCAGCTCCTGCGGACTTAAGCCCCTGCTTAAGCTTCCCTTGTAAGCCACGCTGATCTTGCCGTTTTCTTCCGAAACGATAACCGTCATGGAATCCGAAACCTCCGAAATCCCGACTCCGGCGCGGTGCCGCGTCCCCAGATCCTTGCTCAGCCGCATATTGTCCGACAGCGGCAGATAACAGGTCGCGTAGGTCACGCGGTCCCCCTTGACGACGATCGCGCCGTCATGGAGGGGCGTATTTTTTTCAAAAATGTTGATCAGCAGCTGGCTCGTCACGATGCCGTCCACTTCGATCCCCGTCCGCTCATATTCCGAAAGCGGATCTTTCTGTCCGACCACGATCAGCGCTCCCGTCTTGACCTTGGACATCTCCGTACAGCCCTTGACGATCTCGCGGATCGTGCGGTCCGAAAACAGTCCCTCTTCGTCCGTCTTTGAAGTATCAAACGGAAGCACCGACCGCAGAATATCCTTCTGCCCCAGCTGTTCCAGCGCCTTTCTCAGCTCCGGCTGCAGGACGATGATGAGGGCGATCGCCGCAAACTGGAACACCGTCTTGGCGATCCAGAGGATCGTATCCATATTCAGTATCCTTGCGATCACCAGAAAAACGAGGATCACGAACACGCCCTTTAAAAGCAGCCATGCCCTCGTGTTCCTGATAAAGATCATCACATAATAGACCATCAGGGAAATGAGGATGATCTCCACAATATCCATCGGTCCGATAAATTGTACCTGCGTCAGATACCTGTCCGCAAACTCTTTGATCTGTTCCATCTTTTCCTACTCCGCCGCATCCGATGCTGCAGCCATACCGCCTGCAGCCTGCTATTTTCTGTTCTTCCCTTTGTTGTGGCTGTGCCGCACATTCTGGTTTGCGCGCTGCGTCGTGATCCGCTTTACCCGCTTCTCGGGAGCCGCCACAGTCATCTTGGGAACCGCTTTCACATAATAATAATACTCGTCGTCTTCAAACTGTACCTTTTCCGTCCTCGCATAGTCCAGATTAAAGTGGAAAAACTGGATCACAAGCGCGATCACGGCTCCCGCTGCGCTTCCCAGGATCACCGCCGCGATTGAAAAATTCGCATCATACATCAGATCCCCCACAAGCAGGATCACGATGTCTGCCAGCGCTCCCACGAGCACCGCGACCGCCCGTGCATAGCTGATGCTCATGCGCCGGATCCCATACACCAAAAGCGCCGTCGCCGCAAACGCCACCGCCACGATCAGCATTTCCTTGTTGCCGATCACGCCTGTTCCCACATCGTTAAACCGCTGCAGCATGGAATCGCTCCCGCCGCCGCTGCCAAACGCCCCCGCGTTTCCGGAAATATACGCCAGGACATAATAGATGATCACGCCGCCCGCTACGGCTGCCGCCGACACCGGCGTTCCAAACAGCCCTGCCGCAATCGGCATCACATACGGGATCTTCCAGACAAACAGCAGGGGCGTCAGCAGAAAGAACAGATGGTTTCCCGCCGAAAAGCGCAGGTAGAGCGCGCCCACCGCTAAAAAAGCCAGAAGCAGCACGACCACGCACTCTATGGACAGCGCATAGGTGTGCATCAGCAAAAACGCAGCGCACAGAAACACCGTCATCCCCAGCGGCAAAAACGAGCACAGAAGCGCCGCCACCAGCACGATCACCAGATTGTCAATCTTCTCCATGTACCCCATCCGGCTGTTGATCGTCATAAACAGCACCGCGCCCAAAATAAATTTCAGCACCGGCACGATATATTCCTCGTATTTCGCGTAATAATTTTTTATGTATTCCCTGATCACAAGCAGTTCTGTCATCCTTTAACCCCTCTCCGTATCGTCGGCGCCCTCTTCCAGACAGTCCAGATACTCTATATACAGATTCAGGCGCTTTTTCGCCTTTACATAGCGCACCGCGTACACTGCATAGGTCACGGCAAGATAGACACCCGCCACTGCTGCGTACAAAAGCAGGATATGCCGCGCAGTCCCCGCCAGATCCATGGAATAAATGTTTTCCATGAACTCCGTAAAATGAAATACCACATACGCCCCGAGCCCTGCCAGAAAAACGGCTGTGACTGTCACAAGGGAAATGATCATCTGCATCCCGATATAGTCGCTTCTGAAATAGGACGCTGCCGCCTTGTCTTTTTTCCCTGTTTTTGCTTCATAGGACGCCATTTTCGTCATCCTGAGGACCTTTTCCTGATTTATCATCTGACCTCCTGTCCGTCGCCGACAGACAGCGCGGCGAAGTAAACCCGCTCTGTCCCGCACCCTCTGCACTCCCGCGTCATCTCATCTATCGTGCTCCCGGTCGTGTATATATCGTCTATGATTACAATCGTCTTTAATTTTACATCATCCCGCACTATTTTAAAAGCTTTTTTCAAATTATTTTGGCGCTGCCGCCCGTCCAGAAGCTTCAGCGCGGCGGTGTTTTTCTCCCGGATGATCCAGTCGTCCACAACGGGGATCTTCAGCAGCCTCCCCATCCGCTCCGCCAGCAGCTGCGCCTGATTATAGCCCCTTTTTGCAAGCCGCTTAGGGTGCAGCGGCACGGGAACAAGGGCGTCTGGCTTCCATAAAAGGATCTGCCTTCCCAGCCGCCGCGCCATATCCCAGCCGAGAAAATCTGCATACTCCTGCCTGCCGCCGTATTTAAACCGGTAGACGCAGCCCCGGATGCTCTCATAACGGTACAGGCAGATCCCCCTTTTATATTCGTGCTTTTTATGGGCGCAGTCAAAACAGTATTCCTGCCCTGCATCGTAAAGCTGCTTGCCGCACCGCAGGCAGACGGGCTCCGACACATACGAAAGCTTTCCTGCGCATCCTGCGCAGATCAGCGCGCCCGCCGGCTTTACCGGCCTGTCACAGACCGGGCATCTTCTTGGAAAGATCAAATCCTTTAAACTGAGCAAGCCTCTCCTTTCATCTCCCTGATCCGGACGTCCAGGCTGGTGTAGCGCTTCGTTTCGCTCTCATTTTCAATCATCTCCTCCACCACCTCCCGGCTGCCCAGAATCGTCACGCAGTCCTTTGCCCGGGTCACGCCCGTATAAAGAAGGTTCCGGTTAAACAGCATCCGCGGCCCGCCCAGAAGCGGCATGATGACCGCCGGATATTCGCTTCCCTGAGATTTGTGGATCGTGATGGCATACGCCAGCTCCACCTCCTCCATCTGGGAAAAGCTGTAGGTCACGCGGCGCTGTTCCTCAAATTCCACGAGCACCGTCTGCGCATATTCGTTGATTTCCTTTATCACTCCCATGTCGCCGTTAAAAATACCGACTCCCTTATCAATCGGGATCCCGTAGCGACTTACGATCTCCCATTCCAGCTGATAATTGTTTTTTGTCTGCATGACCTTGTCCCCCTCCCGAAACAGCGTATCCCCGAGATGGGCTTCTTTTTTGGAGGCGTCCGGCGCATTCAGGCAGCTTTGCAGCACGCCGTTTAATGTCTCCACGCCAAGGCTTCCCTTACGCATCGGCGTCAGCACCTGAATGTCGTAGGGGCGCGCCTTTACATAGGGCGGCAGCATCTGGGAGATCAGCTGCACCATATGCTTATACATGACCGGGACGCTGCTTCTTTCCAGAAAAAAGAAATCCCGGCTCTTATTTCCCAGCGCGATCTGTTCGCCCCGGTTGATCCGGTGGGCGTTTACCACGATGTCGCTCTCCTGCGCCTGCCGGAAGATCTTCTGAAGCCTTACCACCGGAAAGGCTTCACTTTTGATCAGGTCGGAAAGCACCTGTCCCGGGCCGACGCTCGGAAGCTGGTTCACATCGCCCACAAGGATCAGCCGCGTTCCCGGGCTTACCGCCTTGAGCAGTGAATTAAACAGATGGATGTCCACCATCGACATCTCATCCACGATGATCACGTCTGCCTCCAGCGGATTTTCCTCATTGCGCTCAAAGCTGGCGCGCCGCCCTTCCTCCGGCACCGCCCCGGAAAGCTCCAGCATCCGGTGGATCGTCCGCGCTTCATATCCCGTCGCCTCCGTCATGCGCTTTGCCGCGCGCCCCGTAGGCGCTGCCAGAAACAGATCCAGCCCCTCCGACTCAAAATACCGGATGATCGTATTGATCGTCGTCGTTTTTCCCGTTCCCGGGCCGCCGGTCAGGATGAGGATGCTGTTTTTGACGCTCTCCAATACCGCCTGCTTCTGCAGTCCGTCCAGCATCAGCCCCTCCTGCTCCTGAATCTTTTCGATCCTGCGGTAGATCTGATCCTCCTGTCCCGGCAAAAGCTCCCCGTCCGGAACCATACTCTGATTCAGCTCTGAAAGCATCCGGGCGCAGGACAACTCCGCGTAATAATAGGAGGAGGCATAGCAGAGCGTATCGTCCCCGCTTTTTTTGATGACCAGCTTTTTGTCCATGGAAAGATTGGGGAGCTGATCCTCCACCGCTTCCTCCGGCAGCCCCAAAAGAGCCGCCGCCCGGCGCACCAGAAGGCTTCCCGGAAGATATACGTGCCCCTCTCCCGACGCCTGCAGAAGCGTATACAAAATGCCGCTCCTGATGCGGAAATCCGAATCCGTATGGATGCCGATGCGCGCCGCCAGCTCGTCTGCCTTGCGGAAGCCTACCCCGTCGATGTCGTCTGCCAGCTGATACGGATTTTCCTCCAATACGCTGTAAAGCCTGCTGCCGTAGGTTTCATAGATCCGCACCGCCAGCGTGTTGGAAATCCCGTATTTCTGCAGATAGATCATCGCCTCGCGCATATCGTGCTTCTGCTCCATCTGCGCCGCGATGTCCATCGCCTTGCGTTCGCTGATGCCCTTGATCTCTGCCAGCCGCTCCGGCTCCTCTTCGATAATGCGGAACGTATCCGCCCCGAAGCGCTTTACGATGCGCGCCGCCAGAGACGCCCCGACGCCCTTTACCGCGCCCGAGCCAAGATACCGCTCCATCCCCGCCGCGTCCTCCGGGGAAGCGATGCGGAAGCCCGAAACCTTAAACTGGCTTCCGTACACCGCATGCTCCGTATATTCCCCGTCCAGCTCCAAAAGCTCGCCCTCGTCCAGCGACTGAAACGTACCGACGCACGTTACCTCTTCCCCGGCGTTTAATACAAATACCGTATATCCGTTTCCTGCATTCCTGTAAATGATATGGGAAACAAATCCTTTTATCTGCTCCAAAATATCCCTCGCATTCTTCCCGACAGCCCGCCGCCGCAGGCACAGCCCGTCAAAAAATCCATGAATAAAAAAGGGAAGGCGCAGTCTGCCGGATATGCCGGGCGCAATGCCGTATTTTGCCAAAAGCCAGGCTCTTTGCAAAATATGGCAGGCGCGCGCTGGCCCTCCGGCTGTGCAGCCTTCCGCATCCAATCGCTTTTATGAACTCCTGTCCGTCCGGAATTTTGTCCATCCGAAATCCTTAATCGCGGTAGCCGCCCAGAAACTCCACATATTTTCCGGTTCCGACTGCAACCGCTGTCATCGGATCCTCCGCCGTCATCGTATTGATGCCGGTATGCTCCACGATCAGCTCCTCAAGACCGCGCAGCAGGCTTCCGCCGCCGGTCAGCACGATTCCCCTGTCTGCAATATCCGCAGCCAGCTCCGGCGGGGTTTTCTCCAGAACGCCGTGAATCGCCTCTACGATCTGCATTGTGGACTCCTTGAGCGCCTCTTCCGTCTCTTCGGAAGAAACGGTGATCGTCTTGGGCAGACCTGTCACAAGGTTGCGTCCGCGTACATCCATGTAATCCGGCTCCGGACGCTTGTACGCCGAACCGATCTTGATCTTGATGTCCTCGGCGGTGCGCTCGCCGATCAGCAGGTTATGCTTCTTTCTCATATAACGCACGATCGCCTCGTCGAAATCGTCTCCCGCGATCTTAATGGAAGCGCTCACAACCGTGCCGCCAAGGGAAATGACCGCAATATCCGACGTACCGCCGCCGATGTCAACGATCATATTGCCGCAGGGTCTGGAAATATCGATGCCTGCCCCGATTGCCGCCGCGATCGGCTCCTCGATGATCGAAACCTCGCGTGCGCCTGCCTGATAGGTAGCGTCCTCTACCGCCTTCTTCTCTACCTCCGTCACGCCGCTGGGCACGCACACCGCGATGCGGGGACGGCGGAACGTCTTTCTGCCAAGCGCCTTCTGGATAAAGTATTTCATCATCTTCTCGGTCACGGTATAATCGGAAATAACACCCTGGCGCAGCGGGCGCACCGCCACGATATTGCCCGGGGTACGTCCAAGCATCAGACGCGCGTCCTCGCCGATCGCCTTGATCTTGTTGGTGTCCCTGTCAAACGCTACTACGGAAGGCTCCTTTAATACGACGCCCTTGCCCCTGATGTACACCAGAATACTGGCTGTTCCCAAATCAATACCGATGTCTGTATACTGCATGCTCAATCTCCTTTTCATCCCTGTCAAAACGCATCCGCGTTTCAATCATTCCCACTTCTGCTCTATGTTAATCATATTCATGTGCGTAGAGCGCACACTTTTATTCATGACGCTAAAAACCGCGAGCTTTCCGTTATAATTCGTACCGCCCGATAGTCCGCGTCCATTATAGCGTAAAAAACAGGGCTTGAAAAGGGGATTCAGAAAATTTTAACATTTACCGTAGCAGTCCAGTCCGCCGGTGCAGCCTGCCTTGATCTCTTCATTTAATCCTTCCATTCTGCTGTCCAGCGCCGAAACCATGCGCGCGCATTCGATCAGCTCCTGCTTCACATGCTCCGGCGCGTTGCCCTCGAACTTATAATTAATCTTATGCTCCAGGCTTGCCCAGAAATCCATCGCTACTGTCCTAATCTGGATCTCCACCTTCACATCCATCGTCCGGTCTGACAAAAAGACCGGCACGGTCACGAGCATATGATAGCTTTTGTAGCCGCTCGCCTTTGGTTTGCGGATATAATCCTTTACCGCCACCACATGGATGTCGTTCTGGAGGCGGATCATCTCCGCGATCTGGTAAATGTCAGACGAAAAGGAACAGATCACGCGGATCCCCGCAATATCGTTTACATATTTTACCATATTTTCAATCGTGGACTCATAGCCGTAGCGCCGCAGCTTCTTGACGATGCTTTCCGGCGTCTTGATCCTTGATTTGATATGCTCGATCGGATTATATTGATGTACATGCTGGAATTCGTCGTTTAAAATCTCCAGCTTCGTATTGATCTGCTTCAAAGCCGCGTTGTATACGAGCATTACTTCCTGCCAGTTCGTGATCTGGCTTTCCGCATCCAACATAAATTCCATAGATTCTGCCTCTCTACCTTTCATACCCTCTGCCTCTCCGGATACTTTTTTATTATAACATAGAAAAAGGACGATTGGCGGATTTCACAAAACTTTAAGGAAATCCCGCCGGTGTGAACCGTAAGGAAATCCGCCCCTTTTTTACCACAAAAATATGTATATGCACAACCTCTGGAATTTATGATATACTTTCGGAAAAGACACCCGGGCACACAGAACGCTTCCCCGGCGGAAAGGAGAAACAGCATGTTCCGTTTATGGGCAAAAATTTTCAAAGATAACCGGATGCTTGCGGATACCGTGGTCTGCAGCGATAAAGACGATACGAGGACGCACAAGATCTTCGCCGCCATCGAGGACGTCTGCGCGCAGTTTGACCTTGGGCAGCCCGTGTGGCTTGACAGCAACATCCATGAATTTAAACGCCATTCCAAAACCCGCTTCCGGCAGGATTCTTTTATCGAGCAGATCGATTTTGACTTTCTTGAAATCCACGTTATCGAAGAGGACTGATCCTCCTTCCCTGCACCTGTGCGTCCGGGCAGCCGCTGTGCCCGGCATGCAGGCGCATCAAAACATCTTTTCTGTTTTCTGTTATTTTTTCATCCTCAATGTATTGACTTTTTGTATCTTTTTATGTAGTATTCTCATATGCTATATGTAGTTTTAAAAACTACTTGTTGAAAGAAGGTATATGTTATGACTTTGAAGATCCGTGAACCCGGCAGTGCGATCACCCATTTTATCGCCATGCTTCTGGCGCTTTTTTCCGCCGCCCCCCTGCTTGTCCGTACCTCTCTCCGGTCCGGCTCCACAAGCCTTGCCGCCATGTCCGTCTTTATCTGCAGCATGATCCTGCTGTACGGGGCGAGCACGCTTTATCACTCGATCAACGCTTCCGGAAAGATTATCCGCATCTTTAAAAAGCTCGACCATATGATGATCTTTATCCTGATCGCCGGAACCTATACCCCCGTCTGTCTCATTACCCTCAAAGGTACCGTCGGATTTCTTCTTCTGGCGGCAGTATGGGGCATCGCCCTGACCGGAATCATCATCAAGGCCTGCTGGATCAGCTGTCCGAAATGGTTCTCTTCCGCGCTTTATATCTCGATGGGCTGGATCTGCCTGTCCGTGTTCGGGACGCTCTGGAAGCTTTTGCCGCACGCCGCCTTTTTCTGGCTTTTGGCGGGCGGGATCATTTATACTGTCGGCGGGATCATCTATGCGCTCAAGCTTCCCATTTTCAACGCGCGCCACAAATTCTTTGGCTCCCACGAGATCTTCCACCTGTTTGTCATGGCGGGAAGCCTCTGTCACTTTATCTTTATGTTTGTCTATCTTGCGTGACTGCCGCCGCTGCGATCCGTCCCGCCTGCGCCAGCTCCCGGGACACGCAGTAGAGCATCAGAAACGTCATATACTGCCGCTCCGTCCGCTTTTCCCCCATCATATCCACAAGGCGGCTGATCTCCTGACAGGACAGGCACGCCGTCTCACACGCGCCGGCGGGCAGCCCCGCCAGCTCCATCACTTCATACAGGCTTTCCAGCCATTCGCTCGAAAACCGCTTTTTCTCATGGATATAGGCGGGACGCTGCGGATTGCGGAACCTCCCCAGCAGCCAGCTTAGCTTCTCGTCATCGGGATAAAACGGTTCCCTGATGCACTCCGGCAGGGCAGGGCTTTCCTGCAGGCACTCCCCGACAAATTCCCGCAGCTTCAAAATGCTGTCCCATATCCTGTCTAACTCCTCAAACTCCTTCTTCTGCAGCCCCGCCATGAAAAGCAGCACCCCCGACATACCGCTGTCCATCCGCTTTGAGTCCCTCCACGGTTCCTTCATCCCATCCCATTCCCGCACCGTCAGCCGGGCGCATCTTCTCATCCGCTTCCACAAAAGTCCCCAGCTTCCCTGTAAAAAATGGCACGCCGTCTCCTTATCCCCCTGCGTCCTGCCCTCCTCCAGCCCTGCGATGATGCCCGCCGCAAGCAGCGCGAAATACCGCTCCTTCCAGCCAAACCTCTCTAAAAACGCAGGATAAGCCCTCATCCACTGCACGCCCTTCTGATACCATTTGCTTTTTTGCTCCCTGTCCTGCCGTTCCAGCCAGCTGCAGCTGTTTTTCTGGTTCGCCGCCGCATAAATGACTGCAGGCGCCAGATAGATCGTGCTCTCCGACATCCGCCGCTCCATAAAAATGAGCATCCGCTCCTCCTGCCGCGTCAGCGCCCCCTTCTCCTTTTGCCGGCGCAGCAGCCCGACCGCATACGCGCTGTCCGTTTCCGCACTGCAAAAATGCACATAATCCCCCTGCCTATTCATCCTTTTTTACCTCCAGAAACTCCCCGTCCTGTATTACCCCGAAGCTCCCCTTTTCCGCGCGGTAGCAGTAAACCTGATCCGTCAGCACCTCTTCCGCCGTATTGCAGTGCCCGTTCGTCTCCCGCAGGCTTCTCTCCACCACCTCCGCCGGGATCATACCGACGCTGTGGATCTGCGCCTCGTGGATGCTCGTAAACGCGATGTAAAAATCCCCGTCCACGATCTCCGAAATCCTGCGCGCCACGCCCGGATAAAACAGCGCCACCGCCCCGTTGATCTCCAGCGTATTGGTCAGGATATAGCCGCGCATCCCGCGCCTTACCCTGCCCTCCTCCCCTTCCGCCATAAACCTGCCGTCCGTATGGCGCTTTCCGTCCCAGGAAAGCAGATCCTCCACCGAATACAGCCTTGGCGGATATAAAAAGCTCGTATTCACAAGCGCCGTCTGAAGCACCTCTTCCTCTTCAAGCCCCCAGTGCGCGATCTGCTCCCGGTGCATCTTTGCGGTAAAATAATCCGCCCCCACATGGGACATCACCGCATACAGTACAAGCGCCACATCCCCGATCCGTATATGGGGCACATCCTGAATCCTTTCCTGCCAGAAACGATAGTTCAGCGGGCGCAGGATCAGCCTGTCCTTTATCTTCTCAAATTCGCTGTCCTCCGAAAAAACAGCGTTTTCCTGCGCGCGGACCGCCGCCCTGAGCACCTCGTAGAGCCGTTCCAGCTCCTTTTGCCGCTCCTCTTCGTCCCCGCCGCTGATGCACCCGATCAGCTCCTTCGTCTGCTTTAATTTTGCGCAGCATTCTACCCTGCCGTTTTTTAACGAGAATAGAAAATGCCCGTCCTCATACGTTACCTGAAACGGATACGAAAATTCCGCCTCGATCCTCGTCTCCAGAAAACGCCTTACATCTTCAATTTTGTCCGCTTCGTTCATCATACCTCCTGAAATTGGTCCGCATGCCCGGAATCTTGTGCAGAAAGATAACAGAATCTGTTACAGAATATAGAATTACAAGATAAGCCTCGTCATGTCAGAATCGGATCGGTTCTCAGCAACCGTCCACATCATTATAACAAAAATGTCCAAAAAATGAGTCCCATATCAGGAATCACTTTTTGGACATTTATCCGTTTCCCTGTTTTTTCAGCCCAGATAATCCATCGGATCGACCGGCTCGCCGTCCTTTGTCAGCTTGAAATAGACGTTTGTGCCCTCCGCCGTGTAATATTTGGTCGGAGCAGCCACCTTTCCGATATAGGCGCCCGTTTCCACATAGTCGCCTTCCTCCACCGTCACTTCCGCAAGCTGTCCATAGGTCAGCTCATAGCCGTCGCCCAGCCGCATCACGACCGTCGTCCCGGTCTTTGCATCCTCGTAAACCGATTCCACGACGCCGTCCGCCGCGCAGCCCACATCCGCGCCCTGCGTCGCGCCGATCACGATGGACGGGTTGTATTTATACTGCTGAAGCGTCGGGAAAAAGATTGTCTTGTCCATACTGTAATTTAACAGCACGTTTCCCACCAGCGGCCATGTGAGGGCGCTGTCCTCCCCGAAATGCAGGTCCGCCTCCTCCCGGTTCACATCCGCCACCGCTTCCAGGGCGCTGCCGTCCTGCCCGTCCGTTCCGTCCGCAAGCTCTGCGCCATCCGCAGCCCCGCCGCCGTCCGCAACCTCAGCGCCATCTGCCATCTCAGCGCCGTCCGCGCCCGTGCCAAACTCCGCATACCCCACGTTATAAGGCGCGTCCGCGCTTTCCGTCTCGGCAGCCGTCCCGCCTTCCTCCGTCTTCTTTGCGCCCGCGTTTGCCGTCTGCCCGTTCAAAAGCGCGTCCTGCCGGGCATAATAAGGATCGTAGTCCAGCTCCCCGCTGTCGCCCTCCCCGCTCGTCAGGTTTTTCGCGGAACGGTTTTCCACCTCCGCCGCCTCTTGTGTCTCCTGCTCCAGCGCCGAAAAATCCACCACGTTTTCTTCCGGCTCCTCCGGTTTGTTATTGTACACATACACCCCTGTCACCGTCATTGCCGACAGCACCAGCGCCGTCGAAGCGATCATGACAGCCTTTTCCCTGCGATAGCCGCCGCCTGATTTTCGTCTTTTCATACCGATCATCCTTTCTAAACATTCAGACTTCCTTCCTGCTTAGTTTTGCCGGATATGACCGGTTTATTCGCGTTTTTCCCTGTCCTTTCCCAAAATGACGGGCAGGGACGTCCGCCCTTTATTTTCCTGTTTTTAAATACTGCAAAATCCCCATGCAGATCTGCCACGCCGCCCGTTCCTGATATACCGGGTCGGACAGCGCCTTTGCCTCCTGCGGGCAGGACAAAAACCCGCACTCCACGATCACGATCGGGCTTGTCGTTTTTTTCAGCAGATAATAGCTGTCGTTTTCCTTTACCGTCCGGCGGTTCGACGGGTCAAGCCCTTTTACGAGCCGGTTCTGGATGCGCTCCGCCAGCGCCTTTCCCCCGGCGCTTCCCGTATAATAAAAAACCTGCGCTCCCTTTACCGACGGATCCGGATAGCTGTTTTGGTGGATGCTCACGACCGCGTCCGGTTCCGCCTCCTCCATCAGCGCGATCCGGCGCTTCATGTCCTGCACCTTTTTGCGGGACGCCCCCTCGTCGTAAAGCCCGGCGTCGTCCGTCCGCGTCATGACGACCTCCACATCCGCCTGCCTAAGCAAAACCGCCAGCCGCTTTGCCACCGCCAGATTGATGTCCTTTTCTTTTTCCCCGTTTACGCCGATCTTTCCCGGATCGTTTCCTCCGTGCCCGCTGTCGATCACCACGCAGTATCCGCCACGCAGCCCGTCCTCCCTTTGCCGCACATTCCCGTCTACAAGCACCGCAGCCTGTCTTCCCGCAAAAAAAACGGCGGTGAAAAAAACCACCGCCGTCAATATCTGAAACAACAGCCGGAAAGCCTTCTGTCCCATACAAACCTCGAGGTCTTTTTTTCATTGTATGGAACTGCTCCCGCCGCTATTCCTGCCCGCCTGCAAAAAGGCGCGCTTTTCTTTGTCCAAAACAGACCGTTCCGTTTATTCGCCCAAAAATCCGCTGATCACGCCCCAGATATTTTTGCGCCCCTCGTCAAAGCCCAGCTTCCACGCGGCGATGCCGCCCAGACCGTGCTGTTTCATCACTTCGACCTTTGCCGCCAGCGACTGCTCGTCCTCCAGCCATACCTGCACGAGCCCGTCCGCCGTCTCAAACGCCGCGTAGTTCTGTCCTGCCGTTTCGTCCCATGCGGGCGTTACGCCATTTTTTGCAAGCACGTCGTATGCGGTCTGGATGCCTACCGCCTTGCTCGTGACCGCCCCGTTTCCGTCCGTCGTCCAGAGACGCGTATACAACGGAACCGCGTTGATCACCTTTTCGGCGGGCACTTCCTGCACCATCTTTTCGATGCCCTCCGTCACATAGCCCAGAGAGGCTACCGAGCCTGCCACCTCCGAGCCGCCCCAGTGCTCGTCGTAGCCCATGATGATCACATAATCCGCCATCACGCCCTGTTCTTTCCATTCATAGTGGGCGTTAAAATTACGCGGCACATAGTTGTCCACCGACAGCACAAGCCCTTTTTGGCGGCACGCTACCGACAGTTCCCTGATGAACTGGATATAGTCCTCCCCGCCCTCGTCCGTGATCTTCTCAAAGTCCACGTTAATGCCGTCGAAACCGCATCTGTCCGCCTCGATCATGAGCATGTCGATGATCGCCGTCCGCTTGCTCGTATAGGAAAGCACCTGCTGGGGATCCACGCCGTTATCCGCCCGGTGCGTAAAATCATCGATCAGCGCCCATACCTCAAGCCCCATGGCGTGCGCCTGCTCCACATATTCCGGGCTTGCGATGCCGTCCAGAATCCCCTCATTGTCATAGAGGGAATACCATGTGGGCGAGATCACGTTCACGCCCGTCACGCCGCTCATATAGCTTGCAAGCGTAGCATTTGCCGCCTCCGTCGTCACCTGATGCCACGCCAGATTGATCTTGTGGTCCCGCACATTGCCCGCATAATCCGGCTCCGTATATCCCGTGTTTTTCTCTGGAATGACTGCCGCAGGCTCCGTCAGCCGCCGCAGCTCTGCATAGCCGATATAGCCGTCCTGCGTCTGCACCTTCGCCCAGTTTTCCATCTGCTCAAGCACCGTTACCTGCGCGCCCTTTTCCAGCGGGGCTAAAATTTCGCTCTTAACGCCGCCGCGCACCCTAAGCGCCGTATCCTTCTTTACCTCCGCCGTCTGGCGCTCCTGCCATGAGGTCGTGATCACAGCCCGATTCGGCTCCGTATAAACCGTAAATTCCATATCGGTATAACGCTTCACATAATCCAGCGCCAGCCACACGTTCCCGTCCTGCTCAAACGCCGCCGTATAGCCCTCGCTTGTGCTCTCCCCAAACCCGATCCGCTCCGTGTGGTCCGGCAGCGTATACAGCAGAAGCTTCTCATTGTGATCCGCATAAAATCTGCCGTTTAACAGCTCATGCACCGCATCCAGCGTCAAATAGCAGTGGCCGTCCTTCCACAGCCCCTTCTGCTCTGCCAGCCCGTCGTTTAATACGACCGCCATCTCCTCCGGCGATCCAAGCCCGAAATAGGCGTTTACATCCGCTTCTTCTTTGGAATAGGAATACCTCTGATATAAGAAAACGCCTCCTGCTGCCGCCACGATCAGGACGATCAGCCCCATCGCGACCAGCACCGGCATGATCCTTTTCTTCATCCTACGTACCTCCGCACTTTCTCCGGCAGCGCCTGACGCCGCCTGTTTTTGTTTTCAGCATTTCCAGTGTACCATACGCGCCCGCCTGCGTCATTATGAAATTGCGAATTACAAAAAGAATTAAGAAACAGCCCCGGCAGCGCTTCTTCCATGCCGCGCCGCCAGGGCTGTTCCCCGTTCTTTATCGTTTGTTTCCGGTTATCCTTTGATCGCGTCCCCGATCGTTCTTAACAGGACGCTCTTTGGATCACCGCTGTGACACCAGTAAAAAATACCGCCGATGCCTTCCCTTTTTACATATTCGCACTTGTGCGTCAGCGATTCTGCATCGTCGTAGCTGATAAACGTGGAGCCGTTGAACAGAAACGGCGCTTTCGCCTCGTCGTCCCAGTAGCGGACGTAGCCGTTTTTGTTGATGTACTCCTCTTCCAGCTTATCATAGTTCGGCCCGTACCCGCCGCCGGTCTTTGCCAGCTGCAAAAATCCGTGATAGCGGTCCGGCACGTCGTCCCATTTTCTCGAATAAAACGCAGCGCCCATCAAAAGCTTTTCCTTCGGGAAGCCTGCGTTTTCAAACAGGCGAAGCGCCTGATCGCAGCTGTTTTTAAAAATATCCCCGGTGGAAGAATACAGCGCCGTGTGATGTCCGGAAAGCGCGTGGAAGCCGCACTTTAAGTCGTAGGTCATCAGGCACACATAATCCAGCACCTCTGCCATCCTTTCCGGCTCGATGCTGTCGATATAATACAGATCCGCGCCCGCTGCGATGGAAACGCTTCCGCCGCCTACAGACTCCATGCCCCGCTTTGCCGCCTCGCACAAAAGCGTGTAATTGTGCCGGTCGTCGGGCGTGCAGTTCATGCCGTTTGACGGGACGCACGGATATTCCCAGTCAAAGTCCACGCCGTCAAAGCCGTCCTGCGACACGAGGCGCGCGCAGGTTTTTGCCACGTTTTCCCGAAGCTCTTTGGAAGCGCTCACGACCGTAAACGCGTCCGGCTCCTGCGGAACGACCGACAAAATGATCTTAATGTCCGGGTTCCAGCTGCGCACCTGCTCCATCTGCTTTACAAACGGATGATAGTCAAATACGATGTCTCCCTCCATCGTCAGCTTGCCGAACGCCACATGGATGTGGGTCAGGATATTTGCCTGCTCCTGTGTCACAACGGAATCCTGTATCACATATCCCAAAACTTTTTTCATCGCTTTTTACCTTTTTTATTTCGTAATCCCTTCCACAAAAATTTCAATTTCCGTCACGCCCGCCGGGATTTCATATTCAAAATACGGAACCGCCGTGCGCGGGTACAAAAGATTGACATTCGGCTCGCATTCTGTCCTGCCGGGCTTTCCCGTCCCCTTTAACAGCGTCAGCCGGCTGATGCCGAAGCCGTTTTCAATGCCCGCCTGCAGCAGCCCGCCGTCTCCCTCGATCTGATGCGTCTCGTCCGGGTCGCGCATCGGCAGCGCAAAACCGCCCTCTGCCGCCCTGCAGGCGATCTTCGACGTGATCGTATGCTTTCTGATATGCCCGCCTTCACAAAGCCGAAGCTCTGTTTCTACCGTCACATCGTCCAGCGGCTTCCATACGGAAACGATCCGGTCAGGTTCGCACGTCACGCTTTCGCACCTTCTTCTCACATGGTACAACCCGTCTTTGTAAAAAGCCAGCATGTTGTCGGGAGCGGTCAGATGCAGCTCGTTGTACGCCCGCGAAACCTGAAAGCCAAACGCCGAGGAATAGGCGAATTTCTCATATTTTTCTGCGGTAAACGCAGGCTCCCAGCCCGCGTACTGCCCGGAGGTCAGCGCCGTCACATAGCCGTCCTTCCCTCTGGAAACAAGCATCCGCGCATGCGGCAGGAAACGCGTTTCTTCCAGCGCCGGCAGCTCCTCTTCCTCCGCCTGCCAGAACGGATGGTCCTCCGGCAGCGCCAGCATCACAAAGCTTTTAAACGACCAGTAGGGCGAACCGGGCGCATTGTAGCCCTCGCACATCGTCAGGTTCGGGTACGCATAGCCCAGCGTCAGCTTGTCCTCACAGTCCAGGATCGGCTGGGAAAACCACCAGCGGAAATGCCGGTTTATAATTCCCTTGACCACGCCCCACGGCATCGCCTCCTCATCTGCAAACGCCAGCGCGCCCCAGAAGCATCCCTGCGCAAACCGGTAGGTCAGGCTGCGTCCGAAGGGCAGCGCCTCGCCCCTTGTGCCGAACCAGTAAATGAAATCCTTTGCAAAGATCCGTGCCCGCTCCCGGTACGTCCTGCACCTTTCGGGATCGTCCTTTTCGCAGAGCCCCACATACAGCAGGGAATAAAAGTACATCGCAAAGGCGATATAATAGTCCCTCTGCTGGGTCATGCCGTCCGAATACCAGCCGTCTCCCCGGTAAAATTCGTCGATCCGGTTCAGATCCTCCTCCAGCCGCTCGCTGCTGTAGCGCATCCCCACACGCCGCAGCGCGCAGTTGACGAGCACCCGGAAAAACCGCCAGTTATTGTCCGGGATCAGATTGTCGTTGATCTGGTAAAGCCATGCGGCAAAATTTTCCTTCGCCTTTTGGCTTAACGGCTCCCATATTTTTTCGGGCGTCAGAAGAATGCCGTAGGCAGGCGCAGCCATTTCCACATACGCCTGATGCACGCCGTGATATGTTCCCCAGTATTCCGGGTGGGACGGGTCCGTGCCATTTGTGATCCCTTCAAGCACAATATCATCGAGGCAGCTGTCCTTTCCGCCCTTCCAGTAGGGGACAAGCCCCCAGAGAATACGGGAAAAGCCTTCCAGCCCCGCCGTGTACTCGCCGTAGGAAACACCCGTACAGCCGGGCATCATGCGCGCCTTCCCTTCCGAATAATATTTTGGAAGCGGTCTGATCAGCGCCTCGAACGCCTCCTCGTAATCCTGCCGTGTCTGAAATTTTGTATTCATGTTCCCCTCCAAAAAAAGCGCTTTTTTATTCCTGCGCTTCTTTCATCATGTAATACAGTGTAGTGACTGCCGCGCCCGTCGCGCCTGTGCTCTCAAACGCATAGGTCGGGCTGCCACACCATGCGGTTCCCGCGATGTCTAAGTGGATCCAGGGCTTTCCTTCGCAGAAGCGGCGCAGAAACAGCCCCGCCGTGATCGTGCCGCAGACGCTTCCTCCCATATTTTTTACGGACGCCACGCTGCTGTCGATCATCCTTTCATGCTCCGGGCCGTAAGGGATCCGCAGATAGCGCTCCGCCGAATGGGGCAGCGCCCTTTCCAAAAGCCCGTAAAATTCGTCGTTGTCCGAAAGCGCGCCCGCGCACGTATTCCCGAGCATATTCGCAACGGCTCCGGTCAGCGTCGCGATGTCCAAAAGCTTCGTTACGCCCTCGTCCTTTACCGCATAGCTGATCGCATCGGACAGCACCAGCCGCCCTTCCGCGTCGGTGTTTAAAATTTCGATCGTCTTGCCCGAATAGCCGGTGATCACGTCGCCGGGCAGAAGCGCCGACTGGGAGATCCGGTTTTCCGCAAGGGGCAGGCAGGCGGTGATATTGACCTTTAATTTCCGCGCCGCCGCCGCATGGACAGCCGCCGCCACAGCCGCCGCACCCGCCATGTCGCTCTTGATGCCCTCCATGGAGCCGGAGCCTTTCAGACAATAGCCGCCGGTATCGCAGGTGATCCCTTTTCCGACCAATCCGTAAATCTCCTTGCTGTCAGGATCGCCCTTATAGCGCAGCACCACGAGGCAGGGCGGATATTCACTGCTGCCTCCGATGCCTGCCAGCGCGTTCATCTTCATGGCGCGCAGCTGGCCGTATACGAGCGTTTCCACCTCCACGCCCGTCCCTTCCATGTATTTTAAGATTTCCCGTTCAAAATCCATCGGGTGCAGGTGGTTTCCGGGCGTATTTACCATGTTCCGCGTAAAGAGCACGCCGTCCAAAAGCTCCATGCCCTCGTTCCACGCGTCCAGATATTCGTCGTGCACAATCGCCTCGAATTTGCAGCCCTCTGCGTCCGCAAGCTTTTCGCCCCAGCCGTAGGGATAGCCGCCAAGCCCCAAGCCCAGCGCCGCCGCCGTCACCGCGTCAGGCCCGAGCTTTTCCGCAAAATACGTCAGGTCTGCGGAGCAGGCTTTGATCTCTAAGCTGCGGCACTTTGCGGCAGCCGCCGCCATGATCTCCTTTACCTGAAGGATCCCCAGCTCCTCTTCCTTTCCGCAGCCGACTAAGATCACGATCTGATCGTCCAGCGGAAGCGCCATCACTTCCAGATATTTTCCGTGAAAGACCTTTTCCAGTCCCATGCGGTAGCTGCGGATGTGAAGATCGTCCTCCCACACAAAATCCATATAGCAGGACTGATCCCTTTTTTCTGTTAAAACAAGCATCTTTCCATTCCTCCGGCTCTTTCTTTTCCTGTCCGGGCAGCCTTATAAAAGCCGCCCGAACTCCTTGCCGATTACATTGTTTGCTTCCGCCACGATGATCAGCGCCTGCGGATCCACCTCCAGAATCTTCTGGCGGATGTGCGCGCAGTCCGCGCGGCTCGCCGCGCCCATGATCACGCGCTGCGTTTCGCTCGTATAGCCGCCCTCGCCCTTTAAAATCGTGATGCCTTTCTTTTCTTCCAGAAAGACGCAGCGCACCTTGTCGGTGCATTCGCTCATCACGATCATCAGATCCTTCGAGTTGGAATTGTTCACGAGCATATCCATAAACTGTCCGGACATATACACCGTTACCGCCGCATACAAAATGTTGCGGATGTCATGATACACAAATCCGGACGCCAGCACGATGCAGATGTTGATCGACGACACAAGCGCACCCACCTTTAACTGCGGGAAGTACCGCTGTACGATCAGCCCGATCATCGTAATGCCGCCGGTATCGGAATTGCCCAGATACACAAGGCCAAGCCCCATGCCCATGAACGCGCCTGCAAACAGTGCCGCCAAAAGCGGATCGTCTCCCAGCGCCGGCAGATAAGGCTCCAGCATATCCGTCATCACGGACAGCCCGATGATGCTGCACGCCGCCCGCGCCGCAAATACCGGCGGGAAGATCTTTTTCCACCAGACAAACGCCAAAATCGGCAGGCTGAATATGGACGTGAACAGACCGACCGGGAAGCCCGTCACATAGTTTACAAGGATCGCGATACCGCTGGAACCGCCCGGCGCGATGCCGGCAGGCGCTGCAAAGCAGCGGATGCCGATCGTGTAAAGAAAGATCCCGATCAGGTTTAAAACGATGATCTCAGGAAGCTTTTTTTCCCTCATATCAGTTCTCCTGCTCCGCCAGAAGCTTTCTCATCAGCTCAACGCTTCCGACATTATAGCCCGCGCACGCATAAATGCCGTCCGCGCCCTTTGTCACCGCCGTCATCACGGGCAGCTTGGAAGCGTCCGTCTCCATGATCTGCGCAACCTTGCCGCAGCCCTCGCCGTCGCCGTAAAACAGGGAGATGCCGGACAGTCTGCCGAGCACTTTTTTCAGGGTCAGGTTTTCCAGCTCCTGTTTGCCGCGCAGCACTGCCATCAGGCGGCAGCCCGTCTCGTTCCATACCTTTTCACAGTCCAGAAGCTCGTTTAACACATGCTCCGTCGGCTCTGCGCCCACGCCCAAAAATGCGAGGATGCAGCCCTTTTCTTCCGTCAGGGAAGCTAAGCTGTGCCCGTTTCCGTCGCCGTCTGTCAAAACGATGTGTCCCAGCGGGCGGCGTTCCAGATTTTCCAGTCCGTCGCCTTCCCAGCCGATCAGCTCGATCTCTTTTGTCTGTCCCGCCTTTACCTCAAAGATCTGGGACGCGGTGCGCTGGTCGCCGTTGGGCAGGCGCTTTACGGTCACGAGACGGTAAACGCCCTCTTCCAGAGAAAGGGAAAGCGTCTCTTCCTCAAAAGGAAGCCCCTCGAAATCCATCGTGATAAATTCGGTATCCTCAAGCCGTCCGATCGTCCAGCCCTGATAATAGTTCCATTTCAATTCCGGATCGCGCTTTAACACAAGCGTGCCCTTTTCCGCCGCATCCTGATTCAGGCACAGCTTCGCAGGCGTATGGAAGCTTCCGTCCTTCCAGTATTCGGGAAGCATCACGCTTCTGTCGATGCGCGCCGGGATGTTTAAGCTGCGGCAAATCGCTGCAAACAGGATCTTTCTGGAAATATCGCTGCCCTGCATGAGCGTCAGGCAGCCTACGGGAGTGGTGCACACCGTATCGTAGTCCTCCTCTGCCGCATAGTGGATCTTTTCCTCCACAAAATCCCAGATGCGCTCGGGATCCTGTGCAAACGCTTCCTTCTGCTCTACGGTAAAGTACGCCCTTAAAAAGCTCTTATAGGGACGCAGCTCTTCCAGCAGGATTCTGGGGCAGAGCAGGTCGTTTACATAAACCTCTTCCGGCAGGTCGCCCCTTTCCACGTTCAGATGGTCTTCCAGCACCGCCGCCTTCAGATCCTTGAAATCCTTCGGAACAAGGCTGTGCAAAAGCTTTGCGCGGTCGGGATTTCCGTCTTTTTCAAGGAATGCTGTGATCTCAGAGCAGTTCTCGCCCGCAATGCGGATCATCTCTTCCTCTGCGGGATGCGCCTTTGCTTCCTCGTTTCCAAACGCCGCAAAGCGCTCTTCGCGCATCCGGTTTGCGGCTGCGTTCCTGTCCGCGCCCGCCTGCTCCTGCTCCGCTGTCAGCTTCCCTTCGCGCACGATATGCTCCTTGGGCGCGCATACGAGGCTTTCCGTTCTTCCTTCCGGCGCCCATGTAGGTACGCCCGTATGTCCGGCAGCCCTCTCACGGTTTTCGCCGGGCAGCGTCAGCACCAGCTCTGCCTCCGCAGTTTCCAGCACGTCCACTTCCTTCTCCGCAAAAAATCCGTCCTTTTCCGCATGCAAAAGCACGTCGCCCAGACCGAGGGTGATCCTTACCTCGCCTGCCTCGTCCGCGATGATCGTCGCAGCCGGATAATATTCCGCCATGTTCAGCACGCCGGTCCATACCTTCGCACCCGCAGCCGGATTGCCTGCCTCGTCTTTTACGCGGATCGTCAAAAGGCGCGTTTTTGTATAATTGGATGTGTGGTTATGGTAAACCATCAGCCCTTCCCTGCCGATCATCTCGTCGGATTCGCCCGCAGCGAAATCCCCGAAGGTGCGGCTGTGAATGAGCATTGCGCGTCCCGCAGGGCCTACAAACCAGCCTCTGTCCAGCTCTTCCTCCGGCTCGCACGCGCCGAGGAAATGCCACTCGCCGTCCACATAAACTTCAACCCACGCGTGATTGTCGTCGCAGTGCGCCCAGCGGGGGGTGTACACCTGACGGGCAGCCAGACCGACGCTTCGAAGCGCCGTTACCGTAAAGGTGGATTCCTCGCCGCAGCGTCCCTTTCCGCAGCGGAACAGCGTCATCGGGGAAGCGGTACGGGAATCCGTCGCCTGATAAACTGCGTGCTCCTCGCACCAGTAGTTGATCTCGATGACCGCCTCCTTCTGGGACAGCCCCTTGATCCTGTCTTTTAACTGCTCGTAGAAAAACGCGCGGCAGTCGCTGATGTCCTCGGAATTGATCCTGTAATAAAGGACATGATGCACGAACAGCTCTTCCGGCAGCTCCTTACACCATTCCACATTTTCGCGCAGCCACAGCGCATGGCGCACATACGTCAAAAATACGCCAAACTCATACTCCGCCGCATCGCGCAGGGGCATCGTCCCGTAGAAAAATTTCATCAGCGCAGCCTCATCCGGCGTGCAGCCTGCAAGCCCCTCTTCGATCTTTGTCATGATCGGGGCAAAATATCCTTTTCTGCTCTCAAAATGCGCTTCCGCATATTCCCGCAAACGTTCTGAAACCATAATTACCTCCTTTTTGTACGCGCTCCTTTTCTGCACGCAAAAAAATTTTTATGCGCGGTCTGTTTCCGCACGCAGAAACTCTGTCAGCGTATGGGTCGTATCGCATCCGTACTCCCAGTACATCACGCCGCAGAGGCCTTTTTCCTTCACATAGGCGATCTTTGCCGCCATGGATTCCGTATCCTCATAGCTGATAAAGGTTTTGCCGTCAAACAGCCACGGCGCTTTCGCCTCGTCGTCCCAATAGCGGACGAAACCGTTTTTGTCCACATAGTCTGCCAGCAGATCGCCGTAGCTTGCGCCGAAGCCGCCGACCGTCTGTGCCTCCACGCCCAGGCCTTCCCGCACGGCAGGCACGCCTTCCCACTTCCGGGCATAAAAGGGAATGCCGATCACGAGCTTTTCAGCCGGGACGCCCGCCTCCATAAAGGCACGCACCGCCTTGTCTGCGCAGGCGTCGAACAGGTTCCTGCCGCCCGCATACAGCGCCGCATGATGTCCCGTCACCTTCTGGAAGCCGCCCTGCAAGTCATAGGTCATCAGCTGCACATAATCCAGATAGGCTGCCGCCTTGTCCATTTCCGTCAGCCGTGTAAAATAGCTGTCGCCGCCTGCCGCGATCGTCACCATTTTTCCTTCGCCAAGGCTGTCCATCGCTTCCCGCAGCGCTGCCAGAAACAGCGTGAAGTTTACTTTGTCGTCCGCAGAGGACGCGATGCCCGCAACGGACGTCCCGGGATATTCCCAGTCGATGTCGATGCCGTCCAGACCGTATTCCGCAACGATCTCCTTTGCGGTGTCCGCCGCCAGCTTCCGGCTCTCTTTCGTGGACGCCGCCTGCGAAAACCCGTCCGCGCTCCATCCGCCGACCGACAATACGATCTTCAGCTGCGGATTGATCTTACGGATGCGTGCAAGAGCAGGCTTTACATCGGGATGATCCCATACGGTTTTCCCGTCTACGATGTGCCCGAAGGCAATGTTGATCACATCAAGGCTGCGGACGTCCTCCTCCCGCATTTCTGCCAGATGCCTTGTGCTCACATAGCCGATCACTTTGTTCATTTTGTCAAATCCCTTTCCTGTAAAAAGTGTGCGCCTTAACGCACACCCACGCTGAGCGCGAGTGCGCCGAACAAAAGAACATGCCGCACGGCCGTCTGTGGTTTACAGTACCCGTGCGGCACATTTTTATTTTATCTCTTCCTTTTCAACGGCAAATCCTCTGCCGACTTTTGCCTTACAGCATCAGTCGTTGTTTGTCACAACCTCGCCGTGGCCCAGATTGTAGGTGATCTCGCCTTCCAGCTCTACCTTCAGGACGGTCGCGTACTCATGCATATCCATGTTCTGCGCCCAGATCCAGCAGGTTCCCGGAATGCCGCTCCACGGCAGGGAGCCTGTATAGGTAAACTCCAGCTCCTGACCGGTATGCAGAACGCTTACCTTCTTCACGGGAGTCTTTACGCCCTTTAAGCACAGCGCCTCGGTGGGCTTGTCGTATACGAACAGGTAGATCGTCTTTTTATCCTTGGAAAGCGTGCTGCCGCCTAAGAACTGCTGGTAAACCAGACCCTTTTCCGTATCGTATACCGCTTCCTCATGATCGTGGATCCAGCTTCCCAGATCCAGCAGGATCTTCTCCTGACGCTCATCCAGCGTGCCGTCCTCCTTCGGACCTACGTCCAGAAGCATCTTGCCGCCCAGCGTGATGCAGTCGCAGAACATACGCACGATCTGGCCGCTCGTCTTGTAGTCGTTGTCGCTGGGACGGTAGCCCCACGAATCGTTGATCGTCGTGCAGAACTCCCATACGCCCTCGGGGCCGTACAGCGGGATTCCCTGCTCGGGCGTCTCGTAATCGCCGTAGCCCTGCATACGGGAATTTAATACCACGTTCGGGTTTAAGCTGTGCAGATACTCTCTGAATTCAGGCATCTTCCACTGCGCCGCGCTTCTCTCCCAGTCGCCGTCGAACCACAGAAGGTCAACCGTGCCGTAGTTTGTCATCAGCTCTCTTAACTGGTTGTTGTTAAATTCCAGAAACTCCTGCCATTTTTCCGGATCCTCGGGGCCGCCTGCCGGCGTTGCAAATACGTCCTTCAAGCAGTCCTCCGGCTTTGCGCCTTCCGGATAAACCGTCCTGTAGCGGGGATCGGACCAGTCGATCAGGGAGAAATAAATACCGGTCTTTAAGCCCGCCTTGTGCATCGCGTCCGCATACTCTTTTACCAGATCCCTTGCAGCCGGGGTCTTTTTCACAACGCTTAAATCGCTGTACTTTGTGTCAAACAGCGCCACGCCGTCATGATGCTTGGAGGTCATGACAACGTACTGCGCACCCGCTTTTTTAAACAGATCCGCCCATTTGTCCGCGTCAAATTTGGAAGCCGTGAAGCCCTCGCACTGCTTCATGTAATCTTCATAGGAGATGTTGCCGTTGTGGAACGACCAGGACTCGGAAACGTCGCCCACCGCATAAATACCATAGTGAATAAAAATACCCAGCTTTGCCTGCCGGAACCAATCCTGCATCATAATTTTGTTCCTCCATCATACATTAAGATAATTCTGAATGATTTTTTGATAAAAAAAAGGCACATTACAATATTTCGTAATATGCCTTTTTTGTGTTTACACACTCATGCGCGTCTGCGCCTCATAAAATTCCTTATTCAGCGATGTTCTCAACGCCCTGCATTGCCAGCCAGTCTTCCAGACCAAGAGCCTTGATGCCGTCAACGTATGCCTGCCATGCAGCGTCATCGTCTACATCCAGCTCGCCTGTTACGAACATAGCCTGCTGCTGCTCGAAGTAGTCCAGAATTGCTGTGGAAGTATCCGCATACTGGTCAACCTTGTCCATGTCTACCCAGAAGGAAGGAATTACGTTCTCTGTCAGGTTGGGCTCATAAGTCTCCTCAACAGCCTTCTTCTCATCGTAGTTCGGATTCTCTTCGATGAACTCAAAGCCTTCGGGCAGGTACTTGGGCAGAGCCTGAGGCCACAGATTGCCCCATGCGTACTGCTCCTGCTCTTCCTCAGACAGAGTAGACATATCGATTGCATGGTAGCCGTCTTCTTCTTTGTTTACGATCTTGCCTACAGGTCCTTTGTTACATCCGATACCGTTCTCCAGTGCGAATGCGTTATCGAACCAACGGCAGATAATTTCAGGATGTTCAGCGTTGTCTGTGATAACAGCCTGTGTTCTGTAGGTGTTTGTACCCAGTGTGCTTCTCAGCCACTTACCGCCTTTTTCAACGTTCAGGACAGGAAGTACGTCATACGGGGGCTTCTCGGGGCTCTGCGGAATACCGGAGAACTCGTTGCTGCCGTAAGCGATGGATACGCCGTACATATCCTGATTACCTTTACCTTCCCATGTGGAAGTATCCTGTGTGAACAGCTCTACGTCGATCAGGCCTTTCTCGTACAGGCTGTTGAACCAGCTTAAGAACTCTCTGTATGTGGAGCTGATACCGCCGTAGGTAACTTCCTCGTTCAGCATACCGATACCGGTCTTATCCATCGGGAAGCCAAACCAGCCGGTCATTCCCTCGATGTGCTTGTTGTTCGGGTCGGCGGAGAACGGGATCTCGTCTGTCGGATCGCCGTTGCCGTTTGCATCCTGATCCTTGAATGCCTGCAGAACTGCCTCGAACTCCTCTGTCGTGGTGGGCATATCCATGCCTACATTTTTCAGCCAGTTGCTGTTGATGAAAGGAGTGTAACCAACAGTTGTATCATCTACAACGTAAGGGATGGAGTAGATATGGCCGTCCGGAGCGGTCATCTTCTCTCTTACGCCGGGACGATCCAGCATTGCCGTGATGTTCGGGCAGTACTTCTCGAAGTAGCCTTCCAGCGGGATGAATACGCCCTGATTTACGCCGTATGTCAGGATCATGCTGTCTGTTAATGTCCAGCCGCCGATTACGTCAGCATAGTCGCCGGAGTTTAAGTCCAGGTTCAGACGCTCTGTAGCGGTCTCGTAGGGGAAGAGCTTCAGCTCAACGTCTACGCCTGTCTGCTCTTTTAAGATCGGCATCATAACGAATTCGCCTGTGGAGCTGCTGTCGTCTACGAAGATAGAGAAGCTGTAAGCTCCCTCGTCTACGATCGGCAGGCCCTCTGCATACATCAGGCCGTCTACCTTGCCGTCTGCGTCTACTGTCTGCTCCTCAACGGGAGTAGCAGCGCCGTTGCCGCCGCCTGCGTTCTCAGAGCCGCCGCAGCCTGCCAGCGTGCCTGCGAACATTGCCGCAACCAGCAGTAATGCTACTGATTTCTTTTTCATTTTACTTTCCTCCTAAAATTTATGCTTCTTTTTAAACGGCATATCCTGTCGTCAGGCAGCATATGCCGTCACAGCAACAATGGAATCCGGGGATCAGCCCTTTACGGAACCGATCATAACGCCCTTTACAAAATGCTTCTGGATGAAAGGATACAGCACCAGTACCGGGATGGAGCTGATGATGATCAGGGAGTACTTCATCAGATCCAGCAGCTCCTGCTTCTCTCTCATCGCCGCTCTTGCCTCGGCAGTCGTCGCCGCCTGGGACAGTGCATTCTGGTTTGTAATCAGGATATTTCTCAGCACGAGCTGTAACGGGTACTTGTCCTGATCGGAGATGTACAGCAATGCGGAGAAGTAAGAGTTCCAGTGGCCTACGCCGTAGTACAGTACCAGGATCGCGGTGATCGCTGCGGACAGCGGCAGGGCGATCGCAAAGAAGAATCTTCCCTGTGTACAACCGTCGATCTCGGCAGCCTCGTACAGTTCCTCGGAAATGTTCGTCTGGAAGAAAGTACGGGCAACGATCATGTTGTATACGCTCAAGCATCCGGGCAGGATCAGCGCCCACATGGTGTTCAGCATCTGCATGTTTCTTACAACCAGGTAGGTAGGGATCATACCGCCGCTGAAGAACATCGTGATCATGTAAAAGATCGTGATGGGCTTCTTGCCGCTGAACTTGGATCTGGACAACGCATACGCGGTAGGAAGCGTAACAGCCAGGTTCACAAGAACGCCGAAGAACGTATAAATGATGGAGTTCACGAAACCGGTCATAACCAGCTCGTCCTTAAATACTTCCGCATAACCCTTTAACGTAAAGCCGATGGGTCTCCAAAGCACCTTGCCGGCGGATACCGCAGACGGATCACTGATGGAGGAAATAATAACCCACCACAGCGGATATGCTACAACTAACAGGATCAGTGTCAGGATCACAAAAATGACCGCATCGTAAATGACGTCTTCCCGACAGCGTTTAATTTTCTTCTTGGAAGTAAATTCCATTTCTCTCGTCTTTTTCATGTTTCCTCCTCCTTACCACAGGCTGTTGCCAGACAGCTTGTCCGCCGCCTTATTCACGATGATGATCATAACAAGGTTGATCAGCGTGTTGAACAGGCCGATTGCAGTGGAGTACGACATATCATTGTTGATCATACCGACCTTATACACATAGGTGGAAATGATCTCGGATACCTGCAGGTTCAAGTCGTTCTGCAGCAGGTAAGCCTTCTCGAAGCCGATGGACAGGATGCTGCCGCAGTTCATGATCAGCAGGATCGTTGCGGTCGGCAGGATCGAAGGAAGGTCGATATGACGGATCAGCTGGAACTTGGTCGCGCCGTCAACCTTCGCCGCCTCATGCAGCTCGGGGCTGATACCGGACAGCGCCGCGAAGTAAATAACGGAGTTCCATCCCATTGTCTGCCATACGCCCGTCCATGTATAAATGTGACGCCAGTATTCCTTCTTCGCCATCAGGTTGACGGAATCGCCGCCGAACATCTTGATGACATTGCCAATCACGCCGACGGAAGGAGACAGGAACAGGATGATCATACCACACATAACCACGGCGGAAATGAAGTTCGGCGCATAGGTTACAGTCTGGATCACCTTGCGGTATCTCTTATGTCTGAAGGAGTTCAGCATCAGGGCAAGGATGATCGGGATCGGGAAAGATACGATCAATCCGTATAAGCTCAGGATCAGGGTATTCTTGATCGTCATTTCAAAATACGGCGAATCAAAGAATCTCTGGAAGTAGTACAGGCCCACCCACGGGCTGTTCCAGATACCAGCCTTCGCGTTGTAGCGGCGGAATGCGATCTGTACGCCGTACATCGGAATGTAGCTGAAAATAAATGTCAGGATGATGCCGGGAACGCAAAACAGGTACAAGGACAGGTCTCTTTTAAATGTCCGTTTTGCATTTCCTTTCTTTTTAGGTTGCTTAGCTTTCATACACTTCTCCCTTCTTTTGTGCTGCGCTTGTATAACTTATCCGCTCAGCCCACGCCTATGAACATATTTGTGAACATTATTTTGTGGCGGCTTCAGTTTCTTTTTTAGAGGTGTAATAAAAAGTGTCAAATCTTTATAAAATTTCATGTGAAATTATTATGTATAAATAATAATCTACCTGCTTCCCGTTGTCAATATTTTTGCGTTTTTTCTTTCTTTTTATACTTTTTTCACA
>PPYE01432425.1_pt1 | contig 165193 bp, 142 predicted proteins | sample 1559881 | NCBI WGS metagenome assembly PPYE01 (sample SAMN08240022, study PRJNA423297) | Human gut metagenome, whole genome shotgun sequencing project. | reverse complement strand
AATTCTTATTTTTAATCCGGGTATCTTTTTTGTCAACGCTTCCCAGCGGCAAGCTGCCGCTCCCAAGACGCGCACCTCATTGTTATGGGGTGCGCTGTTTTTGCACCCGCGTCTGAGGCAGATGTTTTTTGTCAACGCATCCCAGGCTGTGCCTGGACGCACATTGCGTTCCAGGTCCGGCCTTTTCTTTTGCCTGTCTGCTCGCACTCAAAGACGGGGATCTTTTTGTCAATGCATCCCAATTGAGAGCCTCGGCACGCAGTTTGCATTCGGGGCTTTTTTTATTTGGCTTGATGACCGAGCTTATAGCGGATACTTATTTTGTCAGCGCCTCTTAAAGCGCCTGAACATTAGATGTTCAGGCGCTTTTTTGCGTTAATCCAATCAGGATAAATTTTCTTAATTGTCTAAATTAAGGCATACTCGTTCAACATTCCAAGAGATTGAACAACCGTGTTTATTGTAAAAGGAAAGTCTCAATTTTATAATAAACACAAACAGTACGACATAAAAACGGAGGGAATTTTAATATGGGGATTCAACTGGGAATTATTGGTTATGGCGGAATGGGCGGCTTTCATCACAGAAACGCGTCTAAGATTGAAGGTGTGCAGGTGGTCGGCGCCTACGATATCGACCCGGTGCGCGTACAGGTTGCTGAGAAAAACGGAATTAAAGGCTTTTCTACTTTAGAGGATCTGCTCTCCTGCGATGAGATCAACACTGTTTTGGTTGCGGTGCCAAACGATAAGCATATGGAGTTATGCGTAAAAGCTGCGAATGCAGGAAAGCATGTGATTTGTGAGAAGCCGGCTGCCATGAATGTCCGGGAATTGGACCAGATGATAGCCGCAGCGGGCCGCAACGGAAAAATTTTTACCGTGCATCAGAACCGGCGCTGGGATAAAGACTTTCGGATCGTAAAGAAAATTTTGGATTCCGGCGAATTGGGAAAGGTATACTCGATTCAATCCCGGCTCCATGGTTCCGGGGGCGTTATGTTCGGTTGGCGCGGAGAAAAAAAGCACGGCGGCGGTATGCTTTATGATTGGGGAGTGCATTTTATAGACCAATTGATGTGGATGCTGGGCTATGACAATTTTAAGAGCGTATTTTGTAAAACTTATCATGTGAAAACCACAGAGGTAGAGGACTATTTTTTCCTGGTGTTTGATTTAGAGGATGGCAGGCATGTCCAGGTGGAAATTGGAACCTTTGTTTTGAAAGAATTGCCCAGATGGGTTCTTTTAGGAGACGAGGCTACCGCTTATGTGAATGATTTCTCCAGAAGCGGCGGCATTATCCGGCTGGATAACACTGTGGAAACAAAATCAGAAATCATCATGACATCCGCGGGGCCGACACGTACTTTTGCGCCTAGGCCGGATAACGTAAAGCTGGAAAGCGAACTGCCGGATGTACAAGCTGATTGGTCTGAATACTACAAGAATGTTCGGGACGCCATCGACGGAAAAGCGGAACTGATCGTACAGCCCTGGCAGGTACGCAAGGTGCTGAAAGTAATCGAAGCGGCGTTTCAGTCTGCGGAAACAGGAAATTTAGTTTCGCTTAGGGATTAAACCTATTGCTAATAAAATCATCAGAAAGCCGCCTAATGAAGCTGTCATCAGGCGGCTTTTTGGCTACAGCGGAAAGATAGGAAGCTCCTCAGGAACACAGAAAATATTGCTAATCGAAAGGGGAAAAAAGATGTCTCTGAGAAAAAAGCTGATGCTGTCCATGATATCCATCGCCGTGATCCCAGTGGTAGTGTTAGGCAGCTTTTGCTATCAATACTTCAGCAAGGTTCTGCTAAACAATGTGCAGCAAAGAGAGCTGCAAAACAACAATCAGATCATTTACAGCTTAGATGATTTTTTTAATTCACTTTCTAAAATTTCTGATTCTCTTCTCATGAGCGAGGAGCTCACGAGAATCCTTCAAAACACCTACCAGGGTCCGGAAGCGCAGCTTCAAAACTACCGGGATAAAAGGCAGGTAGAGGAACTGCTTTACAGGAACGGTTATTATTTGGACAATCGGATCGAGACAATCGCGATCTTTCCCGAAAACAGCGACATGTTTTACTACTGCACCAAAGAAACCATTAATCCGGCTTATGATGTTAGAGAGGAAAAATGGTACAGCCGTATTTTAGAAAAAGAAGGAGCGCAGGCGTTAATTGGAATTCATCAGAATGGTTTGGTTCAGGCATCCTTTCAGGCGCGGCAGCCCTATTGTGTGACCATTGGAAGAAGTATTTATTCCGCTTATGAGTCCAGGCTGCTGGGAACGATTATCATTAACGTCAATGTACGGGACCTTCAGGAGCTGTGGCCTGAGCCTGACCAAAATTTCCAGGAAAAATTTTACCTGGTGGATGATGAAAATCGAGTGGTGTTCAGTGATTCATCAGAGGAAATCGGCGGACAGTTTTCTATGAGCGATTTGAGCGTTGGAATTTCCTCTTGCGAAATGGAAGGCGTTCTTTACGACGCGATGGTGTCGGAATCCGGCCATCAGGGCTGGAAAAGCGTCAAAATGATCATGCGCAGCAAGCTGGACAAGGAAATCGCAGTGGTTCCTTATATGACGATTACCCTTGTGTTGGTTCTCATAGGCGTGGCGGTGCTGGTGTCGCTTTTTATTTCCAAGATTTTTACACGTCCACTTCAGGAGCTGTATGTTAAAATGCGCCGGTTTGAGGCGGAAAAAAGCGGGAATCCCCTTCCGGAAAACCAGGTGGAGATTAAGGGCTTGTCCAGAAGCTATAACCGCATGATTGAAGAAATCAACAGCCTGACCATCAAAAATTACGAGACGGAGCTCCAGCTCCGCCGAGCGGAGCTGATGGCGCTGCAGTCCCAAATCAACCCCCATTTTATCTATAACACCCTGAATTCAATTAAATGGATGGCGGATATGCAGGGCTCCAAACGGATGGTGATGGCTCTGGATTCTTTGATTAAGCTGATGCAGTTTTCATCGAAAAACAGCCAGGAGGTCATCCGGATTCAGGATGAAATAGATCTGATCAAGGATTATATCACTCTGATCAATTTAAAATATTTCGACAGAATCGTTACACTGATCCGAGTGGAACCAGGGGTAGAACGCTACGAAACCTTAAAATTTCTGTTGCAGCCTATTGTAGAAAATTCCATTTATCACGGCTTTAATAAAATGACGCAGTCATGCGCGATTAAAATCAACATCAGTCGGAAGGGGGACAGGATTTTATATGAGGTAATCGACAACGGGAAGGGGATGAGCAGGGAAAAGATAAGACAGGCGCTAAAGGAGGAACGCTCGGAGAATTCCCATTCCTTCAACAAAATTGGATTATACAATGTCAACAAAAGAATCCAATATACGTTCGGCGGAGATTACGGCGTGAAAATTGACAGTGAGCTAGGCAGGTATACCAGAGTGCTTGTGGAAATCCCGGCCCGCGTTTATAAGGAGGGAAAGGCAGATGAATAAGATCAGCATTGCCATAATTGACGATGAAAGCTTAGTTAGACTTGGAATTAAGTCCTCTGTAGAATGGGAGAACTATGGCTATGAGATCATAGGAGAAGCCGACAATGGCCAAAACGGTCTGGAAATGATTCAGCAGAAACAGCCGGATATCGTGCTTTTGGATATTTGTATGCCGGTTATGGATGGAATAGAGGTTCTGAAACGGCTTCAGCAAATGGAAATTGACTGTAAGGTCATTATTCTCAGCTGCCACGATGATTTCCATTTTGTAAAGGAGGCTATGAAAAACGGCGCTTATGATTATCTAAGAAAGAATGAGATCAACAGCGCAAACATCCTAAATATTTTAGAGGAAGTCCGCCAGTCGGTCCGAGAGGAAAGAAAGAATAAGGAGGCGTCGGAAGAAAAAGAGGAATGGGGCGGCTGCTCGCGGCACAGCTGGCTGCAGCGCCTGGTTACCGAAGGAACAGAGGCGGACGGACATTCAGTTCCGGTGAGCCGGCTGCATATTCAAGAGGGAGGACTCTGCTGCGTTGTTTTTGGTGTTAGCCATTATCGTCAGGTGCTTACCCGGTATGAGGATGGCTATCCCTTTACTTTAGAGCATAGCATCACAAATTTAGCGAAGGAAGTTATCCGCCAGCGAACGCGGGAAATGGAAATTTTTCTTTTCCAGGAAAACCAATATGTGCTTTTGCTCAGCAGCCGGGACAGCGTTAGCGGGGCTCAGTGGGAGGAAGAGGTTTTCTCTCTGATCAACGAGTTGTATACCGTATTTCAAAATTATTTAAACGCGGAGACCTACTATGGGGCAAGCGGTATCGTTTCGAAATTTTCTAGCTTGCCGGAAGCGTTTGAGCGGGCGCAATATTCCTACAAGCTTCATTATTTCCAGCCGGATAAAATAATTCTCAAAGAGGTGCGTAAGCCAGCCAGAACGCTGAGCGAGGAAGAGGTTAAATCCGGGTTAAATGAGATCAACTCCTGTATTTCCCAAAAGCAGTATTCCCATGCCTTTTCCCATCTGTATACTTTTATTCAATGGTTACGGCGTCATCACAGGGAAAATCTCGACGTTGCGGGAATTCTGAATTTCTTTTCCAATATGGTTCGCTTCATTTTGCTGCAGGAGGGGAAAATTCCAGAAGAAACGATTGACAAGCTGCAAAAATGCGAAAATCTAGAGGATACCGAACAGTTCCTTTCGGAGTTCCAAAGGGAGTTGAAAGCGGAAGAGCCGGAGCTGGATCAAAAACATTATTTAATCCGGGCGGCTACCGACTATATTCAGCAGAATTTAAGCCGCGGCGATATCTCCTTAGATGAAATCGCGGAGCATTTGATGATCAGCAAATCCTATCTTTGCCGCTTGTTTCAAAAAAAGCTGGGGGTTTCCGTCCAGCATTATATTCATAACATCCGGATTGAAAAGGCGAAAGAATACTTGAATGATTTCCGGCTGAAAATTTATGAGATTGCGGAACTGACTGGCTTTAACAGTTCAACCCATTTCAATATCGTCTTCAAAAAAATTATGCAGTGCACTCCGGTTGAGTATCGGAATGGCTTAAAACAGTAATAAAAAATTTTATCAATACAGGATAAAAAAGGTCAATGTGAATAAATAAAAACGATATTCGACAGATAAATTCATTTATCTTTATTGAAATTGTTCAATATCCATAAAAACTTTCCAATGGCGTTTATAGAAAACGTTCCCTGAATTCATTATGCTAGATATAGTTCCAAAACCAGTAAAAATAAACAAAAAGGAGGTACTTTAAAAAACTAGTCTTATCAACTAAAAACAAGGGAGGATAAAAATGAAAAAGAAACTTTTAGCGCTGCTTTTAGCGGCGACTATGGTAGGAACAGCGGCTGGCTGCTCTCAAAACGGGGGCTCCAGCGCAAGCAACGGCGCAGAGAGTGAAGCGTCTCAGAGCAGCGGGGAATCTCAGGAACCCAGCGGTGAGGTGGTAACACTTCATTGTGGAGGCTGGGGAAGAATCGATACAGAACATGAGGCTGGAGTTGTTGGGATGGCGGAAGCCATCGGCATTAACGTAGAATTCCAAAAGTACCCTACAGACGCTGATTTCTGGAACAATCTTCCAGCGCAAATCGCGGCAAAAACAGCGCCGGACTTTGTTGTGATGCCTAACGAGCTATATCTGCCCTACATACGCGATGGTTTGATCGTTCCTCTAACCCAGTATATTGAGGACGGTACCATCACCTGTTGGGATAGAATAAATCAGAATGCAAAGGATGTTTGGACGGTCGATGGGGATGTTTATGCTATTCCCTTCTATCAGACTCCTGCGGTGTTCGCTATCAATACGGATCTTTGGAGCGAGGCGGGCCTGACAGAGGCCGATTACCCGGAAACCTGGGATGACGTTTTGGATGCCTGCAAGGTATTTAAGGATACTCTTGGCATGACCGGCTTGTGCGTCAATACACAAGAATACCATTTCACCAACTACTGCCTGTCTTTCGGCGGCGGCTGGGATTTTGGGAAAACCATCGATACTCCGGAAAACGCGGCGGCTCTTCAGTTTATCATTGACGCTTATCGCCAGGGCTATGTGGTTACGCCGAAAGAGCTGGGCGTTAGCTATGACGGTAACGTGATAATGTCCGAAGAGGCGGCCATGTCCACCGGCGGTAGCTGGTATGTGTCTGACTTTGCCATAAATGCTCCGGATCTGAACGTGAAATATATGAAAGTTCCTCATGCGAAAGGCCATGAAGATGCCTCAGGCACCTTCCACTCACCGGGCTTTGCAATGCTGAAAGGCGGCGCTCATGAGAAAGAGACTGCTATGGCGATTAACTATATGATGAATGATACCCATGATGAGGCATTAATCGATCTGGGTTACATCCCGGTGAATGAAAAGTTTCATGACGAATTTAAAGAAAAGAACCCCTTGTTGGTTGATATGGTAGACGCTATTCCCAAATCCAATGGCTTTGACTATCCGCCGGCCGGTAAAGAGTTTGCAGACACCTTGATTTCTAAAATGGAGGAGGCTCTCTTTAACTCTGATTCAACCCTGACCGGAGCTGAAATTGTCAAGGAGCTTCAGGAAGAATACGGCGCATAACCTAACGGATGCTTATTAAACGGAACAAGTGATTACAGCCTCCCCGCCGGTTGAGCCGGCAGGGAGGCATTAAGAAAGGTTATGAGGATGATGGCTGAGAATACAGGGAAAAAGAGAAAAAAATACAGCAAATTAAGAAAACAGGAAGCAATTGCCGGATGGATTTTTGTGCTGCCGGCAGTCGCCTTTTGGCTGATCTGGTTCCTGTATCCCGCAATAAAAGCAATTTTCATCAGTTTTTATCAGTATAATTATGCGACGCCGGAGACTAACGCTTTTATCGGTTTGGATAATTATATCCGATTGTTTCACGATCCCAAATTTTTTACAGCAATGGGACACAGCTTTTTGATGGTGCTGATTATTGTACCGCTGCAAACCCTGATTTCCTTCGCAATCGCGGTTTTGCTAAACGGAAAAATACGGTGCAAGGGATTTTTCCGTTCCAGCTGCTATATCCCTTACGTGATTTCGGCTGTGGCGGTAACGGTTTTCTTTATGTACTTTTTTGTAAAGGATGGACCCGCGACTAAGTTTTTCTCCCTTTTAGGCTTAGAAAATGTGAGCTGGTTTGCCAGCACGAAATATGCGCTGGCGTTCCTGATTATCGTATATGTGTGGCAGCAGGTAGGCTTTTACATGGTGATCTTTATCGGCGGACTGCAGGAGGTTCCGGCTGAGCTGTATGAGGCGGCTAAGGTCGATGGGGCCGGCGCTTGGCAGAGGCTGATTAAAATCACCGTGCCGTTAATCAAGAATACAACCTATCTGGTTTTGACCTTCGGTATGATCAACGCTTTTCAGATTTTCGACCAAATCGCGGCGATGTCAAAACAGTCGCCGCTAGGTTCCCCGTCCGGCGCTACCAGCACTTTGGTTACCTTTCTGTACCAGCAGTCTTTCAGCTATATGGATATGGGATATGGAAGCGCCGCCGCGGTCATTCTGTTTTTGATTATTTTTGCTTTATCCGCCGTGCGGGAGCTTGCGGGAAGGAGAACAGTGTAAATGAAAACAAAAAAGAGCGTCGTTGGAAAAATCCTGATCTATTTGTTTCTAATCCTTTTAGCACTGTTGTTTTTGGTTCCGGTTTTTTATGTAATGTATAACTCGCTGCTTCCAAAACGGTATATTGGTTCCTTTGTTATGCCTTCCTTATGGAGCCTGGACAACTATAAAGAGCTTTTCTCAGAGTATCCGATTATGAAATGGTATGGCAATACCGCTATTTCAACCGTGGCCGTTGTTTTGGGCAATATATTTTTTACGCCTCTGGCAGGCTATGGGCTTGCCAAGCTGCGGTTCCCGGGAAGGAAAGTCATTTTTATTTGCCTGATGCTTTCCATGATGATTCCCGGCCAGCTGGTTTTGCTTCCGCAGTATATCATGATGGCCAAGATGGGGCTGGTCAATACGCTTTTGGCGATTATCCTTCCGTATTTATCCCAGTCCATGTTTATCTTTATGTCCAGGCAGTTTTTTTATGGGATTCCAGAGGAACTGGAGGAGGCCGCGCGTATCGACGGGCTTGGCCGGTTCGGAACCTATTTCCGGATTATCCTGCCAATCTCAGGAGTGCTGCTGGCAACCATCGCTATTTTTAATTTTACCGGCACGTGGAACTCGTACCTGGTACCTTCCACGTTTATCAGCACACAGGAGAAATATGTTCTGGTGGTAGGACTGCAAACGGTAAATAACGCGCATTTCATGCAGGAAAATCTTACTCTCGCCGGCGTATTCCTTTTGTCATTCCCTGTGATTATTTTCTTTATGTTTACGCAGCGGTTCTTCGTTCAGGGAATTGCCACCTCAGGAATAAAAAGCTGATGCCTGGGCTGTAAAGCGAACAGACAGCTCAGAAAAGTATTACCTTAAATTCAAATGTAATGGAGGAACGAAACAAATGAAAAAATGGAAGGTCGCCTTGATCGGATGCGGATCAATTGCGGACAATACCTATCTGCCCAGGATCAAAGATATCCCTGAAGCGGATATGGTGGCGGTTTGCGATATTATTCCGGAGCGGGCGAAAGACTACGCGGAAAAATTTAATGTGCCGGCATGGTACACCAGCATTGACGAACTGCTGGAAAAGTGCGATTTTGAGATTCTGATGAATACCACGTCGATCCCGGCTCATCATGAGATCAATATGAAAGCGCTAAAGGCGGGAAAACACCTTTACTCTCAAAAGCCGGTAGGCTTAACAGTGGCAGAAGTAACCGAGCAGATCGAAGCTGCGAAAGCGGCCGGCGTGAAGTATGCCGCTTCCCCAATCCATATGCTGCGGGATGATATCAGGTTTGCGAAAAAGCTGATCAAGGATGGCTGTATTGGAGAAATCATGAAGGTTCATACCAATGTTTGCCACGGAGGCCCCGAGTACTTCCAGTACCGCACCGCAGATCCCACCTGGTTCCACCGCCCCGGAAGCGGCGCCCTGTATGATATGGGCGTTCACGGCCTGACTATGACCACAGGAATTTTGGGGCCGGCAAAAGCGGTAGGCTGTATGGCGAAAATTTCAGAGCCTGTCCGTACTGTGAGAACCGGGACCTTTGACGGAATGAAAATCCAGGCGGACCAGCTGTATGATAATTACATCATTACCCTGGATTACGGAGACAGAGCCATGGCGGTGGTGGAATCGGGCTTCTGTCAAAAAGACAGCAGAGCGCCCCAGATGGAAATCTGCGGCACCAAGGGAACGATTTCTTTTGCGAACAATGGAAACATGAATCCCATGGATTCCTTAGAGGTCTATCTGGACGCGCCGGAACGGGGAATCCGCGGCTGGCTGAAGCCGATGGAGTGGGATATTCCGGCCTGCGAGATGAATTTCTTCCAATGCAAGGTGGTTCAGGATCTGATCTATGCCATCGAAGAAGACCGTCCCGTAGGGCTGCCCCCTGAGCATGCCAGACATGTGGTGGACATTATGTGCACCATCCCAGAGGCCATCGAGACAAGAAGCATTGTTCCCCTGCATACCACGTTTTGAGAAGCGGGCTTGTAATACATAGTAAATGAGGTAAGCGATGATGAAAAAGAAATATCGCATTGGATTAGTGGGCTTTGCCCATATGCATGTCCTGGATCAGATTAAGCCTTTTTTAGCCATGCCGGAGCGGGTGGAATGGATCGGAGCCGCGGATGTGAAGCCAATGGTGGAATCAGAATACTTTGAGAGCTCCAGCCGCAGCATGAACTTAAAGCTATGCCAGGAGCAATGCGGCTTTACCGATGTGTTTGAGGATTATCAGCAGCTATTGGAGCTGAAGCCGGACCTGGTGCTGGTAAACTGCGAGAACGCGTATCATGGAACCGTTATTCCGGAAATCCTGATGCGGGGCATCCATGTAATTGTGGAGAAGCCGCTGGCCTATTCTACAGAGCACGCTATGGCCATCGCGCGGGCCTCCCGAATCGGTAAAGCGGATTGTATCATTAACTGGCCGACTACCTGGCAAGCAAGTATCCGATTAGGACAGAAGCTGGTAAGCGAGGGCGTGATCGGCAAAGTATATCGTTTCCAGTTTCGGAACCCGGATTCCCTGGGGCCGTTTTCTTACGGCCAGGTTATGACGGACCGCCAGCTGGGCAAGGAATGGTGGCATCAGGAGGCTGCCGGCGGCGGAAGTATGCTGGATTACTGCTGCTACGGTACCATCCTCTCTAACTGGTATCTGGGAGAGAAGCCGCTGGGCGTCTATGGGCTGAAAGCCAATTTTAACCACCGGTTTGGCGACGCGGAGGATTACGCTTCTCTGATGGTTCGGTATCCCGAAGCGGTTTCAATTTTGGAGGGAACCTGGAACACAGTCAGCAGCGGCTACGATTCAGGACCTATCGTTTGGGGAGAAAAGGGCGCTTTGATTGTGGAGAACGGGGGTGACCATGGAATCCATGCTAATGTGAGCGTGTATCATGACAGATATTCCACTACCCCCAATGAGGTATACAGTTCCGACGATTATCCTCTGCCTGCTGGCAGGTCGAATTTAGCGGAAGAGGTGTTCCACCATCTTGAGACTGGAGAGCCTCTGCATGCTACCATGGATTTGAACAATAATCTTTGGTCAGCGGCAATGCTGGACGCGGGCCTCCGTTCCAGCCGGTCGTTGAAAATGGAGGAGGTAAAAACTCCTTGCTGGACGATTGGATAAAAAATAAATCAATAGGAGGATAGATGATGAAATTAGCAAATGTATCCTGGGGCTGGACGCCGATTCCGGAGGATATGCCCGAGGGGGATTCTTTAATCAAAATTGCGGACCAGATCCGCGGCTTGGGCTTTGAGGGCGTGGATTACCTGGGGACGCCTGAGGCCTTAGATGAGTTCTTTACCGAGGAAGCCTGCAGGACGCTGGGAGAGCATTCCAGATCCATTGGACTGGAACCGAATGTTTTTGTTTTTCAGGATGACGGCTGGAACGCCTGCTGCTGTGAAAAGCGGGAAAACAGTCTCAAGTATTTTGAAAAGGCCGCGCAAGCGGCAAAATGGATCGGCTGCAGAATTGTATCCACTCTGGTGCCCCTGCCTTGCGGGGCGACTCCCTGGAAGTTTAATCCCGCGGCTCCGGCGATCAAGCAAGGCTATCATATGCCGGCCGGCTACTGCTATCAGAAGGATTGGGAAACCTTGATGGAAAGCTACCGCAAGTGCCTGCAAACCGCCAAAAAATATGGGCTGCGGATGTCGGTGGAGTGCTTCCCGTATTCCATGGTTTCCACTCCTCATGCGATGCTCAAAATGCTGGAGGATATCAATGACCCTGATTTTGGCATCCAACTGGATACCAACCATCTGGTTATGCAGCATATCGATCCGGAATGGACCATCTATATGCTGGGCGGCAAGCATATTTTCAACGTTCACTGCAAGGACAGCGATGCGGTTTCTCGAAACAATATCCCCGCGGGATGCGGCATCTGCGATTATACCGCGGTAATCCAGGCCCTGAAGAATGTCGGCTATGACGGCAATTTGTCGGTTGAGCTTGAGTTTACGGATAATCCCCGCCGCTATAATAAGCAGGCGCTGGATCATCTGAAGCTTTGCCTGGCGGGGGAATATTGATTTTCTTCCGCCGGCGCGATGCTTCAACACCATTGTAAAAGATACGGGCCGGCCTTTGCCGTTTCGAAGGCCGGCCCGGTGAAAACACTTTCAGATTCAGAAACAGAGGAGAACAAAATGAAACAATATAAAGTTGCGATTATCGGCAATGGCATGATCTGCAATGCGGCGCATATTCCCGCCTATCAAGCCATGGGAGATAAGGTGAGAATCGTAGCCGTGGCGGATATCCGGGAGGAAGCGGCGAGAGAAACTGCCGAGCGGCATGGGATTCCCAAGTATTATGTGGATCCCTACAAAATGCTGGAAGAAGAAAAGCCGGATATTATTTCGGTATGTACTCCCAACGCCTACCACAAGGAGTATACCCTGGCCGGCTTCCGGGCAGGCTGCCATGTGGTTTGTGAAAAGCCCGTTGCGATGAACTGCGCGGATGCCGAAGAAATGTTCCGCGCGGCGGATCAGGCCGGCAGGCATCTGTTCGTAATCCAGTCTCTGCGCTTTACCGGCAATTTCAAAGCGGCCGCCAGCCTGGCGCAGAGCGGATGCCTGGGAGAAATCTATTACGCGGATTTGAACCTGGTTAGACGCCGCGGTGTTCCGAGATGGGGAATGTTCCATATGGCGAAGGAAAACGTGGGCGGTGCGTTCTGTGATTTGGGCGTCCATATGTGCGACTATTTGATGTATCTATCCGGAAACCCGAAAATGGTGGCAGTCAGCGGGAATGCGGTAACCAAGATTGTCAGCAAGGAAAAAAATATTGAGTTTTCCAATGCGGAAAGCGGAGCGCCTACCGGTCTGTTTACGCCAAGAAAATTTGATATGAGGGAATTTGACGTTGAGGAGTTCGCCAACGGATACATTCGGCTGGACAACGGCATGACCGTTACTTTTAAAATTTCGTGGGCGCTGAATCTTCCCAACAGCAATACGGTAAGCATCTGCGGCGACAAGGGAGGACTCACCATCGGCGACGACGGCTTGAAGCTGATGACTACCCAGGGTGCTTACCAGACGGATGTTATTCCCAGGGTTTTCCCCGATCCTTATTCTGAGTATTCAGACTTTACCGGACATATTCACGAAATGGACTACATTTTAAAGGTGCTCAACGGAGAAATGACCATAGAGGAATATCCGATCCGGAAGGATGAGGTTATGAATGTGGTGTCCATGATCGAGGCCTTTTACAAATCCGCCCGGCTGGGGAGGGAGGTTACCTTCCAGGAGCTGGGCCGGTAATCCTAAGCAGCTTGAGGAGATTATAATAGAATATGGCGCGGCGGCTGAGCTTACCGCTGCGTCTCGAGTATCCAACGCAGCAGGGAGGCGCCGCCTGAGGGGGAGGGTCTCCCTGTTTGCGTGGCGCGAAAATCCCAAAGAAAGGGGAACAGGAAATGAAAGGTGTTATCACAGAAATTGAACGATTTTCGCTGAAGGATGGGCCGGGAATACGCACCACGGTGTTTTTCAAAGGATGCAACATGGCGTGCAGCTGGTGCCATAATCCGGAAACTCTGTCCGTCAAGCCGCAGTTGATGGTGTATCCGAAAAACTGCATTGGCTGCGGTGCCTGCGTAAAGGCGTGCAAGGCGGGAGCCAGAACCATAGAAAACGGTATCCTGCATTACGACCGATCCGTATGTACCGGCTGCGGCGCCTGCGCGCAAAGCTGCTTCACCGGGGCCTTGGTGATGTCTGGAAAAGAGATGGCTGTGGAGGAGGTCATGTCTGAGGTTTTGCAGGACCGAAACTATTACCGGAACTCAGGCGGAGGCGTGACACTCTCCGGCGGCGAGGTAGCCGCACAGCCTGAATTTGCCGTGGAGCTGCTGAAAGCTCTGAAAAACGAGAATATTTCCACCGCTATTGAAACGAACTTATACGCTCCCTGGAGCGTTTATGAAAGCCTGATGCCCTTTGTGGATTTGGTCATGTTTGATATTAAGGTTTTTGACAGCAGCGCTCATAAAAAATGGACCGGGGTCTGCAACCAGCGCATCCTGGAAAATGCGAAAAGAATTGCGGATTCCGGAAAGCCCTATTTGGTGCGGACTCCGGTTATCCCAGGCGTAAACGACAACGAGGAGGAAATCGGAAATATCGCGGAATACGTAGGCGGTTTAGGCGGCGCGCGGTATTATGAGCTTCTGCTGTTCAATCCTTTGGGAGAAAGTAAATACGACGCCTTGCAGGTGAAAAATGATTTTGCCGGAACCCGTCCCACCAAGACAGAGGACGCTGAGCGCCTGGAGCAGGTCGCGAAGCGGAAATCCGGGCTTCCTGTGAGAGTAGGCTGAAAGAGAAAGGAAGAGCTTTATGGTCAACAGAATTAATATCTTTAAGCCGGATACGCCAATGGGGTATGACGACAGGATCAGGATTTTGAAGCAGAGAAAGCTGGAGGAAACCCAGGCCAAATCCAAGATGAAGGTGTATCAGGATGGCGATGATTACGGCAGCATTCCGGCTCCTGAAAATTATCAATTTCACTGCATTCCCAACCATGAAAACGGTTCCTGGTATGGCTATGACGGCTGGAGCAAAAACTTCCATAAGCTGATGAGCGAGCATCCGGTCTACATTGACCCGGTGGATGCGTTTTCCTGCCGCTGGATGTTCAGCATGATTTGGTTTGAAGAAAAATCACCGGAAAAGGGGCTGCATTGGAATCCTAACTTTTCCTATGATTATTTGAAGCCGGAGCAGGAGCTTTACGGCATCATTTCCGGCATCGGCTCCGAAGCCCATTTCGGCGGCGATTACCAGCTTGGGTTAAGCTTAGGCTGGGGCGGCTTGCTGGAAAAGCTTGCGTTTTATCGGAAAAAGCATCCGGAGCACGCGGAATTTTACGACGCGGAGGAATTGGTGATCCGGGGAATTCAAAACTGGATCTCCCGGGCGATAGCAGAAGGCGAGAGGATGGCCGAGGCGGAACGCCACCCGGTTTTGAAGGAGAACCTGCGTCAAATGGCTCGGGTAAACCGCAATATTCTGAATGGAGCACCTAAAACCATGCGCGAAGCCTGCCAGTGGGTATGCTGGTTCAATATGGCAAGCCGGACCTATAACAGGGACGGCGCGGGGTTTCAATTGGATGAGGTGCTGAAGCGGTATTACGACGCTGACTTAGAGGCTGGGAGGATTACCAGGGACGAGGCGGTCTTCTATATCGCCTGCCTGCTGCTGAACGACCCCCATTATTACCAGATCGGCGGGACGGACGAAAATGGAGAGCCCTTGCTGAGCGAGTTCAGCTATATGGTTTTGGAAGGTGCCGACAAGCTGGATTCCGCGTGCAATATCACTGTAAGAGTTGATAAAAATATTGACCGGAAATTTTTACATAAGGCGGTAGATTACCTGTTCAAAAATAAAAATGGCTGGCCTCGTTTCTCAGGAGACGAAGCTTTAAACAGAGGCTTTATGAGGCTGGGTTATCCAGAGTCGCTGGCGAGGCGGAGAATCGCGGTAGGCTGCCACTGGATGAGCCTTCCGGGCCTTGAGTACTGCTTAAACGACTGTGTGAAAATTAACAGCGCCAAGGTGTTTGAGGTGGCTCTGGATGAAATGATGAGCCAGGAAGGCCCCTATTCCACGGAACGGCTGTGGGAGCTGTATCAAAAACATATGGCCCGCGCGGTGGAGGTAACCGCTGAGGGCGTGGCGTTTCATTTAAAGTATCAGCAGTATAACGAGCCGGAGCTGATGCTGAACCTAATCAGCCATGGCCCTGTTGAAAAGGGCCTGGATATGACTTGCGGCGGCGCTATGTATTACAATATGTGCATGGATGGCGCTGCCATTGCGACAGTAGCGGATTCCTTTGGTGCCTTGCAGCAGCGGGTCGAGGAGGAAAAACGGATCGACTGGCAAGCGCTGTACCACCACTTAAAAACAGATTTTCAGGACGAGGGCGGAGAGCTTGTGCGTCAGATGCTGTCTCACAGTCCCCGGTATGGTGGCGGAAATACCATCAGTGATCAGTGGGCGGTAAGAATTTCCAATTCCTACTCCGAGCAGGTCCGGGCTGTCAGCGAAAAATATCCGGGCTGCGAGTTTATTCCCGGATGGTTCAGCTGGTCCAATACCATTGTGCTCGGAAAGCAGGTGGGCGCTACCCCAAACGGACGCCACGCTTTCGAGCCTATTAACCACGGCGCCAACCCGCATCCTGGCTTTCGGAAGGATGGCGCTCTAACCGCTATGAGCAACTCGATTTGCGCGGTACAGCCGGGCTATGGCAATACAGCGCCGGTGCAGCTGGAGCTTGATCCCGGCATGGGGCGCGGGGATGAGGCGGTACAAAAAATAGCCGACTATATTTTGACATTATTTGAACAGGGCGCCACGCTTCTGAACATCAATATTGTAAATGGCCAGCAGATTTTAGAGGCGGATAAGGACCCCTCCAAGTATCCTGATTTGGTAGTACGGGTTACCGGATTCACCGCTTATTTCTGTTCCCTTACTCCAGAATTCAGAAAACTGGTTGTAGACAGGATTCTGATCCAAGGAGGAGCGTAAAGGCCGCGGGGCTGCGGTACAGCCCGCGAATTTGGGCCTCTAAGACCTTCTGGATAAGCGAGTGAAGGCGGCCGGCGCTCCTACCCGGCGGCCGCCGGCCTAAGGAGGACGTCTTTTGAGGCTAAACTCGAAAACTGAATTTTGAAGCTGTCAGAAAAGGCATGAGATTTGGAATTTGATGACATTCCAGATCTCAGCCTTTTTCTGTCAGCGGCATAACCGGCGCAATTGGCGATAACGGAGCATAAATGCGAAAAAGAAATTTGAAATTGTCGGATTAGCACGGAGAGAGAAGCCGATTGCTTACTCTGAAATCTCTGAATCAACGGGCCGTTTCAGCGAAAAGAAACCAATCAAAGAAAAAATATGAGCCTTCCCACTCTGCCGCACGGCGGATTCTGTCAGAGCGGTTGACAATTCAGGCGGAAAGCTGTTAAAATAAAACAAGATATGTTTGAAATTTCCCAACGGGTAATTTCGTTTATCATCGATAGAATTGAGATGTGATAAAATGATCAAAAGCATGACCGGCTATGGGCGCGCGGAAAGCGACGCCGAGGGCCGCGGCATTCTCGTGGAGATTAAATCGGTCAATCACCGGTACTTTGAGTTTTCCTCCCGGACAACCAGAGGATATAATTTTCTGGATGAAAAGCTGAAGTCCTACGTCCAGTCCAAGGTGTCCAGAGGCAAGGTGGATGTGTTTGTCACCATTGAGGCCTTAGAGGATGCGGCCGCTGAGGTAAAGATCAATCATTCCCTCGCGGATGGCTATGTGAAAGCCCTTCGGGAGCTGCGGGATACCTACGGCCTGCAGGATGATATTTCCGTTTCCACGGTAGCCCGGTACGGCGATATCTTCTCCATTCATAAGGGGGAGGAAGACGAGGACCAGGTTTGGGAGCAGGTCCGTTCCGTGCTGGACCGGGCGCTGGAAAAGTTTATCCAGATGCGCAGCGTGGAGGGCGAACGGCTGAAATCTGATATTGAGAGCCGCGCTCAAACAATTTTGGCCATTGTGGAAAAGGTGGAGGAGCGTTCTCCTCAAACGGTGATTGAATATCAGGAGCGCCTGCGGGCAAAACTCAATGAGGTTCTTGCAGATACCACGGCGGATGAGCAGCGCATCCTGACGGAAGCCGCGATTTTCGCTGATAAAGTCGCTGTGGCGGAGGAAACAGTCCGGCTGAGGAGCCACTTCCAGCAGCTGGAGCAGATGCTCCAGTCCGACGAGGCCATCGGCAGAAAGCTGGATTTTATCGTCCAGGAAATGAACCGGGAGGTCAATACCATCGGCTCTAAGGCGGTAGACGCTGAAATCGCCCATATGGTGGTGGATATGAAGGCGGAGATTGAGAAGATCCGCGAGCAGATTCAGAACGTAGAATAAGGAAGTTTGGAGAGAACCGTAACCATGAAACTAATCAATATTGGATTTGGCAATATGGTGTCTGCCAGCCGCTTGGTGGCGATTGTCAGCCCGGAATCGGCTCCGATCAAACGGATTATGCAGGACGCCAAGGAGCAGGGAACCCTGATCGACGCCACCTACGGCCGCCGGACCAGGGCTGTGATCCTCACCGACAGCGACCATGTGATTTTGTCCGCCTTGCAGCCGGAAACTGTGGCAAACCGGTTTAACGATAGGGAAGACGAGGAAAGCGCCGAGGAGTTAGAGGAAGATGAATAATAGTAAGGGACTGCTGATTATCCTTTCCGGCCCGTCCGGTGCGGGAAAGGATACGGTATTAAAGGAGCTGCTGGCTCATAATGACAAGGTAAGGGTTTCCATTTCCGCTACCACCCGCCAGCCGAGGCAGGGAGAGGAGAACGGAAGGGATTACCACTTCATCTCCAGAGAGCAGTTTGAGACTCTGATTCAGAGGGATGGGGTGCTGGAGTACGCGGAATACTGCGGCAACTTTTACGGGACCCCCAGGGCTCAGGTAGAGGCCTGGCTGGATGAGGGGCTGGATGTGGTGCTGGAAATCGAGGTGCAGGGGGCAAAAAAGGTGATGGCCAAATGCCCGGAGGCTGTCAGCGTGTTTATTTTGCCGCCGTCCTTCGGGGTGCTGGAAAAGCGGCTGAGAAGAAGGGCGACAGACTCTGAGGAGGCTGTCCAAAAGCGGTTGGCCGCCGCCAGGGGGGAAATCCTCCAAGCGGCGGATTACGACTATATGGTAGTGAACGACGCCCTGGAGGATTGCGTCAGCGATCTGGAAGCGGTTTTGCAGGGAGAGAAATGCAGATCCGCCCGGGCGGGGAATTTGATAGAAGAGGTGCTGAAAAATGAGTAGACCATCTGTAGACGATATGCTCAGCGGCAAGCAGAGCCGCTATTCCCTGGTGATCGCGGTGGCCAAGCGGGCCAGAGAAATTGCCCAAACCGCCGAGGACAACGGTGAAATCCTGACGGAAAAGCCGGTAAATATGGCCTTGAAAGAGTTCCAGGCCCACAAATTTAATATTATAGAGCCGGATATTAACGAGTAATGGAAACAGCGCGGGTAGGAAAGGTCGCTGTGGAAAACACGGCGTATCATTTTGACAAGGCATACGACTATCTGATTCCCCAAACCCTTTGGGCGAAGGCGGAAAAGGGCTGTCGTGTGCTTGTTCCATTTGGAGGGGGAAATCGGACCCGTCAGGGGCTTTTGATGGATGTGGAGGAAATCCGCGCGGGGAGGACCGGCTCCGAGGAGGGCCTGAAGTCCGTTAAGGCGGTGCTGGATCAGACGCCGCTGCTTTCTCCCGAAATGCTTCTCCTGGCCCGGTGGATGAAGGAACGCTATTTCTGTACTCTGTTCGACGCCGTCAGGGTAATGCTCCCGGCGGGGCTTCATTATCAGGTCGCCTGCTCTTATCAGGCGGCGCGGGATATTCCGCCGGAAAAGCTGGAAGTCCTCGGGGAGGAGGAAAAGCGGCTGATCGCTTATCTTTCCCGGTGCAGGCTCCCCGTACGCAGGGATAAGCTTTTGGCCGCCCTGGGCTATGAAGCAGACGTTGACCTGCCGGAGCGTATGAGCCGGCAGGGGTATCTTGAAAAAATTGACGACGCTTTCCGGAAAATCGGGGACGCCATGGTGAAAATGGTCCGCCTGACAGAGAAGGGCGAAACCGGCGGGGTAAAGCTGTCTCCCAAGCAGCGGGAGGTTTTTTCCCTGCTGCAAACGGTGGGAGCCGCCTCGGTCAAGGAGGTGTGCTATTTCACCGGCGTTACCGCCGGTGTGGTGGACGCTCTGGTGAAAAAAGGCCTTGCCTGCTGCTTCGAAAGTGAACGGTACCGTAACCCTTATGACGGAGCGCCCGAGAGCGCCGTCAAGGAAGAAATCGTTCTGACCCAGGAGCAGCAAAGGGCCTATGAGGAGCAGCTTGCCCAATACCAGAGCCCTGACGGCGGGATTTCCCTGCTTTACGGGGTGACCGGCAGCGGAAAGACTTCAGTGTTTCTAAAGCTGATCGACCGGGCGGTGGAGGACAAAAGAGGCGTCATCCTGATGGTGCCGGAAATTTCCTTAACGCCCCAAATGCTGGCTCTGTTCCAACGCCGGTACGGCAGGCAGGTGGCGGTATTCCACAGCGGCCTTTCCATGGGAGAGCGGCTGGATGAATGGAAGCGGGTGAAAAATGGAGACGCCCTGATTGCTTTGGGCACCCGGTCCGCCGTGTTTGCCCCTTTTGAAAACCTGGGCCTGATCATTATGGACGAGGAACAGGAATACACCTATAAATCGGAGCAGGCTCCCAGGTTCCACGCCAGGGAGATCGCAAAGTTCCGCTGCCGCTGGCATCGCTGTCTTTTGACTCTGGCCAGCGCGACCCCAAGCGTGGAAAGCTATTATCTGGCGCAAAAGGGCGTTTACAGGCTGTCTACCATCTCAAGCCGTTATGGAGGCGCCAAGCTGCCCCGGGTGGTGGTGGCCGATATGAACCAGGAATTGCTGGAGGGAAATACAGGCCCCTTCAGCTCCGTGCTGATGGAGTGCCTGGCGGAAAACCTGAGGCTTCGCCGCCAGTCGATCCTGCTGCTGAACCGGCGCGGATATCATACCTTTGTGAGCTGCCGTGCCTGCGGGGAGCCGGTGACCTGTCCCCATTGCAGTATTTCCCTGACCTACCACGCCGCGAACCGCCGGCTGATGTGTCATTACTGCGGCTACTCCATCCCCTTTACCGACGAGTGCCCAAGCTGCCATCAGCGTCAGGTGCGCTATGCCGGGGCGGGAACCCAGAAAGCGGAGGAGGCCGTCGAGGAGCTGTTCCCGGAGGCGAGAATCCTGCGGATGGACGCGGACACCACTATGGCGAAATATTCCCACGAGAAGAAGCTGAAACAATTCGCGGATGGGGAATATGATATCATGGTGGGAACCCAAATGGTGGCGAAGGGACTGGATTTTCCCAATGTGACCCTGGTGGGGGTGCTTTCGGCGGACCAGGCCCTTTACAGCGACGATTTCAGAAGCTATGAGCGTGCCTTTGCCTTACTGACCCAGGTGGTAGGCCGGTCGGGCCGGGGCGAAAAGGAGGGCTTGGCGGTAATCCAGACCTACACGCCGGAGAACCCGGTGATCCAGATGGCCGCCCGGCAGGATTACGGCGCTTTTTTCCAGGGAGAAATCCAGATGCGCAAAGCCATGCTGTACCCGCCCTTCGCGGATTTGTGCGTCGTGGGATTTTCAGGGCAGCAGGAGGAAAACGTGGAGCAGGCGGCCCGGTATTTTACCAGAGAGCTGATCGCCTTAGCCCAGGCGGAGTACGCAAGCCTGCCTATGCGGGTTATCGGCCCGGCAAAGGCGGCGGTGCCCAAGGTCAGCGGAAGATACCGGTATAAGCTGATTATCAAAAACCGGTTTGATAAAAGCTTCCGGGAATTGATTGCAAGGCTGCTGCGGCAATACGGGAAACAGAAGGAATACGCCAAAACCAGCGTGTTCGTGGATATAAACCCAGATATGATCTTATAAATTTAATTAGAAAGCGGGGAAGCCTAATGGCGATTCGAAATATTGTAAAAGAGGGAGACGGCATTCTGGGAAAGAAGTGCCGCCCGGTGGAAAAATTCGATCCAAAGCTTTGGATGCTGCTGGACGATATGAAAGAGACGCTGAGGGAAGCCAACGGAGTAGGCTTAGCGGCGCCCCAGGTGGGAATCCTCCGCCGGGTGGTGATCGTCAACATCGGAGACGAGGACGGGGATATCGAGCTGATCAATCCGGAAATTGTCGAGGCCTCCGGTGAGCAGGACGGCCCGGAGGGCTGCCTTTCCTGCCCGGGCGAGTGGGGCATGGTGCGCCGCCCCAGCCATGTGGTGGTAAAGGCCCAGAACCGCAGGGGCGAATTTTTTGAAATTACCGGAGAGGAGCTGAAGGCCAGAGCGTTCTGCCATGAGCTGGATCACCTGGAGGGAATTCTGTTCAAGGCCAAAGCCAGCCGCATGATTGATCCCAGCGAGCTGGAAACGGAAGAAGAAAACGAGGAATAAGATCGGAAAAGAGGAAACAGATGCGTATCGTTTTTATGGGAACCCCGGATTTCGCCGTGCCGTGCCTGGCGGAACTGCTGGAGGCGGGCCATCAGGTATGCGGTGTGTTTACCCAGCCGGATAAGCCGAAGGGCAGAAAAATGGTTCTGACCCCGCCGCCGGTCAAGGAACTGGCGCTGGAAAAGGGTCTGCCGGTGTATCAGCCGGCGAAAATGCGGGATGGGGAGGCCCTGGGAATTTTACAGGAGCTGAGGCCGGAGCTTATTGTGGTGGTGGCGTACGGCAAAATTCTGCCAAAGGAAATCTTGACTCTGCCGCCAAAGGGATGCGTTAACGTCCATGGAAGCCTGCTTCCCAAATACCGGGGAGCGGCGCCGATCCAGTGGAGCGTCATCAATGGGGAAAAGGAGACCGGCGTCACCACCATGCTGATGGACGAGGGACTGGACACCGGGGATATGCTGCTGCGGGAAACGGTGAAAATCGGGGAAAACGAAACCGCCGGTGAGCTGTTCGACCGGCTGGCCCCCATCGGCGCCCAGCTGCTGCTGAAAACGCTGGAGGGCTTGGAGCAAGGCTCTATAGCTCCTCAAAAGCAAAATGATCAGGAATCCACCTACGCCTCTATGCTGGACAAGAATCTTTCTGCCGTAAATTGGAATAAATCCTCCAGGGAGGTTCATAATTTGATTAGAGGTTTAACGCCCTGGCCTACTGCCTATACTGTGTTAGAGGGAAAAAAGCTGAAGCTGTTCGGCTCCTCAGTGAGCGCGGCCAAGGGCGGCGCCGGTGAAATCGTATCTTTGAACCCATTTTTAGTGGGGTGCGGCGACGGCGTGTGTGTGCGGATCGACCAGGTGCAGCTGGAAGGCAAAAAACGCATGGGCGCTGCCGACTTTTTCAGAGGCCATCCAGTGCCGCTGAAAACGTCGCTGAATTAGGGGGAAGCTATGTTTGATTTCTTTTATTATTACGGATACGGCTATTTCAGTTATCTGATCTTCATGCTGCCGGCTCTGGTGATCTCCTTATGGGCCCAGATATCCGTAAAAAGCACCTTTCATAAATATTCCGGGCTGCGGACAGGCAGAGGCTTGACCGGAGCCCAGGCGGCCCAGGAGGTGCTGCGGTTTCACAATGTGATGGGCGTCCGCTGCGAGCGGGTGGCGGGCCAGCTGACAGACCACTTTGATCCCAGAACCAACGTGATCCGCCTCTCCGACGGGGTATACGGAAGCGACTCTGTTTCCGCAGTAGGGGTGGCGGCCCACGAGGCGGGACATGCCGTCCAATACGCCCAGGAGTACGGTCCTATGAAGCTGAGATCCGTGATGGTTCCCATTACCAATATCGGCTCCCGGCTTTCTCTGCCGGTGATTCTGTTCGGCTATTTTCTCTCCATCGGGCCGCTGGTAACGCTGGGAATCGTCCTGTTCAGCCTGTCGGTCCTGTTCCAGCTGGTGACTCTCCCGGTGGAGTTCAACGCAAGCCGCCGGGCGGTCAAAACCCTGGAGCAGGCCTATGTGCTTTCCGAGGATGAGCTTAAGGGTGTGAAAAAGGTGCTTCGGGCGGCGGCTATGACTTATCTGGCGGCTACCTTTACGGCCCTGTGGTCCCTGCTCCGGATTATTTTGATCTTTGGCAGGAGGAATGACCGGTGAGCGCCGGAAAGAATGCCAGGCTGACAGCCTTGAAAGCCCTTCTCCGGGTGGAGGAGGGAAAGGGGTATTCCAACCTGGTGCTGGACCACGGCCTGGCCGCGTCTGGCCTGGACGGCCGGGACGCCGCCTTTGCCTCGGCGCTGTTTTACGGTGTGCTGGAGCGGCGGATCACCCTGGACTATCAGATTTCCCGTTACTCTAAAATGCCGCTGTCCCAGATGGCGGAGCCGGTGAAAGAGATTTTAAGACTGGGCTTTTACCAGCTTCTTTATATGGATAAGGTCCCCCAAAGCGCCGCGGTCAACGAAAGCGTCAAGCTGACGCGGGCGGTGAAAAAAGACAAAGCCTCCGGCTTTGTCAACGGAATTTTGCGAAGCTTTATCCGGGACGGCTGTCCCTGCCGGCTGCCCGCGGAGACGGCGGATGACTACCTGATGGTGAAATACGCCTGCCCACAGTGGATCATTGACCTGTGGATCACCTCCTATGGCCGGGAAAGAGCTCTGGAGCTTGTGGAAAACCTGACGGGCAGGCCGCCGCTGGCCGTGCGGGTCAATTCCTGTAAAACAACCCGGGAGGCCCTGACAGAGCGGCTGAAGGAGGAAGGCGTGGAAACAAAGGAAGTGCCCGGCGTGGAGCAGGCTCTGACGCTGGAGCGTTCCGGCTCTATCGAGAGCCTGTCAAGCTTTCAGAACGGATTTTTTCACGTACAGGATCTGGCTTCCCAGCTTTGCTGCCAGGTGCTGTCTCCCAAGCCGGGAGAGCGGGTTTACGACGTATGCGCCGCGCCGGGAGGAAAAACCTTTACTATGGCGGAGCTGATGGAAAACCAGGGAGAGCTTTCCTCCTTTGATTTGTATCCAGCCAAGGTTAAGCTGATCCAGCAGGGCGCCAAGCGTCTTGGACTTTCTGTGGTGAACGCCCGGATCCGTGACGCCGCTCACCCGGAAGAGATGCTGCCGCCGGGGGATAAAGTCCTTTGCGACGTCCCTTGCTCCGGCCTGGGAATTATCCGCAGAAAGCCGGAGATTCGCTATAAAAACAAGAATATGCTTGACAGTTTGCCGGATTTGCAGTACCTTATTTTATGTATATCCGCAAATTTGACAAAGAAACACGGGGTTTTGCTGTATTCCACCTGCACCCTGAATCCCGGGGAGAATAATCAGGTCGCCCGGCGTTTTCTGCTGGAGCACCCTGATTTTGAGCCGTATCCTGTCTCGCTGCCCGAGGGCTATGAGCGGAATAGCTTTGACCGGGAAAACGAGGCGACTTTGTTTGTGAAAAAGAACGGGACCGACGGTTTTTTCTTCTCCGGGTTCCGGCGGTTGAGGTAGTATGGAAAGCTTTGCAAGCCAAAAGAAAGATATCAAATCCATGACGCTGGATGAGCTCCGGGCCGATATGAAAATCCAGGGGCAGCCCTCTTATAAGGCGCTTCAGATTTACCGCTGGCTCCATAGAGGCGTTTCCAGCTTTGAGGAAATGACGGATCTGTCGAAAATTGTCCGGCAGTTTTTAACTGAAAAGTATTACATATCTGTTGCAAGGGTTGAAAATAAGCTTGTTTCAGATTATGATAATACCATAAAATACCTTTTTTCCTTTGCGGACGGCCAATGCGTGGAGGCGGTGCTGATGGAATACCAGCACGGGCGTTCTATCTGCATTTCCACCCAGGTGGGGTGCAAAATGGGATGTACCTTCTGCGCCACAGGCTTAGGCGGTTTTCAGAGGAATCTGACAGCGTCTGAAATGCTTTCCCAGGTGCAGGCCGCGCAAAAGGATGCCGGCGTGCGGATCAGCAATATTGTATTGATGGGCATGGGAGAGCCTTTAGATAATTATAACCAAGTAATCCGCTTTTTAAGGCTGGTTTCCTCACAGGAGGGGATGAATCTGGGCATGCGCCATATTTCTCTCTCCACCTGCGGGCTGGTTGACCGCATTTACGATTTGGCGGAGGAAAACCTGCAGCTGACCCTTTCGGTTTCCCTGCACGCTCCCAACAATGCGATCCGCAGCCGGACCATGCCGGTGAACCGAAAATATCCCATTGAGGAGCTTTTGAAGGCGTGCCGGTATTACGCCGGCCGTACGGGCCGAAGGATTTCCTTTGAGTACGCGATGATCGACGGAGTCAATGATTCCGACGGCTGTGCCAAAGAGCTTGCGGCCAGACTTAAGGGAATGCTGTGCCATGTGAACCTGATCCCGGTAAACCCGGTGAGGGAAGCGGGCTATCAGAAAAGCGGGCGCGAGCGCCAGCAGGCGTTTATCCGTATTTTGGAAAGGGCGGGAATCACCGCCACGGTTCGAAGAACCTTAGGGGCGGACATCAACGCCTCCTGCGGACAGCTCAGGCGGAAACATTTGAAAGAAGGAGGTAGCGTCAATGCAATTTGCAGGACAGACTGACATTGGCTTGGTTCGAAAAACCAACCAGGACGCGTATAACGCGGGATCTCTTTCTGAAAATGCGGTCTGGGCCGTGGTGTGCGACGGTATGGGCGGCGCCAACGGCGGCAACATCGCCAGTGAAACGGCGATAGACGCGATCACCAAGGACGTTTTGGAAGGCTACCGGGAAGGGATGGATTCCCAGGAAATCAAGGAATTGCTGGCTTCCGCTTTAGAGGACGCCAATGAGAGGGTTTATGAGAAGGCAAAGCAGGACCCAGCCCTGGAGGGGATGGGGACTACCGCGGTTCTGACACTGATCCAGAATAATGTGATCCATCTGGTGAACGTGGGAGACAGCCGGGCCTATCTGCTGACCCGTGAGAATGTGACCCAGATCACCCGGGACCACTCCATTGTGCAGGAAATGCTGGAAAGCGGAGAGATCACAGAGGAGCAGGCCAGGAACCATCCCAGAAAAAATATTATCACCCGCGCCTTGGGTGTTGACGATACTGTAGTGGTGGATTATTTTGAGATCCCCTTTGAAGAGCACGCGAAGCTGCTTCTGTGTTCCGACGGCTTTTCCGGAAGCCTGACGCCGGAGCGGATTTATCACTTCTCCAGAGGACTGACAGCGGAGAGAATCACACAGCGGGCCATCGAGCTTGCCAAAGAGGCAGGCGGCAATGATAATATAACCGTTATCACCATAAGCAGGTAACGAGGATAGGAGATGACTTTCCATGGATAAATATTCCGGAAAACGGCTGGATGGCCGGTATGAGATCGGAGACCTTCTGGGCGTTGGCGGAATGGCGTATGTCTATAAAGCGTACGACTCTATCGACGACCGTGTGGTGGCGATTAAGATTTTGAAGGACGAATTCCTTGGCAACGAGGAATTTATGCGCCGGTTTAAAAACGAGTCCAAGGCCATCGCGGTGCTGTCCCACCCGAATATCGTCAAGGTGTACGACGTCAGCTTCGGCGACCGGATCCAGTATATCGTCATGGAGTATATCGACGGCATTACCCTGAAGGATTATATCGAGCGCCAGCACGATATCAAGTGGAAGGAAGCGGTGCATTTTACCGGCCAGATCCTGGCGGCGCTTCAGCACGCCCATGAAAAAGGGATTATCCACCGGGATGTAAAGCCTCAAAATATCATGCTTCTGCAGGATGGCACCATTAAGGTGACGGATTTCGGCATCGCCCGGTTCGCGAAAAACGAAACCAGAACCATGACAGATAAGGCCATCGGCTCGGTTCACTATATCGCTCCGGAGCAGGCAAGAGGGGATTTGACCGACGCCAAGGCGGATATTTACTCTGTGGGCGTCATGCTCTACGAGATGCTAACCGGTCAGCTTCCCTTTGAGGCCGACAACGCGGTTTCCGTGGCGATTATGCAGCTTCAGCAGGATCCCACCCCTCCCCGGCAGATCAATCCGGCCATTCCCGAGGGGCTGGAGGAAATCACTCTGAAAGCGATGCAGAAGGATCCTGCCCAGCGGTACCAGTCTGCCGCTGAAATGCTCCGGGATCTGGGCTTGTTCAATAGAAATCCCAGCATTCGGTTTCAATATCAGTATTACAGTGGGGAAAGCTCTACAAAGTATATTGATAATCTGGATTCCGTCCGTACCGGCCCCATCGCCAAGCCGGAATATGACGACGGCTACGATTACGAGGATGTGAAAACTGCGAAGAAGACCAGGCCCACAGCGGTTTACGTTTTGGGCGGCATCTGCGCGGCAGTGGTGCTGATCGCTGTTATTTTAGGAATTATGGCCTTTGCCCGCTCCTGTTCCTCGGAGGAAATCAAGGATGTCCCGATTCCAAGCTTTGTGGGACAGAAATACGACGATATTATGGCCAAGAAAGAAGCGGGTGAATATAAGTTCACCTTTATCAAGCAGGATGGCAAGGATGAGACTAAGGAGGAGGGTATCGTTTTAGCCCAGACTCCCGAGGTTTCAGAAACCAAAATGATTAAGGAAAACAGCGAGATCACCCTGGTAGTAAACGTCCTCAATACCGAGGGGGAGGTTCCGGTGCCCGATGTGAAGGCGTGGAAGCAGGCCGACGCGGAAAAGGAGCTTAAGGATGCCGGACTGGTACCGAAAATTACGCCGGTGGCCGACGACGACACGGCGGAGGGCTATGTGAAAACAACAGATCCGGCCCCTGGCTCCAAGGTGGAAAAGGGAAGCACTGTGACCCTGTTTGTCAGCACCGGCCCGTCTACGGAAAAAACAGCGGTTCCCAACGTGATTTATGACAGCGAGGAAACGGCACGTCAGAAAATTGAGGCTGCGGGCTTGAAGGTTGGCAATATAGAACCCAGGTACAGCAACCAGGATGCGGGGATTGTTATTGAAACCGATCCTCTGCCCACTACAATGGTCAGCGAGGGAAGCACCGTCAACCTGGTCGTCAGCAAAGGTCCGGAGCCTGCAAAAACATTATCAGGTACGGTGATGATAAGTCTCCCCGCTGAGATTACTTGGGACGTAGATCTTCAGCTGGAAGCTTATATTGATGGTGAAAGAGTTTTAGGAATCACAGTGAACCCGATGTATGGAAAAAGAGACTATGAGGTACCTGTAACCGGGGAGGCTAATTCAGGACAAAAGGTAGTAACTGTATTAATTAATGATTCCTTATATTTTACTTGCTACGTTGATTTTGGTGCCACAGATATAACGATGCGCCAAGAAAATAATCCCAATTTTGAAATGCCTCAACCGCCAGAGCCATCCAGTTCCGAACCTGCGGAGCCGTCTGCTCCCTCCGAACCTGGAAGCGGCGATGGCGGCGAATCCGGGGATCAAGAATAAATATTTCGTGAAAGAGGTGGCTCTATGCCTCTGCCTGAAGGAACGCTTCAGGGCACGATCTTAAAAGGAATCGGCGGCTTCTATTATGTGGAAGCCGCCGATACGGTATACGAGTGCAAGGCCCGGGGAATTTTCCGAAGGCACAGCCAAAAGCCCCTTGCGGGCGACCAGGTTGTTATCGTCCCCGCTGAAGACGGCACCGCTACGATTGATGAGATCCTGCCCAGAAAAAATCAATTAGTCCGCCCGCCGGTGGCCAACATTGATCAGCTTATCATCACGGCGTCCACCTGCGATCCGGTGCCCAACCCTCTGATTATCGATAAAATGACCGCCTTGGCGGTGCATAAAAATATCCAGCCGGTGGTGGTGATTACTAAGTCCGACCTGGATGACGGCGCCTGGCTGAAGGAAATTTACGATTTGGCGCAGATCCGGTGCGTGCTGTTTTCCGCTGTGTCCGGAGAGGGGGCCGGGGAAATGAAAGAGCTTCTCAGAAACAGAATTTCCGCCTTTTCCGGGAACTCCGGCGTAGGGAAATCTTCTTTGCTCAACCGCCTGTACGGAGGCTTGCAGCTGGAAACCGGAGATATCAGCCAAAAGCTGGGACGGGGCCGGCATACCACCCGTCAGGTGGAGCTTTTTAAGCTGGAGGGCGGCGGTTACGTGGCGGATACACCTGGCTTTTCCACCGTCGATGTAGAGCGGTACGAGCTGATCCGCAAGGAGGAGCTGCCCCAGTGCTTTCCAGAGTTTGAACCTTACTTAAATCAATGCAAATTCACCTCCTGCGCCCATATCTGTGAAAAGGGCTGCGCCGTGCTGAAAGCGGTGGAGGAAGGAAAAATCAGCAAATCCCGTCATGGAAGCTATTGCGCCATGTACCAGGAAGTAAAGGATGTCAAGGAATGGGAATTGAAATAAAAAAGGCGCGCTGCGTGATTATAGGCTCGGCGCCGGTGGATGAAGCGGAAAGGCGTTTTATCGGGACGCAGGTTTCTCCGGAGGATTTTTTGGTGTGCGCCGACGGGGGCTACGAGACGGCCCGCCGCCTGGGGCTGAAGCCCGGTCTGCTGATTGGTGATCTGGATTCCTGTACGGAAGATTTTCCGCCGGATATCGAAGCGGTCCGCCTTCCGGTGCATAAGGATGACACGGATATGATGTACTCCCTGAAAGAATGTCTGGGCCGCGGTTACCGTGATTTTCTCCTGTTAGGCGCGACCGGCGGCCGCCTGGACCATACGGTGGCCAATTTATGCGGACTGTATTATTTGGCGATGCACAACGCGAGGGGAGTGCTGGCGGACCGGCAGAACGAGACGGTTCTGGTGATCAACGGCCGGGTAGGGCTCCAGGGAGAACCGGGAGCCCTGGTTTCCGTGTTCCCTTATGGGGCGTCTTACTGCACGTTGAGCTACGAGGGCCTGGAATATCCCCTCGATCATTACCGGCTTTATCCCTACGACCCTATGGGTACAAGCAACCGCTTGATCAGTACGGCGGCGAAAATCACCGTCCACGAAGGGCCGGCTCTGATTATCATGGCTAAGGAAAATGAAAAAGTTTGCACCGATTCTCCGCTTCCGCGTAGGATGGAGTAAGACAGGAACGGCGGAATACCTAAGGCGGCGGTAAAGGGGACCGGCTGAAAAGGACGCTCCTTGACCGCCCGCTTTTATTAGGCGGTGAAAAACATATGGTAAGATGCAATTATAAGCGCCAGGGGAAATGCGCTCTTTATTTTGCGCTGGGACTCACTTGTTCCTGTCTGTTTCCGGACCGCTTTGTGATAGGGATCGTGGCGATCGTTGTGATCGTCCTGGCCGTATCGCTCATACGCCGATAATTTTAGACAGGAGGCTTGGCTCATGAAGGTAGTGGTTGTCAAGAAGGATAAAGGTTTCCTTGGCTTCTTTTTAAGAAAGGTATTCGGTGTGAAGAAAGAAACCACCGCGTAGCTGAACAGCATTCGCAAAAAGGCGGAGGCACGGTATTGCCGTGCCTCCGCCTTTTTGCGCTTCTGCAGGAGCAGAAAATCCGCGTTTCCAGGAAAAATGGAGAATACAATGATTTTTCTATTCTTGCGGGAATAACTTTTGCGGGCCGGTCATACATTTGGATTAGAAAAAGAAAAAGGAGAGATAAGCTTTATGGAGTACCGAGTAATGAAGGGGGAAATCCCGGTTTGCGAAACGATCCTGGACACCTCAGCTGAGCAGCCCATCGATCTGGATTTCAGCCTGCCGGATTACTGCCCTGATATACAGAAGATTTTAAAATGCCAGATTTACCCCACCATCACGGAGCAAACGATTTCCGACCGGCTGGACGTTGAAGGCGAGGTGCTGGTAAAGCTGCTTTATCTCGATTCTGGCAAAAAAGCGGTGCGCTGCTGCGAGTATGCCAGCCCTTTTTCCACGTCGATCGCTCTGAAAAAAGCGCCGGAAAATCCCAGCTCCGTCGTGACCTACCTGAACACAAAGGTGGATTACGTCAACTGCCGGGCGGTAAGCCCCCGAAAGCTGGATATCCATGGTGCGTTTTCCATCCAGGCCCGGGCGGTCTCCACGGTGATGCAAAGCATTGTCAGCAGTATCGAGGAGGAGGATATTCAGCAAAAGGTCAGCAAGGTGACCCTGAGCAGGGTTTCCTCTATGACCCAGCAGAGCTTTACCGTCAACGAGGTGCTGGAGCTTGGCCAGGGAAAGCCCGAGGCGGAGGCCATTGTGAGGACGGATGCCAGCGCCTTGGTGGAGGACGTCAAGGTGGTGGCGGATAAACTGATTGTAAAGGGCGAGGCTTTGATTAAGGTGCTGTATATGGGCAGCATTGAAAACGGCACCCTGGAGACAATGGAGTTTTCCATCCCTGTCAGCCAGATCGTAGACGCTCCCGGCACCGACGAGGAATGCCTGTGCGACGCCCGGCTGTCGGTGATGGGATGCTCTCTGCAGATCCGAACCGACAGCGACGGCGCGGACACCCTGCTGTCCTGCGAAATGAAGCTGATGGCAACGGCAGTTTCCTACCGGGAGGAAGAGGCCCAAATCGTCACAGACGCTTATTCCACCAAATATGAGCTGAATCTGGAATATCAAACCGCAAATCTGGAACAGCTTTTAGAGGTGATTTCTGATAATGTTCCCTGTAAGTCTACAGTGGAGATCAAGGAGGGCGGCGCCTCCGGCGTCATCGACGTGTGGAGCGACTTTGCCAGCTGCACCGCGGTAAAGGGAGAAAACGGCCAGCTGAGCCTAAAGGGAAAATTCAACCTTTGCGTTTTGGCGGTCAACGGCGAAGGCGAGCCCGTATACCTGGAGAAGATGGCGGATTTTGAGTTTACCAAGGAAAGGGCCTCCCTGCCGGAAAATCTAAGATGCGAAACGGGATGCTTTGTGTCCTCGGTGACCTACCGGATCAACGGGTCCGGCGGTTTGGAAATCCGGGCGGAGGTCCGGGTCAGAACCCTGATCTATCAGAGCGTGGCCTGCAAGGCGGTCTGCGGCGTTTCAGCGGACGAATCCCGCCCGCGGCAAAAGGATGAAGCGGCCTCCCTGATTCTTTACTATGCGGAAAAGAATGAAAACGTATGGGATATCGCCCGAAGCTACTGCACCGGCGCCCAGGCCATCTTAGCGGAAAACGACCTGGATGAGGAAATTCTCTCGGAACGCCGGATGCTGTTCATTCCATTATCTTAAGGGGAGGGGAAAATACATGGAAGAGAGAAATATTTATCAGGATATTGCCCAAAGGACCGGCGGCGATATCTATATCGGCGTCGTAGGTCCGGTGAGGACGGGTAAGTCCACCTTTATCAAGCGGTTTATGGATACTCTGGTGATCCCCAATATTGGCAGCGCCTACCAGAAGGACCGGGCGGTGGACGAAATGCCCCAATCCGCCGCCGGCAGGACCATTATGACCACGGAACCGAAATTTGTTCCGGAGGAGGCCGTGGAGGTCAATATCGGCGAAAACGCCAGCTTCCGGGTGCGGATGATCGACTGCGTGGGCTATATTGTTCCCAGCGCCCTGGGATATATCGAGGATGAGCAGCCGCGCATGGTGAAGACTCCCTGGTTTGAGGAAGCCATTCCCTTCAATATGGCGGCCGAAATCGGTACGAAGAAGGTCATTACAGACCATTCCACCATCGGGCTGGTGGTAACCACCGATGGCAGCATCAGCGACATTCCCAGAGAGGAATACGAGGAGGCGGAGGAAAGGGTCATCCGGGAACTCCAGGAGATCAATAAGCCGTTTATCGTCCTGCTGAACAGCATCGCCCCAAATTTAAGCGAAACCCATGAGCTGGCGGCCAGCCTGAGCAAAAAATACGGCGTGACGGTGGTCCCGGTAAGCTGCATGGAGCTGGATGAAATCGAGATCAAGCGGATCCTCGCCGGCATACTGTTTGAGTTCCCAGTGAAAGAGGTTCGGATGGAGATGCCCCGCTGGCTGACTAATCTGGAGAAAAACCACTGGCTGCGGACCGCGGTATACCGTTCCATTGCCCAGGCCAGCGAACGTGTGGAAAAAATCCGCCAGGTGCAGGGAATTACGGAAGCGGTTTCCCAGTGCGAGTATATCGAAAAGGCGGAAGCCCTTTCGGTGGATTTGGGCACCGGCCGGGCGCGAATGTCAATTTCTCTGAAGCAGAACCTGTTTTACCAGGTGCTGGGAGAGAAAACCGGCCTGGCCATCCACGACGAGGGCGGCTTGATGGATTCCATAATGGAGCTTGCCAATATCAAGAAAAAATATGACCAGATCGCATCGGCCTATGACGACGTTCAGCAGACCGGGTACGGCATCGTCATGCCTACGCTGGAGGAGCTGACCCTCCAGGAGCCGGAGATCATCAAGCAAAGCGGCAAATACGGCATCCGGCTTAAGGCGTCGGCGCCGTCGATCCACCTGATGAAGACCCAGATCACCACCGAAGTAACCCCAATCGTCGGGTCGGAGCAGCAGTCTGAGGAGCTGGTTTCCTACCTGCTCAACGAGTTTGAGGAGGATCCCACCAAGATTTGGGAAAGCAATATCTTCGGAAAATCCTTGAACGAGCTGGTAAACGAAGGCTTGCACAATAAGCTGTACCGGATGCCGGAGGATGCCCGGATGAAGCTGAAGGAAACCATTGAAAGAATTATCAACGACGGCTGCAACGGACTCATTTGCATCATTATCTAGTTTACTAAAAATTTGGATGAAACGGCTCGATTTTTCAGTAGGAATCGGGCCGTTTTCTCTTGTCAAAAAATAATTAATGCTCTATAATAATTAGAGTGTTTGTGTTTGTGAATATCGATAGCAGTTGATAAGAAATTAAGGATGTGTCGAATTATGTTTAAAATCATAAAGAAAGAGCCCCTGAATCCATCCATGACCCGGATGGTCATCGAGGCTCCGTTTGTCGCCCGCAAGGCGATGCCCGGACAGTTTATCATCCTCCGGGTCAACGAAACCGGGGAACGGATTCCCCTGACCATTGCCGATTACGACCGGGAGGCCGGAACGGTGACCATTATTTATCAGAAAGTGGGCAAGAGCACCCTTCTGCTGGACGAGCAGGAAGCGGGCGGCTATCTGATGGATTTTATCGGCCCGCTGGGAAAGGCCTCTGAGCTGGAAGGCTACAAGAAGGCCGCCGTCATCGGCGGCGGCGCCGGCTGCGCCATCGCTTATCCCCAGGCCAAGGCTCTGCATGCCATGGGAACCAAGGTGGATATGATCGCCGGCTTCCGTGATAAGGATCTGATTATCCTGGAAAATGAAATGCGGGAGGCTTCCGACCGTCTGATCGTTATGACCGACGACGGCTCCAACGGCAACAAGGGCTTCGTTACCGCCGCGTTGCAGAAAAATATCGACGAGGGCGCCGATTACGACCTGGTGATCGCCATTGGGCCGATTCCCATGATGAAGGCGGTTTCCAACCTGACCAAGCCGTACGGCATTAAAACCATCATCAGCATGAACACCATCATGGTGGATGGCACCGGCATGTGCGGCGGATGCCGCTTGACCGTAGGTGGAGAAACCAAGTTTGCCTGTGTGGATGGCCCCGACTTTGACGGCCATTTGGTGGATTTCGACGAGGCTATGAAGCGCCTTGGCACCTATAAGCCGGAGGAAGCCCGGGAGCGGGAAGAACATTGCAGATTGTATGGAGGAATCAAATAATGCCGAATATGCAGCCGAATAAAACTCCCATGCCGGAGCAGGATCCCCATGTGAGAAATAAAAATTTTAAAGAAGTCGCTTTAGGATATACGGATGAGATGGCTATCAACGAGGCCCAGCGCTGCCTGCAGTGCAAGAACCCGGCCTGCGTTCAGGGCTGCCCTGTGAACGTACCGATTAAGGATTTCATTCATGAGATCGTGGAAGGAAACATGGATAAGGCCTACGAGGTCATCAAGTCCCAGAACTCTCTGCCCGCCGTATGCGGACGGGTATGCCCTCAGGAAACCCAATGCGAATCCAAATGCGTCCGGGGCATCAAGAACGAGCCTGTGGCTATCGGCCGCCTGGAGCGGTATGTGGCCGACTGGTACATGAACAACCGGGAGCCGGCGGTGACGGCTCCAAAACATAACGGCCACAAGGTAGCGGTGCTGGGCTCCGGCCCTTCCGGCCTGACCTGCGCCGGCGACCTGGCAAAGCTTGGCTATGAGGTTACGGTGTTCGAGGCACTGCACGCCGCGGGCGGCGTGCTGATGTACGGTATTCCGGAATTCCGTCTGCCGAAGAAAATCGTGCAGGAGGAAATCCAGCAACTGGAAAAAATGGGCGTAAAGATCGATACTGATATGGTAATGGGAAAGGTCCTTTCTGTGGACGAGCTGTTTGAAATGGGCTACGAGGCCCTTTACATCGGCACCGGCGCCGGCCTGCCCAACTTTATGAATCTGCCGGGCGAGGGCTTGGTGGGCGTATACTCCGCCAACGAATTCCTGACCAGAATCAATCTGATGAAGGCCTATCTGCCCGAGTACGATACTCCCATTATCCATCCCAAGAACGTGGCGGTAGTCGGCGGCGGCAACGTGGCCATGGACGCGGCCCGGTGCGCCAAGCGCCTGGGAGCGGAAAACGTGTATATCATTTACCGCCGTTCCGAGGAAGAAATGCCCGCTAGAAACGAGGAAATCCATCATGCTAAGGAAGAGGAGATCATCTTCAAGCTGCTGAATAATCCGGTTGCTATTCACGGTGACGAGCAGGGCAAGGTAAAGCAGATTGAGTGTGTGGAGATGGAGCTGGGCGAGCCCGACGCTTCCGGCAGACGGCGCCCCATTGAGAAAAAGGGCAGCAACTTCCTGCTGGATGTAGACTGCGTGGTCATCGCCATCGGCAATTCGCCGAACCCGCTGATCCGCAGTACCACCGAGGGCCTGGAGGCTAATAAGAAGGGCTGCATCATCGTGGATGACAACACCTTGCAGACCACTAGGGAGGGTGTATACGCCGGCGGCGACGCGGTTACAGGCGCGGCGACGGTGATTCTGGCCATGGGAGCCGGAAAGCACGCGGCAAAGTCGATCGACGAATATATCCAGTCTAAGGCTGACCAGTAAAAGAAGGCCCGGTAAAATTTCAGTTGCGGTAAAAAATTTAACGAAACAGTGAAAATCATGTTATTCTTGTGAAGCGTTTGAACGGAGTGAATAGATGGAACAGGTACAAGAGAATAAAATGGGGACGGCGCCGGTTTTAAGGCTGATTATTGCCATGTCCCTTCCGGCGATGTTTTCCATGCTGATCCAGGCACTATACAATATTGTGGACAGCTATTTTGTAGCCCAGATCAGCGAGAGCGCGCTGACGGCGGTGTCGCTGGCGTTCCCGATCCAGACCCTGATGATCGCCGTAGGCGTGGGCACCGGTGTGGGAATTAACTCCTTGGTGGCCAGAAGACTGGGAGAAAAGCGCCAGGCTGACGCGGACTGCGCCGCCAGCCACGGCCTGCTGCTGGGGGTCTTCAATTGGATTTTGTTTGCGCTCTTTGGTATTTTCTTTACCAAGATGTTCTTCGGCGCTTTTACGGATATTGAAGAGATTATTACGATGGGTACCCAGTATACCTCTATCGTGACCATATGCAGCTTCGGCCTGATGATCGAGGTGAATATGGAGAAGACTCTTCAGGCTACGGGAAATATGATTTACCCCATGGCTTTCCAGCTGGTGGGCGCTGTAACCAATATTATTTTGGACCCGGTGTTTATTTTCGGTTTTGCCTTTATTCCCGCCATGGGAGTGTCTGGAGCGGCTATCGCGACGGTGATCGGCCAGATTTTAGCCATGCTGGTTTCTCTGTTCGTGATCATCTTTAAGGATCATGCGGTAAATATTAATTTCCGCCGCTTCAAGCCTGATTGGCGTATTATTAAAGAAATTTATGCGGTTGGGTTCCCTGGAATCATCATGCAAGCCATTGGCTCTGTGATGGTAGTGGGAATGAACGCGATTCTGTTCACCTTCCCGCAGAATGCGGTGACCGCCGTGGCCTTCTTTGGCGTTTACTTTAAGCTGCAGTCCTTTGTATTTATGCCGGTATTCGGTTTGAATCAAGGCTTGATGCCCATTATGGGGTATAACTTTGGCGCGAGAAAGAAGCAGCGTTTGAATTCCGCGACCAAGTATGGATGTGTGATCGCGCTTGTCTTGATGGGGGCGGGGATGCTTGTCTTCTGGCTGATGCCGGATGTGCTGCTTTCTATCTTCAACGCTTCCGCGGATATGCTGAAAATCGGCGTGCCGGGACTGAGAATCATTTCTCTGTGCTTTCTTCCGGCTGCCTTGGGAATTGTGGGTTCCACTTTCTTCCAGGCGGTGGGTAAGGGAGTCAACAGCTTGCTGGTTTCCTTGCTCCGTCAGTTGATCGTTCTGCTGCCCGCGGCATTTCTGCTGGCAAAGCTGGGCGTTGTGGAATGGGTGTGGTATGCGTTCCCCATTGCGGAGACCTTTTCGCTGCTCGCCACGATCGTGCTGTATTTGCGGGTATATAAACGCCAGATACAAAATTTGGAGCAGGAACCAAGCCGAATCTCCGGACCTGAAATTGTGTGACAGGCTTAGATCGATGAAAGAGAGAATAGTTTCATCCTATTAAAATCCCCGGCAGATTGCCCGGTGCTGATAAGGCAGTAAAAAATAGAGAAGATGGTGTAACCCGATATGTGGCGGGTTACACCGTTTTCTTTTTATGCGGTGAGCTGTTTTGGTATCTGTGATGCGCTTCGCATCTGTTCCATCATCTTTCGGATCTCCTGCTCGTCAGGAAGGCTCACTAGTCCCACCGCTGTAAAATAGATGTCGACCTTCACCGATTTTCGGGCATGCTTCTTCTCCGGATTGTGTACCTCAATGCGCCGGATCAGCTTGTTGACGATCGTCGGCGTAAGCTCTTTCATGTCGGTAAATTCCCGCAGTCCCTGTAAAAGCAGGCGCATATCCACCGACTTCTGCTCCATCTCGGATAGCTGTTTTTCTTCCTCCCTGACCTTTTCCAGCAGTTCTTTCTGCTCGGATTCATACTCCGCCGCCATCCTTGCATAGCGTTCATCCGACAGCTTCCCAATCACATTGTCCTCGTAAATCCGGCTGAACAGCTTGTCCAGATCGGCGATCCGCTTTCTGCTGCCTTCCATGGAAAGCTTCAATTCCTGCTGCCGTTTTTTCTGAAACTCCCCGCATTTCTGCTTCTGCATATAGAGAAATACCGACTCATAGCAGCGCACAAAATCCGCCAAACCCGCAACCGCTTCCTTCACAATCATTTCCAAGACTACATCCCGGATAAAATGAATCGTGCAACTCCCTCTGCCGTCCTTGTAGTTGGCGCAGCGGAAGAATTCCTGATTGCGTTTGAGTGACTTGGCGGCGCAGAAGTGCAGTTTCGATTTGCAGTCGGCACAGAATACCAGTCCTGAAAACAAGCTTTTCCGATTTGTCTTTGTCGGTCTGCGCTTGTTCTTCCTGAGTTCCTGCACCCTCAGCCATACATTCTCGTCAATGATTGCTTCCTGCGTGTTAGGAATGATCTGATATTCCTCTTTCGGATTCTCAATCACCTTATGCACCTTGTAGCTGACCGTCGTGGATTTCCCGTTTACCGTGCAGCCCGTGTACTGCTGGTTTTCCAAAATATGCTCAATGGTATTCTCCCGCCAGCCATAAACATTGACAGACATAGGATTACTCGTCTTTCTTCCAACCGAGTGGAAATATGCCGTTGGCGTCAAAATCTTTTCTTTTTCCAGCTGCCGTGCGATCTGCGTCGGGCCTTTTCCGGCAAGGCAGAGGGCGAATATCTTTCTGACGATTTGCGCCGCAGGCTCGTCGATATACCACTGCTCTTTGTCGCCTTCAATCTTTTTGTATCCATAGGCGACAGCAGAGGCAACCCGCCTGCCCTGAGAGGCTTTCAGCTCATTGACCGCACGGATTTTCTTGGAAGTCTGCGCCGCATACCACTCGTTGAAGATACTGTAAAAGGGCAGCATTTCCATTCCTTCGCCGGTCGTGGAATTGATGTTTTCCTGTATGGCGATAAAGGTAATGCCGAGAGACGGATAAACCACCTGCGTCAGCCTGCCCATCTCGACCTGCTCACGGCCGAAGCGGGAAACATCCTTTACGATGATCGTCCCGACCTCTCCGTTCTCCACCATTCTCTGCATCCGCTGAAAATCCGGCCTTTGAAAAGTCGTCCCGGAAATGCCGTCGTCCACAAAGAAAACCGGATGCAGATACCCATGTTTTTTAGCGTAGTCCAGTAAAATCTGTTTTTGATTGGTAATGGAGTTCGACTCCATGTCCTTCTTGTCATCGTCCACCGACAGGCGGCAGTAAAGGGCGGTGATCTTTTCTTTTTCCTGCCCGTTTTTGTCTTGCGTTGTCATTGATTCTTCAGTCTCCTTTCTGACAACCGGGCATTGCAGGGTGATGCCAGTATACCATACAATGCCCGCATTGTCGAATGTGCAGGGTTAAATAACTTGCAGTTCCAGAAGCAAGTCCCGGAACTGCTTTAGGACGGTTTCTTTGCCGTCTGTATCAAAATGAGTGGTCACCTCATAAACCGTGCCGCCGATTTGCATGGAAAAGGAATCGTTATCCGGCGAATAAAAGTAGGGGACGAAACTTCCCAAAGGAATTATTTTATCGTCCATTTACCGTTCCTCCCTTGCGTTTCGTTCTCTCTGCCGCTGCCACTTTTCCAGAAGCTTCAGAATGGTATTCTGCATATCCTTGCCCGTATAGCTTTTGGGGAAATACTTCTGTATCTCCTCTTTTGGAAAGCGGATCTGCTCCTTTTGGTTGGCTTTTTCCTCGCTCATCACGGCAAAGATGACGTCGGCAGTGAGCCTGCCCTGACGGGAAAAGCCACGGAGCCTCTGCGCCTGTGAAAGGGAAGGCGTAGCGTCCGCATATTCGATTTCGTTCAGCAAAGCCTCTTGTTCTTCATTAGTTAAGTACGATAATTCCACTGCCGGGGTGAGAGCGATCCTGCCCTCGTCCACCATCTCAAGCAGTTCGGGAATTAAGTACGTTAAACGGATATACCGGTGCAGAGTGTCCTTGCCGATGCCGAATTCATTTGCAATTCTTTCATCGCTTCGATACTTTGTCGCAGGCTGCGACGAAGTTAAATCGGTACGCTGACCTTGTTTTCGGATTGCTTCCCATTTCATTTTGTAGGCAAACGCACGCTCACTTGGCAATATGTTTTCCCTGTGCAGGTTTGCGTCCGCCATCATGGAAACTGCCTGCTCGTCGGTCAGATTTCGGACGATAACAGGCAGTTTTTCTATTCCAAGTTCCCTGTAAACCTCCATTCTTCTGTGTCCTGATATGACTTCATATTCACTTTCCGAAAGAGGACGGACGATCAGCGGCTCGATGGCGCCCTGTGTTTTGATGCTCTGCAAAAGCTGTTCCTTTTCCTCTCCGTCTCTTAGCTTGAACGGGTGATTCCGAAAGGGAACCAAATGTTTTAAATCCAGATATTCAATCGTTTCTTTTTCTTTCATGTTATGAAACCTCCGTTGTTTTTCTTTTTCGGGTAGTAAGTATTCTTACTCGATTCGTCTTAATAGCTTCTGATCTTCGGAGCTTTAGAAGTCCGAAAACCGGAAATCAGAACTTTTTCAAGTAGATGATGCTCGGCTTGCCCTGTCCCTGCCGCTTGCGGAGGATCAGGTCAGCCTGCTCCAGTTCCGAGAACAATCTGCATATCTTTTCGTGCCCGAAGCGCAGCTTTTCCTGCGCCTCTTTGACGGTAAAGAATTGATAGACACGCCCACGCTTGTCCGTCCAGCCGTTTTTGGCGGAAAGGTGCATCCGGTCGAGGAGCAGACCGTAGAGCATTTTGGCGTCGGTGGAAACCGGCTTGTATTTTTCCTCTGTGAACAAAGCCTTGGGGACTTTGTAAAAGACATAGCTTTCCGCTTCGGATAATTTGAAATACGGATTCAGAAACTCACCTTCTTTCTGTCACGGTTTTAACCCGTGATTTTGTATGTTCGGGTATTATGTTATTCCTTATGGCGTTTTCGCTTGAAAAAAGCCTTGCTTTCTGCGGCTTTGCGGCTTCAAAAAGCGTGACATAAACACTCTGTTTTCAGCTGTTCCAAGCAGCATAAGACTTTTCAATCAAAACCTTGCCCTATCGGAGCGAGCAGACTGTTTGTTTCCACAAATCAGTAACTCGTCAGGATTCCGTCCTGAAACCTCCCTGAGAAAGCGCCGCCCGTTTTCTGCGCTGGCGCTCGGCGGCTTTCTTCCGCTTTTGGACGGCGGCACAGTTTGGGCAGTAGCGCTGGTTCTTTGCCCTTGGTACGAAATACGACTTGCAGATTTGGCATCTCTTTTGACGGCTTGGTTGCATGATCTCGGCAAACAACTCCCTGTCTGCGGGAAGGACTGCGTTTTTGAAATAGTTGCAGTAGATTCCGTACCGGCTGATGCACTGCACGCAAGCGTGCTCCTCGCCGTCGTCCAGCAGAAGGCAGCTGCCGTCTACATAGTTGCAGCAGAGCTTTCTGACAAGGGCGTTGATTTGCTTTGACTGCTTTGGCGTGATTTTTATGACCATGTTTTTCACCTCCTTACGATTTGATGATCCATTGATTTACAGAGCCTGCTGTTTTCCCCGAATGCCGTTCCTGCCCCGGAGTCTCACCGCAGCGTCGCTTCGCTTCGTCGTCACAAACTTTGTTTCGCTCATTCCCGTGCAATGCACGAAAAGTTCGCTCACGCCGTTGCTCCTCCTCTCCCCAAAAAGTCTTACGACTTTTCGGGGGCCCCGACTGTCATGGCAAAGTCATATCCCATTCGGATCGTTATTCAGTTTTCAAGGTACAATGAAAAGGTCTCTCACTTATTCCCACTAGGAGAAGACAAATGGCAACCCTAAACGGAAAAATATTTTCGAATTTGAAAATCCCTCTCACTTATTTGCACAAAGGGTGCCGAAATGCACACCCATTTTGGGGCTTCTCCAAAAAAAATTTTTGAGAAAATTTATCCCTTCACTTGTTCCAACTGGGAAGTACAAAATTATCGGGTGTTTCTGAAAAATTTTTTATCTGGTAAAAAGCCCTCTCACTTATTTGGAATTGAGAGGTCAAAACGCACCCTGTTTTTCAGAAAAAAGGCAAAAAATTTTTTTGAAAAGACGATTTGCCTCAAAAACATCCCCTCACTTGTTCCCACTGGCAGAGGACATTTGGGGATAGTAATTTTGAAAAAGGATAAAAAATATGCCCGCCAACATAGGCGGGCATAAAGAATCCCCACAGGTGCTTTGCCTATGGGGAAGAAGATATGTTGTTATTTATTGTCGGCTTGTTAAAATTATTCTTACGGTCTTTGCGGGCATTGTTTTTTTAACCAATGGGAAATGGTTGCCCAATGAAACAGCGTCCGCAAGTCTCTTTACTCTGCTTTTTCCAGTGTAGCGGAAAAATCCTCGTTCATACTGCTGATTATCTCCATGCCTGAATCTATATGTCCCAGTTTGATCAAAGAGTCGGAATACCGAAAATCCTGATAGAAAATTGAGAGATTTCCCCACGGTGCATATAGACAAAAATCACCTGCATCGGGGTCACAGCCGTCCGGCTCTCCCTCGGTAGGAAGTTCATCCGTAAGATAACTGATTTTCTCCACACCGTTGAAATCCTCAAAAGTAAGCTCGAGCGGCAGCATATCATAAAGAGCGTTTGCCGCAGGAGTATCGAACAGCGTAATACTTAATTCCTGTCCTTCTACTGTCAGCTTTAATTTTCGTCCCATAGATTCTTCCTCCGCTTCCAAAGAAACAGCAGCATCGCTTTCTGCCGTATCCGTCATCACCTTATCCGAACTGCCGGCATCATCCACTCCTGTGTCGGATTGTTCCTGACTTGAATTCAGCTGTGATGATGTTTGTTGTTGTGTTTCCTGCCCGGAACAAGCGGAAAGGCACAGACACAAAATGAAGCCTAAAACAATGGCAAAACTTTTTTTCATTTTGTCCACCTCCTTTTTCTTCCCATTATCCTGCATAGCTTTAAGCCGTAATGGGCGATAAAGATGCAAAGTCCCATCAGAGCAATATAGTCTTTATAAAACAGGATTTTGGATTCACTGTAATCCAAAAACACAAACTCACTTTTCAAAAAAAGATAAGTCGGGAAATCTCGGCTTATAAATACCCATACGCCATATCCGGCAGTAGCAAAACCAGCGATAAAAGTGCTGATGCTGCGGATTTTTGAACTCTTTTTTATCCTTGCCATTTTTTGAAACATTCCCAAAACCATGTTCCAGTGCAGCCCCAAATGCAGGCTCATCAAAAGAAATCCCCAGAAAGCGCCGAGAATATGCAGCCTGCGTGCTAAGGACATACCGGTCTCTATCGGTAAAAAGCTGAAAACATAGCGGGACATAACGATGCCGCTGTACATCTGCGCCAGCATGGAAATCAATATCAGAACATCCACACATAGCGTAACCGTGCGAAGCGCCGTATATTTCCCTTTGAAGATGTTTTTATGCCAGTTTCGGTTGAGCAGGTGATGGGCGATGAACAGGATAATCATTCCGGCTCCGATCCACTCGTGCGCCGCTTCGCCCCAAAACTGATAACCCATCAACAGAAAAAGCAAAACGGTCATCAGGAGATCAACCGCCAGTTTTACAGCTGTTTTCGGTTTCATTCCTCCACCGCCTTGTTAATGCAGGTTATCGCATTAAGGCTGCGGGGATAGCCGATATACGGCAGGCACTGGGAAACGACGCTCAGCAGAAAAGCCTTATCGTTTCCCATATTCATATTCCCTTTGGCATGGGCGGTAAGCTGAGGCTCGCAGCCGCCCTGCGCCGCAAGAAAGCAGAATGTGATAAGCTCACGCTCGGAAAGGGTAAGCCCTTTTCGTGTATAGTAATCCCCAAAGCAGTTTTCCGCAAGCCAGCGGTTGATGTGCCCGGTTTTCCACGCCTCTTTCATATACTCGCCGAAGATTTCCGCCTGAGCTTCAACGCCTTTTTCAAGCCTGTTTTCAAGAGTTGTCGTCGCCTGAGCGGGGAGCGGCAGCTCTATGCCTTTTTGCGAAAAAATCTCGTTTGTGCAGCTTAGAAACGGCAGCATTCTGCCGTAGCCCAAATAGTCGACCGCCTGATACACGATTTCCTTTATCATCACCGGCGTAACGCCGCCGTCAAGCGCTTTCGGCAGCATTTCCCTGTATGCGTCCGCGCCGCCGCAGCCGATAAGAACCGCTAAGATTGCCATATAGCGTATTTTTTCCGGAAGCTGCCGGCCTTCTTCGTTCGGCACTTCTTGAAAAGCAAAATATTCAAAACGCTCTGCAAATTCGGGGTCTGTTTTGTGCAAGTCCATTTTTCAGTTCTCCTTTCAGATTCCTTGATTTCCGGCAGACCATACATGCTGTTCCTTTGCTGTTTCCGGCGTATTCTGCGCCATAACGCCCACCAAATTGTGAGGAACATAGGGCTCCTCTAAATAAGCAATTTCGTCATTGTTTAATGCCAGCTCCGTTGCTTTTGCCGCGCCCTCAATGTGATGAAGCTTCGTTGCGCCCACAACAGGAGCGGCAACCTTTGTTAAGAGCCACGCAAGGGAGATCTCCGTCATAGACACGCCGCGCCTGTCAGCAAGCTCGGCGACCCGGTCGATAATAACGCCGTCCTGCTTGGCGGTAGAGTCGTATTTCAAACGCGCATAGGTGTCCTCCAGCAAACGCTTTGAAGTTTCGCCGGGGTGTTTGGACAGCCGCCCGCCCGCAAGGGCGCTGTACGGGGTCATCGCAATATGATCCTCCCGGCACAGCTTTGCCATTTCCCGCTCTTCCTCACGGAAGATCAGGTTATAATGCCCCTGCACCGAAATGAATTTTGCAAAGCCCTCCCGTTCGGCAAGGGCGTTCGCCTTGGCAAGCTGGTACGCAAAGCAGTTAGAGATACCGATATATCGTACCTTGCCCGCTTTTACGGCTTTGTTGAGTCCCTCCATAATCTCATAAAGCGGAGTGACGTAGTCCCACATATGGTAAATGTATAAATCCACATAATCCATACCGAGATTTTCAAGGCTTTTGTCCAGCATTTTTTCAATATGCCGCTGCCCCGTGACGCCCGCTTCGATTTCCGCCGCCGTGCGGGGCAGGAATTTTGTTGCTATCACGACATCCTCACGCTTTGCGTAATCCCTGATCGCCCTGCCGAGATATTGCTCGCTTGTGCCGCTTTGATAGGCGATCGCCGTATCAAAGAAATTTACGCCCAGTTCCAAGCCTCTTTTTATGATTTCACGGGACTTTTTTTCATTCACCGTCCAAGTATGCTGTCCGTTTTGCGCATCGCCGAAGCCCATACAGCCCATACAGATACGGGATACCTGCAAATCGGAATTTCCTAATTTTGTATATTGCATAATCATGTTCCGCCTTCCGAATCACTTATAAAATATCGTCCAGCCACTTTTTAAGCTCTGTGTCCGAAACGTGATTGAGCATTTCCCCTTTTTTCCAAATTGCATTCGGGCAAAGAGTGCGCAGCGTTTCTTCGGTTTTTCCCATTCCGCTTCCGCCGCTGGTGGCAAAGGGAACAACAGTCTTTCCCGAAAAGTCATAGCTTTCCACAAAAGTATTGATAATGGCCGGTGCAACATACCACCAGATGGGGAAACCGAGAAATACTGTGTCGTATTCCTCAAAATCGGGGACTTTATTTGCGATTTCCGGGCGTGAATCCGGATTGCTCATCTCAACGGAACTGCGGCTTTTTTTGTTTGTCCAATCCAAGTCAGCCTTTGTGTAGGGGACAAGAGGCTGAATTTCAAACAAGTCCGCGTCCGCCGCCTTTGCCAAACGCTCGGCTGTGGATTTTGTAACGCCGCTTGCCGAAAAATATGCTACTAATTTTTTGCTCATTTTATTTTTCCTCCAGTTCGTTGTATTCTTCATCCGTTACAGCCTCGCACCATTCGTTGGAAGTCCGTTCTCCCGGCACTTCCACGGCGATGTGTGAAAACCAGCTGTCCTTTTTCGCACCGTGCCAGTGCTTCACTTCAGGCGGTATGGTGATCACCATACCCGCCTTCAAGCTGACAGCCTCTTTTCCTTTCTCCTGATACCAGCCCTCGCCTGCGGTACAGATAAGAAGCTGCCCGCCTCCCTTTTTTGCGTGATGAATATGCCAGTTGTTGCGGCAGCCCGGCTCAAAGGTTACATTAGCCAAAAACACCGCTGTTTCTTTCGGGTCTGTCAGGGGATTCAAAAAGGAATCCCCGATAAAATATTGTGCAAAGGCTTCGTTGAAATCCCCTTTTCCGAAAATATTAGTCTTTTCAAATTCTTCATAAGATAAATATTTCATCTTTATTATCCTCTAATTGATATGATTGCTTTCCAGCCATTCGGCAACATCGTCCGGCAGTTCCGAGCCGCCGGAATAATGAACCGACAAGGCTTCGCCCATTGCAGCGTCAGGCACAAGCTTTGCGATTGCGGTTAGGCTCTGGCCAAAACGTCCCCCGCCATGAGAGCAGAACGGAAGTATTGTTTTGCCGGAAAAGTCATATTCTTCCAAGAAAGAAGCAACCGGCATAGGAATGGAAGCCCACCAGTTGGGATAGCCGATCATGATGGTATCATACTGTTCCATATTTTCCACATGGCTTGCAAGCTCCGGGCGTGCCTGTGCTTTCTGATCCCTTTGCGCTTCGTCCAAAACGGTGTTGTAATCGCTGGAATAGGGATTTACCATTGTGATTTCAAACAAGTCTGCACCCGTCTGACGCCGGATTTCCTCAGCAATACCCTCGGTATTACCGCCCCACGAGAAATACGCAATCAAAATTTTACCATCGCCGTTTTCACCGGCAGCCTGTGCTCCTGCGCCGGATACGCTGCCCGTTCCGGGCGCAGCATTCCTTGCCAAACGGAACCCGATATTAAAGCTGCCTTTATTCTGTTCCAGAGTGGCACGGTAAGCACAACGCATATTTTTGGCAAAATCATTCCAGCCGCCGCCACGGTAAACCCGCAGCGTGCCGGATGCCGGTCCGGCCGGGTCTGTTTGCTCCTCTGCCGGATACTCCCCGTAATAATCCCATACCCATTCGCCTACATTGCCGTGCATATCGTAAAGTCCGTAAGGGTTTTCCGAAAAGCTGCCGACGGCAACCGTTGTCTGCCTGTATTCGCCGGGCTGCACCTGCAAATTCTCCTGTGAAAAATAATTATCTTCGATTTCGTAAGGGTAATGTCCGTAATAATTGGCTTCTTCGGCGCTCGGTGAGTTTTCCATATAAAACGGGGTGGTTGTTCCGGCCCGGCAGGCGTATTCCCATTCCGCCTCAGTAGGCAGACGGTAGCCGTTAGCGCTTCTGTCCCAAGTAACATTCTGGCCGTCGATGGTATAAACAGGTGTTAAACCTTCTTTTTCGCTCCTTGCATTGCAAAAAGCCGCTGCGTCCAGCCAAGAGATATTTTCAACAGGTAAATTCTCGCCCGAAAAATTACTTGGGTTGTTCCCCATAATTTCTTCATACTCTTTTTGCGTCAGTTCATATTTGCTCATATAGAAATCACTTACCGTGACTGTATGCTGTGTTTCATCGGCGCTGCGCCACGCCTCAGACTCTGGGCTTCCCATTTGAAATGTGCCGCCCTGAATCAAAACAAAATCTTCGGGTATTTCCACTTCCATTACCTCCAAACTGTTATCCTCGGTCGATACCGTCGTATCATCGTTGTTCTCCTTCTGGCTGCAAGCCGCCAATGAACAGACGAACAGCAGCACCAACAGAACGGATAAAATTTTCCTCATACAGCCGCCTCCTATTTCGCAAGCCCGATTTCAGAAAGCCATTCGCTTACCGCATCATCGGGGTTGGACGAAGCACTGCTGCCGATATGCAGCCCCTCCGTCACTGCCGCATTCGGCTCCAGTTCTTTTATGGCGTTGACCGTATCCGAAAGGCCGCTGCCGCCGCTGGTGCAGAACGGGGCAACTGTTTTACCGGAAAAATCATAGCTGTCGAAAAATGTGTAAAGGATCATCGGCATATCTCCCCACCAGTTCGGATAGCCCACATAGATCACATCATAGTCCGCAATATTTTCAATGCTGTCTGCAATCGCAGGCCGGGCGTCTTCGCTTTGTTCTGCCTGCGCCAAATCCACAACAGCATCATAATCGTCGCTGTACGGCGTGGCAGGTACGATTTCAAAAATATCAGAATCTGTTTGGCTCTGGATCGACTTTGCAACATTTTCAGTATTGCCAGACCACGAAAAATAGACAACCAGCGATTTCGAGCCGGTCTGCGTAGCTTCCGATTCCGGGGCAGAGCTCTCAGAATCGGTACTCGAATCATCCGATCCCACAGTCTGGGAAGAATTCGGCTGACTGCTCTGAGAAGCAGAGGAAGTCCCTGTGTTATTCGTATTGCTGCTGCACGCCGCCAGAGAGAGCAGCAGGGTAAATACCATAAAGATAGAAGCTATTTTTTTCATTTTGAAAATCTCCTTTTTGTTTCTGTATTTCGCAGTCCAAGACGAATTGGCTTTCATTTCCATATTCCGTCAAGGCTTTGCAATCTTCATGCAATCTCCAATCACGTCTCCTGTGCGGAGATATTGATATGTTGGCATTTCAAACAGTACAGGCTTGAAGTCCTTGTAGTTAATTTTTCCTTTTTCATCTAAAATTGTTTCATCAGCATGGACGGCAGCAATCCTGCAAATGAAACTGTCAAATCCCTCTGTATTATAAATGTCATCTACAATGCATTCCATAACCAGTGGGGACTCCTTGATAATCGGCGCTCCGGTTTCGGCGGTATCATAATCAAACACGCCGGATTTGTCTGTTGTATTCCCGCTGACACAGCCAACATAGTCTGCCTTTGCAAGCATTTTTTCGTCTACGAGATTGATGGTCAGCGAACGGTTTTCTTTTATCCCCTGATTGGTATAATGCGTTTTCGATAAGCTCACCATAACGTGATCGTGGCCGATAATACCAAGGTGGCCTACTAATACATAATTGGGCTTATTGTTTACGATAGTACCAACGACGGCCAGCGGAGTAGGGTACAAAGCTAAATTGTTTCCGATATTTTTCTTCATCGTAAACTCCTCCTATTTTGCAGAATTTCCTTTTTGAATTTCAAATCGAAGATAATCCAAGCGGTCCAGCTGTTTTTCCTTAAAATGGATTTCGTCAAGAGTTGAGTACCGCTTGTCGCCCAGCATTTTTAACCGTTCTTTTTCCGTGGCTTTTCCCTGCAAAAGAAGTTTCATATATTCTTCAACTTCATCATTGGTAAATCCCACATCATGAAGCGTCATAATGGTACTTAACCGTTCAATATCGCTGTCATCGTAATGCCACGATCCCATTATCTTTTTCACTTCGCCGCACAATCCCCAGCTTTCGTATTCCCGCAAAATTTTAATGGGAATATTATATTTCTCACTCGCTTCGTGAATTGTCATTTTGGACTCCTTCCTTGATATAAAAATAAAGGTGCTCCTTCTCGGAACACCTTTATTATAGTTCTGTTCATTTTCAATGTCTAATACTTATAATTTGTTATTAGATATGTTTTTTAGGTATTTCTCTGCAAAATCCAAAAATGCTTTTGTTGCGGCAGAAAAGATTTGTTCCTTTTTCCAAGCCAGTGCGGTATCGTTTGTCAACGCTGGGGAAAAGGGTATAAACTGTAAGCCGTCATAACGGCAGCTCAGGCGAATACAGATGACCGCCCCAATATTGCTTTGCGCCAACATAGCTTCATTATAAAGCAGATTGCCCTTTGCAATGATATGGACCTTCGCCGCATATTCTTCCAGCCACTTTGCAACGTTGCTTTCCAAAAATTCGCCCACAGCGGAAATCAAAGGAATGTCAAGCAAATCCTGCGGTCGGAGAAATTCTTTTCCCGCCAAGGGGGAATCCTCTCTCACCAGCGCACCCCACTGCTCTTTTACGGGCATCGTGATAAAGGCATATTTTCTGATATCGATTGGCTCGGACATCAGCCCCACATCCAGAAGACCTCTTTCGATGCGATCCCGGATATTTCCGGCATTTCCGCTGTAAATTTCAAATTGCACCAGCGGGTGTTTTTTCTGAAACTGCGCAATACAATCGGTCAAAATGCGTGTGGATAAAAACTCTCCGCTACCGACGGATATAACGCCCTCTAAATTTTCGTCCCCCCGAAGGAAGTCCCGCTTTGTCTTATCCGCCAGCGATAAAATTTCCTGCGCCCGGCGTTTAAGAATCATGCCGTCCTCCGTTAATACGATATGATGATTGCTTCGGGTAAAGAGTTTCACGCCGAGCTCCTGCTCCAAATCGGCAATCTGACGTGATAAAGTAGGCTGCGTCACATGCAGCTGCTCCGCCGCTCTTGTGAAATTTTCTTCCCTTGCAATCGCTAAAAAATAATGCAGCACCCGTAACTCCATAGACCCACCTCAAATTCAGTATAACATACACTTTTTTCATTTTCAATATATCTTTCTTTTAGATATGCTTCTTAAGTATTTTATATTTGAGAGGTCTTCGGGCAGCGCCCTAACGAGAAATACTGTTTTACGACTGTGGGAGTACAAACAGTCTGCTCGCTAAGATGATACAGAAAAACCGGAGAAGGCAGTTTTGCTTTCTCCAGTTCGTTCTATGTTATCCTGATTTTCTTAGGTTTTGCCTTTGAAATTTTGACAATCAAGTCGTCTATGGCGTCGGTATAGCGCCCTTCCTGCCGCAGTTTGTTCTGAAACCAGATGAGATATTGGACAAGAAATCTGCGCTCACTTTCCGAAAGATAAAGATGATATTTCTGCTCCCTCATACAAAGATCAACTCGTTGTTCACGATTTCTGTTGCCCGGTTTCGGATGCTGTTCGTTTTTTGCACCCACTCCATAGGACGATCGGCTTTCAGCTTTTCTGTGACATTTTCCTGCTTAGAAAGTACGGATACAAGTGATTGAAACAGCCGCTCCGCCTGTTGAGCTACCTCTGCCAGATGTCTGTTCAGCGTTCCGGAAGTCAGCAGATTGTAATACCGAATTTTGTGATACTGCTTTAAATATCGCCGGTGTCGCTGTCCCCAGATTCCGATTTCAATTTCTTTTTCGGGCGGTACTTTCAGATCGGGAAGTTCATAATCGCCTTGCCGAGTATAGGTGCCGCCTGCTTCTTCATAAATGCTTTTCATCGTAAAAACCTCCTGTGTTTTATGTTGTTTTCATTCTACAGAAGATTCTCAGGAAAAACCAATGTGCCGATTGCAGTTTTAACGGCATATACAGAATAAGAGTACGAACCCTTCGATTCGTACTCTCGTTTCTACCCTGCAATGTCGGTTTCTGTGTGTTTTTCGAATACTGCCTTATGCACACTCGGCAATCTGCCGGGGATTTTTCTCTTTAAGCATGTGTTCCTGCTTCTCTGCATACCCATAGAACAAGGAGGAATGTAAAATGCAGGAAGAAAACTATGGGAGAATGAATCTGGCCAGCCAGACTGACGAGAATTCCGTTGATGCTTGGGATGAAGCCTTTGAGGAGGAGTTGGAGGAAGAACCAAAGGAGAAAAAGCATCTGCTGAAAAAAAGCGGCCAGATGGTAACGGTGCTGCAGATCGGTTTGTGCGGCTTGATTTTGCTGGCGGCGTTTTTGCTGCGCTTGTTGGGCGGTGCGCCCTATCAAACTGTGCGGTTATGGTATGAAGAAGAAATGAATAAAAGCGTCATCGCCGGTACGATCGTGGAGGAAGGGGAGAAAACACTGCAGAATTTCAGCGCCCAAGTAGGAGAAACCATTGAAAACCTGGGGAAAAAGGTATTGGTATAGTCCTTATGAAATTTACGTTTCGAGGGTGCAGGATTTTTGTCAGCTTTTGGTTTGCGGCCATACTGGCGGTGTCCGCCGTGCTGGACCCGTCGGGAGGGGTCTTGTGCGGCTTGCTGGCGGCGGTGGCTCATGAGCTGGGGCATTTGCTGGAAATGGCGCGGCAAAACTGTCTTCCGAAAAAAATCGCATTTAAAATGTTCCGGGTTGATATGGTAGACAGCCGCCGGAACGAGAGAAGCTATCAAAGGGATTTGCGAATCATATTAGCGGGTCCGGGTTTAAATTTTTTGTTAGCCGCTTTATGTTTTCCTGTTTATTTGCTGCTGCCCTATCAGTGGCTCGGCATGTTTTTTTCTGCCAATCTGCTGGTTGGCTTTTTTAATATCCAGCCCATTGCAACCTTGGATGGCGGCGCAGCCGTGTATGCAATTTTATCCGTAAGGCTGGGAGAAAAGAAAGCGTCTTTTTGGGCCAGCTTTTTTTCCTTCGTTATATTAGTCCCCTTGGCCGCTCTTGGCTTTTGGATCCTGCTTAGAAATCCCTATCAGTTTTCACTGCTGTTTATCAGCGTTTATCTGATGGGCGTTTTGGTGCTGCAAAAAACAGATTATTTATAAGCGCTTAGGTTTTCGGGAATGGACTTCTTAGGGGCATGAAGAAATTTATTTTATTCTGTCAAGCCACGGCAAAGGGAAGAAAAGCTGATTTTTGATTTATCCGTACTTTCCTTCTGAAAACCTGATGTGAAAGAGCACCCAAAATAGCGGAAGCTGGAATTCACTTTAAAAAGGGAATGAAACAGCTGTTTTGACGGCGCTCCGTTTGTGAAATTATAGTTTATTTTTAGGTTATTTCCAGATATTCAGCTGAAAAAGCACCAGCGAAAATATTCTCGTCAGGGAGCTAATGGCTGTTGTGAGCAAATACCATAAAACAGATAACAGGCTGGAAAACAAAAATGCCTTAAACAGCGGTTATGACCTTCCCGGCAGCTTAGCTTACGGCCTGGAGTTTTGCTTCAGGCTGTTTTAGCCCTAAAATAGTTACAGGTCAATAAATCGCCGCAAAAATATTCTTAACGCATTAAGCCGTAATCCAGACTAATCCTGCTTATATTTTTCCGCATGGGCTTTAATGGCCCGAAAGCTTTCGTCGCTGATAACATGCTCGATCCGGCACGCATCTTCCACTGCGACCTCTGGGCTTACTCCTAAAATCGTCAGCCAATCCGACAAAAGAGTATGGCGCTCATATATTTTTTCCGCAATTTCCCGGCCCTTATCCAACAGAGTGATGGAGCCATCCGGATCCATTTCAATATACCCATTCATACGCAGGTTTTTCATCGCCACGCTGACGCTGGGTTTGGAATAAGAAAGCTCATTGGCGATATCGATGGAACGGACATGGCCGCTGCGCTTTTTTAAAATTAAAATGGTTTCCAAATAGTTTTCGGCGGATTCCTGAATTCGCAAATTCTGTCACCTCGGTTTTTAAGAAATATTGTCTTATTCTAGTCTAACATAATTGGATGAGATTAATCAAGAGTGCTGTAGAGTAATTGACAAAATCGAAGGAAAGTGCTATGGTGTAAATGGTGATTAGTGCACGCTAACTCAATGAAGCTTGCAGGACTGCACTGTTGATTTTCCGATTTTTTGCGTGAGGAAAATTGTCTCTTGGGCAAAGCTGACAGGGCTGGGGAAGAAAACAGAAGGAGTTTCCGGGCCCGGTGGAGGAGATAGGCTGCCGCTTTAGCCAGCTGGAAATTTTTCACTGCCCAAAAATGAAGGACAGCCTTGCCGAAGAATCCGGGAAGGCTGCGATAGGTTAGGGAGGTTTTCACAATGGATGGAGTTTGGCCGACAGTAATTATTTGCGCAGTGCTGGCGCTCATCGCGGCTTTGGCGATTCGAAGCTATGTGAAAAAGCTGCGAAACGGCTGTTGTGGAGCTGGAGGCGACAGTGAAAAAAGGCTGCGGCCCCCGGATCGGGAGCTCTCACATTATCCTTATGCTTGGAGAATCAAAATCGATGGAATGAGTTGTAAACGCTGCGCCTTACGGATCGAAAATGCATTCCATGAAAAAGACGGCTTTTACGCGAAAGTGTCGCTGAAAAATAAGGAGGCCATAGTATATACGAAGTCCAAGGCTTCTAGGCAGGAGCTGACAGGTATTATAGAACGGGCTGGATATCAGCTCCTAAGCCTGGAGCAGGCGGCTGAACGATAGCGCCCTCCTTGCGGGGCTGTTTTCGTAATACCGGTTTCCGGCAAAGTAGAAAATGAGCTTTTCCGATAGGAATATTTATCAGCTCCCTGAATTATTGGCAAAACTAGAAAAGAGCCTCCCAAAATTTAACAAGCGCCGCAATGGCAAAGGAGAGGACAGGGATTTATGCATTTTTGCTGGTACGGCGTGAAGGGTAGGAAAAGCCTTTCCGCCGCAGAAGTGAAAAAATTTTTATGAAATTAAAAAAGAAGCCCCTCTTGGGGCTTCTTTGATTCTTGAGAAAGGCAGCCAATCAGACAAAGGGCGTTGCATTGGCGAAGGAATTCCAGTATAATTAACAATTAAGGTTTCTAACGCCATAGGATAGGAGAACAAGAGATGAACCCTGAACTGGAAAAGGTGCTGCTTAAGGTGCAAAAGCCTGGCAGATATGCGGGCGGCGAAAGCAACCGTGTCGTCAAGGATCAGGAACAGGTTGACGTGCGGTTCGCTTTTTGCTTCCCGGATGTGTATGAGGTGGGGATGTCCCACCTTGGCATGAAAATATTATATGGCCTGTTCAATGAAATGGATGGGGTTTGGTGTGAGCGCGTGTTTGCGCCCTGGCCGGATATGGAGGAACAAATGCGGGAGCATCACATCCCTCTTTACGGCTTGGAGAGCGGAGATGCTATCACAGATTTTGATTTTATCGGCTTTACGCTCCAATATGAGCTGAGCTATTCCAATGTGCTGAATATGCTGGATCTGGCGGGAATCCCTCTATATGCTAAGGATAGAAAAGGGCTGGGACGGATCGTCGTTGCAGGCGGCCCCTGTGCCTGCAACTGTGAGCCTTTGGCCGATTTTTTGGACCTGGTGTTTCTGGGAGAGGGCGAAGAGGTGGACCGGGAGGTCATCGAGCTATATCGGGACTGCAAAAAGACGGGAAAGACCAGGGAGGAATTTCTGGCTGCCGCGGCGGGAATCGAGGGAGTATATGTGCCCTCCCTATACCAGGTGGATTATCATGAGGATGGCACGGTGAAATCTATTTCTCCCACCCAGGGAGCGCCCGCGCGGGTCAAAAAGCGGATTGTGATGGATTTGGATTCCCTTTATTACCCGAAGGCCTTTGTAGTGCCTAATATCGAGATTATCCACGACAGAACCGTGGAGGAAATTTTTCGGGGATGTATCCGGGGATGCCGGTTCTGCCAGGCTGGCTTTCTCTATCGTCCGGTGCGGGAAAAATCCCCGGAAACCATCGACCGTCAAAGCCGGGAGCTTTGCAGGAATACCGGATATGACGAGATTTCCCTGTCATCCTTAAGCTCCAGCGATTACACGAGGATTACGGAGCTTTTGGAAAAAATGCTCACGTGGACCGACCGGGAAAAGGTCAGCGTGTCCCTGCCGTCGCTGCGGGTGGATGGCTTTTCCAATGAATTGATGGAAAAGCTGAACACCGTCCGCCGGGGAGGCTTGACCTTCGCGCCGGAGGCCGGCACCCAAAGATTGCGGGATGTGATCAATAAAAACGTGACGGAGGAGGAGCTTTTAAAAACCTGCTCCACGGCCTTCAGCGGCGGCTGGACCACGGTGAAGCTTTACTTTATGATGGGGCTTCCCACTGAGACTTTGGAGGATGTGGCGGGGATTCCCGCTCTGGCGCAGAGGGTGGTCAACGCCTATTATGCCAATCCCAACAAGCCCAAGGGAAAATCAGTAAAGGTAACCGCTTCCGCCTCCTGCTTTGTGCCTAAGCCGCATACGCCGTTCCAGTGGGAGGCGCAGGATACCATAGAGATGTTAGAGCGCAAGCAGAAGCACTTAAAGGAAAATATCACCAGCAAGAAGATTTCCGCCCATTGGCACGACGCCCGGACAAGCACCTTAGAGGGCGTGTTCGCCAGAGGGGACAGGAGGCTGGGCAAGGTGCTGGCCTTAGCCCAAAAGAAAGGCTGCAGATTTGACGGATGGGATGATTATTTCAATTACAGCCTATGGATGGAATGCTTCGAGGAATGCGGCATCGACCCTTCGTTTTACAATCACCGGAAAAGAAGCTTCGACGAGATTCTGCCCTGGGATCACATGGATTATGGAATCGAAAAGGAGTTCCTGATCGAGGAATGTAAAAGGGCTTACACCGGCGCCGCTACCCCGAACTGCCGGGAAAAATGCTCCCACTGCGGGGCTGCCTGCTGGAAAGGGGGGCTGTGCGTTGAAAAGCGTTAGAATCTGGTACCGGAAAGAGGGCGCCGCCAAATATATGTCCCACCTGGATTTGGTCCGGGTGATGGGAAGAGTGTTCCATCGGGCGGGGATCCCCCTGTGGTATACGGAGGGCTTCAATCCCCATCCATTTATGACCTTTGCCCTGCCGCTCTCACTGGGAACGGTGGGCCTGCGGGAAACCATGGATATCAAGCTGGAGGACGAAATCTCCCGGGAGGCTATTTTGGAAAAAATGAATCCGTGTATGCCGGATGGCATTACTGTATTCGACGTCACCGACCCGGTGATGAAGCCGGGAGCCATCGCCTTTGGGCAATACCGTATAGAGCTTTTCTGCGGGGAAACAACCCCGGAGGCCCTTTTAGAGACGGTAAAGGGCCAGCTTGAGAAAAAAGAACTGATCATTGAAAAGCGCTCCAAAAAAGGAGTCAAGCTTTTTGACTTAAAGCCTGCGGTTCAGAAAGCGGAGCTTTTTCTTGACGAGTCCGGTGTGGTTCTGGAAACCATACTGCCGGCAGGAAGCACGCTGAATGTCAATCCCTCCTTACTGGTGGAAGCTTTTTGCCTGTATACCAAGCTTCCCGTGGAAGCGAGGATCACCCGGGAGAATGTTCTTGATCAGAATCTGAAAAGCTTCCGTTAATCTTAAAAGGCCGCGGCCGTGCGGGAAAAAGGGGCTGGCCCGCTCGAAAGCTCCAATGTTAATATACGTTGCTTGCGGCAACGGGCAGGCTCTTACATAATAGTGGTAACAACTGATAGAAGGAGGTTACCCCTAATGTTAAACGAAAACATCAAGGCAATCAGAAAATCGAAAGGGCTTTCCCAGGAGGAGCTTGCGGTCAAGCTGAATGTGGTGCGGCAGACAATCTCTAAATGGGAAAACGGACTGTCGGTTCCCGATTCTGATATGCTGATCTCCATATCGGAGGCGCTTGAGACGCCCGTAAGCGTTTTGCTTGGAGAGCCTGTTGCTGAACCGGAGGCTGACGATTTAAAAGCGGTTTGTGAAAAGCTGGAGATCATAAACCTGCAGCTCGCGCAAAGAAAGGCCGCAAGGCGAAAAATACTTCATTGGCTGTTTCTCTCGCTGTGCGTAGTGCTGGCAGTGATTTTTGCGATCTTATCGGCGTTTGAAAGCTCCTACCTGGGCTGGAATTACAGCGATCCTGAAACCGCCGTTGCCGGGGCTGCTTTTCATGCGTTTGAATGGCTGTTCGTAAGAGCGGCGCCAGTGATCCTCATAGGGGCGGCCGCTGGGGCTTTCTTGACAAGAAAAAAAGCGTAAAACCGCTTTGCTTTTTAATTGGGGTTCAGACTTCAAAGCCCCGCCCGTGTTTTGATAACAGGCCTGCGGCAGCAGACCGGCAACACCGGTGCGGACAGGGGAGAAGGCCCTCTGCCGGCAGCCAATCAAGCCAATAGAGCCTAACCGCTTATACTGGCAACGCAATTAGATTTGTTTTCGTGAAACACAGAGTGAATAAAAGCGGCTCGCGGGAGTGTGAAATTAATTTTCTTCGCAAAGAGAAAAAGCTGTTGCTTTTTTTAGAAAACTGTGATATTATATTTAGGCATTTGGATGCCGTGAGGAAGCTCATGGGGTTCAATGGTGACATTGAAGCTGACAGTCCTCTGCTTTACGCATGAATGTCTGAAAAATAGGAGGAAAAAAGATGGATGCCCTGAAAATGATCGCAGCCGATTCTATCAAAGAGAATCGTCCCCAGTTCGAAATCGGTGATACCGTGAGGGTTCACGTGAATATCCGTGAAGGGGAAAGAGAGAGAGTCCAGATGTTCGAAGGAACCGTCATTGCCAAGAGAGGCAGCGGCGTTTCCGAAACCTTTACCGTAAGACGCGTTTCCTACGGCGTCGGCGTAGAAAGAGTATTCCCGGTGAACAGCCCCAACGTTAAAGGCGTAGACGTAGTGAGAAACGGTAAAATCCGCAGAGCAAAGCTTTACTATCTGCGTGACAGAGTCGGTAAGGCCGCTAAGGTTAAGGAACAAATCCGCTAAGGGAAAAGGGACGATACCGTCCCTTTTTTTGCTATTCATAGGATTTTCGCTCATCATATTGCTAAGAAAGGTGTGACCCGCAGATGGAATGGGAGCCGAGAGATCGTATGGAATTAAATGAACAGAAAAAAGAGTATTCAGCGGTCACAAGAAACTGCTTTGAATGGGTGGAAGCCGTCGTTACCTCCATCGTGGTCGTGGTGCTCCTTTTCACCTTTCTTTTTCGTGTGGTCAATGTCAACGGCCAGTCGATGGAGGATACCATCCATAACGAGGATAAGGTGCTGCTGACCAATCTTTTTTATGAGCCGGAAAACGGAGATGTGGTGGTAATTTCCCGGGCGCAGCATTTTGAGGAGCCCATTATCAAGAGGGTGATCGCCACCGAGGGGCAGACCCTGAAAATCGACTTCAATACCGGCGATGTTTATGTAGACGGGGTTTTGCTGGACGAGCCTTATATTAAAACTCCAACCACCGACAACGAGGGCGGGGAAATCCCAGAAGTGATCCCGGAGGGCTATGTGTTCGTGATGGGTGACAACCGGGGAAATTCCCTGGACAGCCGCTCGGAGCAGATCGGTCTGATCGATAAGCGGAATATTATCGGGAAGGCCCAGTATATCGTCTTCCCCTTTGACAGAATCGGAGGCATCGGCTAATGAGCGAGGCGCAAACCATTCAATGGTTTCCGGGGCATATGACCAAAACCCGCCGAAAAATCCAAGCCAGCCTGAAGCTGGTGGACGCGGTGGCGGAGATTATTGACGCGAGAATCCCTGTCAGCTCCCGGAATCCGGAGCTGCATAAAATCATCGAAAATAAGCCCCGGATTATCTTGATGAATAAATGCGATATGGCGGATCCCTCTCAAACCGCCCGCTGGGTTTCCTGTTATCAAAAGGAGGGCGTTTTGGCCATTCCTGTGGACTGTAAATCCGGCAGGGGCCTGAACCAGTTTATTCCCAAGGTGCGGGAGCTGCTGAAAGACCGTATCATCCAGTGGGAGCAAAAGGGGATGGTGAACCGGACCATCCGGGTGATGATCGTAGGGATTCCCAACGTGGGGAAGAGCTCCTTCATCAATCGCATGGCAAAGCAGAACCGGGCCAAGGTGGAGGACCGGCCTGGCGTTACCAGAGGCAATCAATGGTTCACCATTGGCAAGGCCTTTGATCTTCTGGATACGCCCGGGGTACTGTGGCCTAAATTCGACGACCCAAACGTGGGAGAAAAGCTGGCCTTTACCGGGGCGGTAAAGGATCAGATTGTGGATACCGAACAGCTTGCCTCCCGTTTGCTGGAGGTTCTGCGGGATGAATATTCCGCTATGCTGGCCGCCCGGTACAAGCTGGAGAAATATGACCTGCGGCCGCTGCAAGGCTACGAGCTTCTGGAACTAATAGGGCGTAAGCGGGGGATGCTGGCTTCCGGAGGAGAAATCGATACGGAACGGGCTTCTATTATGGTGCTGGATGAGTTCCGCAGCGCGAAGCTTGGAAAAATCACCCTGGAACAAGTGAACGGCTGAATGAATTCTCGGGCAGGGAGGAATCCCTGCCCTTTTAATGCTTTTGCCTGTCTAACGGGGAAAAGAAAAATCTTGAAGCCGATCAAAAAACTATCTTGGCTTTCACAGCTTAAGCAAGTTTAAGGAAATAATTGGATTTTAGGAAGCGTTTGGGGGAGGTAGATCATGGATTGGCTGCTTTATGAAAAGGAAGCGATCAGCAAGGGCTACGCTAATGTGTGCGGTGTAGATGAGGCGGGGCGGGGCCCCTTGGCGGGCCCAGTCTACGCGGCAGCGGTAATCCTGCCGCCGGGACTGGAGATCGAGGGTGTGAACGACTCCAAAAAATTGACGGAGAAAAAGCGCGAGGCCCTTTTTCCTGAAATCAAGGAAAAAGCCCTGGCCTACTGTATAGCCAGCGCCAGCGAGAAGGAAATCGACAAGCTTAATATTTTAAACGCCACCTATCTGGCTATGGCCAGAGCGGTGGAGGGCCTTCCTGTCAAGGCGGATTACGCCTTGATCGATGGGAACCGTATGCCCCGGTTGCCCATTCCCGGAGAGACCATCGTTAAAGGGGACGGACTTTCTATGAGCATTGCCTGCGCCTCCATTTTAGCCAAGGTAACCCGGGATCATGTTATGATGGAATGGGATCAAAGGTATCCCCAGTACCAGTTCGCCAAGCATAAAGGCTACGGAACTAAGCTGCATATGGATTTGATCCGCCGGTACGGGCCTTGCGAGCTTCACCGGCAAAGCTTCTTAAAAAAGATATTAGGCGCCGGTGCCTCCAGAACTACCCGGGCCCAATCGATTGGAAAAAGGGGAGAAGCAGCGGCAGCCGCCTATTTGGAGAAAAGAGGCTTTCGCATTTTAGAGAGGAATTATCACTGCCCTTACGGGGAAACGGACATAATCGCGGAAGACGGCCAATACATTATATTTGTCGAGGTAAAAACCAGGAAATCCGGCGCGATGGTAGAAGGCGCAGAGGCGGTGGATACGGTTAAGCGAAAGAAGCTGGCGCAGACTGCTCAGGCCTATTTGTCGGAGCATCCCAGCGGCCTTCAGCCCAGGTTCGACGTGATCCTGGTGACGCCCACCGAGGAAAACCGCTGCCGGGTGGAACAGCTGCCCGGCGCGTTTGTCTTAGGAGAGTAGGCGGTTCCGGCGCTCCTGCTGGCTGGTTGAAAAACGAAATTTTTCAACCGGCCGTTGCGCCTGTTTTATACGGCGGCCTGCGGATTCCGGCGCCTTGCTGATTAGAGTACCGCGGGCTCAGGCTGTCTTGATTTTACGGCGCTGTTTTTCTGACAAGAAAAAGAAACGTATTTTCCGATGAAACCCACGCCGGCTGATCGGCGGAAAGGAGCTTTTGATGAAGCTGTTTGATCTGCACTGTGATTCTTTATACCGGGGATATACGGAGAACCAGCCGTTGGGGGAAAACCGCTTTCACCTGGACCTGAAACGGGGAAAGCGGCTTGACCGGTGGAGCCAGTGCTTCGCCGTATGGATTCCCGACGAACTGCGCGGGAAAGCGGCGATGACTTTGTTTGACGGCTGCTGTGAGAAGTTCCGGCGGGAATTGGCGCCGTACCGGTCGGAAACCTTTTCTCCGGTTCTGACAGTAGAAGGCGGCGCGGTATTGGGAGGAAAGCTTGCCAATCTGGAAAAGCTCGCGGACCGCGGCGTAAAAATGATGACGCTGACCTGGAATGGGGAAAACGAGCTGGGCGGCGGCGCGGACACGGCTTTGGGGCTTACCCCCTTTGGACGGGAAGCACTGAAAGAGATGGAGAGGCTCTCCATCGTGGCGGACGTGTCTCATGCCAGCGACGCTTTGTTTTATGACGTGGCGGAAATTGCCGAAAAGCCTATCGTTGCGTCTCATTCCAACGCCAGGGCGGTCTGCCCGCATCGCCGAAACCTTACCGACCGGCAGTTTCAGATTCTGCGGGATAAGGGCGGGCTGGTAGGCCTGAATTTCTGCGTTCATTTTTTGCGGGAGGACTCCAACGCTCATTTTGAAGACCTTTTGCGGCACGCCGATCATTTTTGGTCTCTGGGCGGGGAGACTACCTTGTGTCTGGGCTCTGATTACGATGGCACCGACGTGCCGCCGGAGCTGGACGGCATTGAAAAAATGCAGGACCTTTACGAGCTTTTTTTAAAACATAATTACAAGGAAAGCCTCGTGAATTCCCTGTTTTTTGATAATGCCTCTAAATTTTTTGCTACGCTTTGACAGTATGCCCGTTGTGGTATAGAATAAGGCTATCAGAGTAGAATTCACCTTCATGGAACGGCCGATAAAATATAGAAGAAAGAGGGAACACAATGAAGTATAACAGTACGAGAAACCGCTCTGTTTCCGTATCCGCCGCCCAGGCTATCGCCCAGGGAATTTCCGCAGACGGCGGCCTGTTTGTGCCGGAAAGCCTGCCTCAATATTCCTATGAGGATTTATGCAAGCTCAAGGAGATGACCTATCAAGGCCGGGCGCAGAGGATTCTTTCCGATTTTCTGACGGATTTTACACAGCCGGAAATCGAGGAAAGCGTGCGGGAGGCTTACAGCCCCAATAAATTCGGGGGAGAACATCCGGCGCCTCTTGCGCTGCAGCAAAACGGAGATAAAAATATGTATGTGCTGGAGCTGTGGCACGGCCCCACCTGCGCCTTTAAGGATATGGCGCTTCAGATTCTGCCCCACCTGCTGACGAAGTCTATGAGCAAGGTCAGCGGCGGCAAAAAGGCCGTGATCCTGGTGGCTACCTCCGGTGATACCGGCAAGGCTGCCCTGGAGGGCTTCCGGGATGTTGCTGGAACCGAGATCATGGTGTTCTATCCCCAGGACGGGGTCAGCCCCATGCAGGAGCGCCAGATGAATACTCAGGAGGGCGGCAACGTCCATGTGTGCGCGATCCAGGGGAATTTTGACGACGCCCAGACCGGCGTGAAAAAGATCTTTACCGACCCGGCCTGCGGGCAAAAGCTGGCGGAGCACAATATGATGTTCTCCAGCGCCAACTCCATCAACTGGGGACGGCTGCTGCCCCAGATCGTTTACTATTTCTCCGCCTACTGTGATTTAATGGGCACCGGGGAAATGGACTATGAGGGCGAGAAGGTCAACATCGTGGTTCCCACCGGGAATTTCGGCAACATTCTGGCGGCCTACTACGCCATGAAAATGGGCCTGCCGGTGAATAAGCTGATCTGCGCCTCCAATGAAAACAACGTGCTTACCGACTTTATCCGCACCGGTGTTTACAATAAAAACCGTCCCTTCCATACCACCAGTTCCCCCTCTATGGATATCCTGGTGTCCAGCAATCTGGAGCGGCTGCTGTATGATATGACCGGCGGAAATGACGCCTTGGTGGCCTCTTGGATGAAGAGCCTGAATGATGCCGGCGTTTATACGGTGAACGCCGAGGTGAAGGCGAAGATGGACGAACTGTTCTACGGCGGTTATTGCGACGAGCAGGGAACCAAGGCGGCTATCAAGGAAATGTTTGAAACGGAAAATTATCTCATCGATCCCCACACCGCCGTGGCGGTGAACGTTTACCAGCAGTATCTTCAGGAGACGGGAGACCTGGAAACCCCTGCTATTATCGCCTCTACCGCCAGCCCCTATAAGTTTGCCGCCAGCGTGCTGGAGGCACTGACCGGCGAAAGAGGCCAGGGCAGCGAGTTCGATAAGGTAGCGGAGCTTTCCGCTCTGACCGGAACCCAGATTCCCCAGCCTATCGCGGATCTGCAGCAAAAGCCGCTTAGATTCGCGCAGGTATGCAATATCGCCGGTATGGAGATGGCGGTGCTGGGCACCCTGGGGATTCAGTAAGCATGGCGCTGTTTGGAATTTCCGACCTTCACTTGTCCCTGGGATGCGATAAGCCTATGGATGTGTTCCCCGGCTGGAAGGATTACGTTGCCAGGCTGGAAAAGAATTGGCGGGCCATGGTGTCGGAGGAGGATACGGTGGTCATCGGCGGGGACATTTCCTGGGCGCTGAAGCTGGAGGAAACCGAGGAGGATTTCGCCTTTCTTCACGGCCTGCCGGGGAAGAAGCTGTTCCTCAAGGGCAACCATGACCTGTGGTGGTCCACCGCCCGGAAGCTTCACAACTGGTTTGAGGAAAAGGGCTTTTCCTCGCTGGAGCTGATTTTTAATTCCGCCGCCCCAGTAGGGGACCGGTGCGTCTGCGGCACCAGAGGATGGTTTTACGACGCGGAATCCGACCAGGATAAAAAGGTGCTGAACCGGGAGGTGGGAAGGCTGACCGCATCCATCGAGGCGGGGCTGAAAACCGGGCTGGAGCCGGTGGTGTTCCTCCACTATCCTCCGGTTTACCACGGCCAGGTCTGTACGGAAATTTTAGAGGTATTGAAAAAATACGGGATTCAAAGGTGCTATTACGGGCACATTCACGGCAGCGGCGCCAAATACGCCGAGACCGGGGAGTTTCAGGGCATTCAGCTGCGGTTGATCGCCTGCGATTACACCGGCTTTCGTCCGGTGCTGATCCGCTGAAAATTATTTCAGAAATAGGTGGCATAAATAGATTAACTGTGCTATAATTATTTAGATATTTTGCAATTTTGCAGGAGGATGACTAAAATGAGTCTTAAATCACAAAACAAAATTGATACCAATCGTGTTGAATTAGAGGTCGTAGTAGATGCGGAAATCTTTGAAAAGGGCTTAGCCGCCGCTTTTAAAAAGCAGAGCAAGAAGATTTCCATTCCGGGCTTCCGTAAGGGAAAGGCCCCCCGTGCTTTTGTAGAAAAGTATTTCGGCAAGGAAGTCTTTTATGAGGACGCCGTCAACGCCCTTTATCCCGACGCCCTGGACGAGGCGGTCAAGGAAGCCGGGCTGGAGGTCATTCAGGACAAGATCGATTTCGACGTGAAAGAGGTCGGGCCTCAGGGCTTTACCTTTACCGCCGCTTTGACCACAAAGCCGGAAGTGACCATTGAGAATTATAAGGGCATCGAGGCCGTAAAGAAGTCCGCCGAGGTGACTGACGAGGATATCGACGCCGAGATCAAGAAGGTGCAGGAACGCAATTCCAGAATGGTAACCGTGGAGGACCGGGCGGCTCAGAACGATGATATCGCCGTAATCGACTTCGAGGGCTTCCTGGATGGCGAGCCTTTCGAGGGCGGCAAGGGCGAAAATTACAGCCTGACCCTGGGCAGCGGACAGTTTATCCCCGGCTTTGAGGAGCAGATCGTGGGCCATAATACCGGCGACGAGTTCGAAGTAAACGTCACCTTCCCGGAGGATTACCAGGCGGAGGAGCTGAAGGGCAAGGCAACTACCTTCAAGTGCAAGCTGCATGAAATTAAAATGAAGGAGCTGCCCGAGGTAGACGATGAGTTTGTTAAGGATGTCAGCGAGTTTGACACCTTGGCTGATTATAAAGAGGACTTGAAGAAGAAGCTGGCTGAAAGCAAGGAGAAGGAAGCAGCCGACGATCTGGAAAATCAGCTCATCGACAAGCTGGTAGAGCTGGTGCAGGGAGAAATTCCGGAGGCCATGTATGAAAACAAGATTGCCGACAGCATCCGCGAATTCGGCTATCGTCTCCAGTCCCAGGGCCTGAACCTGGATACTTATATGAAATATACCGGTATGAACGTGGACCAGATGAAGGAGGGCTTCCGTCCTCAGGCGGAACGCCAGGTGAAGCTGCGTCTGGCTCTGGAAAAGATCGCCGCCCTGGAGGAGCTGAAGGCTGGCGAGGAGGATCTGAATCAGGAGTATCAGAAGATCGCCGAGCAGTATAAGATGGAAGCTGACAAGATTAAGGAGCTGATTCCCGCCGCGGAGCTGGAAAAGGATATCTGCGTGGAAAAGGCGATTAATTTGGTGCGCGACAACGCGAATATTAAGGACGCTGAATAATCAGCGGTGTTTTTGCTCATATTTACAGACAGAATAGTTGGAGGTGTGCTGTGATGAATCAGTTTCCTATGCCGAATATGAGCCTTGTTCCCTATGTTGTGGAGCAGACCAGCAGGGGCGAGCGCAGTTATGATATTTTTTCCAGGCTTCTCAACGACAGGATTGTCATGCTGACTGAGGAGGTCAATGATACCAGCGCCAGCCTGGTGGTGGCTCAGCTGTTGTATTTAGAGGGGCAGGATCCTACCAAGGACATCAGCCTTTATATTAACAGCCCTGGCGGTTCCGTCACGGCGGGTATGTCCATCTATGATACCATGCAGTATATCAAGTGCGACGTTTCCACCATTTGCATGGGAATGGCCGCCAGCATGGGAGCCTTTCTGCTGGCCGCCGGCGCCAAGGGCAAGCGCATGGCTCTGCCCAACAGCGATATTATGATCCATCAGCCCAGCGGCGGCGCCCAGGGCCAGGCGACGGATATTCTGATCCATGCCAACCATATCGCCCGGACAAAGAAAAAGCTTAATGAGATCCTGGCGGAAAGAACCGGCCAGCCCCTGGAAGTGATTGAGCGGGATACCGAGCGGGATAATTTTATGTCCGCTCAGGAAGCCGCGGATTACGGCCTGGTGGATAAAGTGATCTATAAACGATAGGATTGGTGATGTAATGTCAATCAGCGACGAAAGCAAAGACAGGCAGATCTGCTGTTCCTTCTGCGGCAAGCCCCAGGAGCAGGCCCGCAGGCTGATCGCCGGTCCCGGCGTTTATATCTGCGACGAGTGCATTGAGCTTTGCATGTCGATCTTAGAGGATGAAGCGGATTTTCAGGAGCGTTCCGCCAATTATCACAACAACGACGAAACCGTGCTGCTGAAGCCGGAGGAAATCAAGGCCAAATTAGACGAGTATGTGATCGGCCAGGAGAAGGCGAAAATCGCTCTTTCCGTGGCGGTGTATAATCACTATAAGCGGATCTATTTCGGCAGCGATGACGTGGAAATCAATAAAAGCAACGTGCTTTTGCTGGGCCCTACCGGCGTCGGTAAAACCCTGTTAGCCCAAACCTTAGCGAAAATTTTAGACGTGCCCTTTGCTATCGCAGACGCTACCACCCTGACGGAGGCCGGCTATGTGGGCGAGGATGTGGAAAATATTCTGCTGCGCCTGATCCAGGCCGCGGATTTCGATGTGGAGCGGGCCGAGCGCGGCATCATCTATGTGGATGAAATCGATAAGATCGCCAGAAAATCGGAAAACCCCTCGATTACCAGGGATGTTTCCGGCGAGGGGGTCCAGCAGGCTCTGCTGAAGATCCTGGAGGGAACGGTATCTAATGTGCCGCCTCAGGGAGGACGGAAGCATCCCCAGCAGGAATTCATTCAAATCGATACCTCTAATATTCTTTTCATCTGCGGCGGTGCCTTCGACGGCCTGGAAAAGGTTGTGGAAAAGCGCACCGGTTCATCGTCGTTAGGCTTTGGAGCCCAGGTCCGTTCGAAAAAGGAATTGGATACCACCAAATGGATGGGCGAGGTGGTTCCTCACGATTTGGTGAAATACGGTTTGATCCCGGAACTGGTGGGAAGACTTCCGGTCATCACCGCTTTGGACGGTTTGGATCAGGAGGCCCTGGTCCGTATTTTGACCGAGCCGAAGAACTCCATTTTAAAGCAGTATAAAAAGCTGTTCGCTTTGGATAAGGTGGAACTGGATTTTGAGAAATCTGCTTTGGAGGCGGTGGCCCAAAAGGCGATCGACCGGCGCACCGGAGCCAGAGGCCTGCGTTCTATCATGGAAGAAACCCTGACCGACCTGATGTATAAGGTTCCCTCGGATTATTCCGTGGAAAAGGTGATAGTGGATGGCGAGACAGTGAAAAACGGCAGGGAAGCCAAGCTGATCCACAATCCGGATCGTAAGCCTGTTGCGATTACCATCAGTGAAACCAAGAAGGCTCCGAACAGGAGAAAATATTCCGCGTCATAATCAAAGGTTATCATTTGGGCTGCGACAGCGTCGTCGGGCAGGCTTAGGGTCTGGCTCCAGACGTTTGCAGCCCTTTGCGTTTTTTAAAATTCTCAATTGGAGAGAGGAGTTACTATGACGAAAAAAGAAACAGCGCCTATGATCCTCCCGGTCTTATCCTTGCGGGGTCTGGTGCTTTTTCCGAAAATGATGCTCCATTTCGACGTTGGGCGAAAGAAATCCATTCTTGCCCTCAACGCCGCCATGCAGAATAACCAGAGCATCTATTTAGCCCCCCAGCTTGACATCAAGGATGAGGATCCCGGTGTGGACAACCTGGCGCCAATGGGCGTGGTGGGCACAATCAAGCAAATTTTAAAGCAGCCAGGAGACGGCATCCGCATTTTGGTGGAGGGCAATTACCGGGCGAAAATTACGGATGTGCTTCAGGACCATCCTTACATGATGTGCGACGTGGTCTCCTGTGAGGAAGCCGCGGCGCGGGATACGGCGAAAACCGTGGCTCTGATACGGGCAGTGAAGGAAGCCTTCGGGGAGTACATGGAAATGGCTCCCAAAATGGCGCCGGACATCGTGCTGGAGGTGCAGACCACCGACGATCCTGGCTATCTGGCGGATTACATCACCGCCAACATTATGATGGAGTATCAGGATAAAATCGATATCCTGTGCGAGCTTCATCCGGTAAAGCGGCTGCAAAAGCTGCTGAAGATCCTGACCCGCGAAGTGGATATTCTGAAGCTGGAAACCGAACTGAGCGCTAAGGTGAAGGAGCAGATCGACCAAAACCAGCGGGAATATTTTATGCGGGAGCAGATCAAGGCTATCACCGAGGAACTGGGCGAGGCGGATTCCCCTCAAAGTGAGGCCGAGGAATTCAAGGAGAAAATTCTGGGCCTGGATTTGCCCGACGGTGTGCGGGAAAAGCTGTTAAAGGAATGCGACCGCCTGTACAAAATGCCCTTTGGTTCCCATGAGGCCAACGTGGTCCGCAATTACCTGGATATCTGTATGGAGCTGCCCTGGAATGTGGAATCCAAGCTGAATATTGATATTAACCGGGCCAGAAAAATTTTGGACGCCGACCACTATGGGATGGACAAGGTTAAGGAGCGGATGCTGGAGCTGCTGGCGGTGAAAAAACTGGCGCCGGATGTGAAAGGCCAGATCATCTGCCTGGTGGGGCCTCCCGGTGTGGGTAAAACCTCTATCGCCAAATCCGTGGCCAAGGCTATCGGCTGTAACTATGTCCGGATCGCCTTAGGCGGCGTCCGGGATGAGTCGGACATCCGGGGACACAGGAGAACCTACATAGGCGCCATGCCCGGCAGAATCATTTCCGCCATTAACCAGGCGGGCACCCGAAATCCCTTGATTTTGCTGGATGAAATTGATAAGCTGGGCGCGGATTACAAGGGTGATCCTACCTCCGCGCTGCTGGAGGTACTGGATGCGGAGCAGAACAATACCTTCCAGGATCATTATATCGATCTTCCCTTTGACCTGAGCGACGTACTGTTTATCACCACGGCCAACGACGCCAGCATGATCCCGGGGCCTCTGCTGGACCGTATGGACATCATTGAGCTGCCCAGCTATACTCATGAGGAAAAATTCCAGATCGCCAAACGGCATTTGGTTCCCAAGCAGATGAAAAAGCACGGCCTGACCAGTAAAACGGTAAAAATCACCGACGACGCCCTCCATGAGCTGATCAGCGGCTATACCAGGGAGGCGGGCGTCCGTAATTTGGAGCGGGTAATCGCTTCCCTGTACCGGAAAGCCGCTAAAAAGCTGGTAGCCGGCGAGGCGAAGAGGGTGACGGTCGGGGTCAAGCAGCTTGAGCCGATGCTGGGTCCAAAGCGTTTCAAGGACGAGCAAGGATACAAGAAGGATGAAATCGGCCTGGTGAACGGCCTGGCCTGGACCGCGGTAGGCGGAGAGACCATGCCCATCGAGGTAGCGGTCATGGACGGCAGCGGAAAGATTGAGCTTACCGGAAATTTAGGCGACGTGATGAAGGAATCCGCCAGAACAGCCATCAGCTGTGTGCGAACCCGGGCAAAGGGACTAGATATCAGCCCTGATTTTTATAAAACCAAGGATATCCATATCCATGTTCCGGAAGGGGCGGTGCCGAAGGATGGCCCAAGCGCCGGCATCGCCATGGCGACGGCTGTGGTGTCTGCTCTCAGCGAGAGGCCGGTGCGCCACGAGGTGGCGATGACCGGAGAGATCACCTTGCGGGGGCGGGTGCTTCCCATCGGCGGCCTGAAGGAAAAAACCATGGCGGCTTACCGACACGGCATCAAAACCGTAATTATCCCGGCGGAAAACCAGCCGGACTTGAAAGAAGTAGACGAGACGGTTAAGTCCAATATCCAGTTTGTCCCGGTGGAAACCTTGGACACCGTTTTGGAGTGGGCGTTGGTTCCCCAAAAGGAGGAGGAAGCCCTTCCCGCCGGAGAACAAACTAAAGAAGCGGCGGTGGTGCCTCCGGTGAAAAAGACTGCGAGAAAATCCGCGTTTCTTTCCTGAAAAATTTTCAAGGCCTGCAAAAACGCGGAAGTAACAGCAGGGCTCGGAGCTTCCGTGCGGCGGTAAGGTCCGTCAGTCCGTTGGAAAGAGAGCCGCCGAAGCAGCAATACGCGGCATGGCGGGCGAAAGGCTGAAAAGCTGTTACGCTGGATAAGGAGCATTGTATGAGATTTGATAACGGGGTTTTTGAGCTGGCGGCCGGAAGGTCCGGCCAGCTTCCCGCAGGCGATTTGCCGGAAATCGTATTTTCCGGTAAATCCAACGTGGGAAAGTCCTCCCTGATTAATAAACTGCTCAACCGGAAAAATTTAGCCCGGGTCAGCGCGACGCCGGGAAAGACGGCCACCATTAATTTTTACCGCCTGGATCAAGCCAGGCTGGTGGATCTGCCCGGCTATGGTTACGCCAAGGTATCCTTGGCGGAGAAAAAACGCTGGGCGGAGCTGGTGGAAGGATACTTCCAGCAGGAAAGGAATCTCGCCTTAGTGGTTCAATTGGTGGATATGCGCCATCCTCCCACAAAGGACGACCTGCATATGATTGAGTTTTTATGTGACGGCGGTTTTCCTTTTTTGGTGGCGCTGACCAAAAGCGATAAGCTGAACCAAACGGAACGCAGGCAAAGGCTCGCCGCGCTGGAAGAAGCGTTTTCCGATTATGAGGGCCTGCGGCTGATCCCCTTTTCATCGGTCACCGGCGAAGGGGTAGAGGAGCTGCGGGAAATTTTATCCTCTGTGGCGGAAGAACCGGAGGAGCTTGGCTGAATTTTATCGTTAAGGGGTTGGAATCATGTTTGTAGCAGATTGCTTTGATGTAAATGAAAAAGGTCACTTGACCATAGGCGGGTGCGACACGGTAGGGCTGGCCAAGGAATACGGCACGCCCCTTTATGTGATGGATGAAATGACCATCCGTCAGGCCTGCCGCCTTTATCAAAAATCCTTTCAGGAAAACTATGACGGCCATGGTATGGCGTTTTACGCCAGTAAAGCGCTGAACTGTAAGGAGCTTTGCCGGATCGTGGCCGAGGAGGGCCTGGGTCTGGATGTGGTCTCCGGCGGAGAGTTATACACAGCCCTAAAGGCCGGATTCGATCCGGAAAAGATTCATTTCCACGGGAATAATAAAACTCAGGATGAATTGAACATGGCCTTGGACAACGGCGTCGGCGTGATCGTTATGGATAATCTGGACGAGATGAAAAGGCTGGACCAGCTGGCGGCGGAAAAGGGCGTGACCGCTCAGGTTTCCATGCGGATCAAGCCCGGAATCGACGCCCATACCCACAGCTTTATCCGCACCGGACAGATCGACTCTAAGTTTGGCTTTGCCCTGGAGACCGGAGAGGCTTTGGAAGCGGCGAAAGCGGCCATCGCCTCTAAGAACCTGAATTTGAAAGAAATCCACTGCCATATCGGCTCTCAGATTTTCGATATCGATCCTTTTGTCCTGGCGGCCGAGGTGATGATGGGCTTCCGCAAGCAGATCAAGGATGTCACAGGCGTTACGGTGGAGTGTATGAATCTGGGCGGCGGCTTTGGAATCAAATATACCGACTGTGATCATCCGCAGCCTTATAACGCTTATATGAGCACGGTCGCGAAGGCGGTCAAGGCAAAGGCAAAGGAATACGATATGCCGGTGCCTTTTATCTGCCTGGAGCCTGGAAGATCCATTGTGGGAGAATCCGGCATCACGCTGTATACGGTGGGGAGCGTCAAGGTGATTCCCAAGATCCGCACCTATGTGTCTATCGACGGCGGTATGACGGACAATCCCCGTTATGCCCTGTATAAGTCCAGCTATCTGGCTGTAATCGCCGATAAGGCGGGCCAGCCGGCGGTGGAAAAGGTCACCATCGCTGGGAAATGCTGTGAAAGCGGTGATTTAATCCAGGAGGACGCTATGATCCAGGAGGCGGCGCCCGGAGATACTCTGGCGGTATTTTCCACTGGGGCTTATAACTATTCCATGTCGTCCAATTATAACCGGATTCCCAAGCCTCCTATCGTAATGGTCAAGGCTGGAAGCTCCAGAGTGATTGTAAAAAGGGAAACCTACGACGATTTAATCAAAAACGACGTGTAAGCGCCGCTGGCGGCTTCGTTTTTCTCCTTGCCTTTATATTTATTTTATATGTGACGGAAAGCACAGAAAAGGACGCACGCCGCCGGCTGCTTAAGGAACAGCTTATGCTGCGCCAGCGGCTGAAAACCATCAAAAGGAGCCTGTGGAAGAAATTTCACAGGCTCCTTTTGATGGTTTTCAGAAAGAGATATTCCCTCTGCTGAACTTGAGATAAATAAAAAATCTTGGCAAATGAATCGGTAGAAGTTCGATCGTAAGCAAAAGAAATAGAATTATTTTCTTTCAGAAAAGCGTGATGAGACGAAATAGGCGAAAGTTAAAAAGCACGGAAGCCCTAAACAGAAGGGCACAATTGGTTTGCCGGCAGCGGAACGAATACAGGGATAGAGTTTTCAGCCCCTTTTTAGGCGGCGGATTCTGACCCCAGGGGAAACTGATCGCTAGTTTGCTGGCGGTTTGGATTGTGATCTTTACTTTTCCGCTTTTCTGTGATAAAATTTTATTGTACTAAACCGCAGAAGGAGGCCTTTTGATGAATTCCAAATTGAGAGAAGAGGGCGTGGATTTTTTGTTCCGCTCTATCCTTCAGCTGAAAACAGTAGATGAATGCTATGATTTTTTTGAAGACCTTTGCACTGTTCCGGAGATCAAGGCCATGTCTCAGCGCTTGGTAGTGGCTCACATGCTGAGCGAGCACAAGGTCTATAGTGATATCGTGACGAAAACCGGCGCCAGCACAGCCACCATCAGCCGGGTGAACCGGGCCTTGAATTATGGATGCGACGGCTATGAGATGGTGTTTCGGCGCCTGAGCGAAGAGGACCAGCAGGAAAAATGAGCAGCTACGCCTATTTTGCCGGGTATTATGATGAGCTGACCCGAAATGTGGATTACGGGAAGCAGGCGGACTATTTAGAGGCTCTGTGCCATAGGCTGGGACATGCTCCCGGCTTATCCTTGGATCTGGCTTGCGGAACTGGAAGCCTGACGGTGGAGCTGTGCAGGCGGGGATGGGATATTTATGGTGTCGATGGATCGCCGGAAATGCTCTCAGCGGCCATGCAGAAGGCCTCAGAAGAAGGACTGCATATTTTATTTCTATGTCAAAAAATGCAGAGAATCGACCTGTACGGCACTGTAGACACGGTGGTTTGCACCCTGGACAGCATTAACCATTTGACAAGCCCGCAGGATGTGCAAAGAACCTTTGACCGGGTATCACTGTTTTTAAATCCAGGCGGATATTTTATCTTTGACGCCAATACGATCTATAAGCATCGGGAGGTATTGGGGAACAATACCTTTGTTTATGATACGCGAAATGTTTACTGCGTTTGGCAGAATACCTTTTCTCCAAGCCAAAACAGGATAACCATCAGCCTGGATTTTTTCCATCGGGATGGAAATGCTTATTACCGCAGCCAGGAATCCTTCAGCGAACGGGCTTACGCCCGGGAGGAGCTGGAGGAAATGCTGAAAAAGGCGGGCTTAGAGGCGGTGGAGGTATTCCATGAGCAAAGCTTTGAGCCGCCGCGGGAAGCCTCTCAGCGCTTGGTTTATGCGGCGCGGAAGCCCATGCGGAAATAGGAGCTTTTCGGCGGCGGGCCCTTGCCGGCCCGTTTTAGAATAACTTGATAATCCTGCTTACTAGATTTTTAGTCAATCCAATCCTTTGAGGAGGCAATTATGGACCGTTTGATTCGCTGCATCACCAAGGACGGCGCAATTATGGCGTCGGCTGTAGATTCTACCAATATCGTCTATACGGCGCAGAAAATACACCAGTTGACCCCGGCAGCCACCGCGGCTTTGGGGAGGCTTTTAACAGCTTCCTCGATGATGGGCGCCCAGCTGAAGCAGGAGGGGGCCAGCCTGACCTTAAAAGTCAGCGGAGATGGTCCAATCGGCTCCATGGTGGCGGTAGCCTACAGCAGCGGATGCTGTAAAGGCTATGCGGTAAATCCTCATGCCCAGGCGGAAAACTATCCCAACGGAAAGCTGAATGTAGCCGGAGTGGTTGGAAAAAACGGCATCCTTTATGTGATGCGCGATTACGGTGCCGGAGAGCCCTATATGGGACAGATTCCTTTGGCCAGCGGGGAGATTGCGGAGGACATTACAAGCTATTACGCCGCCAGCGAACAGATTCCCACGGTCTGCGCCCTGGGAGTGCTTTGCGATAAAAGCGAGGGGGAGGCATTGCTCTCCGGCGGTCTTTTAATACAACTGCTGCCGGCGGCCGGGGAAGAGGCGGTCGCAAGGCTGGAGAAGAATATCAGCCTGCTGGAGCCGGTAACCACCATGCTGGCCAAGGGGCTTTCTATCGAGGAAATGGTGGGCAAGGCGCTGGAGGGCTTTGAGTGGGAAATCCTGGAGGAGCGGAAGGTGGCCTACGTTTGTGATTGCAGTAAGGAGCGGGTGGTACGAGCGGTCACCTCCTTACCAAATGACGAAATTTTGTCTCTTGCCGACGAGCGGGGGTTTGCTGAGGCGGGCTGCCAATTCTGCAATCGGAAGTACCGGATTTCCAAGGAAGAGCTTCTTCGAATCGTGGAAGAAAAATCAAAAAAAGATGGGGAAAAGTGTTGACTTTTATTTGGAAATATAGTATTATATAACTCGTCGCTGAGAGCGCCAAGGAAAAAAGCGTTTGAAAACGGCGTTTTTGGGAGCATAGCTCAGCTGGGAGAGCACTTGTTTGCCTCTGTAGCTCAGTCGGTAGAGCAGGGGACTGAAAATCCCCGTGTCATTGGTTCGATTCCGATCGGAGGCACCACAACGTCCGCTGACAGCGGACGAGAAACGCGGATGTAGCTCATCTGGTAGAGCGCCACCTTGCCAAGGTGGAGGTAGCGAGTTCGAGCCTCGTCATCCGCTCCATTGATAGAAAGGACGCTTAAAATGTAATATTTTGAGCGTCTTTTTCATAAAATAAGAGTATGGTGCCATGGCCAAGTGGTAAGGCAAAGGTCTGCAAAACCTTTATTCCCCAGTTCAAATCTGGGTGGCACCTCCAGCCAGAGCCTCGACACGCAGCTTGCGTGCGGGGCTTTTTTTCTGATATGATTTTGGTGGCCGGGCGCAAACGGGGCAAAGCAGTTATCTATAAAAAGCAAAGATATGCGCATAAGATTTACCATACTGTAGGAAAACAAAAGCTATACTGGGAGGTTTTTATTTCTTGACTTTTGGAAAAGAAAAAGTTACCCTTAATTTGTCAATAATAATATTTATTGGAAATACCTGACAGAAAGGTTGGATGTGGTTATCAAAAATTTTTTAATTCACAGTAAAAGCATAGGGAAATCCTCTTATCTGTGGAACTCCGCGTCCGCTATGCTGAACTCCTTCCAAACGGTGGTCATTCTGATGGTGATTTCCAGGATTGATCCGGTGAATGACGCGGGAATTTTTGTGATCGCTTACGCCATTGGAAATTTAATGCTGACCATTGGCCGTTACGGAATCCGTCAATTTCAGGCGTCGGACGTCGTCGAGAAATACAGCTACCGCGAGTATTATTATTCCAGGGTTTTGACGACAGGACTGATGCTGGCGATCTCTTTGGCTTACATCGGTTTTGAATACGGCACCGGCCAATACGACGGCAATAAAAGCATCGTAGTTTTGTTGATCTGTCTGGTAAAATGGATCGACGCCTTTGAGGATGTATTTCACGGAATGTTACAGCAGCATGACCGGTTGGATATCGGCGGAAAAATTCTCACGGTGAGGCTGTTCCTATATACCGTTCTCTATATGGTCCTTTACGCTGTGACAAAGGATTTGATTCTGACCTCCCTGATCAGCTTACTCGTTTCTTTTGCCCTGTTTGTTCTTCTCAACGGGATGGCTCTGAAATCCTTTCCGGTAGAAAAGGGAGAGCTTTCTTTTCGAAAAATCGGAGCTATGCTGTGGGAGTGCTTTCCCCTGTTCGGCTCAACCTTCCTGATTATGTATATTGGAAACGCGCCCAAATACGCCATCGATTCCGTGCTTTCCAACCAGGATCAAGCCAGCTTCAATTATGTTTTTATGCCTGTTTTTGTCATCAGCCTGCTGAGCAACTTTATTTATCAGCCGGTTTTGAATAAGCTGGCGGTGATCTGGAATCAAAGGGAGACATCCCGGTTTTGGAAACTGATCGCTAAATATATCGCCGCGATTTTAGGTTTAACGGCGGCGGTCGCTTTAGGCGGCTATTTCCTGGGAATCCCGGTGCTGAATTTGATTTACGGCGTACACCTGGAAGGCTACCTGCTTCATTTGGAAATCCTTTTGGTCGGCGGCGGCTTGCTGGCTTTAATCAATTTTTTTACCATGATTATCACGATCGTACGGTTTCAAAAATACCTGATCGGCGGTTATATTATTGTATCCTTAGCCTTTCTTCTGTTCGGAAGCAAATGCGTACAAGCTTACGGCGTTTTGGGAATTTCCTGCTTTTATACTTTATCTATGCTATTTTTAGCGTTGCTTTTCTTTCTCCTGTTGGTAGCGATTGCCCGGCGTTCTTCCAAAAATCAGTAGCCCTGCTTTTGATAAAGGAAAAAGCCGCCGCTGTCTCATGACGAACCTGCAAGAAGATTTGCCTGGCGGCAAACCGGGTATTGGTAAATGGGGATTGACAGGCCCGGTTTAAAATAAGCTGGGCTCTCAGCGGAAAAGACGATATCGGGGGAGCGAATGTCCTGCTTTCAGTGCGGCCGGCAAGGAAAGCGCCGGCACCAGTACACTGCGGAGGGACTGTATGCGGCATCAGCGGCGTGTTTGCGGAGGAAAGGGCTTTTGAGCGAAAAGCCCTCCGCTGCTGGGATAAGCGGCGGGAGTTTTTACTTCACGCGGTCACTAAAATGGTTCTTTTTTGAAAACAATATCCATAGATTAGCAGAAGAGCCTGCTTTTTAAATTAAGGTTGAAGGGGAGGAACAACGATGTTCCCACAAAAATTAAAAGACTTGCTGGAAGGCGTAGGCTACAAATGCCTTCAAGGGGACGACCAGGTGCTGGTGAACGATGTGGTTTATGATTCCCGAAGGGTAAGGCCGGGCTGTGTGTTCGTGTGCCTGATAGGATCTGCGGTGGACAGCCACCAGTACGCCGCTCAAGCGGTGGAAGCGGGAGCGGCGGCTGTGGTAGCCAGCAGGCAGCTGGAGCTGGCAAAAGGAACGCTGGTGCTGGTGGAGGACACCCGCAAGGCGATGGCCTATATGTCGGCGGCGCTGTTCGGCCATCCCGCCGCTAAGCTGAAAACAGTGGGCATTACAGGAACCAAGGGGAAAACGACCACTGCATGTATGATAAAAACCATTTTGGAAAAGGGCGGAATCAAGACTGGAGTGATCGGAACTCTTGGTGTAATCATCGGGGATACCACCTATCCGACCAATAATACCACGCCGGAATCTTATGACGTACAGAAATATTTGAACCAGATGGTGGAGGAAGGGTGCCAGTGCGCCGTGATGGAGGCCTCCTCTCTGGGGTTAAAATGGCACCGGACCGACGGGCTTGTGTTTGATTACGGGGTTTTCACCAATTTTTCTCCAGACCATATTGGAGAAAACGAGCACAGCTGCCTGGAGGAATACGCCGCCTGTAAGGGCCTGCTGTTTCAAAGCTGTAAGCTGGGGCTTGTAAATATCGACGATCCCGCCTGCGAGACAATTCTCAAGGACCATACCTGCGAGCTTGAAACCTTTGGTTTTTCCAATCCCCAGGCCCAGCTGAAGGGCTCTAATGAGGGGCTGATATACCGGCCAGGCTATTTAGGGGCTCATTTTGACGTTTCCGGGGCAATGAAGCTGAGCGTAGACGTGGATATCCCTGGAAAATTCAGCGCTTATAACGCCATCGCCGCCATCGCGGTATGCCGCCATTTCCCGGTATCCGAGCAGAATATTCTGGACGGCTTGAACGAGGTGAAGGTGAAAGGCAGAGTGGAGCCGGTTAAGGTGCCGGGAAATTATACCTTGCTGATTGATTATGCCCATAATGCGGTGAGCATGGAAAATATCCTGACAACACTGCGGGAATATCAGCCGCACCGTCTGGTATGCATGTTTGGCGCTGGAGGAAACCGGGCGAAATCCCGGCGGTATGAGATGGGCGAGGTAAGCGGCAGACTGGCAGATCTGACGGTGATTACTGAGGACAATTCCCGGTTTGAGAATGTCATGGATATCATACAGGACATCCAGACCGGGATGGCCAAAACCCAGGGGAAAAGCATCGTGATCCCCAACCGGCGGGACGCTATCCGTTACTGCATTGAAAACGCTCAGGAGCATGACATTGTGGTGCTGGCGGGGAAGGGCCATGAGGATTATCAGGAAATCAAGGGCGTTAAGCGGCATTTTGACGAACGGGAGATCGTGGCCGACATTTTGAAAGAGCTGGGTATGGAGGAATAAGGATGGAACCGATCCGTATTTGCGAGATTGTAACAGCGGTAGGAGGAGCCTTATGGAAGGGCAATCCTAACGCCGAGGTCACCTCAGTAAGCACCAACAGCCGGGAGCTTGAGCCAGGGGCTTTGTTTGTGCCGATTGTTGGAGAAAAGGTGGACGCGCATCGCTTTATTCCCATGGCGCTGGATACCGGAGCGGCAGCCTGCTTTACCCAGCAGGAACCGGAGGAGGGCTTTAAATATTTAGACGGCGCTGTGATCCGGGTGGGCGATACCCAGAAAGCGCTTCAGGATTTCGCCGCCTGGTATCGGAAGCGGTTTACGCTGCCGGTTGTCGGCGTGACCGGCAGCGTGGGAAAATCCTCCACCAAGGAGATGATTGCAGCCGCGTTAAGCCAAGGAAAGAGGGTTCATAAAACAGCGGGAAACTATAACAGCCAGATCGGCCTTCCGCTGACAGTTTTTGGCCTGGACCACACGCACGAAATCGCCGTCATTGAAATGGGAATGAGCAATTTTGGCGAGATGGAGCGGCTTTCCGCCATTGCCAGCCCTACCAGCGCGGTGGTGACCAACATTGGCATTTCTCATATTGAACAGCTGAAGACTCAGGAAAATATCCGCGCTGAGAAGCTTCATATCGCCGATACCATTGGGGAACAGGGTGCTTTATATTTAAACGGCGACGACCCCATGCTTCAGCAGCTGAGAGAAAGCTATACCGGAAAAATTGTATGGTACGGCATGGAAAGCGATTGTGATTACCAAGCGGTGAACATTGATACCGTTAAGGATTGTACTCGTTTCGAACTGCACGCGCCCTTCGGTGCCCACAAGATTATGATTCCGGCCTTGGGACTGCATAATGTCAGCAATGCTCTGGCAGCCATTGCGGTGGCTTATGACCAGGGTCTGACCTTAGATGATATTCGCTGCGGCCTTCTTACCTATGAGGGGCTTGCTATGCGCCAGCAGATTCATGAGCTGGATAAAATCACAGTGATCGACGACAGCTATAACGCCAGCCCGGATTCGATCAAAAGCGGCATCGGCGTTTTGATGGCGGTGAAAAGCACTGGAAAGAAAATTGCTGTGCTGGCGGATATGCTGGAGCTGGGAGAGCGGTCCGCCCAGGCCCACTTGGAGTTGGGCGCCTACGCGGCGGCAAGCGGAGTCGACGCAGTGGTCACGGTTGGCCGGGAAGCGGAAAAAATTGCGGAAGGGGCCGCAGAGGAAAGCAGAAAAATTTTGGTGAAAGCCTGCGGAACCAATGATGAGGCGTTCGCTGAATTAGAAAAGATATTAAACGACGGGGATTGTGTTCTGGTCAAAGGCTCCCGAGGCATGCATACGGATGAGATTGTGCAGAAGCTTTTGACAAAGTATCAATAAAAAGACGAAAAATCTTTCAAAAACCCTTGACAGAAATAACTGAAAATGGTATTATAACTCTTGCGTCACGGATGGTTTCGGCGCGGAGTTAGGGGTATAGCTCAGCTGGTAGAGCAGTGGTCTCCAAAACCACGTGCCGAGGGTTCGAATCCTTCTGCCCCTGCCATTTATGGTCCGGTAGTTCAGCTGGTTAGAACGCTAGCCTGTCACGCTAGAGGTCGACGGTTCGATCCCGTTCCGGATCGCCATTTGCTGCTATGGCTCAGGTGGTAGAGCACATCCTTGGTAAGGATGAGGTCGGCAGTTCGAGTCTGCCTAGCAGCTCCAGTTTAAAAGCCTCGGCACGGATTCCGTGTTCGAGGCTTCTTCTCTGTAGAAATAAAATACAGCGGTTGGGTATATGTATATATGCCGAAGCTCTGGCTTTTATGCCTTTATGGCAGCGGCTTTTGCGGTAGGCTAATTAAGCGTCCCAGATTCTGGGACGCTTTTTGTTATCCTTAAGCAGAAAGAATAAGCGTGAAACGGTATATCCTCAAAAACACCCGCTAGGTGGACGGGATTAGGAACTTAAGCAAAAGCAGCATTTAGTATTCCGTCAAGCCGCATGCTTTGCGTTCGTGACTGGCCGCTTTTAGCACGATAGGCTCCCTGGCAGAGCTAAAAATAAAAAGGCCTTAATAAATGGATTGAAGCCAGCAGAAAGATAAAAGATGCTCTATTATTCAATAAAACGTTTTAGAAAGGAGAAATATAAAAGATAAAGAATCATCGGAAACTTTCAACGGCCAGGATGAGTGGCTTACCAGTTATGGAGCGAGCGATACGATAATATTTTTTGGTGCTCCTTGTAGCGAAGGGCTTCCTGATGAGAACCGATGTCAGGCTATCAATTATAATAGAACCTCCAAAGACAGAAAGCTTTGGAGGTTTTTTGGCGGCAGGCAAATAGGAGTGTTATTTCACGATAATTCATAAATAATAACTAAGAGAAATAAAGTGGTTTGATTATGGCACAGAAACTTGAAGAATGGGGAAAAATAAGCTATAATCTAGAATTAGGCAGAGTTTAGAAGCTTTTATAATTTTTGCTTTTGATATTTTTAATATTAATATTCGATAAGGGAGTTTAGCTCATGAGGCACGTGTTTTTAATTGGCAGCAACGGCATTCCCGCCTCCTATGGAGGATTCGAAACATTTGTAGAGCAATTAACCGCGCACAGGAAGGATCAGGAGATTTTTTATCATGTTTCTTGTCTTTCAGAGAAAAAGGGAGAATTTGAATATAATCACGCGCGTTGTTTTCAAATTAAGGTTCCAAAGCTGGGACCCGCAAAAGTGATTTATTATGACACGGCTTCTCTGGGGGAATGCTGCCGCTATATAAAACATCACAAGCTGGCTGACGCTGTGGTGTATATGCTGGGATGCGGCGTTGGGCCTGTTTTCGGCCACTATAAAAGAAAACTGCATCGTCTAGGCGCTAAACTGATGATTAATCCCGACGGCCTGGAATGGAAGCGGGATAAGTGGAGCCCGCTTGTGCGCAGGTATCTTAAATGGTCGGAAAAGCGCATGGTCAAGCACTCGGATTTAGTGATCTGTGATTCCAGAAAAATAGAGGAGTATATTAAAACGGAATATTCGGCATATGAACCGAATACCACATTTATCGCTTATGGCGCGGATTTGTCAAAAAGCACTTTGACAGCGGAAGCATCTGAGGCGCAAAAATGGTTTGCGGAGAAGAAGGTTATGCCGAATGAGTATTATTTGGCGGTGGGCAGGTTTGTACCAGAAAATAATTTTCAGACAATGCTTACGGAATTTATGAGCTCAACAACGAGAAGGGACTTTGTTTTAATTACTGATGTCAAGCAAAATCAGTTTTATGAGATTTTAAAGGAAAAGACAGGCTTTGACCAAGATCCCCGAATTAAGTTTGTAGGTACGGTTTACGATCAAAATCTGCTGAAATTTATTCGAGAGCATGCTTACGGCTATATACACGGTCATGAAGTCGGAGGAACAAATCCTTCTTTATTGGAAGCCTTGGCGAGCACTAAGATGAATTTATTATTGGGAGTAGGGTTTAACCGAGAGGTAGGAGGTCAGGGAGCGCTGTATTGGGAAAAGAAAGCTGGCAGTCTCTCTAAATTAATCGGTGATTGCGACAGTATGTCTGAGGATGACCGGCAGGAATTTGAACGGAAAGCGAAAGAACGCATTACCAGCTACTATAATTGGGATCATATTGCCCGGATTTATGAGAAGTGTTTTAAAGGAGAGCTCCTATGATTCAAGCTGACAATCCAATATTGGTTTCAGTAGTGGTTCCTGTGTATAAAATCAAAGAGGAATACCTTAGAGCGTGCGTCGGAAGCCTTCTGGAGCAGTCGCTCAAAGAAATTGAAATTATTTTAGTAGACGACGGTTCTCCGGACCGGTGCGGGGAAATCTGCGATAAATTGGCGGAAACAGATTGCCGGATTCGGGTGATTCATCAGCGGAACAAGGGTGTTTCTGCGGCGCGCAACCGGGGCATGGAGCAGGCGCGCGGGAAATATCTTTCCTTTGTAGACGCTGATGACTGGATTGATCCCGATACTTTAGCGGAAGCTTATCGGAATGGAAATGAGCGGCAGGCAGATATTGTATTCTGGTGTTATCAAAAGGAGTACGCAAACAGATCGGTGCCGGCTGTTCCATACCCGCAGAATGGCTTAATTTACCATGCCGGCGAGGGAATAGAAGAATTTGACCCTTTTTTTATGGGCTTGCTCGGCTCCAGCTGCTGTAAGCTTTACGCCGCGGATGTCATAAAGGGCTGCAGATATGATGAAAGACTAAAAAATGGGGAAGACGTGGAATTTAATTTCCGGGTTTACCGGGGCTTAAAAAAAGCGGTTTATCTGAACCGCCCTTTTTATCATTATCGGCAGCTGGGTAATTCCGCTGTGAGAAATTATAATCCTAAAATGATGGAGCAGTATGGCTTGACTCTGGCGGCGATAGAAAGCGATTTAAACGAAAATAGGGAAGAAAGATTTATTGCCGCGTTTCATACTTTTACTGGATTATGTTACCTGCTTCTGGCTTCACAGCTGGTTTTTGTCAAAGAAAACCCGGCCCCTTTCCGGGATAAGCGCAGGCAGATGAGGGAAATTACCGACACGGAACCATATCGGTCTGTTATTGCTGGAAATCAAGGAATTCATCTTTCCATAGAAAAACGCGTTGCTTTGTTTTTGGCCAGGCGTCATAGCTTTTTCGGCCTTTATTGTTTAGTTCAGATCAAAAAAATATTGGATAAGTCGGAGAAATAAAAGGAGGATGTTAACTGGTTTGCTAATATCGATTATAACTCCATTTTACTGCGGGAATTCCTATATGGCAGGCTTCTATCAAATGGTTGAAAAAGCAGCGAAGGAATTTCTTGCTCAGGGACAGGAACGGTCCGTTGAGGTAATTATTGTAAATGACAGTCCATGGGAAAGGGTAGAGCTCCCCGAAAATGAATCACACAGTTTTCGTTTGATTGTGATTGATAACAAAAAAAACAGCGGGATTCATCAATCCCGCGTAAATGGGCTGGAAAAGGCCGCCGGAGAATATGTTCTGTTTTTAGACCAGGACGATGAGATCAGCGGGGATTGTCTGTGCACGCAGATCAAAGCCGCGCGAGGCGCGGATTTAGTACTGGGCAACGGGATATTTGAGCTGCCGGATCATCAAAAGGCGGCGATTTATGGAAATCATTTCTCACTAAAATTTGCTTCCAGAGCGAAGCCCAACGTGATGATCCGAGATTTTATTGTATCGCCTGGACAATGCCTGATAAAGAAGAATAGTATTCCTATGGAATGGCGCCGGTGTGTGATGAAAAAAAACGGAGCGGATGACTATCTGCTGTGGCTTCTTATGTTCAATAATAAGATGTCTGTGTCTGTAAACGACGCTTTTGTTTATACGCACAAATACACCGGGGGTAATATTTCTGCGGACCTAGAGGTCATGTTTCAGTCCTCTTTGGAATTGCTGGAGCTATTGAAACGAAATCCTAACTATCAGTATCAAACTTATCGGAAGCTAGAAAGAACTATACACTATAAGCACGATATTCATCTCAGCCGGAAACGTTATTTTACCGAATCCCTTAAAAACTTGGATATCTTTTTGTATAACGTTTATTACCGTCTTGTCTGGCGCGGATGCCTGCTAGGGAAAGGAAGATATACGTGATAGAGAAAACCGCAGCTAGGTCTAAGCCTCGCCGCATTACAGATTATTGCGCGGCGCTTGTATTCTATTTTCAGCATATCCTTAAGTTCCTGTTTTCGGGCAAAATGATTGCCACGGTCATTGGAAATTTAGATCCCTGGTATTTATTGGGGCCCTGGTATTTGTGGAAAAATCGGAAGGAGTCAAAAAAATTAAAAGCCTCGCTCATTGTGATCAGCATCTTTTTCTTATATGGGATTCTTCAATTAATTGTATTTCCCAATATGAGTATTTTAAAGCTGGCGGTTACACTTTTAAAGCTCGCCGTATGCATACTATGTATGCTGTACGTTATGGAAAATGCGGAAAAGATCAATTTTCTGCGAATAGCCAAGATTATTTCCGTTTTTTATGGAATTACGCTTCCATTCGCGTTATTTTTTAATCAGAGTCCTCTGTTTTGGATTACCAACGATTATGTCAATAAATACACCACGACACGGCTTCGGCTGTTTTATTATGAACCAAGTGAATTAGGCTTCCGCCTAATTATCGTGATGGTAGTGTTGATTGGATTTTTCTTGGCCAGTAAGTGCAAAAAGGAAAAAGTCCTTTTAGCCGTTCTGATACTTGTCGATGCTTTTACCCTCTATTTGGCTAGATCCATGGGCGCTATCGGAATAGGCGCGCTGGCGATTGGCGTTATGTTCCTTTATGACTGGATCGCGCATAACTCTCGGAAAAAAACGGTCATTTACAGCTGCATATGCGCCGCTCTGCTTTTGTTCTGTGTTATGATGGCAGTCACTCAAAGCGATTTGTATATGCGCTTGATGGACACGCTCCAGGGGAAAGATTCTTCTAATCGTTACCGTATCGGTTTGTCGTTCCGCATTTTAGGTGACAGCTTTTGGAATTATTGGGGGCTTGGCTGCGGTTTTGGAAACGTGAATACTCCTGCATTTTTAAACCAGTACACAGACTGGGGATTAAAAACGGTTATTACAAATTCTTATGTATATTACATGACGGAGACGGGAATTTTCGGAGTCTTGACTTTAGGCGGCTTTATCTCAATCCTTTTCTATCGGTGCGTAAAGGGAAAATCAGCTGTAAAATGGGGCCTTTTTGTTTTTATTGTTGTGTTTCAGTTTATGGGAGGATATCTTACTAACGGTCTTAATTGGGTCGCCTATGGAATTATATTAAGTAATTTTAATGAGCGAAATTACTATAAAAGTATAGAATTTAAGAGTTTGCAAACTGAAACTCATGCCGATCAAACAAATTTGTCTCAGAAAAAATCGCGTTATTTGAGTTTACGTGAAAAGATACTTGGCAGTCCGTTCCTTAACGTGTTGTTTCAGCCTGTTATTTTTTTGCGTCGGGCAGCACGATGGCTGCGCGGTGTAGTCCAATATGAAATCTGGTTCCGGATTAAGGCGTTCTTCAGAAAACTGCGTTTGGGTACGTCGTACCAAAAATATGAGCCGATGAAGCTCTACCAAAATAGACATAAGGGACAGAGGTGTTTCATCGTAGCTACAGGCCCCAGCCAATCCATTGAAGATATTAATAAGCTAAAGGGTGAGATTACGTTCTCGGTCAACAGCATATATACTTGCTTTTCTGATACGGATTGGAGGCCGACCTATTATTGTGTTCAGGATAGAGTGGTGTATGAAAAAAATTGCAAAGGCATAGATGAATTGAAAGCGGCTCAGCGGTTTATTTCGGATAGCATTCCGCAGGCATATCGCAAGGGCGATATTTTGTATCCCACAAATGAGAGATTTCATCACTGCTTTAACGGATATAAGTTTAGGATTCGGTTTTCGGATGACAGTAGTAAAGTGGTATTTGCCGCCAACACAATTGTATATTCTGCGATCCAGTTAGCTGTTTATATGGGCTTTTCAGAGATTTATCTCACTGGCTGCGACTGTAATTATACGAGCCCTAAAAAACATTTTAATCATGACACTAATGAAAAAATTGAGAGTAAAATAAAGCTGGATGAAATTGGGAACCTGATGCTGGCGTCTTATCGCGCGGCAAAAAAATACACGGACACGCATCCGGTAAAAATATACAATGCCACCCGTGGCGGCAAATTGGAGATTTTTCCCAGGGTGAATTTAGATGACGTCGTTTCATAAGCTAGGCATAGATGTTTCTAAAAAGTATAAATACAGAGAGCGGCAGTATAGTTTTTTGACAGAAAACACTATGAGATCAAAGTGGAATTTCTTCAATTATTAGAATAGATAATGATGCGCTTGTTGTGTTTTCTAAAAAAGAGGAAAAGTACATTGTTATTAAAAACTGTTTCCGTAAACTTCTGGCGGCTGGTAACCGTTAATTTTAATAGCAATGCGAATTGGAGCTATCCTGCCGATCGCAAATATATTCTTGAAACTTTTAGGGTAGCTAGTTAGGATTTGAAATATGAACAAGCTTCTAGATAAGTATAAAAAGATACCGGCTCCGGTTAAGGCGGGCTTGTGGTTCTTCATATGCACCGTGCTGCAAAAGGGAATTGTTTTTTTGACGGTTCCTATTTTTACCCGTCTTTTAACTACAGAGCAGTACGGACTTTTGACGGTATATCAGTCTTGGATGGCTATTATTTCTGTGTTTACCACGCTAAATCTATCTGCTGGTGTTTTTAACAACGGCATGATAAAATACCCCGGTCAAAAGAATCAGTTTCTTTCATCGCTTTTAGGGCTGTCCACCACTGTTACGGCGGTTTTCTTCATAGTCTATTTAATGTTCCGCCAACCGATCAACACTCTGATTGAGCTGCCCACAGTATTAGTGCTGGCAATGTTTTTGGAATTGTTTATGAGCCCGGCTTTAGCCCTATGGTCCGCGAAACAAAGGTTTTCCTACAAATATAGGGCTATGACGGCGATTACAGTAACTATTTCTTTGGCAAATGTTGGAGTCGGGCTTTTGGCTGTGTCTTTGGCGGAGGAAAAGGGTGTTGCACGGGTCCTGTCCGCTGCGATTGTGAATATTTGCGCCGGACTGGTGCTCTACGTATTTAATATGATAAAAGGGAAAACTTTTTTTCATAAAAAGTACTGGAAGTTTGCCCTCGCGTTTAACCTGCCGTTAATCCCCCACTATTTATCGGTTACGATTCTAAATAATTCTGACCGCGTGATGATCAATAAATTTTGCGGTACAGGAAGCGCCGCGATTTATGGCGTGGCCTATTCTATCGGTTTGATGTTGAATATTGTTATGACAGCCATTAATTCTTCCTATACTCCTTGGTTTTACCAGTCCATGGCCAAAAAGGAGTATCAAAAAATTTCAAAGCTGGTAACTGCCTTAGTGGCTTTATTAGGCGGCGTCAGTCTTTTGCTTGTAACCTTCGCCCCGGAAATTATCCGGATTATGGCGCCGGCTTCCTATTATGAGGCTGTTTGGCTCGTACCGCCCATTACCTTAAGCATGTTCATTTGTTTGCTGTATAATGTATTTGCCGGATTAGAATTTTACTTTGAAAAAAATATTTTTATTATGATAGCTTCGTGCATGGGGGCGCTTTTAAATATTGCCCTAAATTCATTTGTTATTCCATTGTGGGGGTATATTGCTACAGGATATACTACCTTGCTTTGTTTTATTGTATGGGCATTTGCCCATTATATCTTCAGCACTTCTATCTGTAAAAAGGAACTGGGATTAAAAAAGAGTATTTTTAATATAAAAGCGATCTGTTTTATTGTGCTGGGTGTCTTTACGGCGACTGCTTTTATCATGCTCTTTTATAATTTGGCCATTGTTAGATATCTTATTGTGGCGGTCTTGTGCTTTGTGTTTATCATAAAAAGGAAAGCGCTCATTCATCTGATCAAACAGATGAAAAATGTTCAGAACAAAGGGAAAGGCGGCGAATAAAAACATCTGGAAACACTATTAAGGATATCTCTAATCTTGTAGAATTTAGGTTGGCCCTAGGTTAGTAAGGCAATCAAATAGAATTATTTCCGTGAAGAAAGGATGCTGGCGAAAGCTTTAAAATAGATGCGTTTTTTTGAAAACGGTGTAAAGCATGAGGACATAAAAGCAAGCATAAAACGATTGTAGAAAGGTTGCGATTATATGAAAAAGAAAGACAGGTATACGGGGCATCGCTACGCGAAGCCCAATAGATCATCCGAAAATGATATTTATTCTAATTCTGATAGATACGCCCGGACCACTGGGAACAAAAAATATAAAAAGAGAAAGAAAAAATGGTCTGCAAAGAAAAAAATCATTGTGACCTTATGTATTATCCTGGGGATTATTTTGATGATAGCCGGTATTGTATTCGCCTACATCAAAGCCACCTTATCCCAGCTTGGACGAGTCCCTCTTCCGGAAGCCCCTGAGACGCTTGGTATTTCATCCGAGGTTGCAGAAAAATATAAGGATTTAGATGTTACGAATATTGCTTTGTTTGGCGTCGATTCCAGAGAGGACAACGATATCGGACGTTCTGACGCATTGATGATTCTTTCGATCGACCGCGTTCACAATAAAATAAAATTAACCTCTATTGCAAGGGATACGTACGTTACGGTTGATGGCTATGGTCAGACAAAGATTAATCATGCCTATGCCTATGAGGGCCCTGAACTGGCCATTAAAACAATTAATGAAAACTTTGACATGAATATTCAGGGCTTTGTAACAGTAAACTTTTCCCAGCTGGCGGAGATTATTGATTATTTGGGTGGTATTAATATTGCGGTAACAGAAGAGGAACGCGAGGTTGCCAATAGATTAATACAGGAATTGGGCGTTCAGTGCGAACCGATTACGGAAAGCGGAGAATCAGTCCATTTAACCGGTGACCAGGCTGTCATTTTTGCCAGAAACCGCGATACAGGCGGCGACTCAGAGAGAACGGGCCGTCAGCGCAAGGTGCTGTCCGCTATGTTTGATCAAGCAAAGGCGATTGATGTGACGCAGTATCCAGGCTTGATTAATATGGTTTTGTCCCAAAGCGTGACTTCATTATCGGATAATGATATGCTGGGGATCGGTACTTGGGCGGTTACTTCCGGCGCTACCATGGAACAGATGAGTTTGCCTAATGAGAATTGTAATTCTTCCGGTGAAATAATCGACGGTGTTTGGTACTATGTGTATGATTTGGATTTGGCGACAGATCTGCTTCACGACTTTATTTACGAGGAGAATTCTGCGGATTAAAGAAGCAGAATTTGTCAGATGAGGCGGTTAAAATCCAAATCCCAATATTGAGAAGCCTTTCAGCTTTTCAATATTCTGCACAATGCATGCAATGATTCACTTTGGCAAGTGTTTTTAACTTAAGCGACTATAAAAGGGAGAGTTTAAAATGAAGGTAATAGGTGTAATTCCCGCGCGCTATCACTCCAGCAGACTTCCAGGAAAACCGATCGTCGATATATGCGGACGGCCCATGATTTGGTGGGTGTATCAGCAGACAAAAAAGTGCGAAAGCTTTGACGAGGTAGTGATTGCGGTGGATGATCCTCGTATTCAGGCTGTGTGCGACCGGTATGAGATGAAATCACTTATGACCTCTACAGAACATGATACGCCCACCTCCCGTTTATATGAGGTATCGACCAAGTTGGAGGGCGACCTATATGTGCTGGCTATGGGTGACGAGCCTTTAATTGATGCCAGATGCTTTGATTTAATTATACCGGAGCGGCTTGAGACAGAATATTATGTGGCGGGTCTGGTGAACGTTTTGGATAAAGCCACTGAGGTAATAGACTTCAGCAACCAAAAGGTAGTGACAAACGCAAAAGGCGAGGCGATGCTCATTTCACGCAGCCCGATTCCCTATCCGAAGGGTTATTTGGACTTCGAATATAAGAAAATTACGGGTGTCCAGATTTTTTCTCCTAAAGCGTTGGAGTTTTTTAACCGCACAGAAAAATCCATACTCGAAAAAGCAGAGGAAAATGATTTGATGCGCTTTGTCGAACACGGCATCCCTGTGAAAATAATAGAATCCGGCTATAAAACGATTTCTGTGGATACCCAAAAGGACTTAGAGATGGTACGCGATATTATTCGAAAGAAAATAGATGGAGGAGAAGTGATTCTATGAGTATCCGGCTGTTGGACTGTACGCTGCGCGACGGTGGATATATTAATGATTGGAAATTTGGCTATCGTACAGCCAAAAGCGTCATTCAAAAGCTGGTGGATTCCAACGCGGACTACGTGGAAGTCGGTTTTTTGCGAAACTGCAGCTATGATAAAAACGCAACGCTGTTCAATAATATTGCGGAACTGAAAAAAATACTTCCCAGAGAGCAGAAAAATACAAAATTCACGGTGATGGCCCTTCATAATAAATATGACATTACAAAGCTGGAGCCCAATGACGGCACAGTGGAAGCGGTGCGTGTAACCTTTCATGATTACGACATTGACGAGGGCTTGGAGTTCGTCAAAAAAGTGATGGAAAAGGGTTATAAATGTTTTTGCAACCCCATCAATATTATGGGGTATTCCGACCAGGAAATTTTAAATCTGATCCAAAAAATTAACCAAATTAAGCCCTATGCGTTTTCCATTGTGGATACTTTTGGGTCCATGATTAAAAGTGATTTGCTTCGTATTTATTCTTTATTGGAGCATAATTTGGACAAGTCGATTGTAATTGGACTCCATTTGCATGAAAATCTTTCCTTGTCCTATTCCTTAGCGCAGGAATTTATCGGGATGCGTAATGTGAACAGAGACTGCGTTATCGACGGCTCGCTGATGGGAATGGGAAGGGTTCCGGGCAATTTGTGCTTAGAATTGATTATGGATTATATGAATAAGTATGATTCGGTTAAGTATAATGTGGATTCTGTTCTCGATGCTATCGACGACCACATTTTGGCTATCCGGAAGGAAAGCCCCTGGGGCTATACTACAGAATATTCTTTGTCGGCTAAATACAATCTGCACCGGAATTATGCGGAATATTTAATTGGAAAGGGTCAGCTTAAGGCAAAGGATATCAATCATATCCTTTCCAATATCAGCAAAGACAAGAAAACTGCTTTTGATGAGGCTTATATCGAAAGGCTTTATTTAGAATATCAGGATAAAATGATCGATGATGAAAAGAGTCTGAACCAAATCGAAAAGACGGTATCAGGCAGAAAAATTCTTCTGCTGGCACCAGGTTCTTCACTGAAAGCATATCCGGATAAAATAAGAAGCTTTATTGAGAAAGAGCAGCCCCTGGTTATCTCTGTGAATTTCGAAAGCAGCGATTTCAAGCCTGACTATGTTTTCTTCAGCAATCGGAAAAGATACGATGATTACCAAAAAGAACCGCATAATGTTCCGGTTTTAGCAACCTCAAACGTAATAACCTCCGGCCAGCGGGAGGAGCTGATTTTTAATTATCACGACCTGGCGTTCAGTGAACATGGAATTTTTGACAATTCTATGATAATGCTGCTCCGGTTAATGAGCCGAATTCATGTGGATCTAGTATCGGTGGCAGGCTTTGACGGCTTTGAACGGAAAAAGAACAATTACGTGGATACCTATTATAAGACTACGGAAAAGGGACTCCTCGCGAATGAGAAGATTGCGTCTGCGGTTTCGGAATTGAAGAAGGAAATCAAAATAGAATTTTTGACGCCTTCTCTTTTTCAATAAGGAGGCGGCTCATGGGCTTTGAGAATATTAGATTACTGGTTCTAGATGTGGACGGAACTATGACTGACGGCGGCGTTTATATTGATAACAACCGAGTGGAATCCAAACGCTTTAGCATTAAGGATGGAGCGGGGATTCTAATGGCCAAAGCCGCTGGAATTGATGTCATGATTTTAACAGGCAGAGAAAGCAATTGTGTAGCCCAAAGGGCGTCTGAGCTGGGCATTCAGCTGATTTTTCAAAATGTAAAGGCTAAGTCGTCTTTTTTGCAAGGTTATCTGGAGGATAACGGCTTAACTAAGGAAAATGTAGCTTATATGGGGGACGATTTAAACGATTTGTTTGCAATGCGGCATGCCGGCTTATGCGCTTGCCCCAGCGATGCAGCGCAGGAAATTAAAAATCAGTGCGGCTATATCGTTGAACAAAAAGGCGGCGACGGCGCCGTCAGGGCTTTTATAGAAATTATATTAAAGGCGAGAGGACAATGGGAACAGTCAATACAAAGAGTATTTTCTGAAAGTTAGCAAAGGAGCTCCTTGCGTTGATTGCCTGTCGGCGGCATAGTAAGCGGGTCGTCCAGAGCAGAAGCTTTTTTCGCAGTTTTGAATTTGAAGGAGAAATTGGCATGGGATTTCACAAACCCCCGAAGAAATATGGAGCGGCCCTTGGAAGAGCAAAATTCAAACTAAACGCCGGATGGCTGGTGCTTTTGGCAGTATGCATTATTATCATCTCCGGCTTGACGATTTGGAACGCTTTGCATCTGCAATCAGCTATTAATAGAAGAACTGAGGCCTATGTATCGGATGTGTCCGATCAGTTGTGTACAGATATCGACTACCGGCTTTCCAAGGTAACCAAGGATTTGGAGATGCTGGGAGACAGCGTGGGACAACCGGGCTTAAGCGACAATGAAGAATTACTAAAATCCTTTTTAAGCAGAAAAGCGGAGATCCTTGGCTTTACATCCCTGATCGTGCTAAATTCACAGGGAGATGTGTATGAAACAAATCCTACTGGGGCTGATCTGCTTGCATTACCGGGCGTGCAGGATTCCCTTGCGGGAAAGAATGGAGTCTCCTTTTTAAATGAACAAAGCATCCTTTATTCGATTCCGCTTTCCACTGAAAACTACGAGGAATACAGCGTGCTGGCCGGCGTCCGGGATAAGGGAAATATGCAGGAGCTGATTCAGGCAAAAAGCTTCGGAGGAAGCGGCTTGAGCTGCTTGATCGATTTAGAAGGGGATATGATTATATCGCCGACAAATTCGGAACCGTTCCTGCGCTTGGATGATATTTTTATGAAAAAATCTGATGATCGGGTCATCAGCCATATATATCAAATGCAGCAGGATATGCAGGCCCATCAAGGCGGAGTATTTACTTTTACCGCTGCAGACGGGACAGAATTAGTTTTGTCCTACAGGCCCTTGATGAGCTTCGATTGGGTATTGTTGACACTGGTGCCCGCGAATCTGATTTCGTATGATACTGATAAATATATTCTTCAAACCTACATGATTATTTCGGGCACGGTTGTATTTTTCGCACTGATATTGGCTTTTTTATTCCGAATCTACCGTAATCATTATAAAGAACTGGAATATTCAGCGTTTATTGATCATTTGACCGGCGGGATGAACAACGCGGCTTTTCAACTGAAGTGTCAGGAGGTGTTTGCCCAGTCTCCGCCGGGCACCTATGCTGTGGCACTGCTCAATATCAAAAATTTTAAGCTAATTAACGAAAGCTTTGGCAGCGATGAAGGAAACCGGACGCTGGAGTTTATTATGAGAGCCCTGGAAAGCTTTTCCGGGCCGGGAGAATTTGCGGCCCGTGCCGAGGCGGATAATTACTTCTTCTGCATGAAGGAGAATGATCCGGATACGATTCGCGGGAGGCTTCGCACCATAGCCGAAACGATCAACGACCGGATTAAAATATTCGACAGCGAGCATGAAACCCCGTTTAAGCTTATCCTTCGCCAAGGCGTCTATGTGGTGGACGATCCCAGCCTGGAGATCACGATCATCCAGGACAGAGCGAGAACTGCCTGCTGGAATCGTGCGGCTCAAGAGGATAATCCGTGCGTTTTCTACAACACGGAGTTTACAGAAAGCATGAAGCGGGAACAAGAGCTCAATGATCTATTCGAGGATTCCTTGCGTAAAGGGGAGTTCCAGGTTTATTTCCAACCCAAGGTGTGGGGGAAAAATGGGGAGATCGGCGGAGCGGAGGCGCTGGTGCGCTGGCTTCATCCACAGCGCGGGATGATTTCTCCAGGGGATTTTATCCCAGTGTTAGAAAAAAGCGGAAGAATCTGCCAATTGGATTTCTATGTATTTGAGCAGACTTGTAAATTTTTGCACGGAAGGCTGGAGTCAGGGAAAAGGGCTTTTCCGGTGTCGGTGAATCTTTCCAGACGCCACTTCAAAGATCCAGATGCGTTAGCTAAGCTGCAAAAAATCGCGGAAGATAATGGCGTCCCGACCGATTTGTTAGAGCTGGAGCTTACAGAATCTATCTTTTTCAATGACCGCGGCATTGAATATGTGAAGAAACAAATTCAGGAAATGCACCGCATTGGGTTCCGGTGCTCGCTGGATGACTTTGGAGCAGGATATTCTTCGCTGGGGCTGTTGATGGAATTCGATGTGGATGTGGTCAAGCTGGACCGCCGTTTTTTCCTGGATGTGGGGAGGAAAAAAGCGCGTGACGTGGTGACTGCAATCACAGAGCTGGCCCAGAAAATCGGCGCAAAAACAGTAGCGGAGGGAATCGAAACCCAGGAGCAGCTGGATTTTGTAAAAGAGGCCCGCTGCGATATGATTCAGGGATATATTTACGCAAGGCCGATGCCGGTCTCGGAATTTGAACGCTGGATTGACCAGCGCCAGAGCCCAGGGAATACTAACTGAAAAACTCTCAGGAAGAAGGCTGTTATGGCTTAAAAGCTCTCAATCTTATGATCGGCCTTTGCCGAACAGCTGCTTTGCAGGTCTAATGTTTTTATTTATTGGGGGCAGCCCTCTTTTTGAAGAGCAGGCTGCCCCTTCGCATGCTTGGATCACTGCCGGTAAGCAGAAGAATCCGTTGCGGGCCTGCATTTTTTGAGCTTAAACTGAAAATTTCTTTAGAAGATGAAATTTGCTAAGGCTGTACGGATCCAGACTCCATCTGAAATTAATGATATTGAGGCTTTATTCAAACGTAGAGACACCTCTCGGTTTTGAAAACTGCCGCCTTGACTTTTAGATTGGGATAGAGTATCATAATGTCGTCTGAAAAGGCAGATTGGTATGATTTAGAAATAAAAAATCGACGCGCTTGCGGCTCAATAGTTGTAAGCGCGTTTCTTGTATTGTAAGGCTGGAGCGGGAATAATGGATAAAAAGCGTAACATGGGCACCTATCTCCTGGCATCTGTCATGCCGGGTGTACTGCTGCTGTCCGTTTATATTGCTTTAGGAGTATACCCATTTGGCCAAAGGTCTCTGCTGATCACGGATATGAGTCAGCTGTATGTGGATTTTTATTCCTATTTGATCGATGTGTTTCATGGCCAGAAAGCCCTGTTCTTTTCCTGGGAGGGCGGTTTAGGAATGAATATGACGGGAGTGGTATCCTTTTACTTAGCCAGCCCGTTTTCGTTCCTCATTGCTTTTTTTGACAAGCAGTCCGTCACGGAAGGGATTCTCCTCATTACAATACTGAAGACTGCCGCCTGCGGGCTGACATTTTCTATTTACACTCGAAAAGCGCTTCATCTTTGCGCGGCGCCGAACCTGTGCTTTTCCATAGCATACAGCCTAATGTCCTATGTGATTGTTTACGCCCTCAATATTATGTGGCTGGACGGCGTGATTTTTCTTCCTCTCGTACTTTTAGGGCTTCACCGGTTGCAGGATAAAGGCTCAATGCTGTTGCTTACCATTGCTTATACGCTGCTTTTTATCGCTCAATTTTACATCGCTTATATGGTTGGGATTTTTTCTTTGCTGTATTTTGCCGGCCTCTGTGTGGTTGAAAAGAGGTTTTCCCTGAGAACCATAGGAAAATTTTTTGTCAGCGTAGTGTTGGCTGCGGGCCTCAGCGCCTTTTTATGGCTGCCCACCTACGAACAGCTTGCTTATGTATACCTTCCGGAACCCCAGAGCTTTTCTACCGGAGATGTGACTTTTTCAAAAATTTTCAGCAAGACCTTGTTTGGCAGTTATGATTCCCTTACTTACGGCCTGCCGAACCTTTACTGCGGGATGCTGACCATGCTGTTTGTGCCTTTGTATTTTTTTAATCGGAGAATTTCTCTGAGAGAAAAAATTGTCAGCGCGGTGATTTCTTTGCTTCTATGCGTCAGCATGATGGTCTGGAGACTGAATCTGCTGTGGCATGGAGGGGACGAGCCCACCTGGTTTCCCTACCGCTTTAGCTTCTTATTGACCTTTTGCGGCCTGTTTATGGCGATACGGGCCTTTCGCTATCACAAAGAGTATCTTCCTAGGGCCTATGGCCTGTCGGTCTTGTTTTCAGCCCTTCTAATGGGAGGACTTTGGTGCTTCCATTACGAATGGGTGACCTTTGAGAATCTTTTAGCGTCTATCCTGCTTTTGCTGCTTTACGGCTTTTTTATGATGGTTTCCTGCTTCCGGCACCAATTAAAGAATGTTTTAGCCGTATTCGCTCTTTTGTCAGTCTGCTTTGAGATGGGAATGAACGGGGGCAATTTAGTCGATTCCTTGGACAGCCAGTTCGGCTATGAGGACAGGAGCACCTACACGGAGAATTATAACCGCAAAGAAGCGCTGGTCCAGCAGGCCTGCCGGTTGGACAGCGGATGGTACCGCTTAGAGGATAAAACGAGGCGGAACGCCAATGACGCCTTTTCCCTAGGATACCACGGCTTAGCGCATTACAGCTCGTTCACCAACCGGAATATGAGCAGCTTTTTAAGCAGGCTGGGGGTATCCGCACGGGTGCAGGGCCGCTTTTTGAGGTACAGCGGTTCCAGCAATGTGATAGATTCCCTCTTAGGAATCCGCTATGTGATCGGCCGCCGCGCCCCGCATCAGGATTATGTCCCGGCAGCAGAAATTGACGGCTTCAGGCTGTATGAAAATCCAGACGCCTTACCGGCGGCGTTTTTATCGTCAACCGATCTGGGAGGCTTTCATATTGCCCAGGATGAAAACGTGTTTGAGGCGCAGAACCACTTGATGAGCGCCTTGCTCGGGGAGGAAAAGGAATATTTTACAGCGGTTGACGGAGTGGAAATGACGCCATCCCGTTACGCGTATCCAGGTCAATGGTTCAGCGACGGCTGGTGTACGGTAACGAAAATGGAGGGCGAGGAAGCCTATCTGGAATTCTCTCTGGTTAACGACAAGGACCAGGAAATCTATTTTTATATGACGTCTTCTGGTTTCGCTGATAATAATTATCTGTTTTTAGATGGAAGGATTCTTGAAGATGAGAAGCACCCCTTGACCGGAGCGGTAGACCTGGGATGGTTTGAAGAGGGAGAAACCATAAAGGTACAGATGTATTTAAACGGGGATTTGACCTATCTTCAGATGCCGTTGTTTTACGGATTTGACGCGGAGGCCTTTCATCAGGATTGTGACGCGCTGAAGGCAAGGGGAATGACGGAGATCACCCAGGATTTGACTGGGCTCTCCGGTACGGTGGAGGTGGAAGAAGGCGAAGCAGTGTTGTTTACTTCGTTACCGGCTGATCCTGGCTGGACTGTATGGGTTGATGGAGAACAAACGCCGTGGAATACGGTATCTGACGCCTTTTTGACAGTGAGGCTTTCCAAGGGAAGCCACCGAGTATCCTTTACCTTCTGTCCCGCTGGCCTGCGGGAGGGATTACTGATTACCGCTGCCAGCGGCGCTGTTGGAATTCTGGGGGTTTTTTGGTTTCGTTTTTTACGAAGCCGCGTAAAAAGCAATGGGCGGAGGTAATGCCGTCTTGGCGTCAGGAAATCATAGAATCACAATATATCATAACGGAGGCTGTTTTCATGAATGTATTAGTAGTGGGCTGCGGTAAGGTGGGCTCACGGCTGGCCAGACTGCTGGCTCAGCGCGGTCATAATGTATCGGTGATTGACAGAGAAGAAGATATGTTCTCTCAGCTTGGTGAGGATTTTGACGGGGTGACTGTTACTGGAATGCCGATGGATATGGATGTGCTGCGGAACGCCGGGGTAGAATGGTGCGACGCGGTAGCGGTGGTTACGCCGGATGATAATTTGAATATCACCATTTCGCAGATTGTTAAGACTTTCTTTCAGGTAGAAAACGTAGTGACAAGAATCAGCGATCCAGCCCGGGAAATGGCGTTCCATCAGTTCGGGCTATCCTCTGTTTGTTCTACCAATTTGGTAGTCAGCTCGCTTTATACGACTTTAACACAGCCTATCGAAGAAAAGCAGATTACCTTTTTAAACGCTACCCTTGCGGTTGATGCCCGGCCGGTAGAGGAAATGTATATCGGCAGGCATCTGGACTCTGTTCCGCAGTTGGCCGGCGAGGCGGTGATGGGGGTTCTCCATCCTGGCGGCAAGGTGACCATTAATGACGGGAAGAGCCGGATTGAGCTGCATACCGGGGATCAAATTTTGATCACGCATTTGGTGGACTGAAAGGGAGGCGGACTGGGATGAATATTGTAATTATCGGTGGAGGAAAGCTGGGCTATTCCCTGGCGATCAATATGCTGGATCGGGATTTTCGGGTAAATGTAATTGAAAAAAATAAGGTGCGCGCTATGAATTTGGCGAACGAGCTGGATGCGGAGGTTATCTGCGGAGATGGTACCGAACTGGAGGTGCTGATGAAAGCCGGCGTACAGGAGGCCGATTGCTTTATCGCGGTGACTGGCCAGGACCAGGACAATCTGGTGGCGTGCCAGCTGGCAAAAAAGCGATTCCGTGTGCCAAAAGTGATTACCAGGGCCAATGACCATAGAAACCTTCTGGCATTGAGAAACCTGGGAGCGGATATAGCCGTCAGCAGTACGGAAATTATCACCCGGGCAATTGAGCAGGAGGTAGACAGCGCGGGAATGCATCTGCTGGCCAGCTTGAATCGGGGCAAGGCGGCAATTTGTGCCCTGACCCTTCCGGAAAATTCAAGATTTCACGGTATGAGCCTAAAGGATATTCAATTGCCACAAAATTCCCTGATTGTGTCTGTGGTTCATCAGGATGTCTTAACGATACCTCAAGGCTCCACGGTTCTCAGCTCAGGCGATGAAATCGTAGCAATTTGTGAAAGCGATCAGCAAAAGGAGCTGATGAAGATGTTCCGGTAAAATGGATGTTAATTTAATAAAGCGGGCGGGTGCGCTGCCCGCCAAAATTAGTGGAAGCGGATTGCTTTGACTTTTTGGCCCGCTCCGTGGGCGGAGCAGGCACAGCTTTTCATTTTCCGTACTGCTTAGAAGCTGTGCTCCGGGTAAGCAACGATTGAGCAAAAAACAGCCCGCCGGAAGGTACAATCCTTCCGCGGGCTGTTTTTTTTAAAAGAGATGGAAAAGAGAAGGCCTGATTATGATTCTGCTCATTTGCATCTTGCTGCGGTTATCCTACGATTACTTTTCCCTCAGGGAGTATTTTACCAGGGCCGCCGCTATGCTTCATAGTCAAAGCAAGCACTAGAGAAATAGGGCCGACTCTGCCGATAAACATAGTGAGCATAACGAGAATTTTCGCAACGATGGACAAGTCGGGAGTCAAACCGGTAGTGAGGCCTACCGTACCAAAAGCGGAAACCGCTTCGTAGACAGCGTCAATGGCGGACACCTCCGGAGGGGTCGTAACCATAATAACGCCGGACGTGATTGCGATTACCAAAAAGGCCATAGCTACGATCGTCATAGCACGGTATACCACAGACTTGTCCACACGGCGCTTGTTAATCACCGTTTCATCCCGGCCCCTGGAAATGCTTACTACAGTTGCCACCAAAACCACAAAGGTCGTAGTTTTAATACCGCCGCCGGTAGATGAGGGAGAAGCGCCGATAAACATTAAAATAATCGTAACCAGTTTTGTGGCGTCTCCAAGCTCTCCCTGGGGAATAGTGGCGTAACCGGCGGTTCTGGCGGTTACCGATTGGAAAAAAGAAGCGTTCAGCTTCTCCCAGAAGTTCAGGTCCTTTAAGGTATGGTCATATTCCAGTCCCAGGGTTAAAACGGTTCCCAAAACCAGCAGAGACGCGGTGGAAACCAGCACAATCCGGGTGTGCAATGTGAGGTGCGGACGGCGTTCTTCTTTTCTCACCCGTTTTCTTCCCCAATTATATAGGTCCACTGTAACGATAAAGCCGATACCGCCTAGAATAATCAGACAGCAGATAGTCAGGCAGACCAGAGGATCCCCTACAAACAGCTCCAGGCTGGCATCGGGCTTTAGAAAGCCCAAAATATCAAAGCCCGCGTTGCAGTAAGCGGAAACCGACAGAAAAACGGAAATCCAGATTCCCTTGCCCCCAAACATAGGGACAAAGCGCAGCATTAGAAGAAAAGAACCGAAAGCCTCGCAAACAAAGGTAAAAAACATAATGGTGCGGAGCAAACGGGGAAGATCCAAGGTACTGCCGTTTGTATACTCTTTGGCGATCTGCATATCCCTTAGATCCAGCCTGCGTCGCAGAAACAATGTAAATCCACTGGTGAAGGTTACCAGTCCCAGACCTCCCAGCTGAATCAGGCCTAAAATGACCACCTGCCCAAAGGCGGACCAATGGGTCCAGGTGTCGAATACCACCAATCCGGTGACGCAGGTAGCGGAAGTCGATGTAAAAAAAGAGCTGAGCAGGTCGGTCGCCTGCCGGTCTCTGGCTGAAATAGGCAAGGCCAGCAAAACAGCGCCGATCACAATGATAATGAAAAAGCTGGAAACAATCAGCCGGACTGGAGGAACATCCTTTAACCGGCGGATCAAGGATTTTTTTTCACCTGTTTCCATGAAGCGTAACCGTCCTTTTCTGAGAAGCAGTAAGCGTATGTTATATCAAACGTTTTGGAGATTCCTGAGATTCTAGAAAAATCCTTTTGGAAACCCCCTGTTTTTTCAGTACCGCAATCAACGGCAGGCCCAGGCCATAGCAGACTGCCAGTTCGCCTAAGCCTACGCTGAGAGCCATTGCGGCGAAGAGAGGAACTGAAAATCCAGCTGGATCAGTAACAGCGATCACACACCCGACTATGACAGCGTTGGTAAGTACCGGGGGAAAGGGCGCCAGAACAGGAAGCCCCTTTACTGTAAGGTTTCGCAGCAAGCGGGTGAGCACGGCGGCCAGCAGAGTGGCCGAAGTGCCGGAAATCCAATCAATGATCCCCATTGGGCTGCCTAGATTGGATAAAAAACAGCCGATGGCGAGACCCGGAATAGCCGAGGGGGTAAATACGGGCAGAATGGTCAAGGCCTCGGAAAAACGGAACTGAACGCCCTGGTAGGCTAAGTTCAGTGCTGCGGCGGCATAGGTAAGCACCGTATAAATCGCCGCAATCATTGCCGCTTCTACCAAGCGGCGGACTTTTAACGATTGATTCATATGAAGTTTTCCTCCGTAGTGTTTTTTTAGGTCAGGAAGTTGCGACTGACCGCCAAGAGATTGAGTTTATCTTACCCCTTTTAAGAGGAAAAAGCAAGCAATCCAGCTATTTTTGTACAGCTTACATTAAGATTCCGTAAACCCTGGAAAGAAATACTTCAAATTGTAAAAGAGCCTTCAAAAAGGGGAGGCTGCGGTTCCGCCGAAAAGGCTTTCTTTCAAAGGATTAGAGCTTCTCTTGCTCGGCCGGCCTTGCCTTAAATACGGATAGGGCCTTCTTAGGATCGGGTGGTTATGCTTTAACCTCCCGTTTTCCGCCGCCATTCTTTTACACCGGGAGGAGAAATTGATTGAATTCTGTTGAAAGCATGATCGGAAAATTATTATGAGATAAAACAAAAGCCGTTCCGCAAAACGGAACGGCCGGAAGCGTCCAAAGAAGGGATAAACCCTGTCTAGAGGGCAAGCTTATCCTTCGGTCTTGCCCAGCAGATTGAACCGAAACAGCTTGCTTTCGTCGTCGGGATTCTCACAGATAATATAAGCCTCGGCGATTTTGCCGCCTTCGATTAACTGGGTTAAACCGACCAGCTGGCAGAGCTTACTCCTTAAATTCAACTTGTCGCCTTCTCTGGTTACCAGATAGACATTACCCTTACAACTGTCCAAGACGGCCAGAAAATCGGGAACATCTACATTGTGAAGCTCGATAGGTGTTGCCATGCTGATTCCTCCTTTTCCCTTAAGGCAAAGTTTTGGCTTTCTCAAAGCCTGCATCCATTATAGCATAGTCCGGAGAATTGTCAATGAATGCCAGCGCGCAATTTTTGGCTATTTTGCCGTCTTGAATTCTGATAATGCGCTGGGCGGAGCGGGCAATAGAGTCGTCGTGGGTGATAAGAATTACGGTTCTTCCCTCCTGGTTCAGCTGCTTTAAAATCGCTAAAATTTGAGCCCCGGAGGCGCTGTCCAGGTTTCCGGTCGGCTCGTCGGCCAGAATCAAAGGAGGGCTGGCGGCGATCGCCCTGGCGATTGCCACCCGCTGCTGCTGGCCGCCGGACATTTGACTGGGCAGATGCTTGATACGGTGAGCAAGCCCGACCTTCTGCAGGGCCTCTAGGGCCAGCTTTCGGCGTCTTGGCTTTTCGATCCGCCGGTAAACTAGGGGAAGTTCTACATTTTCAAAGGCCGTTAATCCGGGAATTAGGTTAAATCCTTGAAATATAAAGCCGATTTCCTCATTGCGGATCAAAGCAAGCTGATCCTCATTCAGGCTTGCCACGTTTTTTCCGTCGAGGTAATAGGAGCCGCTGGTGGGAATATCCAGACAGCCTAAAATGTTCATCAGAGTGGATTTTCCCGAGCCCGACTGACCGACGATGGCGACGAATTCGCCTTGACGAATCGAGAGAGAGATCTGGTTCAGGGCGTAGACCTGTTCCTCTCCCGAAGGATAAATTTTAGATAGTTCTTTCAATTCCAGCAACGTTTTCAATGAAGTCTTCCTTTCGAGGGTTTCTGAGTTTAATATACCCCGAAATTGCTAATTATTTGTATCATTTGTAGAAAATGCAAGGAATGCTTTGTAAAAACCGCAGTAAGGTTTTTTAGCCTTTAGCCGCTTGCTTTTCGATTTCCGGACATACCGCCGCAGTTCATGACAGGGCTTGGGACCGATGGATGGAATTGTCAAAGCTCCTTTTTTATTGTATACTAAAGACAAATCCTTAAAACATAGACAGGAGAGATCAAAATGGATAAATTCTGGAAACAGTTTAAAAGCGGCACGGATATTAGAGGAGTAGCTTCAGAAGGCGTGGCGGGCCAGAAAATTAATCTGACCGATGAAGTGGTGGAAAAGATTTCCGCTGGGTTTGTTTTGTGGCTTTCGAAAAAAGCGAATAAGCCTGCCGATCAGCTGATTATTTCCGTGGGGCATGACAGCCGGATTTCCGCTTCCCGCATCCAAGCGGCGGTGACCAGAGCTCTGGAGCCTGCCGGCGTAACAGTTTACGACTGCGGCCTGGCGTCCACCCCGTCTATGTTTATGACTACCGTTGATCTGAAATGCGACGGGGCGGTGCAGATTACGGCCAGCCACCATCCCTTTAACCGCAACGGCTTAAAATTTTTTACCCCTGACGGAGGCTTAGAGAGCGATGATATTACCGCTCTGCTGGCCTTGGCTGAGAAAGGGGACAAGCCTGAAAATGTTCCCGGAGGCAGTGTGAAGCCGGTGGCCTACATGAGGGATTACGCTAAGCACCTGAGGGAGATCATCTGTAAGGGGGTAAACGCGGCGGATTATGACCATCCGCTGAAGGGCTTTCATATTGTAGTAGACGCAGGCAACGGAGCAGGCGGCTTTTACGCCAGCGACGTTTTGGAACCATTGGGGGCAGATGTCGCCGGAAGCCAGTTTTTAGATCCCGACGGTATGTTCCCAAACCATATTCCCAACCCGGAGAACGAGGAGGCAATGGCCTCGATCTGCGAGGCGGTGAAGGAACAAAAAGCGGATCTAGGTGTAATTTTCGATACCGATGTGGACCGCGGCGGCGCTGTGGATCATCAAGGAGAAGAAATTAACCGGAACCGGCTGGTGGCGGTGGCCTCCGCAATCGCTCTGGAGGGCAATGAGGGAGGAACCATTGTCACCGATTCGATCACCTCCAGCGGATTGAAGTCTTATATTGAGGAGACGTTGGGCGGAAAGCACCACCGTTTTAAGAGAGGCTACAAAAACGTCATCAACGAGGCGATTCGTCTCAATCAAGAAGGAATCAACTGTCCTCTGGCAATTGAAACCTCCGGGCACGCGGCGCTGAGGGAGAATTATTTCCTGGATGACGGCGCATATCTGGTAACTAAGATCATTATTAAAATGGCTCAGTTGAAAAAGGAAGGGAAGACGTTGGAGTCTCTGCTGGCGCCGCTGCAGGAGCCGAAGGAAAGCGTAGAGGTTCGCATGCCGATTTTAACCGAGGATTTCAGAGCCTGCGGCGAGCAGGTGATCTCTGGACTGGAAGCCTACGCCAAGGTTCACGATGGCTGGCAGATTGCTCCGGATAATCACGAGGGCATCCGGGTATCCTTTGGGAAAGACGAAGGCGACGGATGGTTTCTCCTGCGGCTCAGCGTCCATGACCCCATTATGCCTTTGAATATTGAGAGCGACGCCGTCGGCGGTGTGAAGCTTATCGCCGGCAAGCTGTACGATTACGTAAAGACTGTAGAAAATGTGGACATCTCCGCGCTGGAGAAAATCCTGTGAGAAATTGAAAAAAGCCCGGGCGATGCGAAACAGCCTGGGCTTTTTTATATCCTTGAAAAAAACCTCTAATGCCCATTTTTCCATAGTTGCTTTGTATGCGGGACAGGCTTTCTTTGATAGAACATGATAGAAATCAAAAAAGAGAATGAAGAGCAAAGAAAAAAGCACGAAGCTCGGCTTCGTGCTTTTTCGAGAGGAGAAAAATTTTGAAAAAAGCGAGGGGTTTTATACAAATAAAGGATTAGAAATCAACCTTAGTGCCATAGTAGGTAGCCTTCAGAAGCTGCTCCATCTGGGCGGGAGTGATGCTTCTTGGGTTGGAGCCGGTGCAGGCGTCTCCAACAGCGTTGGCGGCTACCTCAGGCAGCTTCTCTAAGAACTCCGCCTCGTTGATGCCGAAGTCCTTCAGAGTCTTGGGAATATTCAGCTTTACATTGTAATCGTCGATCTTGGCGCACAAAGCGGCAACCAGCTCGTCGTCGGTATTGCCGGCAAGGCCGACAGATTTCGCGATCGCGGCATAACGCTTCTTCGCAGTAGCGTCCTTAGCGTTGTACTGGATTACATAGGGCAGATAGATGGCGTTGGCGCAGCCGTGCGGAATATGTCCAGTGCTGTAAGCGGCTCCCGTCTTGTGAGCCATCGAATGAACGATGCCCAGCAGAGCGTTGGAGAAGGCCATACCGGCCAGGCACTGGGCATAGTGCATCTGCTCTCTGGCAGCCATGTTGCCATTATAGGAATCCGGCAGATATTCAAATACCATGCTGATGGCTTTCAAAGCCAGAGGGTCGGTGAAAGGAGAATTTAAGGTGGAAACATAGGCTTCAATCGCATGGGTCAAAGCATCCATACCAGTATGAGCAGTCAGCTTGGGAGGCATGGTCTCGGCCAAATCAGGATCAACGATAGCAACATCAGGAGTGATATTGAAGTCGGCCAGAGGATATTTAATGCCCTTGTGATAATCGGTAATTACGGAGAACGCGGTCACCTCGGTGGCAGTGCCGGAGGTGGAAGGAATCGCCAGGAATTTCGCTTTCTGACGCAGAGTGGGGAATCCAAAAGGAGTGATCAGGTCTTCAAACTTAGTGTCCGGATACTCATAAAAAGCCCACATAGCCTTCGCGGCGTCAATCGGAGAACCGCCGCCGATAGAAACGATCCAGTCAGGCTGGAATTCCTGCATGGCCTTGGCGCCCTTCATAACGGTTTCTACAGACGGATCAGGCTCAACGCCTTCGAACAGCATAGTTTCAATGCCGGCCTCGTGCAGATTGTTGACAACCTTGTCTAAAAAGCCGAAACGCTTCATAGAGCCGCCGCCAACCACGACGATAGCCTTTTTGCCCTTCAGGTTTTTCAATTCGTCGATGGAGCCTTTACCATAATAGATGTCTCTGGGAAGTGTGAATCTTGACATAAAAAAGCCTCCTGTTTTGTAAAGATTGCTAATTGTGTTTGTGAATTTAATAACAATCTTTTTGATGGTTTTATCTTACCACTTTGATAAAAAAGTATCAATATGATAATTGCACAATCATAATATTTTTTTTTGTATATATTATCGAAAAAGAAAAAATCTGAAAGAAGGTGGCTGTTTTTTGATGGCTATGATATAATAATTCTGTTTTCTATAGCTATTGAGAGATTTCTATGAATTATGAGCATGAAAAAGGAGATTTTCCTATGAGATTTATTTCTTGGAATGTAAATGGCTTAAGGGCTTGTTTGACAAAAGGATTCCCTGAATTTTTTCAGCAGATCGACGCTGATATTTTTTGCCTACAGGAAACCAAACTGCAGCAAGGGCAGGTGGAGATGGTTCTTCCGGGATACCGCCAATATTGGAATAGTGCTGTCAAAAAAGGCTACAGCGGTACCGCCGTATTTTCGAAAAAGGAGCCTTTGTCTGTAAGCTATGGATTAGGAATTGAGGAGCATGACCAGGAGGGACGGGTCATCACCCTGGAATTTCCAGCTTTTTATTTGACTACAGTATATACGCCCAATTCTCAGGAAGGATTAAAGAGGCTTTCCTATCGTATGGAGTGGGAGGATGCTTTCCGGGATTATCTTAAGGGCTTGGACTCAAAAAAGCCGGTGGTAGTCTGCGGGGATATGAACGTGGCCCATCAGGAGATTGACCTGAAAAACCCGAAAACCAACCGCAAAAACGCTGGCTTTACCGATGAGGAAAGAGAACGCTTTTCCCAGCTGCTGGCAGCGGGGTTCATTGATTCCTACCGTAGCTTGTATCCGGAAAAAATCGAGTATTCCTGGTGGTCTTACCGCTTCAACGCCAGAAAAAACAATGCGGGATGGCGCATTGACTATTTTCTGGTCAGCGACCGGATCGGCGGGCAGATTCAAGACGCCAAAATTCACACTCAGGTAATGGGCAGCGACCATTGTCCAGTTGAACTGGACTTAGACATTTGAAAGAGATAAAAAGTTAAAAACAGAAATAAAGTGATTCGTCCCTTTGACCTGCTTGTCCTCAATGCTTTACGATACTTTAAAACACTTTCTCTTTTGACAATGAAGTCTGTCTGTGGTAAGCTGAAAACATTATAATTGGAGAATTTACTGAAGAGATTGAACGCTGCAAAGCTGCGGAGGTGCTTTGATGGATAACAGAGTAAAGGCCGCTTTTTCCTATGTGTTCGGCTGGATTACCGGAATTATTTTTTTGGCCATTGAAAAAGAGGATGAATTTGTACGGAAAAGCGCGGCGCAGTCCTTTGTGCTGAGCCTTTTTCTGCTGGCGTGCAACCTTTTGGTGTTCTGGATTCCCATTGCGGGGCCGGTGCTGTCCGGCTGTATTGGCTTCGGTGGCTTCCTGCTGTGGATCATCCTCATCGTGAAAGCGGTTCAAAACGTTTATTTTCGCTTGCCGGTCATCAGTACGCTTTCTGAAAATTATGTGATGCGGTGGTTTTTGTAAGAATGATTGCTCGGGTTTTCTTAAAAGCAATAGGAAAACGAGCGGAAAGAGGCTGTTTCTGAAACATCTTTCAGAAACAGCCTCTTTTCACAAGCCTATTGACCCGTGAATTGGCAGAAATCCATTCTATCCGCCCAATTACTATCTAACATTACAGCTAAGCTCTATGTTGAAAAGCTTAAAGACTGTAAAAGAAAAAGTATCGGAAAAATGGCTGCCAGAGGGAAAAACAGAACTGCCGTTTGTTCTGGGGTTCCGGAAAAAGTAATTCACGGCTTTCATGCGGGTTGTATTAAGATTTTCTAAAATACCGTTCTTTTTTATCAATTTCTGCGTTAAGTGAACATTCTGTGATGGTTCTGTCAAAATCCTTAGGTTTTGCTGGTTTGTTCATAAAATGTTAACATTTTCTAGACATCTTTCGTCTAATATAAATAAGGAATAAACGGCGGAACAGCGTTCCGTTGTTGAAATAGTGAGGAGTTGAAACGCAGATGATAGAGGTAAAGAACCTCAAAAAGCGGTATGGCAATAAGCTGGCTGTCAACGATGTCAGCTTTACCGTGGAAAATGGGGAAATTCTGGGCTTCCTGGGGCCGAACGGCGCGGGCAAGTCAACCACGATGAACATCATTACCGGCTACCTGTCTTCCACAGAGGGCACGGTGACGATCGATGGCTGTGAAATTTTAGAGGATCCCATTGGGGCGAAGTCAAAGATTGGCTATCTTCCAGAATTTCCGCCCTTGTATCCGGATATGACTGTAATCAAATATCTGGAATTTATGTACGATCTGAAAAAGGTAAAGCTTCCGAAAAAGGCTCACATTGCCGAGGTCTGCGATCTGGTGAAGATCACCCATGTGAAGGACCGCGTCATTAAGAACCTTTCCAAGGGCTATAAGCAGCGTGTCGGGCTGGCCCAGGCCCTTTTGGGCAACCCGGAGCTGCTGATTCTGGACGAGCCGACGGTAGGCCTGGACCCCAAACAGATCATTGAGATCAGAAATCTGATTAAAAGCTTAGGCAAAAAGCATACAGTAATTCTGTCCTCCCACGTTTTGCCGGAGGTACAGGCGACCTGCGACCGGGTGATTGTTATTAATAAAGGAAGTATCGTTGCTGACGATACCCCCGAGAATCTGTCTAAGAAGCTGACTGGTGAGCACAAGCTGGTGGTTCGCATCGACGGCAGAGAGCAGGAGGTCTACAGCACCCTAAGAGCCATCGACGGTATGATCGCGGTGACCAAAGACGGCGAGAAGGAACCCGGTGTTTATGAGTATACCATTGAGGCCAAACCGGATATGGATATCCGCCGCCCGCTGTTCCGTGCCATGGCGAAAAGGGATTTCCCGATCCTGGCCATTCGCAATGCGGAGCTTACCCTGGAAGACATCTTCCTCCAGTTAACTGACGAAAATCAGAATCGCACCTCGGTTCGTTCTATGCTGGCAGAGGATACGGTTCTAACGGAAGACAGCGGTGCTGATTTAAAGAGCGTTGCCAGAGCGGTTGTGGAAGCTCAAAATACGGAGACTGGCAGCGAGGATGCGACTGAGAACGGGGGCGAAGACCAATGAGCGCAGTAATGAAGAGGGAATTGAATTCCTATTTTTCTTCCGCAATCGGATATATTTTTATTGCGGTATTCTATGTGTTTGCAGGCTTTTACTTTTTTGCGACCTGCCTATTAAGCGGCTATTCTACCTTAAGCTATGTTTTTAGCAATATGTTTGCCATTGCAGTTTTTCTTGTGCCGGTATTGACCATGCGCCTGTGGAGTGAGGAAAAGAAGCAGAAAACTGACCAAGCGCTGTTTACCGCGCCGGTAAAGCTGCTGCCCATTGTGCTGGGAAAATATTTTGCGGCGCTGATTATATATGCCATCAGCCTTGCGATTTTCCTTGTTTTCGGTCTGGTAATCTCTTGCTTTGTCACCCCTGAGTGGTCCGTTATCATAGGTAATCTGATCGGCCTGTTTTTGCTGGGAGCGGCTTTAATCGCCATTGGCATGTTCCTTTCTTCCTTGACGGAAAATCAGGTGATCGCCGCGGTCTCCGGCTTTGCCGTAGGCCTGGTCATTATGATGCTGGACTCTATCGGCTCTTTGTTCAGCAATACATTTTTGGTGTCCATTTTTACGAACCTTTCCTTTAACGCTCACTACACCAACTTTACGACTGGTTTGCTGAATTTTGTTGACGTTATTTTCTTCTTGAGCGTGATCTCGGTCTTTGTGTTCTTGACTGTCCGCGTCTTCGAGAAGAAGAGATGGAGCTAAAGGGAGGTGCTGTGAAATGAATCTGAAGAAAAAAGAGAAGGAGCAGGCGGCGCCGGAAAAAAATTTGGAGCCTGCTGCGGCAGCCGGCAAGCCTGCTAAGAAAAATATATTTAAAAGCAGAAAATTTAAATACGGCGGTATCGCTACGGTAATCACGATCCTGTTTATCGTGGTGGTGATCGTCATCAATATGATTATGGGGGTTCTGGACTCCAAAGTGGTCATGGAAGTGGACCTGACTCCCAATCAGGTTTACGGACTGACCCAGGAATCTATCGACTTTGTCCAGGGACTGGATAAGGATGTGGAAATCAACATCCTGAACAGCAAGGATTCCTTTGAAAGCGGCGGCCAGTATTATGTGCAGGCTGCGGCTATCATCGAAAACTACAGTAAATATTCCAGCCGGGTAACGGTGAATTATGTGGATCTGGTAAAGAATCCTACCTTTGCCGCTAACTATGAAGATGAGAATATCGCCTCGAACGACGTTTTGATTAAATGCGGCGAAAAGCATAAGCTGGTGAAATCCAGCGAATTATTCAACAGCGAGATGAGCTATAGTACCTTCAGTTATGTGGTCACTTCCTCCAAAGCGGAGCAAAGCGTGACTTCCGCCATGGTAAACGTCACCAGCGACGAGATTACCAAGGTGGCTATTCTGACGGGCTACGACGAGGCGGATTACTCCAGCCTGACCTCCATGCTCACCAGCAATAATTTCGACGTGCAGGAGGTCAACATTACAACGGATGAGATCCCCGAGGACGCCAAGCTGGCGGTTATTTTTGCTCCTGGCAGGGATTATGACCAGAGCTCTCTTAAGAAGCTGGATACCTTCCTGAGCAATAACGAAAAGCTGGGAAAATCTCTGGTGTTCGTTCCTAATACACAGCCGGATCAAATTCCCGAACTGAATTCCTTCCTGGAAGAGTGGGGCATGAGTGTTGGAAGCGGCGTAATGTTTGAGCTGAGCACCGACCACTTGTACAACAATACCACTCCTTTCTGGTCGGCCGCGGAATATGTAGATGAGGATTATTCCTCTGTGATTACCAATAAGAGCATCCCGGTGTCCGTTATGCAGAGCAGGCCCATCGAGATTCTTAAGGAAAGCGAGTCTATCAAGGTCCTTTTGGAATCCACGGAAAATTCCGGAATTTATCCAGTGGACGCGGCCGAAGGCTGGCAGCCTGAGGAGAGCGACCTGACAGGGCCGATTACCCTGGCGGCGGTATCCACAAAGCAGGTTTCCGGTGTGGATGACGTTTCTAATGTGGCGGTAGTCGGTTCTGCGGCGGCGTTTGCCAGCAGCCTCTTATCTTCTACCTCTGTGAACAACTCCGCTTACTTTATCAATATGTTCAATACCTTAGCGGAGCGTGAAGATACGGTTCTGATCGAGGCCAAGACTTTAGGCGGCGCTACCATGAGCGTTACGACCAATGTGTCGATCCCCCTGGGCGTGGTATTTACTATCGTGCTGCCCTTGCTCATTCTGGTAACAGGCCTGGTGATCTGGATTCGTAGGAGGAATCGCTAAGGATGAAAAAAAATATACGGATTATGATTATCACAGTGGCCGCTGTCATTATCCTGGTGGCCATGCTGCTGATACTGATGAATCTGCCCTCGTCGGATGGGGGCGGCGCTTCCAGTACAGCCTCCAGTACGTCGATTTCCCTTAACACTAAGACTGCGGACGACGTTTCCAAGGTGGAAGTAAAAAACAACAGCGACAGCTATACGGTGGAGATGAAAAGTGAGGATAGCTACAGCGTAGAAGGATTGGATGGATTTGATCTGAATAAGACGTCTATTTCTGCGTTGAAATCAGACAGTGCCGGCGTGGCGGCTACCCAGCTAGTAGAGGAGCAGGCGGAAGATCTGTCTATCTACGGCCTGGACAGCCCGAAAGCGGAAGCGAAAATCACTTATAAGGATGGGGAAACCCTTTCTCTCGCGGTGGGAAATGAAGCGGCCGGCGATGCCGGCACCTATGTAACGGTGAATGGCGAAAGCAAGGTTTACCTGTTCAACAGCGCCAAGGTGGATACCTTCGCTTACCCTCTGCTGGAGTATGTTTCCAAGGAAATTACACCCTCCCAGGAGGAAGCGGTGGCGGCGGCCAACGGCGGAGAGGTTTCGTCCAGCTCCGACGGACAGACGCAGACTCCTCAATTCGCAAAAATGACCCTTTCCGGCACGGTACGGGAAGAGCCTATCGTGGTGGAGCCGGCGGAGGCGATTTCCGGGATCTCCCAGTTCAATATTACCTCTCCTAAGGAAAAAGCTGCTGACTATACCAAGATTTCCGAGTATGTGGGTGCGGTATATGGCTTGACTGCCGACGAGGTAGTGGCCGTCAATCCTACAGACGCGGATTTAGAGTCCTTCGGGTTGAAGGAGCCTTATTCAAAAATAGTCGCCGATTTCGATGTGGGCACGGTAACTTTGCTTGCTTCCTCCCCAGATGCGGCGGGAAATGTGTACGTGATGAACGGCGACAGAACCAATGTGGTTTATCGTATAGAAGCGGAAACGCTGACTTGGCTTAGCGCCACCTATACTGATTTGGCTTCCAAGCTGCTCTTTACCCCCAATATCAAGGATGTCAAAACTATGACGGTGACGACTCCGGACAAAACCTATGTGTTTAACCTGACCAGCGTGGTGGACGAGGACAACGAGAACAGCTTTACTACTACGATCACCTATGAGGGGAAAGAGCTGGATGAGGAAATCTTTAAGGATTACTATCAAAATATGATTTCCGTTTCTACAGATGAGGAAACAACGGAGCAGCCTACGGGCGACCCCATTTTCTCTGTAAAGTATGAGTACGCCGATACCAGCCGTACCCCCGATGTTGTGGAATTTTATGACGCGGGATCTAGAAGAGTGTTTATCGTCTTCAACGGTAAGTGCGATTCCTTGACCGTTTCTACGTATGTAGATAAAATGGTTCAGGACAGCGAAAAGGTAGTCAACGGAGAAGAAATTACGGCTGTAATTTAAACATTTGCGAAACGGTAGTTATGAAGGGCCGGTCTCACAGCGAGACCGGCCCTTTTCCTTTGACGGCAGAAAACAATTTAAATGATAAAATTGTGATTTGTTAAAACGCTGTAATTGCCTCGAATTACCTTACGCATGAATGAAGCTTGGTGAATTTGTTAAAAAGCGGAGAAAGATTTAGAGGAAAGCCTTAAGTGATAAAGGCAAGCGGCTCCACAAACTAGGAGCGGGAGACTGCCAGCAGCCTCCCGCTCCTGGAATATTCCTGTTTGTTTAGGAGATTTTCTTGATTTTTCTATGAATTAAAAGCGATCTGGAGACTTTATTGGACCTTATTTGATCCGGTAGGTCTTTCTGTGAAGCTTAGGATGCTTTTGATCCCATTTTCTCATCAGAATAAGATAAGCCGCGAATAAAAGAAGGAAGCCCACGGTAATCAAGGCGCCTGCCTTTAACCCTGGGGTGGTATAGTTGAAGCGGATGGTGCTTTCTGTGTTGGCTGGTACCCTAACCGCCATAAATCCTACGTTTACCTTCTCGATAATAGCTTCCTCACCGTTTACTGTAGCGCTCCAGCCCGCTTCCCAGGGAACGCTGAAGAATACCAGTTCATCCTGCGCCCCGGCAGTATAGGTGGCGGTGAAGCCATAGTTATCTCTGGTGAAGGTGGAGCAGGTATCTGATTTTCGATTGAGACAATCCTGGTAGTAATCAGCTTCTCCATAACGGAAGCTGTCTGTGGGAGCCTGGGTCAGAATATCCTTGTTTCGCTCCACAGCGTCATCTTCCAGCACGATGGCTTTTAAAAGAGCCAAATGCCGTGAGGATTCCGCAATATTATCATATTGCTCCCTGGTCATGTATTGGTCATAGGTAAAGCCATAAGGAATAAAATACCGGTTTTCCCAGATGTCGAAGCCGTTCTGTGTGTCGTAGAAGCTCCAGCCAGGCATTTTCGTGTCGCTGGAATTGGTAGAGGACTCGAATTCCTCTGTATCTCCAGTATAGTCGAACAGCCAGCGGGTAGAAGTCAAAGCCCTAAGGCCGTAAACGTCTGTCTCCGGCCGGGAGCCTACATCCCTGGTAACACCGATGGAGGGGTAAAATTCCATAATAGAGCCAGGTACAATGCTGTGGAACGCTTGAATCGTCGGCATCTGCCAAAACATAGCCTGATTGTCCATACCCTCGTAAATATCAATACGGCTTTCTACATCGGAGTCTGGCAGATCAATGTCTTCCCCCTGGTTCAAGGAGTAGGGAATGATAAAGTTGTGGGTGTCATAGGACTGCGCTTTGCCGAGGCCGATGAGATAGGCCGCGTAAATCACGGTAATCACGGATACGGAAACCATGGTAACCCGATAGAACATTTTCCGATCCCGCTTTAAAAAACGGAGAGCGATAATCAGCAGCAGTAAGCTGGCAAACGCAATCGCCACATAAATCCAAAAACGGTCGGGATACTGCATCAAGCCGAACCTGGTCGTGGTGGTCCCGTCGTCGTTGCTGATTTCCTGGGGGATAAAGGCGATGGGAATAGCGATAGCGGCGGTAATGCCCATAGTCCATTTGATGGAACGCTTCCAATCCACCTGGACGCTTTCCAGGCTTCTAACGGTGGCCAGAGACATCATCAGAGTCAGCATGTAGAACCACCGGGCGTAATAGCTGGAATTGAACAGCTGAAACGCGCTGTTTAAAATGGGAACCATCGCCATAAAGAAAAGGATAATCAACAGGCGTTTCAGCCAGTCCCGCTTTTGAGTTTGCAGCCAAGCGATCACGCCGCTCATGCTGAACAGCGGCAGCCAGGCCCCCAAGGAGGCCCATTTAGCGTTGGAATCGGGGGTGAAGTTCGGCCTTGCCGGGATGTCCGGCGGAAAGAAAAGGCACTGAAGAATATGGACGTAACGCTGTTCGTTGCCGTAAAGGAGAGCCCCCCAGCCCTGAGGCGGGTTGTCGATTCTCGGGTTTTGGATCACCGCCAAAACAGTGGGAAGCAGGAGCACCGCGGTTAAGCCAACGCCGACCACAGCTTCAAACAGAAGCCAGAAAAATTCTCCTAAGGTAATTTTCCAGGAGTTGGCGAACATGCGCACAAACCAGTAAATCAGGCAGAAGGCCACCATGCCGGTAAAGAAATAGTAATTGACAAAGCAGCAAGCGAACACCGCCAGCGCGAACAGCCCGCGCCGCTTTGTAGCCATATACTCGTCAAGGGCCGCCAGCAGCAGCGGGAAAAAGATAATCGCTTCATGAAAGTGATTAAAAAAGATGTTATAGATCGAATAGCCGGAAAAGGCATAAAGCATGGCGCCGATTAAGGCGGTGTTTTGGTTTCGGACATACCGTTTTAAATAGAGATAGGCAGTGAGAGAAGCACAGCCCATTTTCAGCATCAGCAGAGGCCCCATTAAATAGGGAACCGCGTGGCTGGGGAAAGGGAGCGTCAGCCAAAAGAAGGGGCTGCCCAGCAAATAGAAGGTATAGGAGCCGATAGTGTTGGCCCCCAGGTCGGTGGTCCAGCTCCAAAAGAAATTTCCCGAGCGGATCGCGTCATGGATCATCTGGTAAAACGGTACCTGCTGAACATTGAAGTCCCCGTAATAGAGGAAATATCCCTGATCATAAAGGATAAAAGGAAGGAAAAAGATGACGGAAACGCCGAAGCCCAGGAGAAACGCCTTTAGATGCCATCGTTCACGCCGTCCTGTAGGGCGAAGAGAATAAGGATACAAAAAAACACCTCCGGATGAATGCTTTGAAAATATAATGATCAAAAGATAATAGCTGATATCAGCACATCAGGCCTTATTTGCGCTTTTCCTTGTTAACCGCTGTCGGCAAAATACCGGGATTTATTGAATTAAAATTTGCCCTGCCACAGCGCCTCGCGGTTCGCAAAAAGTTAAAGCGGCTCTATTGCTTTGGCTCAGAAGTTAATTGCCGGTTAGGCTTATTGCAGAATGCGGGGAGTTTAAGAACCCGTAACATATATTTTTTATTATAGCATATCGCTGAGTAAAAAAATACTGGAATTTGGAAAAGCTTTCAATTATACTAAAAAAGGTATGGAATTTAGAAAGCTGATTATGCTGATATTGAGGATATGAAAAAAGGAGAAGCTGTTATGGAACAGGAGGCACAAAGCATGAAGGGATACCATTTTTACGCAATGCTGTCCCGCATGAAATATATCAATCGCTGGGGCCTTATGCGGAATACACGGGAAGAAAATATTTGTGAGCATAGCTTAGAGGTAGCCATGATCGCCCACAGTTTGGCGGTTCTGAAAAATCAGCGGTTCGGCGGCAGAGTGAATCCGGAAAGGGCGGCTCTCTTAGGAATGTTTCACGACGCTGCCGAGATTATTACCGGAGACCTTCCAACGCCTGTTAAATATTTCAATTCAGAAATCCGCGCCGCATATCAGGAGGTGGAGAACATGGCGAAGGACAGGCTCCTTTCCATGCTGCCGGAGGACCTGCGGCCAGTATACGAACCTCTGCTTTCCCCTGGTGAGGAAGAACAAGAAATTTTGCATTTGGTGAAGGCGGCGGATAAAATATCGGCGCTGATAAAATGCATTGAGGAGAAAAGCATGGGCAACGCGGAATTTTGCCAGGCGGAGCTTGCGTTGCGGGAGGCTGTCAGCCGTTTAAGATGTCCGGAGGCAGACTGCTTTTTAAACGAGTTTTTACCTTCCTACAGTCTGACGCTGGATGAGCAGGAATAAAGCCGGCGCTTTGTGATTTTTGTGTTAACCTTTGCGGGCATGCAGGAATATTTTGTTTTTCTGCTTTAAGCTGACGCTCGGCGGCTAGACGCGCCGGCGGATAGGAGCGCCCAATGATCCAATAGGATAGCAATGGCTTGAGAGGGGGATTCTGCCGTTCATTCATAAACGAGGTTTGCTTTGGCGATACGGTACGGTGGAATCCTTGAAAAGGTGAAACGAAGGATTTGTAAGAATTTGTTCACAAAAACGTTGCAGAAATCAAACAGGATTGCGGCAAAAAAATTTGCCAACCTGCGAAATTTGTTGTATAATGAATCCTTGTTACAGCGGAATGACGATTTCCCCAAAGGAGCGTGAAATTCATGGCGTCTAACCGAAGATACCAGGAACCACAGAATAGAGACATCTCCTCTAGATCGAATGGGAAAAATCCATTTAAAAGGTCTACTGGAAGAAAAGTATCCAATGTGATTATAATAATATTGTGCGTCGTTTTTTCAGGCTTGGGAGGCGTGATTGTATATGCTCATGGCCTGCTTGCCGGTATGTACCAAAATCTGGATTCCACGGTGTTGGACAGCAGCGCGAAGGAATCCCTTACCGCCAGCAGCAATTCCAGCAATACCAGCAGCATCGCGGAGGTCCCCGCTAATATCGATGGCACCCTGATTAAGGATCCGATGGTGCTGAATATTATGCTGTTTGGTTCCGATGAGCGTCCGGGGGAAACCGGGTATGGCCGGTCTGATACCATGATGCTTCTGTCCATTGATAACCGGAATAAGAAGCTGAAGCTGACTTCCTTTATGCGGGACACCTATGTTAACGTGCCGGAATGGGGAGATACGAAGCTGACCCACGCTTATTCCTATGGAGGACCGGCGCTTGCCATCGAGACTATCGAAAGAAATTTCGGAATCGATATTGACCGTTACGCTGTGGTTTATTTTGACACCTTCCCGGGTATCGTGGATACTCTGGGAGGCATCGAGGTGGAAATGACCCAAACAGAAGCGGATGTCATGAACGAGAGCGTAGGGCCGGAATTTGCGAATTTTACAGAGGGAAAAAATACTCTGAATGGGGCGACTGCCTTAGTTTATGTCAGAATCCGTTATGGAGTGGGGGATGATTTCGGCAGAACGCAGCGGCAAAGGGATTTTATGCTTCAGGTGCTGAACAAGGTCAAAGGCACTCGGGATGTAGGAACTCTTTTAACCCTGCTGACAAAGATTCTTCCCGGCGTTACCACCAATATTTCAGTTAACGAAATGGCTGGCCTGGCGGGCGGCGCGATTTCCTCCTATATGGATTATCCTATGTATCAATTCCGGCTTCCGGAGGATGGCGCCTTTTCTGCGGTTGATGTAGACGCGGGCAATGTGCTGGCGATTGACGACTGGGATGCGGCCAGAGAACATCTTCAGCGGTTTATTTACGAGGATACGGTAGATCCCATTTATGGCCCTTCCACTGAAACCTACGGCAGTGAAATGGGAAGCTCCAAAACCGCGGGTTCCTCTAGCTTGTCCGGGTATTCAGAGGACTGATGAACTGCAAGGATGGTCAGTGATTCAAACAAATAAAAAAGCCATTGCGGAATGCTTCCGCAATGGCTTTTTTTAGTTTGTGATTTCTGCTAATTCTGATTTTAGGTGTTCCTGTGATTGGATGTGCCTATGATATTATCTGTATTACGCCCAGGCTGCTACAGCATTTTACCATTAAGGCTTCTTGAGAAGAAGGGTGGTTTCCCCTTGATTTAGAGAAAGAATTTTTTGCTGGATGCGAGGATGCCGAAGCTCGCTGCGGACCATATTTTTTAAAGCGCTGCCGCCATGATAGCCGTGGATCACCACGATTTCACGAATGCTTTTATCCGCTCTTCCGATCAGCGTTTCTAATTCGCGCTTTGCCTCCAGCACACGCATACCATGGATATCTGCCTCTATGGTCCAACCATATTTTCTTTCCAGCATACCGTCAATCCTTTCCAGCCCGTTTATCGATGGGGTGAGCCTTTAAATCCACGCCGCATTGGGTGCAGTACCGCATTCCTTCATATAAAACCGCGCCGCATTGGGGACAAAACTCTTCTAATACTAAAAATTCAGGTTCCGGCTTTTTCTTTCGCAGCGCTGCCCGCTGGAACCGGAAAAACACAGCTGCGGAAGCCAGCAGAATCAGCAGTATCCCGGCCCCTGCCGCCAGCCAGAAAACAGGATTCCAGCTTTTATTGACCATTGTCAAAACGACCGCTCCCTGGGCAGAAATTGCCTTTCCGGCCTGGGCTTGGTCACCGTCAAAGGCCTGGCGCTCTCCGGAACTGTCAGTTTGAAGAAATTCATCAAGGGTACGGCTGGAAAAATAATGGTAGGTAGGCTGGCCGCTAAAGCCTATTTTTTTCAGAAAGGAGGAAAGCTCCAATCGATCCTCTAAATTATCGTAGGAAAACGGCGAGAATCCGCTCTGCTGGGTAAGGCTTACCGTATTACCCTCGCCGAAGATCAGCGTTTGATCGCTGGTGATTTCACTGGGAGAGCCGGTAATTGTGACTGCGCATCGGTTTCCCTTTGCCTGCACATCGGTGAATTGAGTGGGTAGGGAAGAAAAATAATCCTTGGCTTTTTCCGGCCCGCCTGGATCTCCCGTAAAAGAAAGGGTTAAGCTTCTTTGGTAAATACCGCTATCCTGCTCCGTAAGAGAAACGCTCACTGCGGAAACCGAATATTTATCGCTGCTTTTTAGCGAAATCTCCAGGAGAGAAGCGTCTCCTTGAAACTGAAACTCATTGTTTTCCACAGCACTGCTGGGATCTACCGCTTGGCCCTCGTTTTTTAAAGAAACCTGAGAAATACCCGAGTGATCCTTGGTGCTGAAAGTATAGCTTACAAAGGTTTTCCCCTCACGGTTTGAGGGAAAGGAAGAAAAATCCAGGGTTTCCCGAAATACATGCCGGGCGCTGAACAGGGTCTGCTCTGTAGAGGTAAGCTCCGCCTTAGGGGTGTCGCTGTCCAATGCCTGCCGGGTGAGCGCTGAGAGCTCTTCAGCGTCTCCCGCTTCAAAGGATACGGTGAAAACCCGGCCGGTGGCAATGGCTTTCCAGCTGCTTTTCCCGTTTTCCGGTACCAGCGTGGCCATATATCGCTCCAATTGCACGCCGAAAGCGTCGCAGGCGGTTTGCGGGATTTGGTAGGAAAGGGAACGGTGATAGGAGCCGTCTGGCAAAAGCTCGGTATGGATTGCGATTTTGTCGATTGGCTGATAATCCAATGTGAAAAGTTCCAGCCTGTCCCCGGAAGAAACCAGCCGGCTCTCCAGCTGGATTTCATTACCGCTCAAGGTGAAAAGAGTATCCTGATCGGCCAGAAGCCCCTCCTTTTTCGCTTGTACAGGAAGCCAGTCCATCAGCTCCTGAGAAGTGAAGCCTTCCCGCAGGGACTGCCCCTGGGCAAACAGATTATCGGGACTGGAATAGTAAAGCTCGGCCTCCCTGCCCAGTAAAGCGGATACCTTTTGCCGGTAATCCGAAATATTATCAAAGGAGAGAGTGAAGCGGTAGTTTGTGTGGAACCGGCCCTGACTCTTCTCATAGGTAAGCTCCGGAGGGCAATGAATGGATAGAAACGCGTCAAAAGCGGCCTCTCCGCCGTCTATTTTTTCGGAAAGCCCGTTGTTGGCGATCACGCAATTTATAACGCGCTCGCCGGAGCCGTCGGGGTTTAAGGTCAGGCGGGTATCCGGCTGGCGGACGGAGCAGCCGCAGAGCAGGCATAACAGAAAAATCAGGAGAAGCGGCGGCAAAAGCCGTGTGAGCCGCTGTCGTTGTTTCATAAAACCCCTCCTTTCAGTTACAAAACCATTATACAATCTTTTATATCCTATTTCTACATCCACCTGATGATTTATAAAATTTTGCAAAAGGAAAATTCAGCTTCCCCTTGAAAAGGATTGAAAGCACTTCACAAAAAGCAGCATAAAAAGCATTTTTGGGCTCGTATCGCTTTCGCAAGGGCGGACCGCGCTTCGCTATATGGAAACGCTTTTGACAGACGCCGGGGCGAAGCCTTTGATTTTGCATGATTGGTACCTTTTGCTATTTATGATTTTAACCGGCGGGTTTGGAGAGACGGCTGAAAAACCGACGGTTTTCCGCTGGTTCGTCTTGGAACCCATTCCCATTTGTGCTATAATAACCCCATACCTTACCATTTTCAATTCGCTCCTGCTGGAAGGCTGGAGAAAGAAGGGAGTCATCGCTATGGTTGTGGTGGATATCAGAAATGTTTTCGCCGTGAGAAATGTGGAGATCATCGAAATTAATGATGATTTTATTTATTACGCAGAGGAAAAAAAAGAAGAAGGCCACAACAACCTTTTTTTATTGGAATATAACAGGGTGTCTAAACGGGAGCGGGTGGTAACCCATTATTCCTTGGATGATCCTACGTTTGTGCAGCATCTTTTCAGCTTTTCTGATAGTATTGTGCTGCTGCTGGAAAACGGCGGAGACAGCGTGTGGGTGTTCCGAGTGGATAAGAACACAGGAGAGGAAACCGCCCGGCTGAAGATCAGGCTGATCGGGGATTTTTCCGATTGCAGGGCTCTAGACAAAAGGCATATTCTCCTTTGGACCACTGCCAATGAAAAGTACGATGAACTGTTTGCAAAATATCAGGAAAAAACCGGAAATTCCAGAATCGCATATCTTCATGACCTCGATACCGCGGAAAAATATCTGGTGAAGGATAGGATTTTGTGCCGTTTGGGCGGAGAGGACATCGTGCTTTATTCCCAGGAGGGAGAAAACAGGGCTCTTCTGTTAAACCCTTACGGAGACGAGGCGCATAAGGAGAAATGCTATAAAAACGCCCGCTGGATCAGCCAGCCGGTTTGCGATTATATTTGGGATGGAAGAATTTCGGAGATCCTGGAGGAACTGGCAAATGGAGCGGAAGCTTTGAAGCTGAAAAAGCTGGTGACTGCCGGTATTGAGGGCCTGGCCCGGTATACCGGTATGGATCAGAAGGGCGTTTATTTCCGGGCAAGGCATTTTCCCACAGAAAGCGAATGCATCTGCCGATGCGATAAAGCCACCGGAAAGGTGGAGGTGCTGTCTCAGCTTTTTTTTGACCGGGAGGATTGCTACTATCATGTGGATGTCCAGGGCTGTAAGGTTTACCGTATCACCGAGGGGGAGGAAACCTGCCTGGTGAAAGGAATTGTGAACAGCGGGGTTCAGGGGGAATACCAAAAGCAGCTGGGAGAATTTGTCAGCTGTGTAGAGGACCGGTTTCTGATCACGCGAAAGGTGATGACGGACAGTCATGGAAACTATGAATTCGAGTATCATTCTATTTGCGATATCAAGAAAAAAACGGAGGAAAGCTTTGAGTGTAAATGCGTGGTAAGCAAGAACACTCTGGTACTGTATTAATCGATGGAAAAAATGAAAACCTCCAAGAGTGTTTTTTATCTTACCGCAGGTTATCTTTGGCTGGCGATCCTTTGGACCTTTTACCGGCTGTGGGGACAAAGCCTGCTGTACGGGGCGCTGCCGGAGCTTCCGGCAGCCTTGGCCGAGGGCGGAATCAAGCTTTTGATTTACGGCCTTCCGGTGCTTCTTCTTGTAAAGGGAAGAAAAAGCGAGCTGGTATCACCGCCTGAAAAGTGGCTTCAGATGAATCGGGAAACCATTTTTGTGGGATTGGGGGGCGGGGCCTTTTTTCTGCTGTTCTTCCTGCTGACGAATTTTTTGAAAGATCCCGCGCAAGGGGTGGCGCTGCAGTCTCCCAGTGCGGGAGAAATCCTTTCCACGGTTGTGTTCGCCGGTGTGACAGAGGAGCTGTTTTTCCGGGGCCTGCTGCTGAATTCCCTTTTATCTAAGCTCTCCTTTGGAAAAGCGGCTGTGATCTCTGCCGCGGCGTTCCTGCTGATTCATTTTCCTTCCTGGCTTTCAGCCGGCGCCGCTTCTCCGGCACAGCTGTTATCCAATGCGGCTTCGGTATTTTTGGTAGGCCTGCTGTTAGGCGGGGTCTTTGAAAAAACCAGAAATTTATGGGGGCCGATTTTTTTTCATTCCCTCTATAACCTGGGCGTGATCTTTTTAGTAATTTAGGGAGGTGCTTTTGTTATGGATAAAATGCTGAAGCGCTTAAAATGGACGGAAATAATAGAAGGGGCCCTGACCGCCTTAGCGGGTTTGGCGTGTGTGATTTTTCCCGGCGCTCTGGCCAATATGTTTTCGTTTTTGATTGGCGCGGTAACATTAATCATCGGAATTTTTCAAATCGTTCAGTGTTTTTTGGAAAAGAAATATTTAGCCTTTCCTACCCTAAAGCTAGTGGTGGGCGTTGTATTTGTAGTGTTCGGCACCGCGTTTTTGCTTCACCGCAGCGCGCCAATCACTATTTTCGCCGCGATCACCGGAATTGTGGTTCTGGTGCTGGGAGCTGTGAAAATGAACGAGGCGATTAAAGCGCGGGAGCGGAAGAAACCCTTCCTTTGGCTGTTTATTCAAAGCGCTCTCCATATCGCGTTCGGATTCCTGCTGGTGATCAATCCCACCTCAGGCACTAGTCTATGGATTGTGCTTATGGGCTGCTATTTGATTTATCTGGGGCTGACCCTTGTGATAACAGCCGCTCTCTCTAAATATGAGCTTATGAGGTAGGCGGATTTGAGATTCCTTTTTCCCAGCACCGTAACCTCGGTAAAAACCGGTGGTAAGTGAGAAGGAGTGTTGAAGGAGTTCGGAGGGTTTCGGGGCACTGTCAGCACAGACTTCCGGCCGGCGGTTAATCCTATTTTGCACGATTATGGATAGGCGAAGCCAACAGTATTTTTGCATTTCGTGCCGGAGCGAAGCATTGGTAATGACGTGAGGCGCAAAGAGCGAAAATATAGCTGGTTATTTATTTACGCGCCAGCTTTCTTAAAAGCTGGCGCGTATAACGGGCAATTATTTTTTGAGCGTCGCAGCATTCTTTTTGTTCCTGGAAAATCATTGGACACTGTCAGAATTTCAGTAGGGTGAGGGAAGGAAGGCTTTTATCGCCCTGCTTTTCTTGACCTTAAATACTTGTTCCGCCAGCGGGAAAGCCAGGAAGGGCCGAATCATTTTTCGCCTTGGGCAACCATTCGGAGGCTGAGGAAACCGACAGCGGCCTTCTGATGATAGGCTGTATAAAAAAGCTAAGCCTTTCCAACTAAGGAATAATAGCGGAGAGGGAGAGACGGTCTGAGCGATTGGAGGACGTTTCTGGTTTTATATTCTTTCAGGGCATCGCCGTGGGTTCGCTCTTGAAAATTAGAAAAAGGATGGTATACTATTAGAAAGGATGTTTTGGGATGTGAGGTTATACTATGAGGTTTATCGGCGGGAAAACGCTGCTGCTGGATCATATTAAGCGGGTGCTTCAAGAGAATACTGATGGAACGGAACGGGTATTTTGCGATATTTTTTCCGGCACAGGGACGGTCGCCCGCTATTTTAAGCCGGACTATGAGATTATTTCCAACGATTTGCTCCATTTTTCTTACGCCATTCAGAAGGCGACCGTTGAAAATAACAGCGTTCCTCAATTTAAAAAGCTGAAAGAGCTCGGGATTCTGGATCCTTTTTCATTTTTGGAGGAGACGAAAATTTCTAATCCGGAAGCGGTCCCGGAGCAATTTTTCATTACCCAAAATTATTCCCCGAATGAGCATTGCAGCCGAATGTACCTTTCTCCCCAGAACGCTAAAAGGATCGATTTTATCCGAAATACCATTGAATCCTGGAAAACGGCCGGGCTGCTGAACGAAAACGAATATTATTACCTTTTGGCGGGACTGATCGAAGGCGTGCCCTTTGTCTCTAATATCACCGGAACCTACGGAGCCTATTTGAAGCGGTGGGATAAAAGGGCCTATAAGGATTTCAGCATGATCCGCTTGGAGGTAGTGGACAACGGATATCAAAACCGTTGCTACAATATGGATTCCAACCAGCTTATCCGCCAGATCGAGGGGGATATTTTATATTTGGACCCGCCCTATAACAGCAGGCAGTACGCCCCGAACTATCATCTGCTGGAGACGGTTTCCCGCTATGACCGGCCGCATATAACAGGGGTGACCGGTATGCGCCCCTATGAGGGGCAGAAGTCGGCGTTTTGTGTAAAAAGCCAGGTCTCCCAAGCGTTTGAGGAGCTGGTGGCCAGGGCTAAATTTGATCATTTGGTGCTGAGCTACAGCACGGAGGGCTTAATGACAGCCCAGGAAATTGAAAGAATCCTGAAAAAGCGGGGGCTGGAGAACAGCTACCGCAGATATGATATTCCTTATAAAAAGTACAAAAGCAAAATTCCCAGCGATGAAAGCAATTTAAAGGAATATATTTTTTACATCCGTAAAAAGGTGCGCCATACCAAGGTGTATCAGATCCGGACCAATCCCTTGAGCAATAAGGCGGTGGCCACCAAAAAATACCTGAAGAGCCCCTTGAATTACATCGGTGGAAAATATAAGCTGCTGCCGCAGATCCTGCCCTTGTTTCCCAAGGAGATTTCTTCCTTTGTGGACCTGTTTTCCGGCGGTGCCAACGTGGCTATCAACGTCTCTGCGGACCGGATTGTCTGCAACGATATCAATTCCAAAATTATTGAGCTGTTCCAGACGTTTCAGTCCATGGAGCTGGAAGAAATTCTTCGGAGAATTGACCGGAATATCGAAGAGTTTCAGCTCTCCAAGGTGAACGAACAGGGCTTTTTGGAGTTTCGGGATTACTATAACCGAACAGGAGATCCGATTGATCTTTATACGCTGACTTGTTTTTCTTTTAATTATCAGTTCCGGTTCAATAACCGGCTGGAATATAACAATCCCTTTGGGCGAAACCGGAGCCAGTTTTCCCAGCAGATGCGGAGCAACCTGATCGCTTTTGTGGAAAAGCTGCAAAACAGCCCGGTGACTTTCGTAAACAAGGATTTTACCCTGTTTGACTTGGAGGGCCTGGGCCCCCAGGATATGATTTACTGCGATCCGCCGTACTTGATCACTACCGGCTCCTATAACGACGGGAACCGGGGCTTTCAGGATTGGAACCGGGAAAAGGAGCTTCAGCTTCTGGCGTTTTTGGATCGGGCAAATGAAAGAAATATCCGGTTTGCCCTTTCCAACGTGCTGGAGCATAAGGGCCAGACTAACGAACTGCTGCTGGCCTGGAGCAAGCGGTACCGGGTGATCGATTTGACCTCAAGCTATTCCAATTCCAGCTATAACACGCAGAGGGGAAGCAGCCGGGAGGTTTTAATTGTAAACTACGATAAGGAGGGTTTGTATGATTCATTTAATCCCCACCGAGGCCAAAAGGTTTAGAACCTTCGGATGGGTTCAAGATCCCAGTGATTTCAGAAGCCTGTGCGATGTGGTGGCAATTTTTGATGAAACCTCCCTCAAGCACCAGGAGCTTGCCGGGCAGGTGATTCCAGCCTTGGTGGAGGAGCGGGATGGCAGACAGAGACTGCTGGATGCTTTAAATCAAAGGCCGCTGCGGATTTCATACACCGATCTGGTAGGCACCTCCTTCACGCCCCGCAGCGCCGCCCGCTGCAACGGAATCGTCCAGGCCGCGGTGAGAGGGCAGGTGCGCCCCTTTATCGGCGACTGGCCGGCGGATAATTTTGTCCGCTGGGCACATGCGCTGGGCTTTCTGCGCTATGGATATCAGGGCGATGCCTTCGAGCTCACCGAGACAGGAAAAGCCCTGGCTCAGGCAAGAACACAGGGAGAGGAGCTGAATTCTCAGGAAAAGGAGCTGCTCACCTCCGCTGTTTTGGCGTATCCTCCCGCGGTGAGGATCTTGAGCCTTTTGGGGGAGGGAGAGGGCGCGCACCTGACAAAATTTGAGCTGGGAAAGCAGCTGGGCTTCGTAGGAGAGGATGGCTTTACCAGCCTGCCTCAGACAGTGCTGGTGCGGTCCTTGGCTTCCTCAAAGGACGCCAAGGAAAAAAATAAAATGAAAACCGATTGGGATGGTTCCTCGGATAAATACGCCCGGATGATCGCTAAATGGCTGGAAAAGCTGGGCTTGGTGAAGCAGGAGGCGAAGCCGGTGACGGTTACCCTGGCCGGCAGGAAATATACCGAATCCATTGGGCAGTCCTATGTGATTACCGGATTAGGGATAACCGCCCTGAACCGAACTCTCGGCAAAAGCCGGCATAAGCGGATTCCTAAAAATGTATCCTTTGAAATGATGGCGACTAAGGGAGATGACCGGGAATACCTGAGGACCCGAAGGACCTGCGTGCTGAAAGCGGTGTCTGAGGGAAAGGGGAGAGTGTCTTATACCGAGATCCAAAAGTATTTGGAGGCATTAGGGCTTCAGGAGGACGAGGCTACGATTCGGGACGATGTTCAGGGCCTGGCCCATATCGGACTGAATATTGCCGCCGGAGAGCGGGAATGTGTTTGGAAGGATGAGATCAATGATCTGATTCTTCCGGTGCCAAAGAAGCTTGCCAAATCCAGCCAGTCGGAGACAAAGGAAAAGCTCCGGGAAAAGCTGAGGAATCTTCCCCATGAATACCTATCGCTGGTGGATTTGGCCTATGACAGCAAGCAGAACCGTTTGTTTGAGATGAAGGTGATCGAGCTGCTGACCGAGGAATGCGGCTTTCAAGGCCTGCATCTGGGTGGAAGCCGCAGGCCTGACGGCGTGCTGTATACCGCTGGGCTGACAGACAATTACGGGATCATCCTTGACACAAAGGCCTACTCCTCAGGCTACAGCCTGCCCATTGCCCAGGCGGATGAAATGGAGCGGTATGTCCGGGAAAACCAGACCAGGGATGAACTGGTCAACCCGAACCAGTGGTGGGAGAATTTTGAAAATGGGCTGGGCACCTTTTATTTCCTGTTCGTTGCCGGACATTTTAACGGGAACGTCCAAGCCCAGCTGGAAAGAATCAGCCGAAATACCGGCGTTCTAGGAGCGGCGGCGAGTATTTCCCAGCTTTTGCTGCTGGCGGATGCCATAAGGGGCGGCCGCATGGACCGGGAAAGGCTTAGGCACCTGATGTTCCAAAATGAAGAGTTCCTTCTGAACCAGGAGCTTTGAAATGCCTTGTGGCGCTTCAAGGGAAAAGCCGTGTTGGATGGTTGTGCTGTAGGCCGTCCTGTTTTTGGATAAATATGTAAAAGGGACGAAGCCTTTCCGGCTTCGTCCCTTTTCTTTTCTTTGCTTTACTTTATTCGCTGTCCGTTTTTTCCGGGAGCTGAGAAGGCTTGACAATCAACACCTTGTCAATTCTTCGGTTTTCGGCCTGTTCCACGGTAAAGCGGACGTTTTCGATATTGACGGTGGGATGCTCTCCCGGCTTGGGAATGTGGCCCAGATACTCGATGACCAGGCCGGAAACAGTGTCGTAGTCGCCCTCGGGGAAGGTGATGCCCAGCAGGTCGGAAATTTCATCGATGGAGGCGGTGCCATCCACAGTAAAGGTGTTGTCGTTAACTTTGTGGATTTCTTCCTCCTCGTTGTCGTATTCATCCTGGATGTTTCCCACAATGGCTTCCACCAGGTCCTCCATAGTGACAAGACCCTCGGTGCCTCCGTATTCGTCCACGATAATAGCCATCTGGGTCTTGCTGGCGGTCATTTCCGCAAACAGCTCGCTGCACCGCTTGGTTTCCGGAATAAAGCTGGCGCCCCGCATCACGTCGGTAAGCTTGGTTTCCTCCGGCATTTGGGAGCAGACATATTTTAAAAGATCCTTTACATAGACGATGCCCACGATATCGTCCAGATCCTCATGGTATACGGGAATCCGGGAGTAGCCGTTTTCGATGGACAGGTTCACAGCTTCAGAAATAGAGCTTGTATCCTCTACCGCTGTCATGTCGGTGCGGTGGGTCATGATTTCGGTGACCGTGGTGTCGTCAAACTCAAAAATATTGGCGATCATATCCTTGGCGCTGTTTTGAATCACGCCCTTCTGCTCGCCGACATCCACCATCATCAGGATTTCCTCTTCAGTGACGGTTTCCTCCGAGGCGTTGGGATCAATCCGCAGCAGCCGGAGCACAAAGTTTGTGGACACGGTTAGGAAAGAGACAAAGGGCTTGAAGATCGTGGCGGTAGCGTTCAGCACGCCGATAAACCGGAACGCCAGGGCCTCAGACTTCTGCATAGCGATTTTTTTCGGCACCAGCTCGCCCAGAACCAGGGAGAAATAAGAAAGGATAATGGTGATAATCACCGTGGCCACGCCTTCCACTACAGAGGGTGAGAAGGGGAGAAAGGTCATAACGTCGGCCAGCTTTTTCGCAAAGCTCTGGGACGCAGACGCGGAAGTCAAAAAGCCCGACAGGGTGACGCCGATCTGAATCGTGCTGAGGAACCGGCTGGAATTCTTGGTGAGCTTCAGGATCTTCTGCGCTTTTTTGTGGCCCTCCTCGGCCATTTTTTGAATTTTGTTGTCATTTAACGTGATCACTGCGATTTCCGACGCGGCAAAAAAGGCGTTGACCAGAATCAGTACCAGCAGAAGGATAATCTGTATCAACGGGTCGCCGTCGGGAACAGGGTCAGCAGGCATGAATGTGTAATCCCCTTTCAATCATATAAAGTTGGTTCCATTTTACAAGATATCCCCTTATTTTGTCAAGAGCGGACTAAGTTTGTGAAACTTTTATTAAAAGGGGGTAAATTTCCCTGGAAATCGATTTTTATCCTTTACAGAAGGTTAAAAAAATGATAGAATCTTATGTGATGTAACAGAGCCGACTGTTGCAAAGTCTCTTTCATGAGCTAACCTTAAAGGAGGAAATATTACATGGCAAGAAAAATGAAAACCATGGATGGTAACAACGCCGCCGCGTATGTATCCTATGCGTTTACCGACGTAGCTGCCATCTACCCCATCACCCCCTCTTCCGTAATGGCGGATGAGACGGACAAGTTTGCCGCCAACGGTGTGAAGAATTTGTTTGGCAGGGAAGTGCAGGTAACCGAGATGCAGTCTGAGGCCGGCGCTGCTGGTGCGGTCCACGGCTCCTTGCAGGGCGGTGCTCTGACCACCACCTATACTGCTTCTCAGGGCTTGCTGCTGATGATCCCGAATATGTACAAAATGGCTGGCGAGCTGCTGCCCAGCGTCATTCACGTATCCGCGCGCGCCATCACCAGCCATGCCCTTTCCATTTTTGGCGACCATTCTGATATTTATGCGTGCCGTCAGACTGGTTATGCCATGCTGTGCTCCAACAGCCCGCAAGAGGTTATGGACCTGGGCGCTGTGGCTCACCTGAGCGCCATCAAGGGAAGAGTTCCTTTCCTGCATTTCTTCGACGGCTTCCGCACCTCTCACGAAGTGCAGAAGATCGAGCAGTGGGATTACAAGGATCTGGCCGATATGCTGGATTGGGAGGCTGTGGATCAGTTCCGCCGCCGCGCTCTGAATCCTGAGCATCCGGTAATCCGCGGCACCGCCCAGAATGACGATATCTTCTTCCAGGCTCGCGAGGCTTGCAACACCTATTACGATGCGGTTCCCGAGGTTGTCATTGACTATATGAACCAGGTCAACGCCAAGATCGGCACCGATTATAAGCCCTTCAACTACTATGGCGCTCCCGACGCGGAGAGAGTCATCATCGCCATGGGCTCTGTGTGCGAATGCGCGGAAGAGGTTGTGGACTATCTGAACGCCGCCGGCGACAAGGTCGGTTTGATCAAGGTCAGACTGTACCGCCCCTTCGTCGCCAAATATCTGCTGGATGTGATTCCTTCCACCGTGAAGGCCATTTCTGTTCTTGACAGAACCAAGGAGCCTGGCTCTATCGGCGAGCCTCTGTATCTGGATGTTCTGGCCGCTCTGTCCGGCACTCCCTTCGGGTGCATTCCGGTTTACACCGGCCGTTACGGCTTGAGCTCCAAGGATACCACTCCTGCTCAGATCATCGCCGTGTACCGCAACATGGAGACCGATACTCCCAAGAAGCGCTTCACCATTGGCATTGTGGACGATGTGACCCATCTGTCCCTGGAGGAGAAGGAAAACCCGGACACCACTCCCGCCGGAACCCACTCCTGTAAATTCTGGGGCCTGGGTGCGGACGGCACCGTAGGCGCTAACAAGAACTCCATCAAGATCATCGGCGACCACACCGATATGTACGCTCAGGGCTACTTCGCCTACGACTCCAAGAAATCCGGCGGTCTGACTGTATCCCACCTGCGTTTCGGTCATAAGCCGATCAAATCCACCTATTATATCAGCAAGGCTGACTTCGTAGCCTGCCACAACCCCTCTTATGTAGACAAGTATGACATTGTCGAGGATCTGAAGAAGGGCGGAAACTTCCTTCTGAACTGTCCCTGGGATGTGGAGGAGCTGGATAAGAGGCTGCCCGGCAAGATGAAGAAGTTCATCGCCGACAACGATATTAACCTGTATACCATCGACGGTATCAAGATCGGTAAGGAAATCGGTCTGGGAGGCCGCATCAATACCATTCTCCAGGCCGCGTTCTTTAAAATCGCCAACATCATTCCCGAGGCTGACGCCGTTCAGTATATGAAGGACGCCGCCACCAAGTCCTATTCCAAGAAGGGCGAGAAGATCGTCGCCATGAACCACGCCGCCATCGAAAGAGGCGTCAGCGACGTTCATAAGGTAGAGGTTCCCGCCTCCTGGAAGGACGCCTGCGCCTGCGACGAGAAGAAGCTGGTTACCACCGACAGAAAGGATCTGGAGCAGTATGTCAACAACGTGCTGAACCCGGTCAACGCCTATCAGGGCAACAAGCTGCCGGTTTCCACCTTTATGCCTCATGTGGACGGCACCGCTCCTCAGGGCTCTTCCGCCTTTGAAAAACGCGGTATCGCGGTAGACGTTCCTGAGTGGAATCCACAGAACTGCATTCAGTGCAACTTCTGCTCCTATGTATGTCCCCATGCCGTTATCCGTCCGGTGGCTATGACCGCCGACGAGCTGGCCGCCGCTCCCGAGGGCACTAAGTCCAAGGATATGACTGGCGTACCCGGCATGAAGTTTGTTATGACCATTTCCACCCTGGACTGCACCGGCTGCGGTTCCTGCGCTCAGGTATGCCCGGGCATGAAGGGTGAGAAGGCTCTGGTTATGAAGCCCATCGATACCCAGCGTCCCGGCCAGAAGGTCTTTGATTACGGCCGTACTCTGAACGAGAAGCCCGAGGTTGCCGCCAAGTTTAAGGAAACCACCGTGAAGGGCAGCCAGTTCAAGCAGCCCTTGCTCGAGTTCTCCGGCGCCTGCGCCGGCTGCGGCGAGACTCCTTACGCCAAGCTGGCTACCCAGCTGTTTGGCGACAGAATGTTTATCGCCAACGCTACCGGCTGTTCCTCCATTTGGGGCGGCTCCGCGCCTGCGACTCCTTATACGGTAAATAAGAAGGGCCATGGCCCGGCTTGGCAGAACTCTCTGTTCGAGGATAATGCCGAGTTCGGTTTCGGTATGGCTCTGGGTCAGAAGGCTGTCCGCGGCAGACTGGCTGAATATGTCAACGAGATCGCCGCAAAGACCGACGACGAGGCCATGAAGAAGGCTTGCGCTGAGTATATTGATACCTTTAACGATTCCGGCGCTAACCGGGTTGCTGCCGACGCTCTGATCGCTGAGCTGGAAAAGGCCTCCGCTTATGACTGCGAGGTCGGCCAGCTTGCAAAGAAGACCCTGGCCGACAAGGACTTCCTGGCGAAGAAATCCATGTGGATCTTCGGCGGCGACGGCTGGGCTTATGATATCGGCTTCGGCGGTCTGGATCACGTCATCGCTTCCGGTGAGAACGTGAACATTCTGGTGTTCGACACCGAGGTTTACTCCAACACCGGCGGACAGGCCTCCAAGGCTACTCCGGTTGGTTCCGTCGCTCAGTTCGCTGCTGCCGGTAAGGCTACCAAGAAAAAGGATCTGGCCGGCATCGCTATGAGCTATGGCTATGTATACGTTGCCCAGGTGGCTATGGGCGCTGACTACAATCAGTGCATTAAGGCCTTTACCGAGGCGGAAAGCTACAATGGTCCTTCTATCATTATCGCCTACGCTCCTTGCATCAACCATGGTATCAAGGGCGGCATGGGTATCTCCCAGGCGGAAGAGAAGAAGGCAGTAGCCGCTGGCTACTGGAACAACTTCCGCTTCGATCCCCGCAAGGCTGACAACGGTGAGAATCCGTTCACTCTGGACAGCAAGGCTCCGACCGCCAGCTACCGCGACTTCATCATGGGCGAGGTTCGTTACAACTCCTTGACCCGCGCCTTCCCGGAGAGAGCAGAAAAGCTCTTCGAAAAGGCGGAGAAGGCCGCTGCTGACCGTTACGAGCATCTGGTCAGACTGCAGGAAGTTTACGGCGAGAAATAAGCTTGCCCGATAAACAGAAAGCGAAGATTTTCAAAACAAAAGCGCTTCCGGAAAACTCCGGGAGCGCTTTTTGCATATTTTTCAAACAGTGAGAGAAAATAAATTCAGATGGGCGGCTTCTGCCGTTTGGCGTCTCATAAAGAAAGGAACGTGGACTGTTTGAAAATTACCGAGCAAGAATACTCTCAGATGACCAATCAAGCGTCACCCAATTCTAAATGCTGGAGAAATGCTCTTTTCGCCTTTCTGATCGGCGGGCTGATCTGTGTAATCGGCCAGATCCTGGTCAATTTATATCAACAGACAGGCTTGAGCCTTCAGGATGCCAGGTGTGCCGTATCCGTGACCCTGGTAGGACTGAGCGCTGTTTTGACCGCCTTGCATGTTTACGACAATATCGCCAAGGTTGCCGGAGCGGGTACTCTGGTGCCGATTACAGGCTTTGCCAACGCCGTGGTCAGTCCGGCAATTGAGTTCAAGGCGGAGGGCTTTATTATGGGGATTGGGGCGAAAATGTTTGTGATTGCCGGTCCGGTTTTGGTATACGGTATTACAGCCTCGGTGATTTACGGTATTATCGTGTATGTGTTCGGGCTGTATTGATTATGTACGGCTGACTTACGCTGGAGAAAGGGAAATGGATGATTTTTAAAACTGCCTTGCGGCTCGGTCAGAGGCATTAGGGCTCAACTGTGCCGACGCCTGCGGTTATCTTACAGAGCTCTTATAGCACTGCACGTTATTGATTCACTTTACATCTTAACGATACGAGGAGGAAATCCTATGGGTAAAAGGATGGGACGGTATACTGTCATCATGGAGCGCAAGCCGGCGATCCTGGGTTATGCGGCGATCTGCGGGAAGAAGGAGTCGGAGGGGCCTCTGGGCGCCGCCTTTGACCTAACCTATGAAGATACTACGCTGGGAGAAAAAAGCTGGGAAAAAGCGGAAAGCCGGCTGCAAAAGGAAGCGGTAAACTGTGCAATGAAGAAAGCGGGGGTGACGGCTGGTGCTGTGGACTACATTTTCGCGGGAGATCTGCTCAATCAATGCATCTCTTCCACCTTTGGACTTAGAAGCCTGGGGATCCCTTTTCTGGGACAGTACGGCGCCTGTTCTACCATGGCGCAGACCCTGGCGATGTCCTCCTTCCTGGTGGATGGAGGAATGGCGAACCTTTGTGTTGCAGTCACATCCAGCCATTTCTGCTCGGCGGAGCGTCAGTTCCGCTTTCCCTTGGAATACGGAGGGCAAAGAACCCCTACCGCCCAATGGACGGTAACCGGCTCCGGCGCCGCGGTGGTGGGAAAGGGAGAGGGCGTTCCCTATGTTTCGGCGGTGACCGTGGGCAGAATCGCCGATCTGGGGATTAAGGATGCAGCCAATATGGGGGCGGCTATGGCGCCTGCCGCCGCCCAGACTTTGCGGGATTTTCTCAGCGATACAGGAACAAATCCTCAGGATTATGATTTAATTCTGACCGGGGACTTGGGCGAGGTGGGAAGCAAGCTGCTGTATGAGATTTTGAGCAGAGAAAATGTATCTATTCAGGAAAACCATCAGGATTGCGGATTACTAATTTATGACCGACAGGCTCAGGATGTTCATGCGGGAGGCTCCGGATGCGGATGCAGCGCGTCGGTGCTTTGCTCGGTGATTTTAAAGAAAATGCAGAAGGGCCAGCTTCGAAATATTCTGTTTATGGCTACCGGAGCTCTTATGTCGCCGACATCATCCCAGCAGGGAGAAAGCATCCCCGGGGTAGCCCATTTGATTAATATTAGAATATAAAAGGGCAGACTGTATTATTAGCTTTGGAGCTTCTCAGCACGGAAGAAAAGAATTATAGAATGCGTTTTGAATGATAGAAAAGACGGCGGCGGTAAAATGCCTGTGGAATGGTAAAAGGCCGCCGGTTTATCCCACAGATATCCTTCTCTGCGAAGATTGAATTCATTAAAAAACACAGACAGCTTTGTAAAATGGAAAAACGTAAAATATGTATCGGTTTTGTCACGCCGCCGTCCCGAAAAAGTCACGCTTTTGGGAACGGCGGTTTCTTTGCTTGAATTGAATTTTTCAGCTTGCTATAATATAAAGAAAAGCTGTGATAAAGTGTTCGGCGGGAAAGAGGGATACTGTGGTTGAAATTCTGATTGTAGAAGATGATCCGAATATCGCGAGAACCATTGAGGTGACCATCTCCTTAGTAGGGTATGAATGCAGGATCTGCGGCGACGGCGCCGCCGCTGTGCAGGAGGTGCTGGAGCACGATTACGATTTGGTTCTGCTGGACGTCATGCTGCCCGGGATGGATGGCTTTGAGGTGATTCAAAAAATCCAAAGCAAGGGCACGCCGGTAATCTTTTTAACAGCGCTGCAGGATGTGACGGATAAGGTAAAGGGGCTGCGCCTGGGGGCGGAGGATTATATCGTAAAGCCTTTTGAGGCAGTGGAGCTTTTGGCGCGCATCGAGGTGGTGCTGCGCCGCTCTCATAAGGGCCGTGTCCAAATTGTGTATGATGATATTACCATAGATATGGACAGGCACCTGGTGACGAAGGCGGGGGAGCCTGTAGCGCTGACTCCCAAGGAATTTTCCCTGCTGGCCTTTTTTATGGAGAATGTAGACGTCGCCGTCACCAGAGAACGGCTTCTGGCCGCTGTTTGGGGGTATGAATTCCAGGGAGAAAGCCGTACGGTGGACATTCATGTGCAGCAGCTGCGGAAAAAGCTGGATTTAAGCCGCAGGCTGATTACGATTCCCAAGCTTGGCTATCGTCTGGAAAGCAGGTGAAGCCGTGAAATTGTGGGACAAGCCTTTCCTCGCTTCCATGAAGCTGTGGCAGAAGATTTTTTTAGTTTCTCTTGCGGTGGTTTTGGCGGCGGTGTGCATTACCGCCTTGTCGGTGCTGGCAAGCTATTTTTCCGCTTCCGTGGAGAGGGAAAAAATGCAGGATGTATCTTCCCATGAGTATTACGCTTCCAGCCTCGCCAATACCGTTGCTTATGAACGGATTCGTCAGGGACAGATCTTACTGCCGGGGGAAACGGTGGAACAGCTCCTGAAAACGGGCATAGCCGCCCGGACAGGAACCAATACGGGAACCGCGGTTTACAGAGGGGAAAGCTTGATCGCTTCTACGCAAATGGACCATCTGTCCAAGCAACCGGAGTTTGTGAACCGGGTGCGGGAAAACGGCCAATGCCTGTCCCTGATTATCGATGTGGATGACAGAACTCTGCTGAACATTGGCTCAGGCCTGCGGCTGGAGGGCGTGGAATATTATCTCTTTACCGCCTATGACGTAACGGAAATCTACCGGATCTACCAGAATCAGCTGAGGTTTATCAGTATTGTGAGCATTGTATTTGCCATAGTCACCGGCGTTATTTTGTGGGCGGGTACGCGCCATTTGCTTCGGCCTCTGACTGTGGTCAATGGGTCTCTGGGAAAAATAACAGCCGGTGATTATCAGATCAGAATTAAAGAACAGGGAAGCAGCGAGTTCCAGGAATTAATTCGGAATGTGAACGAAATGACAGAAGCGATCCAAAATAACGTGGAGCAGCTGCGCCAGATTGCCGACAGCAGGAAGCGGTTTGTAGACAGCTTGGCTCATGAGATGAAAACACCCTTGACCTCCGTGATGTGTTTGGGAGATGTGCTGCTTTGCAAGCGGGTGGTAACGGACAGTGAACGTCAGGAGTACGCCAGGATTATCGTGGAGGATGCCAAAAGGCTCAGAGGGCTGTCCGGCAAGCTTTTAGAGCTGTCTATTACCGATAACGTTCCTCTGGAACTGGAACGGATCTCCATTGCGGAGCTTTTAGAGGGTGTAGAGGCATCTGTGACGCCGGTGCTGGAAAAACGGCGGCTGAGGCTGGAGGTGATTCCAGCGGACGCCTGGATTACTGTGGACAAGGAGTTGTTTCAGTCACTCCTTTATAATCTGATCGATAATGGGATGAAGGCCTCCGGCGAGGGACAAACGCTCCGGGTTTTCTGTGAAAAGTCGGAGCAGACATTGACGGTCGCAGTAGAAGATCAGGGAATCGGCATGAGCCCTGAGGAGCTGAAAAAGATTACGGAGCCCTTTTATATGGCGGATAAATCCCGTTCCCGAAAGGAAGGCGGAGTGGGCCTTGGCTTGTCTCTCTGCGCGTCGATCGCGGAACGCCATCACGCCCAACTGACCTTTGAGAGCGCTTTAGGGAAGGGAACCACGGTGCGGATATCCATTCCCTTGGCAAAGGAGGATCCATGATGAAATTAGCGAGAAAAAGCGTGCCGTTTATCATTGCGGTAGCTTTGCTGGCGGCGTGCCTGCTGGCGGTTGGATTATCGCCTTTGGTTCTTCCGGACTATAAGGGAACCATCGAGGAAAGAGAGCAGCCCCAAAATTTCAACCTCCTTTATCTTAACAGCGGAGAGGAGCTGAATCTCTACCCTTGGAACCTGTATACGGGCCAGGAGCAGGAGCTTTTCGAGGAGGAGATAGTCAGCTTTGCGGCAAACAGCGTGCGGATTTTGGGCGGCGGCTCTTGGACCGATGAAGAGCTTTATCCTTTGATTAAATTTCGGTATTCGGGCCAGGAATTGAGGTTTTTAAAGGATATGGCGCTCACCGAAAAGGACGGCAGGCGGTATTTAGTAAATATGGCTCTCGATCCTAACGGCCTTTGCTCTTTTTCCTATGTGAATCAGGATGAGCGGGAGGCAACGGCTGATGAAATGGACCAGGCCCTCGGCAAGCTCCAAGAGGATTGGGAGAAGTTTCTGTCAGATCCGCTGCCGGCAGACAGTGAAGTGGATCTGTATGAAGAAAAGCCTTCGGGAAGCTATCAGCTGGACGATGGGGAGTTGAAAACGGATAACGCGTTTTATATGTTTTTTATGCGCTGCCAGATGCTGAGTGATCAGATGAGAAAAGAGCAGTATTCCGATTATATAGGGGATAATTTATACACGATCTGGGAACTGGTTCTGAAATCAGAGTTTACCAGCTTGTCATATGATAACCACATTTACGCCATGTATTCCAATGATGGCGGAACATCCATGGTTTTGATTTACAGCCCGATAGAGGAACGCTTTGTAGGCTTCAGCTTAAAATACTGAAAAGGCTTTCCAGTGAGCGGTTTATGTGCCGGGAATTTTTCCGCGGCCTCTATATTATGCTTTTAAAGAAAGAAATATATCCCGGGCTTAGAGGCGCTGTTTTGCTGTTTGGGCAGAACAGCGTCCGTTTTTTCGACGAAACGGCGCTGGCTGCAAATACATATAAAAACGCGCGGCAAAATTGGGCGGTGAGATGAAAAATTTTAGCAGGGGCGGCTGATTGCCGCCCCTGCCTCGTTTCTCAACGCACCGCTCTCAAGCCGCGCGTTTTTACGTTTCCCTTACATTTTTTTGAGGACATTTTGCAAGGCCACCGCATACAATTACCTTAGAAAATGGGTAAGACCATAAAGCTTGGGGGATTTGGTATGAGTCAAGGGAAATGTAAGCCTCCGGATAAGAGGTATCGTCGAAAGAAAAAGCTGCTGCCTGGTTCCTTAGTAGTTCTTTTTCTTGGTGTTTTGTTTATCGCCGTGCTGGCGGGCATGAAAAGCGCTCAGTTTTTAGAACCGATCAATACATCCTTTACGCCCTGTGGGGAGTCGTCAAAGGGGATAGAGCAGGAAAGCTATCGGTTCTCCCCGGAGGCTGATGAAAAGAGCTATGGAAAAGGCGAGGAAAATAATGGCTCTGGAATCAATCCGGAGGCAGAAGATGCCAAGCTTCAAAGGACGCAGTCCGCGGTTTCTTCCAGCGATCCTGATCTGAAGAACGATACGGGCGATGACGCAGGGGAGGACGGCGTCCTTATAGACGCGCCTTATATCAGCCAGTTGGGAACGTACCCCACCGGATGCGAGTCGGTTTCAGCGGTGATGGCCCTTCAGCATCTGGGAATCGATATTACTGTAGACGAATTTATCGACCGGTATCTGGATTTGGGAACCGAGCCCTGGACTGCGGAGGACGGAACGATGTACGGAGGGGATCCCTGGGAAACCTTCTTAGGAAATCCCAGAGAGGCCAGTGGCTGGGGATGTTATGCTCCCGTAATCGAAAGGGCTATCAAAAAAGCCGTTGATCCGGATCAATTTCAGGTAAGCCTTCTGTTTGGAATCCCCCTGGATGTATTGTGTGAAACCTATCTGCAAAATAATATTCCGGTAATCCTGTGGGCGACCATCGATATGGAATATCCCACTCCAGGCGACTGCTGGCTGATCGAAGGAACAGGAGAGGAGCTGCAGTGGATGCGGCCGGAGCACTGCCTCCTCCTGGTAGGCTATGACCAGGACTATTATTATTTCAACGACCCTACTGCGGGAAGGCAGTACCGATATGAAAAAAGCGCCTGTGAGGCTGCCTATCAAGGACTGCATTCCCAGGCAGTGGCGGTGTATGAAAAATCGTATCCGCCTTTAAAAACAGCGGAGTAAAGCCAGCTGCTTTTTAGCAGCTTGTTATATATGGCTTGCTGCGTATGAGAAAAAATCTTCTGACAGTCAGTCCACGGGATTTAATATTCGTAAGCATGCCATTCTAAAGCGGCCCTGCGCCTTAAGCATTTTAAGCGCTCCCATTGAAAAAGCTGCGGAAATACGGTTCGAAAACCAGCCCGGCGCCCCTTTCGTTTAGCGGGTGAGAGGACCGGCTGGCTCAATATGCTGTGCTGAAAAGAAGGAAATCCGATTATTTTGGATTTCCTTCTTTTTCTAATTTACAGATCATTTTCCAAACAGTTTCCAGGGAAAACAGCAGCTCCTTCTGTTCTCCCTGGGTGAGAATGGAGAGATGATCTTCAATTCCCCGGCAGACCGCCGCCCGAAGCTTGTCCATCTGGGCCTCTCCATAAGCGCTTAAGCAGATGAAAATAAGCCTCCTGTCCTGCTTGCACGGCCGGCGTTCCACCAGGCCGGTGTCCGCCAGGCTGTTGATCAGACGGGTGCTTTGCTGTTTGGATACGCCGCAGTGAGCGGAAAGGGCGGACATAGTCATACAGCCCTCCCGCTTCAGCGCCATCAGGGCGTAAAACTGAAGAGGGCTTATTTTTGCCCGCAGCGCTCCCTCAATCGGGCGGATAATTTGGTTATAAAGCATGGGAATCAATAAAAAAAGCTGTTCGGAAATCATTTTTGAGGAATCCAAGACGCGCCTCCCGGTTACTTGACAAATATTTTTCAGCGTGTTACACTTACTTAGTAAACAAATGATAACTGTTAACTTACAGTTAATATTTTACAGCAAAACCCTGATTTGTCAATGGACGGCTGACATTTTCAGAAAAATTTTTTATTTCCAGCTTTTTTTCTTAGAAAAAGTCTGGTATCATATAAAGATGTAGTAAAGGAAAAGGGGAGATACTCTCTTGAAAATCGGTCTGGACATCGGTTCCACCACCATTAAGTGTGTTGTGCTCAATGATAACGATGAAATCTTACATAAATCCTATGAACGCCACTATTCCCAAATTACGGAAAAAATTCGGGATATTCTTCAATATGTACGGGACAATGTGGTAAAGGGAAAAATCGCCCGGCTGGCAATTTCCGGTTCCGCTGGAATGGGAGTAGCGGAGAACTGCCGCCTGCCCTTTGTGCAGGAGGTGTTCGCCACCCGCGTGGCCGCCAACCGCCTTTTGCCAGGCAGCGACGTCATTATCGAGCTGGGCGGAGAGGATGCCAAAATCCTGTTTTTGACCGGCGGTATGGAGGTGCGGATGAACGGCACCTGCGCCGGAGGTACCGGCGCTTTCATCGATCAGATGGCCACCTTGCTGAACGTAGCTCCCGACGAGATGAACGAGCTTGCCAAAGCCTATGAGAAAACCTATACCATCGCTTCCCGGTGCGGTGTGTTCGCCAAATCGGATATCCAGCCCTTGCTGAACCAGGGCGCCAGGAAGAATGATATCGCTGCCAGTATTTTTTACGCTGTGGTCAACCAGACTATTGCCGGTTTGGCACAGGGGCGGGAGATCAAGGGGAATATCGTATATCTGGGCGGCCCCCTGACCTTCCTTTCCGAGCTGCGGAAAAGCTTTGACGAAACCTTGAAAACCAAGGGCACCTGCCCGGAAAATTCCCTGTACTATGTGGCGCTGGGAGCGGCTTTCTGCGCTGAGGAGGACATTGACCTGGATCAGGCGATCAGCCAGGCGGAGCATTACAGGGCCTCAGGAAACTTTGCGTATAATCCGCCGCTGTTTCAGTCCCGGGAGGACTATGACGCCTTTTTGGAACGCCACAGCCAATGCTCCGTGGAGCGGGGCGATTTTGACGCTTACCAGGGGAAGGTTTATCTCGGCATGGATGCGGGCTCTACCACGGTGAAAACCGTGGTGATGGGGGAGAACGGCGAACTGCTTTATTCCCAGTATCAGCCGAACTCCGGCAACCCGGTGCCGATCATCAAGGAGTTTTTAGAGAAGCTTTACCGGGAGCATCCCGATGTGGAGATCGCTGCAGGAGCGGTGACCGGCTACGGCGAAGAGATTATTAAAAACGCTTTCTGCGTTGATTTCGGCATTGTGGAAACAGTGGCCCATCTCACCGCCGCGAAGCGTTTTATGCCTGACGTTCAGTTTGTCATCGACATCGGCGGACAGGATATCAAGTGCTTTAAGATCCATAACGGCACTATTGATAATATTTTCTTAAACGAGGCTTGTTCCTCTGGGTGCGGCTCTTTTTTGCAAACCTTCGCCAATGCCCTGGGCTATTCCATTGAGGAGTTTTCCAAGCTGGGCCTGTTCGCCAAACAGCCGGTGAACCTAGGCTCCAGATGCACTGTGTTTATGAATTCCTCCGTGAAGCAGGCGCAAAAGGATGGCGCTACCATTGAGGACATTTCCGCGGGCCTTTCCCTGAGCGTGGTGAAAAACGCTCTTTATAAGGTGATCCGGGCTTCCTCTCCCGGCGAGCTGGGGCAAAGGATTGTAGTGCAAGGCGGCACCTTTTTAAACGACGCTGTCCTCCGGGCCTTTGAGCAGGAGATGGGGGTTCAGGTGGTGCGCCCGGATATCGCCGGGCTTATGGGGGCTTATGGCGCGGCGCTGTACGCTCAAAGCAGAAAAAGAGAAAAAAGCACCATTCTTACGGAAGAACAGCTTGCGAAATTTACCCATAAAATCAGTGTGGTTACCTGCGGCTTGTGCAGCAACCACTGCCGTCTGACCGTAAATACCTTTGAGGGCGGCAGAAAATATATTGGCGGCAACCGGTGTGAAAAGCCCATTACCAGGAAAAACGCCGGCGAGAGCCTGAATATTTATGAATATAAGCTGAAGCTCCTGGAGGAATACCGTTCCTGCGAGGGACCGAGAGGAACGATTGGAATCCCCATGGGCTTGAATATGTATGAGCTGCTGCCTTTCTGGTACCGTTTCTTTAAGGATCTGGGCTTCGGCGTGAAAACGTCGCCCCTGTCCAATTCCAAGCTGTATCTGCGGGGCCAGCATACCATTCCCAGCGATACGGTTTGTTTCCCGGCGAAGCTGATGCACGGCCATGTGCAGACCTTGATTGACGAGGGAATCAAGACGATCTTCTATCCTTGTATGTCTTATAATTTGGATGAGAAGCTGGGAGATAACCATTACAACTGTCCGGTGGTGGCTTATTATCCCGAGGTTATCGCCGCCAATGTGGGGGACGCGGCAAAAATCACACTGATCCACGATTACCTGGGCCTGCACCGGAAGCGGGATTTTCCAGTGAAAGCCCACGCTATGCTCAATCAATATTTCGACGGCATCAGCTTGAAAGAGGTCAAAAAAGCGGCGAAAGCCGCCTATGAGGAGTATTACGGGTATTTTGAAAAGGTCCGGGCCAGAGGCGAGGAGATTCTGGAAACCGCTGAAAAGCAGGGAAAAGAGGTCATCGTTTTGGCCGGCCGGCCCTACCATGTGGACCCGGAGATCAACCACGGTATTGATAAGCTGATCGCCAGCTATGGCGTAGCTATTATATCTGAGGATGTCATCAGCTCCAGAGTGAAGAAATTTCATACCGGAGTTTTGAATCAGTGGACATATCACTCCCGGCTTTACGCCGCAGCCCATTATCTGAAGGATCAGCCCCATATGAATCTAGTGCAGCTGGTATCCTTCGGATGCGGCGTGGACGCGATCACCACCGACGAGGTTCGGGATATCCTGGAATCTGAGGGGAAAATCTACACCCAGATTAAAATTGACGAGATCACCAATCTGGGCGCGGTGAAAATCCGGCTGAGAAGTCTGTTCGCCGCCCTGGATCAGGAATAATCATTCAAGCCGGCGCGGATTTCTATACCAATCGTCAACGCCCGGCCGGCGGCGTTAAAGGAGACCATTATGGCAAAATTACAGTATGACAAAAACGGGCGCCTGCTGTTCACTAAGGAAATGAAAAAGGAATATACGATTTTGTTTCCCATGATGGCGCCGATCCATTTTAACATCATCAAGGATGTGTTTACTCACTACGGCTACAAGGCGGTGCTGTTGGAGACCACCGGCCCACAGATCGCCCAGACTGGTCTGAAATACGTACATAACGATACCTGCTATCCGGCAATTCTGGTCATCGGGCAGATGATCGACGCGCTGAATTCCGGCAAGTACGATTTGGACCACACTGCCCTGATGATCACCCAGACCGGCGGAGGCTGCCGGGCGTCCAATTACATCCATCTTCTGCGGAAGGCATTGAAAAAGGCCGGCTATGAAAAGGTGCCTGTGATCAGCCTGAATATTTCGGGCCTGGAGAAAAACAGCGGCTTTCATATTACTCTGCCTATGATCCGCCGGGTGGTGGCGGCTGTAGTTTACGGCGACGAGCTGATGCTGCTGCGAAACCAGTGCAAGCCTTATGAAATCATCGCCGGGGAAAGCGACCGGCTGGTGTCCAGATGGAGCCAGCAGCTGGCGAAGGAACTAAATTCCGGCAGCGGCTACAGCGCAAAGGATCTGGAAAGAAATATGAATAAAATCGTGGATGATTTTGCAAAGCTGAACCTGAACCATACCAAGAAGAAGGTTAAGGTCGGCGTGGTGGGGGAAATCTACGTCAAATACGCCCCGCTGGGCAATAACTGCCTGGAGGAGTTTTTGGAATCCCAGGACTGCGAGGTTTGCCTGCCGGGCATTTTAGGCTTCGCCATGTTTAAGGTGGATAACCGCCTGGAGGATATCAAGCTTTACGGAGGAAACCCGCTGAAGTACGCGGCGGTTAGCGCCCTAATGAAATACTGCACCAAGATCGAGTCAATTCTGATCGCGGCGGTCAAACGCCAGCCTAAATTTTTGCCGCCGAGCCCCTATGCCCATACCAAAGAGCTGGTAAAAGGTGTAATCGGTTACGGCGATAAAATGGGTGAGGGCTGGCTTTTAACGGCGGAGATGCTGGAGCTTGCGGAATCCGGCTATGAAAACATCGTCTGCACCCAGCCTTTCGGTTGCCTTCCTAACCACATTTGCGGCAAAGGCATGATCCGAAAGATAAAGGAGCGAAATCCCAAGGCAAATATTGTGGCCATCGATTACGACCCTGGCGCCACCCGGGTAAACCAGGAGAACCGAATTAAGCTGATGCTGTCGGTAGCCCGTGAAAATCTTCAGCAGGAGAAAACGGTGCCGGATCAGAAGCCGGCCGATGCCGGGAAAGCCGTATCAGTGAAATAACTGGAATCTGGAGGATATCAAGCTTTCTTCGCCGCGCTCAGTCAATTCAAAGGAAATAGAAAAAGAACAAGCCTGTTTTGAAGCGCCCCGTTTGTTATTCAGTAAATCTTACTGAATAACAAACGGGGCGCTTAGTTGTGCAAAAAGGAAAAGCAAATCAGATTACACGCCGGAATTTAAGAAGACGGCAGTGGAAACTATGCGGCTGACGTTCCCTGCTAAATCGCCTGCTGGTAAGATATCGGCCGGGGATAGGAAACCCTGTGTTTGACCGCTTTGTATTTGAAATTGTGCCCCCTGGCAAAAGTTTGAGAAAAATTCTTTCTTCTTTCAAATTTCTGCAATGGTTTCTGTAAGATTCAGTTGTATTTCCCCGGTAAGTTTATTATAATGGATTCTGTAGGAATGAAAGCGAGTGAGGAAAAGTATGAAAATCGGATTTGACAATGATCTATACTTAAAGATGCAGTCCAGTCACATTTTAGAGAGAATCAACCAGTTTGACAATAAGCTTTACCTGGAGCTGGGCGGTAAGCTGTTTGACGATTACCACGCCAGCCGGGTGCTGCCGGGCTTTCAGCCGGACAGTAAGGTGCGAATGCTTCTCCAGTTAAAGGATCAAGCGGAAATCGTTATCGTCATCAACGCAGCCGACATTGAAAAAAGTAAGGTCCGTGGCGATCTGGGGATCACTTATGACGCGGATGTATTCCGTCTGATTGATGCGTTTCGCGGGATCGGATTGTATGTAGGCAGCGTGGTGATCGCGCAATACTCGGGGCAAGCCGCAGCGGAGGCCTTTAAGAACCGCCTTCAGCTTCTCGGCGTACCGGTTTATCTCCACTATCCCATCGCCGGATATCCCGCCAATATTCCTCTGATCGTCAGCGACGAGGGATACGGTAAAAACGAGTATATTGAAACCACCCGTCCGCTGGTGATTGTGACGGCGCCCGGGCCGGGCAGCGGAAAGATGGCTACCTGTTTATCTCAGCTGTATCATGAGCATAAGCGGGGAATCAAGGCCGGCTATGCGAAATTTGAGACGTTTCCTATTTGGAATTTACCTCTGAAGCATCCGGTCAATCTGGCCTACGAGGCCGCTACAGCGGATTTAAATGATGTCAATATGATCGATCCCTTTCATTTGGAGGCCTATGGAACCACGGCGGTAAACTATAACCGGGATGTAGAAATATTTCCTGTGCTTAACGCTACCTTTGAGTGCATTTTTGGGGAAAGCCCTTATAAATCTCCCACAGATATGGGCGTAAATATGGCGGGAAAATGCATTGTGGATGACGAGGCCTGTAAGGAAGCCTCCTGTCAGGAGATCATCCGCCGGTATTATTATACCCAGCGCGACGCTAAGCAAGGACGGCTGGATGAGGAAGCCGTCATGAAGGTGGAACTCTTGATGAGCAAGGCGGGAGTCAGCGTGAAAGACAGAGCTTGCGTGTCGCCGGCTCTGGAACGGGCTGAACGGGATAAGCTGCCCGCAGCGGCGATCCAGCTGCCGGATGGACAGGTGATCACTGGTGGGACCTCCTCTTTGCTGGGGGCTTCCGCCGCAATGCTGCTGAATGCGCTGAAGAGACTGGGCGGGATCGGCCACGATATACTGCTGATCTCCCCAATCGTCATTGAGCCGATCCAAAATTTGAAAATCAAACATTTGGGGAACAATAATCCCAGACTCCATACTGATGAAATTTTGATCGCTCTTTCCATCAGCGCCGCAACGAACCCTACCGCGGCTCTGGCTTTAAAGCAGCTTTCCAAGCTGAAGGGCTGTGAGGCTCATTCCTCAGTGATTTTGTCCCAGGTGGATGAGACGACTTTCCGAAAATTGGGAGTCAATTTGACGACCGAGCCTGTGTATCAGTCGAAAAAGCTGTACCACAAATAAAAAGCATAAGGATTTCATTTTCAAAAAAGCCCGTTCCTTTAGGAACGGGCTTTTTATTTCTCTTAGTACCTGTATCAAGTCGCGCATAAACAGCGTATTGATGAATTTGTGCTGGTTATGCCGCCATGCTTATAAAAACATGAAAGGGAATTATTCTCCGCAGACAGTCTCGTCTAAGGTAATTCTGGGGGAATCCTGAACCGGAGCTACGACGAGAGCTTTCATGGTGTCGCCCTCGGCTACCGCGACAAAATGGCCCTTGCCAGGGTCGATGCTCAGCTCTGTGCCGGCGGGAATCCGGACAATCTGGGCGGATTCCATGACCGCTTTGCCAGCCTTGATATCCACAAACAGCATTAGAGCGGGACCCTCTAAGAAATAAAAGAGTTCGGCATCCTCATGATACTCGATCTCGTTGAAGGTTGGTGTATGGTGCCAGCCCTCCAACAGGCCGCAAGCAATCCTCGTAGACTTGAAATCTACTGCCATGGGAAATGCGGTCCACTCAAAAAAGGTTTCCTTATAAGATCCCAGCGACTTGGTGCAAAGGGTCTTTACGCCGTTGATGGTTACATCCTTTAGATCCTGAATTTTTACATTCATGAGAAAAACCTCCTGCTTTTTCTTTTATTATAGCATTCCAAAAACAGGAAAGTAAAGAGAGCGAAAACAATTTTATGGAAGAAATTTATTCCGACGCAGAAAGTCGGAGAAGGCGTCGGGCGTAGAAAACTGATAGCCGTGAATCCCGCATGTCTGAGCGCCCTGGATGTTATCCTTCAGATCATCTATAAACAGGCAGGCCTCCGGCTGAAGGCCTTGTTCCTCCAGCACTCTTTGGTATATTTTAGGATCAGGCTTGATCAGGCGCATACTGGCGGAGATATGGACAGAGTCCATCATCTTCATCACCGGAAAACGGTTTTGATATTGATAAAAGCGCAGTGAAGCGTTGGAAAGCAGGTGCAGGCCGTAGCCCTGGGCTTTCAACTGGGATACCAGCTCCAGCATACCGGGAATTGGGAGAAGAGTTTCATCCCACCGCTCCATTACAGCTTGAATCTTCTCCTGATGCTGAGGCGCCTGGCGCACCATAGTTTTTACTGCATCCTCCTGGGAAACGGCGCCTTTGTCCAGTTCAATCCACAGGGGAGAAAACACAGTGGCGGCCATAATTTCAGGAATAGCTTCCCAATCGCCGACAATTTCCTCCATAATACGGAAGGGGTTGTAATCGATTAAGACGTTTCCCATATCAAAAATAAAAGTATTAATACCGTTCACAATAGCGCCTCCTTTTGAAACCGGCTGATCAGGTCAGGAATTCCTTGCTCAAAATTTACGCCGTACCGCTCATCCGTGCCGTCGCGGACGGTACGGGCAATGGTGTCGCTGACAAAATCCGCGGCGATTTGAGCGCAGCGGCCGATTTCCAGGCCTTTCATTTTGGCGGCCACAAAGACACTGGCGAACAGGTCGCCGGTACCGTGATAATGTCGGGCGACTTTTTGAGAAAACGCAAAAGCCGGCTCGTCTCCCGGGCCGGCCAGACAGGCGGCGCCGGTTTGCTCCGGGGAAAAACCAATTCCGGTGAGCACCACGCCGCACTGGAAACGGGCGGCAAGGTCCTGCGCCAGCCGTGCTACGGCCTCCCGGGTTCGGTACCGCTCCGAGCGGTAAGGCTCATTCAATAAAAGACATGCCTCCGTAAGATTGGGCAGTATAAAATCTGCTTTATGGCAGAGCAGCTGGGTACCGCGGGCCATGTCGGAGGAATAGGTTTGATAAAGCTTTCCGTTGTCCGCCATACAGGGATCTACAAAAATCAAGGTGTCCCGGCCTGAAAGCAGGTCGAAAATTTCCGACACCTTGGAAATCTGCTCCAGGGATCCTAGAAAACCGCTGTAAATGCCGTCGAAACGGAGCTTCAGTTCACTCCATTGGCGGGCGGCGGGCAGCAGATCAGAGGTAAGATCCCGATGAGTAAAGCCGGGCAGACCGCCGGTATGGGAGGATAGAAAAGCCGTGGGCAGAGGACAGGCTTCCAGCCCGCAGGCGGAAAGAATAGGCAGGATAATAGTCAAAGAGCACTTTCCAAATCCGGAAAGGTCGTGGATCGCGGCGATTCGTTTGTTCATAGCGTTACTTTCCATTTACTGCGCCGATAAACCGGAGAAACGCTTTGCGGCCAGTTTCATCGGTTTTATACACGCCGGAATTCTCTAAAATAGCGGAGAATACCCGGCCTACTTGATCCTGCACAAAGGCGTGGGCAGCCTGCCCGCCGGAATAGGCCTTCCTTAGTTCCCGATACCAGTCGTAATGAGGCGCCATGGCGGCCTCGGAGAAAATGCGGTCTGCTTTTTCAGGTGCGGTTAAAGCCTCCTCAACCAGGGCAAGCTCGGATTTTAGGCGGGCCGGAAGAACCGCCAGCCCCATAACCTCAATCAGTCCGATATTTTCTTTTTTTAAATGGTGGTATTCGGCGTGAGGATGGAAAATGCCCAGAGGATGCTCCGGGCTGGTACGGTTGTTCCGCAGAACAAGATCCAGCTCGAACTGATTGCCCCGCCTGCGGGCAATGGGGGTAATGGTATTGTGGGGCGTCTCGCCGGTAAAGGCTCTGATTTCCACTGAGGAATCCGAATAGGAACGCCAGTGAAAGAGAATTTTATCCGCCAGATCGATGAGTACGCTTTGATCCACAGAGGAAAGCCGGATGACAGATAAGGGCCATTTGACGATAGAGGCATCCACCTGGGGATAACCGTCAAAGGAGATGGATTTCTCTGCCGGCGCTTTGGCCATAGGAAGCTCGTAACACCCTCCCTGGAAATGGTCGTGGGAAAGAATCGAGCCCCCCACGATGGGCAGGTCGGCGTTAGACCCGATAAAGTAGTGGGGAAGCTTTTCCACAAACGCCAGAAGGCGGGCGAATGTTTTGCGCTCTATTTTCATAGGGACATGTTTTCCGTTTAATAAAATGCAATGCTCGTTATAATAGACATAGGGGGAATACTGAAAATACCAGGTTTCACCGCAAAGATCCATTGGGATCACACGGTGGTTGCCTCTGGGAGGCTGGGATACGCTTCCGGCGTAGCCCTCGGTTTCCCGGCACAAAAGGCACTTGGGATAGGAGGTGCTTTTCATATTTCTGGCGGCAGCGATTGCTTTAGGATCCTTTTCAGGCTTGGACAGGTTGATGGTGATATCCATTGGACCGTAAGGCGTCTGTGACGTCCATTTTTCATCTTTTTTTACCCGGTCCGTGCGGATGTAATTGGAATTCTGGCTGAGCCGGTAGAAATAATCGGTGGCGACCTTTTTATTGATGTGAAAAAGGGAGCGAAACTGATAGATCACCTCAGAAGGGCGAGGCATCAGACAAGCCATGATTTCCGTATCCAGCAGATCCCGGAAAACGGAAGAATTACTCTCCAGAAGGCCGTTTTCCGCCGCCCAATCTATGATACGGTTTAAAATCGGCTGAGGGCTTGCCAGGTTTTCCTCCGGAACAGCCGCCTGGGTGTAGTCGTTTAATTTCAGCAGGGCCAGTATCCGGTTGACGGCGAACACGGCGTCCTCCTGATGAAGAAGCCCCTTTTTTACGCCGTATTGCACCAGCCTTGCGATTTCCAGATTAATATCGGTCATTTTTATTACTCCTAAAATTTTTCAGCGATTTCCGAAGCTGTTTTATAGATACTTTTTGGAGGAACCACGCCCCGCACCATAGATAAGGGATAAATATTGCTGTTGGGACATATGACGCTTCCGGGGTTCAGAACAGAGTTGCAGCCAACCTCCACGCAATCCCCTAAAATAGCGCCGAACTTTTTCAGTCCAGTGGTAATTTTTTCTCCTTGATACTTGACCGTTACCAGGGTCTTGTCGGATTTTACATTGGAGGTAATAGAGCCCGCGCCCATGTGGGAGCGGTAGCCTAGAATAGAATCTCCCACATAGTTATAGTGCGGTACCTGAACGTTATTAAACAGGATGACATTTTTCAGCTCCGTGGAGTTGCCTACTACGGCGCTATCCCCTACTAAGGCGCTGCCTCGTATGAATGCGCCGTGCCGGACCTCAGTGTTTTTACCGATGATAACCGGCCCGTTGAGATACGCGGTAGGAAAAATAACGGCGGACTTGGCCGCCCAAACATTTTCCTTGATCTCCTCGTATTCATCCTTAGGCAGCGAAGGGCCCAGGGCCAGAATAAATTCCTTAATATGCGGAAGAGCTTCCCAGGGATACTGAAAACGGTTCAGCAGCGTTTCCGCCTGGGTTTGAGATAAATCAAAAAGCTTTGCAACGGTTAATTGTGAATACATGAAATACCTCCACACAGCTAAAATGTATGATGACGGGAACCTAAAGCTATTATATTTTTTTATTCTGCTAAGGTCAAGGAAAGGATAAAAAAGTACAGCTATTCACATCATTTTTCCATAAGACTCGGAAGTTTTGGGTATGGACGAATAAGGCAAACACTAGTATAATAAAAAATGATTTTTTACTTTATTCGCCGCGGTGCTGTCATAGCGCCTTGTTGGCAGGAGCCGGCCGCTCATTTTTTAGCGCTTGGCAACGTTATTAGAAACCAGCTGCGCTTTGATCATCTTTTCATAGTCAGGCGAAGACTGGCTGCATCCCGACAAAGAAACGGAGAAATTTTATGAAAATCGTAGTTTTAGATGGAGAAACCACCAATCCCGGCGATTTAAGCTGGGAGCGCCTCGAAAAGCTGGGAGAGCTAACCGTCTATGCCAGAACAAAGCCGGAGGAGCTTTATGAGCGGGCAAAGGAGGCGGAGCTTCTGATTACGAATAAAACGGTTTTAAGCGGAAAGATGATTCGAAGCTTAAAAAACCTGAAATATATCGGCACTCTTTCTACGGGCTTTAATGTAGTCGATATTCACGCCGCCAGGAAATTAGGCATTCCAGTCTGCAACGTGCCCTCTTATTGTACCAACGCAGTGGCTCAAATGACGTTTTCTCTGTTGTTTGCCCTCACTAATCATGTGGCGCTCCATAATCATTCCGTACACCAGGGCGATTGGGAGAATAGCACGGATTTTTGTTATTGGAAAGCGCCTTTGGTGGAATTGGAATCCAAAAATTTTGGAGTGTACGGGTTTGGCAGCATCGGCCGGACTGTAGCAAAAATAGCGGCGGACCTGGGAATGAACGTATTGGTTTACAGCAGGACAAAAAAAGACATGCCTTCAGGTTACCGGTGGGTGTCTCAGGAGGAGCTGTTCCGGGAAAGCGACGTGCTTTCCCTCCACTGTCCCTTAACGCCGGAAACCACAGGGCTTGTCAACCGAAAAACCTTGTCGCTGATGAAGCCTACCGCTTACCTGATTAATACCTCGCGAGGGCAGGTGATCCGTGAGCAGGATCTGGCGGAAGCCTTAAACGGCGGAAGGCTTGCGGGAGCAGCGATGGACGTGCTGTGCGAGGAACCGCCGGAAAAGGGAAACCCTCTGACCCATTGCGAGAAATGCGTCATTACGCCTCATATTTCTTGGGCTGCGAAAGAAAGCAGGGACAGGCTCCTTCATACAGTATGCGACAATGTGGAAGCGTTTTTAAAGGGAACGCCTCAAAACCAAGTGAATTGACAGGATAATTTCCCCGCAAAAAAACAGGAACCCGTCGCCGGGCTCCTGTCTTTAAGGGAGGAGTATTATGAAAAACGCGTTCTTGAACTCGGAGTAAGCTGAGTTATTTTCTGATTTCAGTATAAGGCGAAAAAAGAGCGCTGTCAACGGGTTTTGACCAGGGTTAACCGTGTTTTAATATCTTTTTACAACTTGTTGACAACTACAAGACGAAACGGAGATAAATAAAAAACAGTTTAGTAAAGGAGATAAAGTTATGATTGTTATCGGAGAAAAATTGAACAGTTCCATCCCGTCGGTCTATGCCGCGATTGAGAAAAAGGACAGCCGGTTTGTGTCTGATTTGGCGGTAAAACAGGAGGAGGCGGGAGCTCATTTTTTAGATATCAATGCTGGAATGTTTGTGGAAGCAGAAGAGGAGAACCTGCGCTGGCTGATGAACACGGTACAGGCGGTTTCCAAGCTTCCTTTGGTCATTGATACTCCGGATCCCAGCGTGGCCCTGGCTTTGGCTAAAGAGTACCGGGGAGAAAAGCCTGTTATCAATTCCGTGACTCTGGAAGAGAATCGTTTTGCTCCTATGGTAGAAGCAGCAAAAACCTGCGGAGCGGCGATGGTAGCGTTATGCATGGATGACTCCGGCGTTCCGGATGGTGTGGAGAGAAGAATTGAGCTTGCCAATATTCTTACGGAAAAGCTTAGAAGGGAAGGCTTCGAGCCCGAAGATATCTATCTGGATCCGATGGTTCGGCCTGTGGGGTCCGGTGAAGGCTATGGCCTGGAGGCGGTTCGGGCTATTCAGGGAATCAGAAGCAATCTGCCGGATGTCCATATCGTCTGCGGGCTTTCCAATAGTTCCTTCGGACTTCCCAATCGGGCTCTTATTAACCGCACCTTTTTGACCGCGGCGATGACTGCCGGATTGGACGCCGCGATTATGGATCCGATGAACCGGGAGCTGGTAGCTACAATGTATGCGGCACAGGCCGTGCTCGGCGTAGATGATTACTGTATCGAGTATTTGGGGGCGTACCGGGATGGTCTCCTTTAACAGCGGAAAAAGCGAAACCCCAAAAGCGGGATAAGGACTAGTCCTTATCCCGCTTTGTTTTGCCTAGTCCCGCTTTTAAAAGATAGGTATGCTGTATAGGACGCCGGCAGCGGGGTTAGAATACTAAATGCTACAAATATGCTGGTTGCCCAGCAAAGGAAACGCTAATAAAATCGTCTGAAAGAGGGCTTTGTCCTTTAATAGAACGGCATAGGATAAAAATGATCTGTTAATTGAATGGAAAATCCGGTAACCATTATGGAATCCCAGCCCTTATCTCTGCGATAGATTCTACTGAGATCTACCAGCTTCTAGTGAGGCCGCTGTTGAAAGCCGGTCTTTGCAGGGATAATCAATTACCATAAATTCCCTGAAGGCAATCTGGTTTTGACAGAAAAAAGCCATGCTATCATGAATAGTATGCTTCTGTACAAAAATCAAAAGGGGGATTTCATATGAGGATAGACCTTATTGTATCAGACCAGGTTTATTTTTTTTACCGGTCCATTGGCGTTATGACGAACCGTACGGCGGAAGAAACAATTACCGATATGCTGGTGAAGTTCAGCGAAGTATTGCTTCGGCCGGGGGACGATGAAGAAAAGCTGTAACGGAGGATTGAACATGAGGACGATCACGATCAGTCTGCCGCCTGAAGCCTATGCGTCTTATCAGGAGCTTTCCCAAGCGACAGGCGAAACACCAGAAGAAGCCATGAGCCGCCTATTGGAAGAATTTTTGCGGCTGACGGCCGGATTATATCAAGAGTAGAAGAAAGAAAAGAGCTGGAAAGCGCTTTATAATCACATGCGGCTGGGAGAAGTTTTGCAGACAGCATCCTTTTGCGAAAACTATTTTATAGACTCAAAAAGAGAAAAAAGCAAAGAATTATGAATCCTGGCGAAGAGAAGCATAAGAGTTGGTCCGCTGGCTTTCAGCAACCGTCCGCCAGGCCATTTTTGGATGTCCGATTCTGACCTTTCCGGCCGTGAAGCCATGGGTACGCTAGCAGATGAAGCAATAGTATGGCTGTGGCGGCAGGCTTAAACTTTCCGGCTTTTCAAAGCTTCAAAATAGAAAAGCAGCACTCCAACAGCAATATTGGTCGGAGTGCTGCTTTAGCTTTGCTTAAAACTGCCGAGCGTCTTTCTGATAAAATACAGTAGAAATGTCAAAACGGCAATTGCGGCTCAAAATAGAGCGGCCCTGTTTTTGGAATGCTGCTGCGTTTTGGCTTTTGTTCTTCAATAAGGCTGAAGGATTGTTTTTTTCCGCCCCTTATAAGACCTGGGTACCTCCAACAGGACGGATAGAAAGCAGGTGGCAGGAACCCTCTCCCAAGACAGCGTCCATTTTTTCGCGGAAGGTTTCCACGTAATCCATAGGGACAAAGGTCTGGACCGTACCAGCAAAGCCGCCTCCATGGACTCTCCAGGCTCCTCCGCGGCTCTTGAGGAGCCGCTCGCACAATGCCAAGGTGACGGATACCCCTTGTTCCCCAGGGTAAGAGGTGGAAAATACATTTTGCAAATATTGATAAGAGGAGGCTCCGGATTCAATTACTAACGTCTTGAATAAATCAAAATCTCCGGCCCTTAGAGCCTCCACCTGACGAAGCACCCGCTGATTGTCTCCGTAGAAATGGATCGCCCGCAGGACAGCCCGGTCGCCTACCAGCTTACGGAGCTGGGGAAGCCTATCGTAAAACTCGGCTTCCGGAACCTGGCGCAGCACCTCTTTCCCAAAGCAGGCGGCCACGCTTTTCATTTCCTCGGGAATAGCGGCGTAGTCGGGCGTTAAGTTGGCATGGCTTCCGTGGGTATCAATGATGCAAAGAGTGTAGCCGCAGTGGGCAAAATCAAAATCGATCCTTTCCACCCTTGGAGCTTCCCTATTTTCAAAATCGATGGTGATAAAGCCGCCGATGGAGCTGGCGGATTGATCCATCAAGCCGGAGGGCTTTCCAAAATAGACGTTCTCTGTGTATTGGCTGATCTGGGCAATGCTTAAGGAAGTTTCCTTGCCGCCGCAGAACAAGGCGTTCATGGCGGTGCCCAGAAGGACCTCAAAGGAAGCGGATGAGGAAAGGCCTGAGCCCTGAAGTACATTGGAGGTGGTGTAAGCGTCAAAGCCGCCGGTAGAGTAGCCTAGCTGGCGGAACCGGGAACACATGCCGCGGATTAACGCGGCGGAGGTGTTTTTTTCCTGTTCCACAACCTCCAAAGAGGAAATATCCACGGTATCCTGGGGATACCCCTCGGATTTTACCCGGATCAGATTGCTGTCATTTTCGGATACGACCGCGACCACATCTAAATTCACACTGGCGGCCAACACCCTGCCCAGCTGATGGTCGGTGTGGTTTCCGCCGATTTCCGTTCTTCCGGGAGCGCTGAAAATAGAGATTTCCCGGCTGACGCCGAACAGCTCCTCAAATTTTTCAATGGCGTTAATCAGCCTTTCCCGGTGGAGCACGGCTTCTTCTATGGGGCAGGCATACAAGTAAGCGAGTTTTTCATCTAAATCGCCGTTCATGAGCATAATTTTTGCACTGACGGTATTCATAGCGGGAATCCTCCTAAAAGCTCAAATCTGTTTTCTTTCAGTGTACCCCAGAGGCGGCCTTTCGTCTATCGCCGTTTGTACCATTTTTTTGTGTTTTTGTCTCATTTTTCTGGTTTTAGATTTGAGAGGGCGGAAGCCTGGCGAAATGTTTTCAGCTGACGGTTTCCGCCGGCTAAGCCCAGTGCCGTTGTGATCCAGTGTGGTATCACAGAAAAATGTACTCGCGCTGCGAAAAGCGGTGATACAGAAGCCGGTAAGGCTGTCACGAGCCGGCTTTTCAGCAAGGCGTGCCGTTTGTTATTGCCATAACGTTTTCTCCCGGGGGTATGGAGCCTTTTCATTGACAAATGGGTTGTTCGGTGGGATAATATAAAGGTTAACGACGCTAATTGATGAAAGGAAGGAACGATAGATGAGCAAGGAGCTTGCGAAAGCGTACGAGCCCCGAGAGGTTGAGGATCGGATTTATGACTTTTGGCTGCAAGGCGGCTACTTTCATGCGGAGGTAGATCCGGAGAAAAAGCCCTACACCATCGTGATTCCCCCTCCGAATATTACGGGACAGCTCCATATGGGACATGCCTTAGATGAAACGATTCAGGATATTTTGATCCGCTTCAAGCGGATGCAGGGCTATTCCGCCCTTTGGCTGCCGGGCACTGACCACGCCTCCATCGCTACGGAAGCGAAAATCGTGGAGGCTATGAAAAAAGAGGGCCTGACCAAGGAGGATGTGGGCCGTGAGGGCTTTTTGGAAAGAGCCTGGGACTGGAAGGCGAAATTCGGCGGCAGAATTGTGGAACAGCTGAAAAAGCTGGGCTCCTCCTGTGACTGGGAGCGGGAACGGTTTACTTTGGACGAGGGCTGCAGCGAGGCGGTTAAGGAAGTGTTTGTGCGCTTATACGAAAAAGGCCTGATTTACCGTGGAGAGCGGATCATTAATTGGTGCCCTCACTGCAAAACCTCCATTTCCGACGCGGAGGTGGAGTTTGACGAGCATGACGGCAATTTCTGGCACCTGCGCTATCCTCTGACCGACGGAACCGGCGAGCTGCGCCTGGCCACCACCCGCCCGGAGACTCTGCTGGGCGATACCGCGGTAGCGGTGCATCCGGATGACGAGCGCTACAAGGCGTATGTGGGCAAAACCGTGACTCTGCCCCTGGTGGGACGGGAGATTCCGGTGGTTGCCGACGAATACGTGGAAATGGACTTCGGAACCGGCGTGGTAAAGATCACCCCTGCCCATGACCCCAACGACTTTGAAGTGGGCCTGCGGCATAACCTGCCTGTAATCAATGTGATGGACGAAGGCGCCGTAATTAATGAAAACGGCGGCAAATACCAGGGAATGACCAGGGAAGAGGCCAGAAAGGCCATCGTCAAGGATTTGGACGATGGCGGCTACCTGGTGAAGGTTGAGCCGATCAAGCATAACGTCGGCTCCTGCTACCGCTGCGGCACCGTGGTAGAGCCCCGGGTCAGCAAGCAGTGGTTTGTGAAAATGGAGCCCTTGGCCAAGCCCGCCATCGACGTGGTGCGGGAAGGAAAGATCCGCCTGATTCCGGAGCGGATGGAAAAGATTTATTACAACTGGATGGAAAATATTAAGGACTGGTGCATTTCCCGCCAGCTCTGGTGGGGCCATCGGATTCCCGCCTGGTACTGCGAGGACTGCGGCGAAACCATCGTGGCAAAGGAAACGCCGGAGAAGTGTCCCAAGTGCGGCGGCAGCCATCTCCATCAGGACGAGGATACCCTGGATACCTGGTTCTCCTCTGCCTTGTGGCCTTTCTCTACCCTAGGCTGGCCGGAAAAGACCCCGGAGCTTTCCTATTTCTATCCGACCGACACCCTGGTGACAGGCTATGATATTATTTTCTTCTGGGTAGCCCGCATGATTTTCTCCGGCCTGGAGCACATGGGGGATATCCCCTTTAAAACGGTGTTCTTCCACGGGCTGGTGAGGGATGCCCAGGGCCGGAAGATGAGCAAATCCCTGGGCAACGGCATCGATCCCATCGAGGTCATCGAGAAGTACGGCGCGGATGCCCTCCGGTTTACCCTGGTGACTGGAAACAGCCCCGGAAACGATATGCGCTTTACCGAGGAGAAGCTGGAATCCAGCCGGAACTTCGCCAATAAGATCTGGAACGCCGCCCGGTTTATCCATATGAATATCGACGGCTTTGACGTGAAAAACGAACTGCCGGAGTCTTTGACCCTGGAGGACCAGTGGATTGTCAGCGCCTTGAATACCGTCACCAAGGAAGTAACGGAGAACCTGGAAAAATATGAGCTGGGCATCGCGGTGCAGAAGCTTTACGACTTCATTTGGGACCAATTCTGCGACTGGTACATTGAACTGGCCAAAACCAGGCTGATGGCTAAGGATGAAACCTCTGTGGGGGCCCGCCAGGTGCTGGTATGGACCTTTACCAGCATTTTAAAGCTGATGCATCCTTTTATGCCATATATTACGGAGGAAATTTGGCAGACCATGCCCCACGAGGGGGAAGCCCTGATGGCGGCGGATTATCCCATTTATAATGAGAAGTACGCTTATCCCCAGGCAGAGGCGGAAATGCACCGCATTATGGAGACGATCCGCGCTATCCGAAATCGGAGGGCGGAAATGAACGTGCCGCCTTCCAGAAGGGCCAAGGTGTATGTGGCCTCCTCCTTTGAAGAGACCTTCCGTAAGGGTGCCCAGTTTGTAGCGCGCCTGGCCTACGCCAGCGAGGTTGAAGTCGGAGAGGCCTTTTCTATCCCGGGAGCAGTGACCATTGTTACCGCCGACGCTAAGGTGTACATCCCGATGGATGAGCTGGTGGATAAGGAGGCGGAGCTGAAGCGGCTGAACAAGGAATTGGAAACCGCTCAGAAGCAGCTGGATCAGGTAAACGCAAAGCTGAATAATCCGGGCTTTACTGGAAAAGCTCCTGCCAACGTGGTGGAGGGTGCCCGCCAAAACGCTCAAAAGCTGGAGGATAAGATTAAAATGATCGCATCCAGCATTGAGGCTCTGAACGGATAAATAACCAAAGCACGAAAGGTTCAGGCGCCCTAGCCGGCAGCCTGAACCTTTCGTGTTCATGAGTCTCAGCCCCCATACGCTAGCGCAGTGGGAGAAGCCTGTGGTATACCCCGGTGTGCTTTTCGTCCAACTCCATATCCCGGTGGAAATGGCCAAAATACCAGTGCTTATACCGGATTTTTTCTTCTATCTCCTGTAAAAACAGGTTTAGCGGATATTCCCCCTCTACATCTCGCAGCTGAGTGACTAGGGAGTAGGGTGCGGTATGGGTAAGAATATAATCCACCTTGCGGCGGGCTTTCTCCAGATTCCGCCAGGCCGCCCGGTATTCTCGTGTACTAGGCATTTCCTCAGGCCACCAGGTGCCGTCCTTTTTCCGGAGCTCCTTATATTTGGAGCAGGCGCCGCCCATGACGAAGAACGACCGGCGGTTCAGCGTATAGATCTGCCCGCGCATCAGGTGGATTACGCTGTCGGTAAGCCGGTGCGCGTTGCCGCCGTTCCACACGGTTATGGTTTGGGAGTTCAGCTTTCCGTAATTCTCCCAGTTGCCATCCAGAAATAGTGTGGTGAAATTTCTCTGGGAAAGCCACTGGAGCATATCTTTTTGCTCGTTGCTTTTGGCGGACCAAATATCTCCAAAATCCCCGCAGATAATTACATAGTCTTTTTTGGTCATGTGCTTCTGCTGTGGGAAATTGGTTTCGTTCAGCTTATCCATACCTGTGGGACAATGAGTGTCTCCGGTAATATAAATCACAGGCCTCAGCCTCCTTCTGGCCCGCAGGGCGCAGGCTATTTAAAATTTAGTATACCACAGCTTTGCAAAATTCTCAAAAAGAAAAAGGTGCTTTATGACGTATCGTGACGCAGTCCATAAAATTAATTCTCTTTTGCGGTTTGGTATGAAGCCGGGACTGGAACGGATTCAGGCTCTGCTGGACCGTATGGGGAATCCGCAAAAGCAGTTAAAATTTGTTCATGTGGCAGGAACTAACGGCAAGGGCTCCGCCTGCGCCTTGCTTTCCTCCGTGCTGAGAGAGGCCGGCTACCGGACCGGCTTGTTTACCTCCCCTTATATCACGGATTTTCGAGAGAGGTTCCAGATCAACGGGGAAGAGATTCCCGAGGAAACGTTGGCGCGTATTCTTGGCCGTCTGATGCCGATGGTGGAGGAAATGGCGGAGCGGGGAGAGGTTATCACGGAATTCGAGCTGATCACAGCGCTGGCGTTTCAGTGGTTTTATGAGGAAAAATGTGATGTCGTTGTGCTGGAAGTGGGGCTGGGCGGACGCTTTGACGCCACCAACGTCATCGATACTCCCTTGGCGGCGGTCATCATGTCTATTTCTCTGGACCATACCGCTATTTTGGGGGATACTGTGGAGCAAATCGCCTTTGAGAAATGCGGTATTGTGAAGGAGGGCGGCGATGTAGTGCTGTACCCAGACCAGGAGGAAGGGGTGTACGGCGTGGTGGCCCATGCGGTGCAGAACCACAACGGCCGGCTGGTTCTGCCGTCGCCCAGTTCCGTACGGGAGGTGTCGTCTTCCATAGAGGGAACCGTGGCGAGCTACCGCGATGAGGAATACCAGCTTCCATTTTTGGGCGCCCATCAGCTGAAAAACGCCGCAGCGGCTTTTGCGGCCCTGGAGCTGCTGAAAGAAAAGGGATACCGCATTTCCCGAGAGGCGATGCAGGCGGGCGTAGCCAAGGCGTATATTCCCGCGCGTATGGAGGTTCTTGGCCGCAGCCCTCTGGTTATTCTGGATGGGGCCCATAACCCAGGCGCCGCCCGGGTGCTGGCTCAGGCCTTGGAAAAATATCTTCCCCACCGGAAAATCATTGGCGTTATGGGAATGCTGAAGGACAAGGACAGCAGGTCCTCCTTGAGAAGCCTTGCCTCACTATTCCAAGCCTTGATTACCGCATCCCCGAAAAATCCCAGAGCGCTGCCGGCTGCGGAGCTGGCTGACCGGGCGAGGGAATACTGCTCCCAGGTTTTTGCGGAGGAGGATCTTTCGAAAGCAATTTGCCTGGCCAGGAAATTGGCGGGAGAAGACGGGGCCATTGTAATCTGCGGCTCCCTTTATCTCGCGGGAGAAATTCGCCCGCTGCTGTTGAACGGGCCTGCCGAAAAAGAAAACAGCTGAATCGGGCGACATCGTTCGAGCAAATTCACAGCCTCTATCCTTTAAACTAGGATAGAGGCTTTTTTTATGCCGTTTTATGAATATTTTCTGGAAAAGAGGGAACATCATGGGTGTGACACTATCAAATCAGGATGGGGTATTGACCGCCGCGCTGACAGGAGATATCGACCATCATACCGCCAGGGAGCTCCGGCTGGCCATTGACGAGGCCATCGAAAGGGACAAGCCCGGTCTTTTGCTGCTGGATTTTCAGGGAGTGGATTTTATGGACAGCTCTGGAATCGGCCTGGTGATGGGACGGTATAAGGTAATGCAGCAGAACGGCGGGGAAGTGGAAGTGACTCACGTACCCAAATACATAAGCCGGGTATTCAAGCTTTCCGGCCTGGAGCAGCTTGGAGTCATGGAAAAAAAGGCGCGTCCCCAGAAAAGGAACACAGAGGAGGAAGCAGACAATGAAACCCGTTAATGAAATGGACCTGAAATTTTTAAGCCGGTCATCGAACGAGAGCTTTGCCCGGGCCGCCGTGGCGGCTTTCGTGGCCCAGATTGATCCGACCATCGACGAGCTGGCAGATATTAAAACCGCTGTCAGCGAGGCGGTGACCAACTGTATTGTCCACGCCTACCGGGAGGATCTGGGGATGATTTACATAAACGTAAAGCTGTTCGAAAACGGCACCATCGCTATCCGGGTCCGGGATAAGGGCTGCGGCATCGAGAATGTAAAAAAAGCCATGGAGCCCATGTTCACCACGGCGGGCGGAGAACGGGCTGGCCTGGGTTTTGCGGTGATGGAAAGCTTTATGAACCGTCTGAAGGTATCTTCCAAGGTGGGAAAAGGTACCACTGTGGCCATGGAAAAGGTGATTATCCGCCGTGGGCTGCAAAATGGATAACCGGGAGCAGGCGATTGAAAGCAACATGGGGCTGGTGCACGCCTGCGCGAAGCGGTTTCGGGGCAGAGGAATTGAATACGACGATCTGGTTCAGGCGGGCTGCCTGGGATTGGTGAAGGCGGTGGATCATTTTGACGAGGGCCGTGGGCTTCAGTTCTCTACCTATGCCGTGCCGGTGATTCTGGGAGAAATGCGCCGGCTGTTCCGTGACGGCGGAGCGATTAAGGTAGGGCGGGCGCTGAAGGAGCTTTCTTTAAAGGCAGCCAGGGCTTGCAATGAGTTTTCCTTGCGGGAAGGGCGCCAGCCCACCATCAGCGAGCTGGCGGAGCAGCTGGGCGTGGAGCCGGCGGAGGCGTCTCAGGCGCTGGGAGCTTCTCAGCAGCCGCTTTCGCTGAGCGCGGATGAGGAAAACGGCGGAGGGCAGATTGATGTGCCTACCGAGGCTCCGGAGGAGAAAATTTCCGAGTTGATCGCATTAAAGCAGGTGGTGGGAGAGCTGGATCCCAGAGACCGCAGCTTAATCGTTATGCGCTTTTTCAAAAGCCGGACCCAAACCCAGACTGCAGAGATGCTGGGGATGACCCAAGTGCAGGTTTCCCGACGAGAGAAAAAGATTCTGCAGGAATTAAAGGCCAAGCTTTCCTGATTTCGCCTTGAAAAATGAACGATCTTTAAATTTACTTTAAATAAAGATTCCGCCGTATTGACCCTGCGTTTTTTCAGTGTTACCATATAGCGTAAGGAAAGGACGGAGCGGTTGATGAATTGGTTGTATCGTTTTATGTACGGCAGATATGGGGCTGACCAGCTTACCTTTGCTCTGATTATCCTGTATCTGATTTTATCTTTGACCTTGACCCTGATTCCCGTGCCATTGATCTGGCTGTTGGCGTATATCCCTATGGTGTTTTGCTTTTACCGGATGCTGTCTCGGAATATCGCGAAGCGCCAGGCGGAGAACTGGGCGTTTTTGAGAGTGTGGAACCCGGTGAAAAACTGGTTCAAATCCGCAAATCAAAATTTTAAGGCCCACCAGGAATATAAATATTTCAAATGCCCCAATTGCAAGCAGAAGCTGAGAGCCCCCAGAGGGAGGGGAAAAATCCAGGTCACCTGCCAGAGATGCAGGCATCAGTTTATCAAAAAGGTATAAAAAGCGGTCCTCCTAAATTGAGAGGACCGCTTTTTTGTTGCAGCTTTTACGGCTTATGCCTATCTGAAACAGTGATTTTCAAATTTATTCTATTTCAAATCGGTTGAAAATAAAATGAGAAAACACGTCTTTATACGCTTTGACGCAGATGACAATGCACAGAAGAACCAGCAGGAGAGCTGCCCGCAGTAAAGCTGGTGTTATCCGGCTTTTCCGCTTAATAGCCTTTGATCTCCTTTAGATCATACGGCGTTTGCTGATAGACGTAGTAATTGAGCCAATTAGTGAACAGTAGATTGGCGTGGCTACGCCAAGTAAGAGGAGGCAGAGTATTGGGATCGTCGCCTGGGAAATAATTCATCGGTACATGGGGGCGCAGCCCCTTGTGAACATCCCGAAAATACTCGCTCGCCAGAGTGTTCCGGTCATATTCCGCGTGTCCGGTGACAAAAAACTGCCTGCCGTTTTTATTGGCAACAATAGAAACACCTGCGATGCGGGAGGTAGCAAGAATCACCAGTTCCTCGTGCTGCTCGATATCTTCCCGGCGCACCTCAGTGTTTCTGGAATGCGGAATCAAAAAGCGATCGTCAAATCCCCGCATCAGCGGATGGTAAATATCCAATATGCGGTGGCGGAAGACGCCGGACAGCTTTTCATCCAATAAATACTTAGGAATCCCATAATGATAATATAAACCCGCCTGAGCGCCCCAGCAGATATGCAAGGTGGAATAGACGTTGTTCTTGCTCCACTCCATAATCTGGCACAGCTCATCCCAATAATCGACTTCCTCAAAGGGCAGAAGCTCCACCGGTGCGCCAGTAATAATCATTCCATCGTAGCGTTCGCCCTTCACTTGATCGAAGGTCTTATAAAAGGTATTCAAATGGGACTGGGACGTGTTCTTAGAAACATGAGTGGCGGCTTGAAGAAGCTCGATATCTACCTGCAGGGGGCTGTTGCCCAGCAAGCGCAGCAGCTGGGTTTCTGTTTCTACCTTAGTAGGCATTAAATTTAAAATTAAAATTTTTAATGGACGGATGTCCTGGGTCATCGCCCTGTCGTTGGTCATAACGAAAACATTTTCAGACTCCAGCACCTTAAGCGCCGGAAGCTGGTTTTGAATCTTAATGGGCATGTGTTATTTCCTCCCAATCCCTTTCAATGCTAACCTAGTTATTATAGCAAACTTTCGTTGATAGTTCAATAAAAGGATATCATACAAAAAACAAGCGCCCTTATGGATAATTTTAAGGAACAAATTAAAATGAAATGCATATTTTGGAAATTATCGGGAAATCTTATGAAAAAGCCTTGACATCATGTTGTTCCTATGATATCATTCTAATCACGCTTCCAGTTTCCGCTTTTCGAAAAAAGAAGAAAAAGAGTGGAAAAAGTACTTGACATTTCCTGGAGAACACGATATAATAATTATCGCTCTCTTGAGAAGATTGAAGGCACATTTGCCGGTGATTAAAGCACTGTAAAATGGCAGATGGCAAGGCTTTTTCAGGAAGCAAGGACCTTGAAAATTAAACAACGCGAAGAAGAAAGAGACCCGTAATTCCTTTAGGAGCGAGTCTGGCGGAGAGCTGGACGAGCGGGGGAGAGCGTCAGCCCCGGAGAGAA